>Ga0268262_10000451_pt1 | contig 54345 bp, 68 predicted proteins | sample TergutNc150P3_FD_190354 | JGI IMG/M metagenome (GOLD analysis project Ga0268262, IMG submission 190354) | Nasutitermes corniger P3 segment gut microbial community from laboratory colony in Florida, USA - Nc150 P3 (SPAdes) (version 2) | ecosystem: Host-associated > Arthropoda: Insects >... | reverse complement strand
GTAATAAAAAGCCAATACCATATTATGCCTACTGCGCCGAAGGCGCATTCTTCTTCACATATATTTTTTACTGCTATCATGGCGTTATAATTAATGAATAGCGAAAAATGCCAGCGCATATTGCGCTAGTGGGCTTACCTCACGCAAGCCCGAAAAGAATAAAGGTAACAAATAGCCATTCTTAAAACCTTAATTTTTCTTCTTTTCTTCTTTCATTTGAAATATAATAAAACAATACATTATTTCTTAAATAATTTGTGTCGTACATAACTCTTATTTCGTATATTATACGACTAAAAATGTCGCACAACGATATTTATGCGAAGGCAACGGCATAGCAAAGAATTTAGAGGAATCCTTTAACATAAATTACGAATTAATGTTTGATTGCGATGCCGAAGCAATGATGGATGTAGGCGTAGCTTTAAAGGAAGGAATAGGCGTTCCAAAGGACGAGAAATTAGGGTCTATGTATATGAAGTATGCACTTGATATTCAACTCGATTTAATGAAAGAAGATAAAAAAGTGAAATAAATTTATGCGCTTTACTTCTGATGGCAAAACCTTTGCGTCCGGAATCAATACTAGCCGTTGCAGTAATAATGCTATCTACTAATCCAGCCAGGTCCAAACTCAGCCTCCGCTTCTGACAAATTCCAGCCTTCTAAATATTTTGCCCCTGCTTTTTCCTTAATTACTTTCGCTATATAAGGGGGTATGGGGGCTGTTTTCATAAGGCGGATAGCTCCTTCTTTGTCTCCGGCTTTCCTTAATTCTGCTACCTTACAGCCAATGGCTAGTTTTTCGTCAAGGGTCATGGTTTGCGCTTGCGGCATTTTTTCTCCTTAATTTATAGTATAACAGGTTCAGAGTATATTAGGCAACTGAAAAATAAATTGCGTGTTTTACTTATATATTACCTTTTTAATACAGTCTTACCATTGAATGCAGAATAGCGAAGGTTTGCCTTAATATTCTCTGTTATTCAAATAAACATTCAAGGAGATATTATGAAAGAGGCTATTTTAGATGAATCTGTTTTTTTGCGGATTAAGGAATTTAAGAATGGGTTAATCCAATTTACGGATTCAACTAACGCCATGAGGCTTGTTAAAGAGAAAGGAAGGGATATTCGTTATAATGCCGCTTGGCGCAAATGGGTTGTGTGGAACGGCAAGTATTGGGAGATTGACGAGGGCAGCGTTTTGATTCATGAGAAAGGGATTGGGTTGTTGGAATAAGGGGGGATTATTGCCTGCGCCTCTTTCGAGGGGGCGCGGATGGAAAGATTTATATAATTATTTAGTTAAAAAGATTATTAATAAAATTGCGTTACCTATGGCTGTCAAGATAGGTCCAATAGTCTTGAAAGTATTTATTTTAATCCCAATAATTCCATCAAATAATTGTATACTAATCATTATTATTGAAAGTGTTATTAAATATGAATTAGATACAAATATAAATAATCCAATTGCAACAAGAAACAATGCAAAACTCCTCGACATAGCATATTTAGCATTAGTAAAATTTACATCTTTTTGTAATTTTGATTTTAGATAAGCATTAATTGAAAATCCAAAACTAACCGCAGAGCTAATTAATGTGAAAATAGCGCAAAGGTAATAATAAAGCATATAATTCTCCTTTATAAGTTATTTATAATTATACTTTCAATTTAATATATAGTCAGCATATCAACTTATATACAATTTAAAAACGCCAAACAATGAAGAACCGCCGAAGAATATGAAAAAGTTCCCGTTAAATTATATGTTATATTGTAAAAAAAGGTAAAAGCAGCGCACACTCCCCCTGAATAACCCCTAAATCACCGCAAATGGAAATAATTTATAAGAACATAAAGACAATCTCAAGTAAAACGCTTGAAAATTTATTTTTTTTTTGGAACGGTTATGTAGAATTTTTTTTCTCTGGTTCGCAGTGAAAATCTGTGGTTCTATCTCATTTCCAAATAATCATCGCGTCCGGCGCCGACGGACACATATTTTATCGGACAGCCTACGGCTTTTTCTATAAATCGTATGTATTTGATTGCCGCGTCCGGTAAGTCTTCCGGTTTGCGGCATTTGGATACGTCTGTTTTAAAACCTTCCATATATTGATATACGGGTTTTGCCTTTTCAAGCGCGCTGCCTGACGGGAAACGATCGGTCTTTATCCCGTCAATCTCGTACTCTGTGCAAATTGGAATTTTATCAAGGTACGAAAGTACGTCGAGTTTTGTTAGCGCAAGCTCGTTCGCTCCTTGCGCCTGCACTCCGTAGCGGCTTGCGGGCACGTCAAACGCGCCGACTCTGCGCGGTCTGCCGGTCGCCGCGCCGTATTCGGCTCCCGCTTCGCGCAGAGCGTTGGCTTCATCGCCTGTCATTTCAACGGCAAAGGGTCCTTCGCCTACGCAGCTTGAAAAGGCTTTCATAATGCCGATAACGCAGTCAAGTTTGACGCCGGGTATTCCGGCTCCTATGGGCGTGTAAGCGGCAAGCGTTTGAGACGACGTAGTGTACGGGTAAATACCGTAATCTATGTCGCGTAACGCGCCTAACTGCGCCTCAAATAAAATGTCTTTTCCTTCTTTTACGGACGCGGATAAAAAATCCGTCGTATCGGCTATATAAGATTTAATTTTTGTTCCATATTCAGACAGCCAACCCATTATGTCGTCCAACTTCACTTCTGAGTTATAGCCTTTAAATGTTATATTTTTCCATTCGATAATATCAACAAGTTTTTGTTTTAAGGTTCCGCTGTCAAGAAGGTCGCCTATCCTTATGCCTTTTTTCATGTATTTGTCGCCGTACACGGGCGCGATGCCTCGGCGGGTAGAACCGTATTTTTTGTCGCCAAGGCGTTCTTCCTCAAGTATGTCCTGCGTTTTGTGGTACGGCATACAGATAAAAGCTTTGTCGCTTATTTTTAAACTGTCGGAAGTAACCTTAATGCCTTTTTCTTTTAACTTGTCAATTTCACCGCAAAGATGTTCTATATCGATAACCATGCCGTTTCCCATTACATTTACAGTTCCGTCGCGCAGGATACCGGACGGCAAAAGGTTGAGAATGAATTTTCCCTTATCGTTGATGACAGTATGTCCGGCGTTATTGCCGCCCTGATAACGGCAGATTATTTCGTATTTTTCCGAAAGCAAATCGACCATGCGTCCCTTGCCCTCATCTCCCCAATTTATACCGACTATCGCTGTAAGCATATTATTCCTCCTTATACCGTTATCTTGACATCAACGCCTAAAAATTCTTTATTTACGTCAAGAACTTTTTTTACTTCAATTAAAAATTCTTCCGTTTGCTCTTTCGCTCTGCCTGTAAATTGTTCCGCTAAAAGCAGGCTATCCATTTCTTTTTTGGTTATCTCAAAAGTGTTATCCGCTAAAATGCGGGTGATTAAATCGTTGTCGCCGCCGTGCAGTTTTATTTTTTCCGCCGCTTCTATGGAGTGAAGCCTTATCCTTTCATGGAGAGCCTGCCTGTCGCCGCCTTTTTTTACGCAGTACATTAAAATATTTTCCGTCGCTATAAAAGGCAGTTCTTCGTTTAAATGTTTTTCTATTACTTTGGGGTAGACGTTAAGCCCGCCTGCTATGTTGATATAAAGCGAAAGTATCGCGTCCGTGGCAAGAAACGCCTCAGGAATTGATATGCGGCGGTTAGCGGAATCATCGAGTGTGCGCTCAAGCCATTGCGCGCCGGCGGTTAACGCCGGATTGAGAGCGTCAACTGTCACATAACGGGCTAGGGAAGCGATGCGTTCGCTTCTCATCGGGTTTCTTTTGTACGCCATCGCGGAAGAGCCTACTTGAGTATTCTCAAACGGCTCGTCAACTTCTTTTAAATGAGAAAGCAGGCGGACATCATTAGAAAATTTATACGCGCTTTGGGCGATACCGGAAAGAACAGACAACGTGTAATAATCGACTTTTCTTGAATAGGTTTGTCCGCTAACGGAGTATACTTTTTCAAAGCCCATTTTTTCGGCTATTTTTTTTTCAAGAGACTTTACTTTTTCATGATCGCCTTCAAAAAGGGAAAGAAAGCTTGCGCCTGTTCCCGTTGTGCCTTTGCAGCCTAGCAATTTTAAGCCGTTAAGCGTAAAGTCAAGCTGTTCAAGGTCGGACAATAAATCCTGTATCCAGAGCGTGGCTCGTTTCCCCGTCGTAGTCGGCTGAGCCGCCTGAAAATGCGTGAAGGCGAGGCAGGGAAGGGCTTTGTATTTGTCGGCAAACTCGCAGAGTTTGACTATTGCGTTTACAAGCAGTTTTTTAATTTGCAAAAGAGCGGCGTGTTGTTGAATGATGTCGGTATTGTCGCCCACATAGCAGGAAGTAGCTCCAAGGTGGATAATCGGTTTTGCTTTCGGGCACTGCTCGCCGAAGGTGCGAATATGCGCCATCACGTCGTGCCTTGTCTCCGCCTCAATTTTTGCCGCCGTTTCGTAATTGATGTTCGTTTGCTGAGCCTTCATTTCGTCAATCTGTTCCGTACTTATATCAAGCCCAAGCTCTTTCTGGCTCTCGGCAAGCGCAATCCAAAGTTTGCGCCATGTTGAAAATTTATTGTCGTCCGAGAATATAAACTGCATTTGCGCGCTTGCGTATCTTTTACAGAGAGGGTTCTCGTACCGGTCAGGCATTAACCAGCCTCCGCAAACATTCGGCGTAAATTTCCGATGTTTTGCTTAACACCTCGTCGGGCACATTATCAAATTGCATTTCTCCGTCTTTTTTGTTATTTTGCAGCCAGTCCCGCACAAATTGTTTATCGTAACTTTTAGGCGAAGTTCCGATTTGGTAATCGGCAAGACTCCAGAATCTGCTTGAATCGGGAGTAAGCACTTCGTCGGCGATAAAGAGATTGTTATTTTCATCAAGACCGAATTCAAATTTTGTGTCGGCGATAATGATATTTTTTTTGTACGCGTAATCATAACAAGTTGTGTAAATATCAAAGCATAGTTTTTCTATTTTCTTCGCCAAATCGGCGCCGATATTATCCGCAAGATACTGAACGGAAATATATTCGTCATGACCTTCACGCGCTTTTGTCGATGGGGTAAAAAGAGGGGTGGCAAGTTTTTCGGCAAGTTTATAATTGCCTTCTATCTTTTGGCCGCAAAATTCTTTTCCTTTGGAGTACGCTTCCCACATATTCCCAAACACATATCCCCTAATTATAAATTCAAACGGCAGTATTTTAAGTTTTTTTACTAAGACTGTGCGCCCCTCAAATTCGTCTTTCTGAAAAAATTTAGGCATATCTTTTAGGTCGCTGGAGATAATATGATTGGGAATAATATTTTTTGTATAATCAAACCAAAATAAAGATACGGCGTTTAACACTTTTCCTTTATTAAGCACAGGTTTAGACAAAATAACGTCAAATGCTGAAATTCTGTCTGTAGTAACAATGACAAGTTTGTCGTCGGAAAAGTCGGACGATTTTTCGTCAGAAAAATCGTATACTTCCCTGACTTTTCCGCTGATTATTTTTTTCATGTTACACTCCTTATTCTCCGGCGTGTTTAATACCTAAAATTTCCAATTCTTTTTCGTTTAATCCGACTCCGCGAAGCATGAGTCTGTTTCCTTTTAATCCGTCAATTGAGTTAATTCCCATGCCGCCCATCATTTCTTTTATTTCATGCTGCCACGCTGTCAATAAATTGGTGAGGCGTTTGTATCCGATGTCGGGGTTAAGGCGTTTAACAAGCTCCGGAACCTGCGTCGCGATACCCCAGTTGCATTTGCCTCCGTGACAGCTTCTGCAAAGGTGGCAGCCAAGAGCTACCAGTGCGGCAGTCGCGACGTATACGCAATCCGCGCCAAGAGCGACAGCTTTTATAATGTCGGCGCTTGAGCGGATACTGCCGCCGACGACAATAGACACGTTGTCGCGTATTCCCTCGTCGCGTAACCGTTTGTCAACGCCGGCGAGCGCAAGTTCTATGGGAATGCCGACATGGTCGCGTATACGAGTCGGCGCGGCTCCCGTTCCGCCGCGGAAGCCGTCAATGGCGATTATGTCCGCGCCGCTTCTTGCGATGCCGCTCGCGATAGCGGTTACGTTATGCACCGCGGCGATTTTTACGATAATCGGTTTTTTATAATCGGTAGCTTCTTTTAAAGAGAAAACAAGCTGACGCAAATCTTCAATAGAGTATATGTCGTGGTGCGGCGCGGGAGAAATTGCGTCGGTTCCTTCGGGAATCATTCTGGTGCGGGAAACGTCGCCTACTATTTTTGCTCCCGGCAGATGTCCGCCGATACCGGGCTTTGCTCCCTGCCCCATTTTAATTTCAACCGCCGCGCCTGAGTTTAAATAATCGTGATGAACGCCGAAACGTCCCGACGCGACTTGTACGATTGTATTTTTTCCGTATTTATAAAAATCCTCATGAAGACCGCCTTCGCCGGTGTTGTAAAGAATACCGAGTTCCTCAGCGGCGCGCGCCAAACTTTCGTGCGCGTTGTAACTTATGGAACCGTAACTCATCGCGGAAAACATAACAGGCATAGACAAATGCAGTTGCGGCGGCAGGTTGTTGATAATTCTTCCTTTGCTGTCCCGTTCTATTCTTTCCGGTTTTGCGCCGAGGGATATTCTTGTCTCCATAGGTTCGCGTAACGGGTCGATGGACGGGTTTGTAACCTGAGAGGCGTTTAAAAGTATTTTATCAAAGTACACAGGATAATTTTCGGGATTACCCATACTGGAAAGCAGCACGCCGCCTGAGTTCGCCTGTTTGTAGATTTCCTCTATCGTTTTGTTGCTCCAATTCATATTATGTTTGAAAGTATTGCCGCCTTTTATAACTTTAAGTGCGCGGGTAGGGCAGAGCGAAACACAGCGGTGGCAGTTTACGCATTTTAAATCGTCGCATATCATTTTGTTCTCTTCTTCGATAAACTCGTGCGCTTCGTTGGCGCACTGACGTTCGCAGGCGCGGCAGGTTATACATCTGTCGTAATCCCTTACCATTTCATATTCGGGGTATAATAAATTCAATGCCATTATGCTTTACCTCTGTTTATGTTGACGATTACCGGCTGACCGCCTCTGGGAGCCCACACGGTATCAAGGTTCGGTTCTATGATACGGATAGCCGCTTCTTCGCTGGCGATGTAGGTAATATCGTCCTTTTCGCCGACAACCATGCTTCGCAGTTTTAGTCTGTCGTTTAACGCCATCAATCCGCCGTCAAAGCCCACAAGGATAGAGAACGGACCCGTTATAAGCTGCGCGCTGAACATTACGCGCAAATACTCATGAATCTCGCGCTCTTTCGTCGGCTGTTTTTCAATGGTCTGCCAAAATGACGCGGCGATTACCGAAGCGATTTCATCAAAAGAAAGTTTTTGTTTTCTGTGCAGATAATCAATAATGTAGGTAATAACTTCGGTATCGGTTTGGAGCGTACATTTGTAACCGTACATTTCGATAGCTCTGCGGTTGGTATCGTAGGAAGATATTTCGCCGTTATGCACAACTGAATAATCAAGGAGAGCGAATGGGTGAGCGCCGCCCCACCAGCCGGGAGTATTTGTCGGGTAACGTCCGTGCGCCGTAAAGCACCAGCCCTCGTATTCTTCAAGCTTGTAAAACCGCCCGACATCTTCGGGGAAGCCGACGGCTTTAAACACGCCCATATTTTTTCCGCTGGAGAAGACATAAGCGCCTTCAATTTTTGTATTGACGCGGAACACGCATTTGGCGGTAAACTCATATTCGTCGAGCTGACTGTCGGCGAGTTTTGTCGGCAGGGGAGTTACAAAGTACCGCCAGATCAACGGTTCATCGGTAATTTCTTTTACTTTTCTGGTCGGGATTTTTGAAAGGTTGATAATATCGAAATGTCTCTCAAGAAAATCCTCGCATTCTCTTTTTGCGGATGCGGATTCGTAAAATAAATGTAAGGCGTAATAGTCCTTATATTCAGGGTAGATTCCGTATGCGGCAAACCCGCCGCCCAGACCATTCGAGCGGTCGTGCATGACGCTGATCGATTTAATAATCGCCTCGCCGCTCATACGCCGCCCTGTTCTGTCAATAATGCCGGATATGGCACAGCCGGAAGGTATCCGTACTTGCCCCTCATACTGCATGAGTAACCTCCAAAAAAAAGCGTTCATCAGAGGATATTAGCGGAATCCAGCTGACCCCAGTATCATCTGATAAACGCCCTTGTTCAACATAATATTTTTGAAGCGGGAAACGGGAGTCGGACCCGCGCCATGCGCCCCTTCGGGTCGCTTGTCGTAAGGAATGGATTTTATGATCCGCCTCCCACCTATTCGCTATTCCCTAAAAAAATCATAAATAATGAATTCATCAGTTATTTATAACTTTTAGCGGGAAACGGGAGTCGGACCCGCGACATCGACCTTGGCAAGGTCGCGCTCTACCACTGAGCTATTCCCGCGAGAGAATTAAGCATACTTCGATAAACATAGCAATAATTCAATGCTTTTCAGTCAAAATATAACGTTTTTAAACAGATTGTGTCAAGTAGTTACACATTAAAAAACGCTAAAAAAGACTAATTTTTATAGAAAGTATCAACAAACATATCGACGCTTTTACCGCCTGTTATCGGCATAGAAACGTACGGGGCAAGCCGTATATGCCCAGATACCCCAGATTCAATAAAGATTGCCGCTGTCCGTCGCTCTTTAAGGACTGAGCCCGCCAAAATACAAGCCCCGTAAGCTAAAAAATACCTCTTAAAACGCGTAATGCTTGCCGCTGTTGCGTCGCTGTGATAAAAAAATCTATAATAACGATACCGTTTACGGCGGCTTTGCGTTTTACCCGCAACTCCTTATATTATTCTCTGATAAAAACCTTTCAAGGAAATCCGGCTCTTGCGATAACGCTTGTAAGATTAATTTCGCGGCTTTTCTTCCAAACATAAAAGGCGTGTCGGATTTTTTTTCTTTTAATGATAAAACAGGGTTTCCGGCAATAACGTCTTTCTCAATAATTATTTGGTTCATTTTACATAGCCTCCTCTAGCCAATAGCCGTTGATATAATCGCTGTCTAATAAATCGGTGTCGTTGATATTGTTTTTTTCACAAAACTCTACAACTTGCGATTTTGACCGACTGGAATACATTAAATAACCGTCGCCATTTTCAAGGTCTTTTTTTGTTCCTTTGTAAATATCGTACTTCATAGTTTTACCGCTCCTTACACCGCAAGCCGTACCAACGCGCTGCGTCCGTTACCGTTGCCGATTATACGGATTTTCGCGCCGCCCCGTACGCTTTTTGCCATAGGCGCGTATTCCTTCGGTAAATAACCAATTCGAAATAATCCCTTGCCGTTATTTACACCCACATATACTGCACAAGCGCGGTTATCGGCGGGATTATTTTTTTCAGGCGCGATAAAAGACCGGACCTGTACGGGGTTGTATCGGGCAAGCCTGCGTAAGGCTTCCTGCCTATTCCCGAAAGATACACCCTTGACCGATAATTCTAAACCGCCGCTTTTCCCGATTACCCACGCCCTGATAAAAGCCTCGCGCCTGTCCATACGGACGGCTAAGCGGTTCCCGATTGCCATTACCTTGCTCTTTAATTCTTTGTTATTCATATTCTTTAACTCCCTTTATATTATAAGTGTAGTAATTTTACTACACTTTGTCAATATGTGTAGTGATATTTTTTCACATTTTTTGAAGATTTTTTGAGGTTTTACTTATTGCCTGTATAGTAAATTGTAGTTTTTTTATTTCATATATTGACAATGACTACACAATGACGGTATAATGACGGCATGGAAGGAATAACTATTAACGAAATGAGTAGGTTATTAAAATTACCTCAAAAAACAATCGCTATTAGAATACATAGGGCAGGGATAAAACCTATTACAAGACAAGCTGTGTATTCGAAGGATACACCCGATAAGATTAAAGGTGTTATAATGGGTAGACCGAAAAAAGCCCCCACCGACAAGGGTAAGAGTAAATCAACGAAGGGTAAAAGATAAGCAGGTGGAAAATTATGGACGAAAAACTTAAAAAGCGGCTTGCCGAAATTGACGGTATCCTCGAAGCTATACCAATACCCGTTACGGATACTATGAGTACACTTGATGCGCTTGAATTAATCATAGTTGAATTGCATGGATATATGGGCAAAAAAAATCCTGAGCTTGACTGGAAAGCGCTTAAAGAAAGAACAAGATTAATTAACAGGCTTTTAAATAAAATAAGTAAAATTCAAAAGAAATGTCCAAAAGTAAAATATAAAAAACCCCTTGACAAATAATGCGTATTATGCGTATTATTAAAATATGAGGTTTTTGGAGATTGAACGGATAATAAAAAAAGACGGTTGGAAGTTAAAAGCCGTCAAAGGCTCGCATTACCAATACGTTCACGCTTCAAAAAACGGCAAGGTAACAATTCCCCACCATAGCGGGGATATCGCGCCCGTGATTATTGATTCAATATTAAGGCAAGCGGGAATAAATTAAGAAGGGGGTATATATGCAATTAACCTATCCGGCGATTTTCTATGAAGGCAAGGGCGGCTATGCCGTCGAAGTTCCCGACCTTCCCGGTTGTACCAGCGGCGGCGCGACTCTCGCCGAAGCGATTACCATGGGAACGGACGCGGCGGCGGGTTGGGTATTAACGGAGCTTGAGGATGGCAAGAGCGCGCCTGCGGCAAGCCCTATTAAAAAAATAAAACCGCAAGCGGGCGGATTTGTCAGTATGCTTGTCCTCGATATGGACACGTACGCCGAGAAGTACGGCAATAAAGCCGTGCGTAAAAACTTGACTATTCCTTCTTGGTTAAATAATTATGCCGAAACAAGGCATATTAACTTTTCGAAGGTACTTCAAGACTCTCTGACAACACTATACCAGCAAGATAACGCCGCTTCTTCCAGGCGAAAAACGCCCCGTACGGGGCGCATTGCACATAACGCCCGTAAAAGGGCGGCTTCGGCGCATTAACCCTTTTAATGATAAGTATTTATACCCCTATCAATCGGTCGCTCTCCAAACGGATACCGTAAAAGCGGCTCGCCGTATTTATGTACCTCAGGCTTGTTGTGAAAAGAAACGGGAACAAGCCCATCGTCATAGGCGATTTCACAATGCGGATTTATTCGCTCTATTTTATGGCCATGAAGCTCAGTCTTTCCCGCAAGCAAGGCGCGTTGTAATTGAAAATAACTTGTTTTACCGCCCTGTTGAAATACTGCCCTATACGCTATTTTTGTATTTGCGTACAAAATACCCGAAATTTTACACGGATAATTTATCATACCCACACCCCCCCCCGTAGACAAAAACATATCCGGCAAACAGAGCCGGATTCGCCTATTGAGAGGATTGCAAATAAAACGCCTATATAAATACTATATCATTAAACACTTACTAGGGTTATTATAAAATCGCGCCGTCCGATTTTCTTATAATTTTTATATTACAAAAAATGTCAAGGGCGGAAAAACGCGAAGCGTAGATATCTTCGTTATCTCTTGATATATATATATCGGCTCTGGGTATTGAAAATTTTGTAAGTGAATTATTTTCGTACCAGCAAGAGTTTTCAACAAAAAAAGAATTTCTTTTTGTTAAATTTTTAATATCAAATTCTTCTTGAAGTTTTACATCGAAAAATATAATGTCTATTGCGTTAGGTTCTACATATATTTCTTTGTAATAAGCGCTGTATTTAGGACTTGTAAAAGTTATATTAATAGTTCCTATCGGAACAATTTGCCAATATGAACGGGTATTATGATTATGTTGATTTTTTAGCCAGATACTTACAGGAACATCATTTTCAGATCTCGCTATAACACTATTGTCTTCTTTGTAATAATGAAAAAATTTCATATTAATCTCTCCTTATCAAAAGAGTTAAATATTAATATTATTTTTTTTGCCATTTTGCCGTCCTTGTCTCCCGACAATGATTTTTTGCTTGCTCGTTTTATAGAGCTTTTTTATAAATTAATTATAGCATTTTTTTGTTTTTTTTTGCAAGGAATATTTTATAAAAACCAAGTCCAAATTATGAGTTTCTTGACGGAATAAATAATATTTGGCTTTATAAAGAATAATAGCCCGCAACCGTGAGCGGTTTTTATATTAACTTTCCGTAACAAAATCTATTAAATCTTTTTGGATAGAATTAATTGTTTCATAGGATATATCGACTATAATTTTTCTTATAAGGGCATCGTTGGTGGTAAAAATGGCGGCAATTACGCCGTCAACTCTCATATCTAAAATTAACACTTGTGATCTGTAAGTGGTCATTAATCTGCCGAAAATACGTCGAAAATCACTGCGTAACATAAATTCGCCGCTAAAAACTTTAGTCTGTATCTCAAGCCGCTCGGTAAGACCTTTTTCTTTTAATTCCTGTAATTCCGCTTTTACAATAGACGGGTCCATTGATAACAATGTGTCAATGTCCGTTGCGGCATTTTTATGCGTTTTTTTGTTAGTCATATCTCGGTTTTGTTTCTTCTTTGAAGTCTGCGATAATCCTCTCATTCGTTATATGCGCGTCGTTTATCGCGTTATCAATTATTTCTTTTACTTGTTTCCGTTTATGAAGGTCAAGTTTAGTTTTTATTTCCGCCTCTATGCGATTAAGTATCTTTTCGGAAATACCGTCAAAATATTCGGATTCTTTTTTAAGAAATTCATCAAGTACGGAGAAAACACCTTCGGTCGAAATATATTTTTCTCTCATGGCAATATTTTCCAACCTTAGTTTTTCGGCGCGGTAGTATAATTTTTTTAGTGTATTTGATGATAGGCGATAATGATAGCAATACTTCGGCGGCGCAAGTTTGTTATCCTTATTTTTTGATTCTTGTCCGGGGCGATTGGCTTTGTCATTTGTATTATTTATATAGCGCATAACGAGCTTGTTGTTTTTGTCTACAAGTTTTCCCCGCCTCCCAAAAGGTACGGCAAGAATTATACCCTGTTTTTCCTGCTCTTTAATCCAGATGGTAACTGCGGCTCGGGATACACCAGCGCAACGTGCCAGTTCTGCCAAAGTGATTAAATCCGGCTCTGCGTTTTTTTTCTTTTTTGCCATTTTTATCTCCTAAAAATAAGATTTTAACCGCGCTACTGCGGTTGTTTTATTTGTTAAAATGTTAAGTCATTTTAAAAGTTCCGCAGAATTTACGGGGAGCGGGCTTTGGGACTCGTTCTAGACAGAAAATATTTTCTTTCACAGTACCTTGAAAGCCCGCGCCCCGTAAATGATTGTTTTTCAAAATAAATCCCCTTCACCGGCGACGGCTTGTTGTGTTACTGTAGTATTTGTTTTTGACACGCGCTTCTATGCGGTCCAGTTCCGTAATAAGCTGTCCGGGAACATACCAGCTTGTATCGGGCTTTGTGGACGGGGCAGGGGTATAGTAACGTGTTTCTTTAACTACGGGCGGCTCGCCTTGTTTCTCTAGGAAGAGGGCAATGGCAATTTGCCCAGATGTCCGTCGACCATCTGTATAATCAGCGGCGTATGCTCGCAAGGGACTATCTGCGCCGACGTACTGCTTGACCAAAAAATCAATAACTTTACCCTTATTGCCGTCAAGCTCAATAATCCGCTTAAGGCTTTCTATTCCGTCGTATTTCTTAAGTACCTCTTCATAGCGACTCAACTGACGCTTTTTCCGCGCTGACATAAAATCCGCCGCCGCTTGCCAAGCCTGTTGCGCTATATCGGCGTATGTCGCCTGTCCGGAGTTTTGGCTTAAAAAAGCCCCGTAAGCGGTAAGTGCCGCCTGTTCAAATAAACCTTGCTCTTCTTCCCTTTCCCCTCTCATAATAACCCCCTCTTATGTCTCCCGACATTAGTTTTGCCCTGCCGGACGGCAAGGCTTATAAAATCAGCACACGACACAACAGCACACACCTAAAGGTGTGTGTGCTGTTTGTGACGTTTTAGTGCCATGACACAATAACACAAATATACTGTTTGTGCTGTTTGTGACGTTTTATTATGATAAGCAAATAAAACCTGTTTCACGGTAAATTACCCCCTTTTCCTCAAGGCTTTTTAGCGGTCTATCTAACTCGGATTTTCTCTTTTTTGGTTTTTCTGTTTTATAAGCGTTCAATAAATCGTCGTAAATCAGCGATTTACTTTCCTGCCTTTTTAAAGTTTCAATAATCCATCTCTGTTCGATTCCTAAACCTTCGATCGGTTCGGTATAATCCTCAATTAAGTCCAGCACGAGCGAAGTTTCAATCTCGCCGTCTTCGTCTAAAATATATTTGCCGTTGTCATCTAACAGCTTTACAGATCTTCTTTTAAAAGCCATTGTTTTAAGCGGCTCGTTTTCTTTAGATTTTGTGTTTGTCATTATGATATTTTTTTCTTTGTCAAGTTCCAATCTAAATTCGGAATCGACGGCGGCGTGCAATAATGAAGCCCCGCGAGCTCGGTCTTTATTCTGATGTCCGGTATGATGGATAATTAAAACCGCTATATCAGGGAAAGCCTCTCTTATTTTATCAATTTTATATTGACCGGCTTGCGCCGCCGAAGTATTGCTATCATCATCGCCTAAGGACCGCGCCCATGTATCAATTATAACCAAAGCCGGCGGTGCGCTTTCATTTTTAATGACGTCGGCAAGCGCCGATATTAAAATGTTTGTCGCCTCAATAAGATTAACAGCTCCGTCGTATAAATAAAGAGGAGACTGGTTAATAGGTGCATTTTCTTGAGACCATGCACGGAAGCGTTGTATTATTCCGCGCCGCCCTTCGGCGGCGATATAAAAAACCGCACCTTTCATTTTTACCGCTAAACCATAAAATTCTTTTCCAGTCGCTACGGAAGCGGCAAGCGCAATCGCCCAAAAGCTTTTAAATGTTTCAGAGTCTCCAAATCCCATATTGAAAGAACCGCGCTCGATACAGTTTTTCACAATCCAGCGAGCTGGCTCAATTTTTGCACCGCCTATACGGATAAACCTCGATGTTTTCCCTTTTTTCTGTTTTTCCGCGATAACTTTAGCGGCAAGAAAATCAGCTTCAGCTTTATCTGTTCCGTTGTCTATCAACTTGCCGGAAAGCTCATAAAATTCGTTCAGTTCATCGCTGTTAAGCTCAAGTTTTATTTTTTCAGGGACTTCAACCTCTATTATATGTTTTGTTGTTTTTAAGATATCTTTACTCGCGCTGTTGATATTAGCGGTGGCATATGGTATATTTTCACTATCAACCTGTCTTCTTGTAAGCCCCTCGCCGGATTCGCCGTCCGCGAGCGGGCGTTTTTTTTCTGCCATAAATCTCTCCTTCTGTCTCCCGACGGTAATTTAAATACGGCGTTTTTTAACAACACGGCGCCTCAAGGGCTTTTAACCCGCCGCTTTCTATAACTGCGTCAAGTTGTGTTTTTGATATCCTGCATATTTTTCTTGAAAAACGAATTGCGGGAATAGTTCCCTTTTTAATACAATATCGGACACTGCGAATAGGTGCGCCGATATACTCCGCGACTTGCGCGATTGTTAGTAACTGTTCCAAAATACCCCCCCTTACACCAATATATGTAAATATGTCTTTAATTGTTATATACCCATTTGCTAAGGTCAAGCGGTAAATCTATGACTCTTCAATTTCGACACAAATTATATTTCTGTCTACCGTTTTAATTTTCAATACGGTTTTCTTAAAATAATCCGCTCTTATGTTTCCATAATCGCTGGAAAGCAACAGATCATGCGCCGTGCCATCAAAAAAATGACCGCTACTTGTTCTTTTTTTGATTTGCAAAAAAGTATCAACCGTAAAACAATTCACCAAACTTGATAATTTCATTTTATTTCTCCTTCCAAAAAGTCTATATAATAAGACGCTGTTTTATTACAACCTTTTACGCCGCAAATACTGGTACCGCTCGCGCTTTCGGTCATTCTTTTTTTGCCTTTGGACAGCATGTCATGATAATGGTCTTCGCATATTTGAGACCACCTGCCGCCGTCATCGTCTGTGTAATCGTCGAATTCTAGTCCTTTGTAATTCATTTTGTCTCCTCTTTAATGGTTATAAATAAACGGCAAGTTTCCAAATATTCGCTCCGTGCCGTCGTCGAAGGATACCGCTATTGCCGCAGGATTAAGCAAATACACGTCTTTTATTTTTTTGCAGATACCTTGCTCTTTGCCGCTGTAGGTTTCCGCGCCGACTATATACTCTTCAAGTTCTCCGTTTGGTAGAAAAATATCTACGCTTTTTATTCTTTCTCTTGTTAGCATAATTAACTCCTTAATAATTCATAGCTTCTTCAAGCCAAAAACCTTCAATAAAAAAGCCGTCTATAAACTCGGCAAAATCTATTTTTTCCTCATGGCAGAATTTTTCAACACCGTCGGGAGATGTCGCTTTGTAGATTATGCCATACATTAAATAACCTTCCTTGCTATCGCTTTCCTTACGGCTTTCAGGCGCGGTACGTACATACGCCGCGCGTCGTGGGTTAACATGGTCGCGCAATAGATAATCATCTCGTCCATGACAGACACCGCGTCTTTCCGGCGTTTTATCTCCGGCTGTTTGTCGTATCCTTTTTTCTCTTTCATAATTTTTTACGCTCCTATTCTTTCTTTTATTTTTTAACAGTCAACGACCGTTTTTATTTGTCTGTTAATATCGGCGGCGCGATTGCCGTACCTTCAATAAATCCGTTAAATCTGCTCACGGTCTCTTTTACCTCTAATGCTTCAGCGGCATGGATATAGCGGTCAAACACTTTTAATTGTTTATGGCGGGTGATTGCCATAGCGTCTAACGTAGAAAGACCGATTTTAAGCGATAACGTCGCCCCCGTATGCCGCAAGCTATGAAAAACAATATTTCGCTCTTTTTTTTCTTTGTCTGTAATTCCTATTGACAATAATTCGTCGCGTAACGCTTGCCATAAATACTCACGGCTTATCGGATAATATGGCTTTATAGATAAAACAAAATCATTGTCGCCGGTAAGCGGCGCAATTTTATAGACTTCGTTAAATAAATCCGCTATTATATTCGGGAACGGTATATCTCCATAACTATTACATTTTGGTTTTTTCATTCCCTCTAATTCCTGCCAATTATGCGTTATGTGTAATACTCCTTTGGCTTTTATTATGTCACCCCACTGCAAGCCCCGTACCTCGCCTATTCTTAAGCAACAAAATATCCCCAGATAAACCGCAAGCCTGTTGCGCGGATTTGTTATCGGTGTATCAATAAGTCGTTGTATTTCCTCAGGTGTTAAAATACCCCGCTCTTTTTCTTCCCACTTTGCATTTTTAATTCCCAGAAGGGGGTCAGTTGTTATAATATCATCAGCAAAAGCTCGCTTAATCGGAACGCGTAGGCACTTGAGCGCCCGGTTTATAGCGTCGCCGTTATATCCCTGCTCCGCAAGCCATGTCCGCCATTTTCTTGTAATAGGTTTAGTAAGCTCGCCTATCGTTATATTTTGAAAATCAGGGAACGGTCGCATTTTGGTTTCTACAATTTTTTGATTGCTATACAGATAATGCTTAGAAGGCGGATTTTTTTCAACAAGCGTTTTTTCTTTTATATAATCGCTTTCAACGCTCCAGAAGTTAAAAATATAATCTAAGAGCATAGACTTTGCGCGGACCGTCGCCGCCGCCTGCGCTTCGATTGCTTGTTTTTCCGCTTGCGCTTGCGTCGCTGCGGAAGCGTTTTTCGCCGCTTCCATATCCGCCGCTATTTTCCGCGCCGCTTCAACGGCTTCGGCGCGGCGTTCTTTTTTGCCTTCTACCGGTATTCCAAGCGAGCGGGAGAAATATTTTTTATCGGTATCATTCCAAAAGCGCGCTTGCCACTTGCCGCGCTGTTTGTAAAGTGTCGGTTTACGCATAGATACCCCCTCGATAAAAAAATATCATCGAAGTATCGACGCGCTCCGTTTTTAGCGGATTCTTTAATTCTTTGTTTTTCATAACTCTTTACGCTATAAAGAATTACAATAAAACGCCTGCGGCGCGGTTTTTATACCACTGAGCTATTCCCGCGCTTTTCCTACCATATCAAATGATAAAAATCGTGTCAAGAGGGGAACCTTCGCCTGACAATGGTCAGGCTCGGTTGAGGTTCAAGCGGTGAAAACTCGTTTTTTTGCTGGTTTTTGCCCCTTTTTTATGGTATATTTTGGTAAAAGGACTAATTAAATGAAAAATATTATACCGTTAATATTTTTTTGTGTCTTTCTAATTGGCTGTAATAATGATTGGGAACCTGACTTTTTTATTGCTCAAAATGTAAAAGAAATTAGATTATCGGGATTAACAGAAAAACCCGGTATAAAATTAACTATTGGATATTGGGAAACAAATAATTACAAAACAAAACAAATGTTTAAAGATTATACCGCAGATACAACCGATTATTTTTTACCCGGTATTGATATAACGTATCTCAGTTACGGAGATGCTAATCCTCCGATATATAGACATAAAATTACATTTGAAAATAATATCCTTACAATAATTATTACATATTTTAATGAAGATTAAATATTGTATATCCTTCCCCCCTTATGCTACAATTCCGCATGGCATTAAACTGCGGCATTGTGGGGCTTCCCAATGTGGGGAAATCTACAATTTTTTCGGCTTTAAGTTCCGCTCCAGCCGAAGCGGCTAATTATCCTTTCTGCACAATTAACCCAAATGTCGGGATCGCCAGCGTACCAGATTCGCGGCTGGACAAATTGTCGGCTCTTTTTAAGCCGAAGAAAACAATTCCGGCGACTGTGGAATTTGTCGATATTGCGGGGCTTGTGAAGGGCGCGTCAAAAGGGGAGGGACTGGGCAATCAGTTCCTTTCGCATATCCGCGAGGTTTCGGTTTACGCGCACGTTGTCCGCTGTTTTGAAAACGCCGATGTTATACATGTGAATAATAAAGTCGATCCTGTTTCCGATATGGAAATTATCGACATTGAGCTTGCCCTTGCCGATTTGCAGGGAGCCATGAAACGCAGGGAACGAGCGGAAAAAATGCTGAAAGTTCAGAACGAGAAAAAAAATGCCGAGGCGGTTCTCGCCGTACTTGATAAAATCAGTCCGATGCTTGAGGACGGTAAGCCCATTCGTTTAGCCAATTTGAACGACGACGAAAAAGCGGCGATTTACGATTGTCATTTTATCACAGCCAAGCCGCAGCTTTATGTGTGCAATGTTGACGAAGAGGGAATACGCTCCATTGCCGCAGGCGGCGAGGGAAACGTTCATGTGCAAGCCGTGAAAAAAAGAGCGGCGGCGGAAGGTTCTACCGCAATTTGTATCTGCGGCAAGTTCGAAGCGGAGCTTTCGGACATAACCAACATAGAAGAAAAACTTGCGTTTCTTGAGGAGCTTGGTCTTAAAGAACCCGGGCTTTCTTCTCTTATCCGCTCGGCGTACCAACTGCTTAACCTGCGTACTTTTTTTACGGCGGGAGAAGATGAATGCCGGGCGTGGACAATTCACTCAGGCGACAGCGCGCCAAAAGCGGCGGGCGTTATTCACACGGATTTTGAAAAAGGTTTTATAAAAGCGGAAGTTTATACATGCGATGATATTTTTAAATACGAAACAGAAGCGAAAATAAAAGAAGCGGGAAGATACCGAGTTGAAGGAAGAGATTATATCGTCCAAGACGGGGACGTGATGTTCTTTAAATTCAACGTATGATTTCGGAGCGGTAATAAGAGCAATATGGACAAGCTGACAATTCTCAGAGAAAAATTCGGCTACTCCTCTTTTCGTCCGGGGCAGGAAGAAGTGATAGACGCCATTCTTGCGGGGACGGACGCTCTTGCGGTGATGCCCACGGGAGCGGGAAAATCTCTCTGCTACCAAATACCCGCTCTCATGCTTGACGGCATGACAATTGTTATCTCACCGCTTATTTCTCTAATGAAAGATCAAGTCAGCGCGTTGAAAGAGGCTGGGTGCGGAGCGGCTTTTCTAAACAGTTCATTAAGCGGCAGTGAATATTATGATACGATGGACGAAATAACGAACGGCATGATTAAACTGCTCTACATTGCTCCTGAGCGTCTGCAAAGAGCGGATATGTCCGAATTTGCGATGGACAATGTTCCGCTTGTAGTAGTTGACGAGGCGCATTGCGTGTCACAGTGGGGGCATGACTTTAGAACAAGTTATCTGCAAATAGCGAAATTTATAAAAAACATTAAACCACGTCCTGTAGTTGCGGCTTTTACCGCTACAGCAACCGTTAATGTGAGAGACGATATTTGCAGATTGCTTGCGTTACGCAAACCTCTTTCCGTAAACACAGGTTTTGACAGACCCAATCTTTATTTTGAAGTGCAAAAACCAAAAGACAAAAAAACCGCCCTGTTGGATTGTCTTGATAAACGCAAAGAAGCAAGTGGTATAATTTATTGCGCTACTAGAAAAACCGTTGAAGAAACCTGCGGTTTTTTAATTAGTCACGGCTTCAACGCTACTCGTTATCACGCCGGTCTTGTTGACGAAGAACGCAGAAAAAATCAGGACGATTTTATTTACGACCGTAAACCTGTCATGGTAGCGACTAACGCATTCGGTATGGGAATAGATAAATCAAATGTGTCCTACGTCATTCATTACAACATGCCAAAAAATATTGAAAGTTATTATCAGGAAGCGGGGCGCGCAGGACGGGACGGCTCTCCTGCGGATTGCATTCTTTTGTACAATGGTCAGGACGTGCAAATAAATAAGTACCTTATAACCCATGAAGAGGACGAAGAAACCGCAGACTATGAATTGCAAGCCCACAACTTGGAATTGCTTAAACAGATGACTTTCTATGCTACAGGACAAGACTGCCTTCGCAAACGCCTGCTTGCCTACTTCGGCGAACAAATGGCGGCAAACTGCGGCAACTGTTCAAACTGCCTTACGGAATTTGAGGAGACCGATGTTACTTTGGAAGCCAGAAAAATCGTCTCTTGCGTATTCCGTTTAAAACAGCGAGGCAGAAGTTTCGGCAAGACAATGATAATTGACATTCTGCGAGGCAGTAAGAACGAAAAAATTCTCCGCTTTGGTTTTGATACCCTCAGCACATTCGCAATCATGGCAGATACAAAAGCGCATAGAATTCGCCAAATCCTTGATCACCTAATAGACAAAAATATTTTATTTGTGGAAGAAGGGGAGTATCCTGTCGTAACTCTCGGTTATGCGGAAGGACTGCTCAAAGAAGAGGAGCGTGTTTTAATGAAACTGCCGCAAGAACGTGAAAAATCTTCCGATGACAAAAAGCATAAGAAAAAAGGCGAAAATCTTTTTGATGCGCAAAATGCGTCGGATGAAAAAACATTGCGGCAAAGAGGCGCAAAAACAGGCGACGCGCAAAATTTGTCTGAGGATATTGATGAGGGCTTGCTGGATAAATTGAAAAAGTTACGGAGGGAAATTGCCGCAAAGGAATCTGTCCCCGCGTATATAGTTTTTTCCGACGCAAGCCTGCGGGATATGTGCCGCAAAAAGCCTACCTCGCTTGTTCAGTTTTCAGGCGTTAATGGGGTAGGGAGCGTAAAGTTAGAAAAGTACGGAGACATATTTACTTGTCTTATCCGTAAATATTATGAGGGATAATATTTCATTTAACGAATATTATTTTATTCAGCCATATTCCCAATAATACAAACAATATACATAGAACATTATTAAGCAGAATATTCAGTATTCCGTATTTTATGTTTCCGTTTAAAAAATAATTTACCGTTTCAAGCGAATATGTTGAGAATGTCGTATAACCGCCTAAAAAACCCGTAATTATTAACAATTTCCATCTTGGATTTATAGCGAACAAATCAAAAATATTTATTAAAAAGCCTATTAATAACGCTCCTATACAATTTACAAAAACAGTCCCCAAAGAAAAAGTTTTATTGTACAAATTATTTACAAATTGGCTCGTAAAATATCTTGATAACGCTCCAATTCCTCCGCCGATAACTACATAAATTCCACTCATTTGTCCGCCTCTTTATTTTTTATCACAAGACCTTTTGCATGAACTGTAGTATAATGCCATGTCATCGCACGTTCCACCAAATACCATAAATTTTTATTTGAAGATTTTATTTCCAAGAAAATATCTTTAACGTCAATATTTCCGGTATATTGTTTTTTTGCGATAATTAATAATTGATCATATCCTTTCTGTAATAATGTTTTTTCGTCATAACGTCTTGTAGCTTCAAATTCTGTTTCAATCAATCCAAGTATATCTATTGTTTCCAATTCTTTTGGGGCTATCGGATAACCATGAATAGGTCTATTTGTAACACATGAACAAAATAAAAAAATAATAATGAAAGATAATAGTATATAAATATTTCTAATTATTCTCATATTATTCCTCCAATGATTTTTATAATAATATTTTATAATTAAAAATAAAAATAATCAATTCGTATCTTTTGGAACATTCTTCATTGGTAAAAATATTGCCGGGATAATTGATATAAACGCAAAACCTATTGACCACAAAAAGACGGTATTAAACGCTTTTCCTACTATCTCCGCGTCTGCGTTAGCGGGCATGTGGTTTTGTAAAATGATAGCCAGAACGGCAGTTCCTACAGAGCCGCCTATCTGTTGAAATATTCGCGTGGCTGTCGTTCCGTGCGCTACTTGTTCTTTTGTTAATCCGTCGTATATTGAAACCATAACGGGAATTGCCACTCCGCCAAGTCCGCAGCCTCGAACAAATAACGCTATTGTTAAAAAGATTTTATCGGTAGCGGAATCTGCAAAGACAAACGGTATTGTTCCGATTATCGTTATTATTATTGAGATTAATACAACAACCCTTGAACCCATTTTATCGGTTATTTTCCCGCCCAATCCCCTTGTGCATAACATTCCTATCCCCTGCGGAGCGAGAAACAAACCAGCCATTATAGCGTTTGAATTTTGCACTTGCTGAAAAAATAAAGGTAAAATGAATAATGTCCCAGTAATAATGCCGCCGGAAACAAGCAATAATATTGAAGATGATGAAAAATTACTTAATTTAAAAAGACGAACGTCAAGCACAGGTTCAATTTTTACGTTTAACGCGTATATAACATACGCTATAAGCAGCGCAAGCCCGATAAGCAGCGGAGCTATTGCGCTGATATTTCCTATTCCGTGTACTGTCCGTAATTTTGAAATTCCAATAACAAGTATGGAAAAAGTTGCTGATAATAATAAAGTGCCTATGACATCTAACGGCTGATTTTTATTCACAGGTTCGTCTTTTTCAAGGTATTTTACCGCCAAAATTATAGCGGCAATACAAATCGGAATGTTAATGTAAAAAATCCATTGCCACGGAAGTTTATTTACGATCAACCCTCCCAAAACAGGTCCCAAAATAGGAATTATCAGCGCGGGAATACTAACAATAGCCATTAAACGCCCCAATTTTGCGTTTCCCGTATGACGAACCAACACAGTCGATAATGTCGGGATTAAAATTCCCGCTCCAAGCCCCTGCAATATTCTGGAAAAAATTAAGACTTCAATATTCCAAGAAAAGGCGGCAAAAACGGAACCGACAAAAAATATAACAAGAGATATTAAGTATACCATTTTCCCGCTGAAACGATTAACAAGCCATGCCGAAATAGGAACCGCAATCCCCATAACCAAAATATAGCCTGTGGTAATCCATTGAACTACCGAAATCGTGCTGTTGAATTCGGCGATGATAGTCCCTATTGCGATATTCACTATTGTAGCGTTCAACGCCGGAGCGACTAACCCAAAGACCATAATTACAGCCATTTTGAGTAATTTAGGATCGATTTTTTCTTCTTCTATGTTCATATTGCTTTTTCAGTTCCTGCCGTCTCTTAATTTTTAACTCTTACTTATTTCTATCTTTCTATTTCTCAAAAATAATAACTCATCTATTGTTATCATTACAAAATTAAGAATATACAAGTATAAATTTATACTGATAGTCTCGTTCAGGTTTGTTTTTAAGTTACTCCAGTATTCGGTTAGTTTAAACAAAATACCCGCCACATAACCTATTTGTAAAACAATTAAGAATAACAGACTTTTCCCCGCCGTTTTTTTTGATACAAATGATTTGTATATGGAGAGCGGCCATGCAAAGCCGAAACAAACCAACATTATTGATTCAAAAATATTCATATATTAACTATATCAATATTATATTGTTTTATCAACTATTTTTTTTCTTCCGACATTAAGCCGCCATTTAACCGTAGTTTCAGGTAATTTGTATTTTTCGGCAATTTGTTTTACCGAAAATTGATTAATATAGTAATCAATCAAAATATCGCGATATTCGCCTGAAAGCTCATGAAGAGCCTTAAATATATTCTGATACCTATTTGAAATTATTAATTGATCAATAAAATCGTATGTATCAGCGATTTCCGCGTAGTCGGCTTCCGATTCCGTATAATTGGTTTTCTTTTTTTTATCTATGAATTTTGCGTAACGGTTATGCGCGATGCTCCATATCCATTTTTCAAGCGATTTAATCTTGTATTTTCTGATACCGCTCAATATGTGAACCATTATTTCGCCTGCTAAATCTTCAGCGTCCTGACGGTTATTCAGCCGCTTAATACAATAATGCAGTATGGGTTCTATGTATTGAATAATGTCGTTATCGTTGTTTATCATTAAATGCCCTGTTACACAGTGGGAAATTGGAGTATGATTATCGCTTCAAGCGTTTCATCGTCCGCGCTTTTTATTTCTATCGCTTTTAAAAGATTCATGTAATAATACTCGCGCTCTTTTATTTCAGTTTCTTCATCGCCAATGATAATTTTTCCTTTCCCCTTGATTATATAAATATTAAACTCAATATGAACGCCAAGGGGAGGGTAGTATAAAGTTTCTCCTTTTTTGACAGAAATATATATTTGTCCGAAATTCCCGAATGCTTTTAAGCCGATCGTATCAATGTCTCCGTTATGTTTAACACAATATTTATTGTCAAGAATTATCTTTGCGGGAAAATCTTTGGAAAAGAAACCCCTGAAAATATTCAATCTGATAAGAAAATCTTTTCCTACAGGCTCAGTTGCTTCGCAAATTAAAGCCCCCATCATACCGTCATTTTTCGACGGTGTTTGCAATAACGCGCTTAATGCCGATAATTCATTATTGTAAATTTTATCAAGAACTTCTTTGTTTAATATCATTATTGTTATTTCAGGCGTTATTTTTTCTTCATTGTATATATTTACATTTCCGTTACTTATGTCAACTTGCCAAATTTCGTCAGGCATATCTTTAATTTCAAGCTGCAGACGGATTGAATAATTCTTATCGATTTTCTTTTCAAACGCTTTCGCGAAATCTTTTAATATTTCATTTACAGTCATGTTTTTCCCCCTGTTATTAATATAGTGTCATTTAAAGTCAATCGGATAGTGGTTTTTGTAAATATTTTTTATAATTCTACTGCCTGTTTATTATAAAATTCAATTTTTATTTCATCTTCGTTATATTTCAATAAATTTATACAAGCGTTTGTTAATATTGTCTTTCTTGAGCCGATTTCATTATTACTTAAATATGATAACAATGAATTAATTGCCGCTCCATGAGATATTATTATCATGTTTTTTCCATAATACATCTTTATATATTTTGTTATCGAACCAATCATCCTTTGTTGAAGATCTTCAATATTTTCTACATCATTAAATATTCCGTCCGGAAATACTTTTTTCCTTTCTTCCTCTGTCAATCCCGATGCTTCACCATAATCCCTTTCTATAAAATTTTCTTCTTCAATAATTTCCGTTAATCCGATACCTTTGGCGATAATTTCCGCCGACTGTCTCGCCCTTAATAAAGGACTTGTTATTATTATATCCCATTTATATTTTTTTAAATATTCTATTGTTTGTTTTATTTGACTTATTCCTTCTTCATTAAGAGGAATATTTTCTCTTCCTTGTAATCTTTTTTCTTTATTCCAGTCGGTTTCTCCATGCCTGATAATGCAAATTTCCATAATACGTTTCCTTTGTATATATTATTTCATAAATAGTATTTTTGTAAAACTAGTCCATAGTTTTTATTGCTTCAATGGTTTTATTTATACGTGGGGGCAAGATGTAAGCCTAAAGATTTTATTCGGCATACACATTAATCGCATTTAAAAAAATGGTGTCGGACACATTGCGGTACTACTTGAATAAATGTACGAAAAGCAATAAATTAATTTTATGAAATTAACATTTAATAAAATTATTTTATGTATTGTTTTTTCCTGTATATTTTTACAATGTTACGGAAAAGGAGGGCAGAAAGAAATGAGCGATTCCGAAAAGTTCGCGCTGGAATATCCCTTGGTAGGAAGCGGCAATATATTTGTATACAAAAACGTTAATGAGACAGCCGACATTTTAGAAAAAGGCAGGGGAATTGTATTTATAGGATATAAAGAATGCCCGTGGTGCCAGCAATACGCTGTTTACCTTCACGATGTAGCGCGCGAGATGGAAGTTGAAAAAATTTATTATTGCGATATAAAGAAAGATCGGGAAAGCAACTCGGAAAGTTACCGGAGGATAGTCGATATTTTTTCCAACCGTCTCCAGTATGACGATGAGGGACAACCACGGGTGTATGTGCCGGACGCGGCAATAGTAAGCAGGGGCAGGATAATCACCCACGATTTTGAGACATCAAAAGAAACATTAGGGTACGATACGCCGCAGGAATACTGGAACGATGAGCGGGTGAACGCGCTCAAAGACCGGCTCAGGGCGGGGATTAACATTTTAAACCAGATTATAGCCAATTCTTGCAATAAATGCTAACGCCTAAACCAAAGAGCAATGAGCAAAGCAAGATACAACAATCTTAACTTTGCTACCTGCTCTTTGCTATTTGCTCTTTGTCTTAATTCCCCGATAAATACGCTATTTTGCCGTTATAGCCTACGGCGACAAATTTTCCGCTGCCATGGGCGATTGCCTTGATGTTGTTTGTGCCGAATGAACCGCTTTGTTTGGCTGTCCATGTTACGCCGCCGTCGGACGAATACGCCAATGTGTTGTTGTCGCCCACGGCGACAAACGTGCTGATGCCCCAACAGATTGCTTTGATGGCGTTTGTGCCGAATGTGCTGTTACTTACGGCTGTCCAGGATGTGCCGTCCGTTGAAGTCCACATTTTGCCGTTATTGTTCCCGACGACAAACGTGCCGTCGCCCCCGGCGATTGTGCTGATGGAAGTGCCCGTGCCGAACATGCTGCTGAAATAATCTATGCCTCGCCATTCGTTGACTATGCCTTCCCATGAATACGCTAATATGTTTTTGGCATTTCCACTACCCCAGACGAGAAACGTGTTATTGTTACTGACAATTGCTTCGACGCCGTATGATCTGAAGGATGAGTCGTCGAATATGGTATTGATCGAAGAGCCTGTCCATGATATGCCGTCCGCTGAACTCAATGATAGAGTATCAGAATATTCTTGCCTTATGCCAACGGTGAGAAATCTGCTGCTGCCATTGAATGTTCTGCCATAGGTGAGCGCCTTGATGTTGTTTGTGCCGAATGGTCCTATATCTTTGGCTGTCCATGTTACGCCGCCGTCGAACGAATACGCCAATGTGCCGTAATCGCCCACGGCGACAAACGTGCTGTTGCCCCAGGCGATTGCGTTGATGGCGTTTGTGCCGAATGGGCTGTTACTTACGGCTGTCCATGTTAAGCCGTCGGAAGAATACGCCATTTTGCCGTTATTGCCCCCGGCGACAAACTTGCCGTTACCCCAGGCAATTGCGTTGATGGTGGTTGTGCCGAATGTGCTGTTTCCCACTTCTGTCCAGCCGCCGGAGCCTATGCCGCCGCCGGAGCCTGCGCTGCCACTAACCGTAACAACGCAAGTCGCCGTCCTGCGCCCGTCCGCGGTAGTAGCGGTAATTGTCGCCGAACCCTCAGCAACGCCGACAACAACGCCCTTTACAACTCTGACCTTTGTCGCGTCGCTTGTTGTCCATGTTACGCTTTTGTTTGACGCGTTTTCCGGCTCTATAGCTGCGGTAAGGGTTGCCAAACTTCCCGCCGAAAGAGTAAGTGTAGGCTGGTCAAGCGTTACGCCCGTTGGAGCCACAGGCGTTGGAGCCGTTGGCTCTGTACCGTCGGTCGAGAAATTACCCTTATTGTCAAACCTTGTTACGATGCGCCACACTGTCCCAGGATCCATTGGTGCTTGGGTCAAGTCGTCCCTGTAGAAAGCCTTGATTGTTCCAAAAGAGTAAATATGCACAGTAACTTTGAGGGTACTCCCCCATGCCATAACTGGTCTAACTCCTACTGTATAAGTGCCGACTGGAGCCGCCCCTGGTTCCAAACCTATCCAATAATATTTCGAATTATCCGGACCGCCCTCTTCATAAACATTACCCTCAGGGGTTCTAATAGCGAATAAAAGACCCCCACCACCAGTCCAATGCGTAATTACACAAACATCGTATTTTTTAAAATCGATGCCTAAGCTTAATAAAAAAACTGTATCTACAACTTCTTCGTTAAACGTTCCCTCGATGTAAACTTTATCCAAATCAAAAAGCAATTGAGCCATGTGGGCTAACAGTCCAATACAGTCATCCGCAGCAGTAATCGCATTAAGCAAATTTTTAATACCAAGACCATCGACACATTCAAATGCCTCTAAAAGCATTGTAGCTGTTTCTTCCGGCAAATCATCAAGGGCAACTACAGATACTACTTTGAGCACCTGAACGGCAAGAAATTTAATACATTCGAAGGCGGTACCCGGAACTAAAAACGCTGTAGCGCATGATGCGAGGTCTATCGCCAGACCGGCAGCTTCCAAAAAGTTATCAGGCATAAGAACATCTTTAATATCACTGCCAACGGAGCGCCCCTGAGCTGATGCGGCTTTTTTAGTGAAAGCGTCAAAGTCTATATCGCTTTCAACACCAAAATGACCTTTAGTTTTACCATCGGGTGTAATTACAGCTACATCATATTTGTAACCGTTGAATTTGCCGAAAACCAAAATATAGTCTTTGTGTACTACTTTATCCGGCAGCCCGTTATCTTTAAACAAAATGGTATAGCCGATATCAGAGTTTTTGTCCGGCGTTAAATACATCTCTTTCGGCAAACTGCCAGATTCATTTGCGCGTAAAAATACCCTTTCCCCTTTTTTGTCGCCGATCATGTAGTCCCATTCTGTTTGTTTACTGATATCCAGAATAAATAAACCTTTAGGATTTCCACCCGTGCCGCCGCCGCCGCTACCTCCGCCACTGCTGCCGCTAATATCGCAAGTGGTGAAAGAAAACCCGATTATCGCAAAAAGGACGATAGCGCCGAGAATATTAACAAATTTTTTCATTAAAACTCCTTTATATAAAAAGATAATACATCATTTTTTACAAAACAACAAGTATTTGTGGGATAAAAGTCACTGTGAGTATACTGTACACGCAGTGGTTTTGTCACTCCGGCGTCACCAGGATTTTTAACGCAAACATCGTGTAATTATTTGACTTATTCCTTCTTCATTAAGAGGAATATTTTCTCTCCCTTGTAGTCTCTTTTCTTTATTCCAGTCGGTTTCTCCATGCCTGATAATGCAAATTTCCATAATACGTTTCCTTTGTATATATTATTTCATAAATAATATTTTTGTAAAACTAGTCCATAGTTTTTATTGCTTCAATATCAAAATGAATTTTTACGTACTTATTTTTCCCCCGGCTTATAATACAATCCTTTTGCACAATTAAAGCGGAATCTTTAATTGTTTCACCGTCAATTTTAATTCCTCCTTCATTTATCAATCTGCGAGATTCAGAATTTGTCTTAGCAAGTTCTGTAAGAATAAGTAACTTAATAATTTGTTCTTCATTATTAATTGTAAAGACTCTTATTGAATCCGGCGCTTTTTTGTCAGCTATTGAGCGGTAACGTCCTTCGGCTTGAGAGACAAAATTTTCCCCGTGATACATCCTGACTATTTCCCGCGCATAAACAAAATGAGCTTCTCTTATATCGCTGTTAATAATATTTATATAATCATTTTCCGGTATATCTGTAGTTAATCTAAAATAAACCGGCAGAATACTATCGGGGACTTTCATACATTTTTCAAAAATAATTTCGGGGGGCTCATCTATACCGATGTAGTTATCAAGAGATTTACTCATTTTCTCTTTACCGTCAAGTCCGGGCAGCAAAGGAAAAGTTATAACTTCCTGAGATGTCTGCCCGTAATTTTTTTGTAATTCCCGCCCGACTAAAAGATTAAAAGTTTGATCTGTTCCGCCTACTTCTATATCGGCGTTTAAGGCAATGGAATCGTAACCTTGCATTAAAGGATAAAATAGCTCATGTAAACCTATGGGTTGATTAGCGGAGTAACGGGCGGCGAAATCATCCCGTTCCATAATACGGGCAAGGGTGTATTTACCGGCAAGGTTTAAAACGTCCGCGAAATTTAACTTGGAAAGCCACTGGGAATTATAAGTGATACGGGCTTTTTGCGGATCAAGAATTTTTGATACCTGTTCAAAATAGCTGTTTCCGTTTTGTCTTGTTTCCTCAAATGAAAGCTGGTTTCTAGTTTTACTGCGTCCTGACGGGTCTCCAATCATACCGGTAAAGTCACCTATGACAAATATAATCTCATGCCCTGCATCCTGCAATTTACGGAGCATTCGCAAGGGAACAGAATGTCCCAAGTGAAGATCAGGGCGTGATGGGTCAGCCCCAAATTTGATTTTTTGTGGTTTCCCGCAGGCTAAGCGCGTTCGCAGTCCTTCGTCCGAGAAAATATCCACAGCGTTTCGTTTTACTGTTTCAAATAAGTTGTCAGATTCCATAATTCACTCCAAAAAAAAGCGGTTCAAAGCGCAAAGCCTTGAACCGCCGATTAATCCCTGACCTAACAGTCATGGCAATAGCAATTCAAGACTTTGATAATAATAGTAAAAGCCCCGGTATCGAGAATAATTGATTTTTCGCGTCGTTATTTTCAAAATAAAACCTCGTAATATTAATGACATAAATTTATTATTTTGTCAAGTGTAAATAGATAATTTTATATTTTTGCATATTTTTTAGTTTATACCTTTAGTGTATATAATTGATTCATTTAAAATTACGAGTGTTAAATTATTATCATTTACAAAATAACTACCTATTACTTTGAAATTAATAGAGTCGATACGGTCGTCTTCAAATGTATATGTTAAGCTATTATTTTCATAATCGTAATCATAGCCCCAGATTGCCGCCAATTCTTTTATTGTATACCATCTTGAATCTGGTTCTTCAATGTTAAATGTTCCATAAAGATGAGTTGTTAAAATATATATTTTATCACCACAAGTAGTATATGTTCCTTTACCATTTAAATTATTTGTTGAAGATACATAGTTTCCATTATTAAAAATCATTTCATTCCCATCTTCAGAAACCCATGTCCCGTTAATTGTGTTATTTATTTCATCACAACTAAGAACAGACGTTCCGGACATAAAAACCATTAATAAAATTCCAAAAATGAATATTTTGTTTATCACTTTTTTCCCTTTATTAAATATTTAAACAATAAATACAATAAGAAAATGAATATTTTTCATCAATTATCTATTAACCATTTTGCCACGCCATTATTATCATTTGACATTATTATGCCGGTTGCGTTTTTTTTAAGTTCTACTTCCGCATTTTCAACAGCATAACTTTCATCTGATATTTTAAACATTTCTATATCATTTAAACCGTCGCCGAATGTGATGATTTTATCGCATTTTAATATTTCCTTTAACACTAATATTGCGTTGCCCTTAGTTGCGTTTTTTGGTAATATTTCACACCAATAATTTTCACTATAATATTCCTTTTGTAATAAACAGTTGAATTTATTTGTTTTTGTTAAATTGTTATATACATCTATTAAACTCGTTTTTTCTCCTATACATCTAATATAAAAAATATCGCCAAAATATAAATCTTTTAAATTATTAACGGGTCTGTATTTTGAATCACTATCCCACGATTTTTTATTTGATTCATTTTTCATTGCGTCATTTTCTTTATCTTTTATCCATGACCTTTTTTCTTCTCCGTTAATAAATGAACAAACCAAAGGATAAATAGAATATTTTTCCAATATTTCCATTAATAAATATTTTTCTTCGTCAGAAAATTTTAATGAATATATTTTTTCCTTTTTAATTATATCTTCAATAAAGATACCGTTTCTTGTGATTACAGGAAGATTTATATTTAAATCTCTTGTAACATTAGAAGCCGATGATAATGATCTGGAAGTTGCGTAGGTAATATATATACCTTTTTTAATGAGTTCATTTATTGTATTAACGGAATATTCAGACAATTTTCCATCATTATTAAGCAGCGTACCATCCAGATCAGTAACATATAATGTTTTCATATTTTATCCTTTATTTTAATAAAGATAATAACTTGTTTTTTAGTCAATTAGATTTCTCCTGAGATATTTATAGGGAATTTATATTAAATATACTATTATTCAGAAAATAAAAAACTGAACATTTTATGTCATTATTATTTCTTTAAATAATCAGCTAGTTCATTTAATTCAAGATTAACAGTTTTAATTTTCTTTTCACTATTTGGTTCTATTGGAAACCATTCTTTTGCTATTTCTCTTAAAAAATCAGATTTATGTTCCAAAGAATGACTAGTCTTAAGTATTTTATAAAGTTCATCTTGATCAACATCAACCGGACCGTCGCCATCTTTAAATTTTTTAAATTGAGGAGAATTCATAGCCGCTAATCCGCATCTATATGCAAAATTTATAGCTTCTCCGACATCGTTAAAATCAGTACCGGCTATATTAATTGTAAATTCTAATTTAGTAGATATTTCATGTTTAATACATTTATCATTATATCCATTAATTATTCCAATATCAGCGTTATTAAACAAACTAATTTTTTTTGCCATAATTATTCCTTTATTAACCATCTTTCAAGTTGTAATGCTAAAAACATACTGTAAATTCGAACTAGGTTAATATCTTATTATGCACTATTTATTAATATTTTGTCAAGCGGGCTCTTCGTACAAAGGATAGTAGTTTTATATTTACCCTTTTCTGCCCTTCATGCCTGTCATTTTAGGTTATAAAACCGATAAGTTCATACTTTTTTTGATTAAAACCGATTGATTACACCGTAAATTGCTGAAAAATCATAAAAATAGCGGATAAAGCTGGTAAACTCGATTTTACTGTTTTAAATCCATTATTTCACTTTATGTATTATTTTTATTACATTTCCCATATTTATTCTTCATTCCAATATTTATATGCAGCCATTTTTTCTTCCGATGTTATCTCTTTTTATATTCTTTGCCTATCCATTTATATACATTATTTATTTCCTTTTTATAATTTTCTTTTATTTCAAAATATTTTATGTTATTGTTTTCACACATTTTTTTGGTAAGTTTATTATCTTCAATATATTTTTCAACTGTATATCCAAAATCATATCCTCTATATTCAATAATACATTTATTTTTAATTATTTTACTATACAAATATTTTTTAATATATTCTTCTGAGAAACATATTTTACAAAATATTATATTTGAAACATATTTTGTTTCCAAATCATCTAAATTATCCGGTAAATATATTCCTTCAATTATTATATTTTGATTATTTTCAATATTGGTCATAATAATGCCTTTTATTATGGGCCATAATTTTTTTGTTATTAATTTATAATCTGATTCTGGCGTAAAATCACATTCAGAACAACCTCTGATTATTCCCATTTTTATATGATCTATTGACATATATGGAATATTATATTTTTCCAATAATTTTTGCGATAATAATGTTTTACCTGCACAGGAATTTCCGCCTATTAATATTACCATTTCATAAAACCTATCATTTTTTCAACATACATAACAGAATAATAACTACAATCTCCCGGATTTGCTAGTGTTTTTTATAATTTTCATATTTTATCCTATAGTTTTTCCATTATTTTATTTATTGTAAACGTACAATCCTTTATTCTATCCTCATCTTTTTTCCATGAATCAGATAATGGAAATAATATATTGTCTTTTGATATTTTTCCTAAATCCCATTCTTTTTTGCTCATTTTCCATCTTTATAACTCATATTTATCTCCGTTTTTTATCATCATTAAATATTTTCTCCTTGAATGATCATAAAATATACTGTATTAAAGAGATAAATACATAACATTTTTTATCTTTTTATAAAATCTACTGTCCAGTAAACCATTTTTCCGGTATAATTGAAATATAAACTAAAAGGAGAGTATTACGAAAGTTTTTAACATTAATTTCAAAAATGAAACTTTATCTATTAAGCAATTAATTCAATTTGCGGAAACCGAAGCCGTTACCGAAGATATCTTTAAAGAATACTTAGCAGTATCTCTTTTAGAAGATGAGAATATATTATCTAAAGTTTGCGAAGAAACTGATAATATCGGAACCGGTTTAAAATCCGCCGCATTGGAAGATTTAAATATTTTATGGGATACGTTATCGAAAAACCCGCTTGGAAATTACATTCCTTCTATGAAGCATAAAATATTTTTTGAAGAATATCAGAATTCGCTCAAAACAGTCGTGTCATCAAGCAGTCCCTCAGAAATGCTGGAGAATTTAATCGCTCATTATTCCGCGTTTGGTTCCGGAAAAAACGCAAAATATATTGCGTTCAGATGGCAGGGTGAAATGACAGGCATCAAACAGCCTGATGATATTACTTTAGATCATCTTTTTTGCTTGGATTCCCAAAAAGAAATATTAATTGAAAACACATCCCTATTTTTACGCGGACTGCCAGCTAATAACGCTCTGTTATACGGCACAAGCGGCAGCGGTAAATCCGCTATGATTAAAGCGCTTTTGAATAAATACTATAATCAAGGATTACGTTTGGTAGAAATACCTAAGGAAAAATTAGAAGAATTACCTCAACTTGTAAATTGTATTAAAAACAAACATCTTAAATATATAATTTTTATGGATGATTTATCGTTTGAAACGGGCGATACGGGATATAAAATTTTAAAGGTTATTTTAGACGGAAGAATTGAGCGGCAGCCGCAAAACATTTTATTTTACGCAACTTCAAACAGATTTCATATTATCAATGAAACATGGAAAGATCGGGAAGGCGATGAAATTCATTTAAGAGACACTATGAGCGAAAAGCTGTCGTTATCTGAACGATTCGGAATTCGCGTAAACTTTATTACATCAACAACAAGCGATGATTATTTTAAAATAATTGAAGGAATTTTATCGCTCGAAAATATTCAATTTACGGAAGAAATAAAACAAGAGGCGTCGCGTTGGGAAATTTTATATAACGGACGTTCAGGCAGAACCGCCGCACAGTTTGCAAAAACTATAATCGCTTTAAAGGCAAAGGCGAAGAAATAACCTAAATTAAAACTAATTGTTTTCATTTTCATTTTCATTTTTATTAAAATCGTAATTCATATGCCTTTTTAGTTTCTCCGGAAAATCCTATGTTTTCGTAAAATTTATGGGCTTCCGTCCTTTTTATACCGCTTTGTAAAACAACTTTATAACATTTATTTTCTTTCGCATATTCTATAGCCATTTCTATTAACTTCTTTCCTATTCCCTTCCTTCTGTGATTTTCGTCCGTTATTACATTTTCTATATAACCTATAGATTTTCCATTATGTGTTAAATTTGGTATAATACAAATATAACAAGCGGCTAATATATCACCATCTTTTTTTGCTATAAAATATTTTATATTATATTTTTCAATTTCATCCCATACTTTATTGGCTTCTTCCATTTTTAAATCAGCGAAAATATCAACGTCCGGATAAAATTGTCTATATAATTTTATTATATTTTCTAAATCTGTTCTTTTTGCAATGCCATATTCCATAACGTTATCTCCTTTTGATATATTATTAAATTATTTTGTTAAATATCCTTTTTCAATTGATTTATCCAATAATTTCAATACAAATTCCCAAATTTCCTTTGAGCCGTTTTCTATATGCTTATTATTTTTTATTATCATATCATATGTTATATTATGCTTTTTCCATGTATAACCTTCTAACATGTAATTTTGTATTAATGGTTCCAGCCTGTCAAATACAGCGGCAAATTTTGCGTCATTTGTTTCTTTATCTTCAAATTCTTTCCATATTTTTAGAAAATAATCTTTTTGTTCTTCTTCCAATAATCCAAATATTCTTTCTGCGGCATCTTTTTCGTTATTGTAAGCATTTTTTCTTTCAGCGGAATATAAAAATGTGTCCCCTGCGTCTATCTCCACAATATCATGGATTAATAGCATTGTGATTACTTTTTCAATATTCACAGAAAAATTAGAAAATTCCTTTAATAATAATGCCATAATGCATATTGTCCATGAATGTTCAGCGTCATTTTCAAAACGATTTCCGTCAAATAACTTTGATTTTCTGAAAATATTTTTGACTTTATCTATTTCAATAATAAAATTCAATTGTTTTTCCAGTCTTTTATTGTATTCAATGTCTGTAATATACATGATTTCTCCTTTAAAATATTTAATTTCTATTTTTTATATTTGTCAAGTATTGCTTACTCAATGAATAGAAAATAAATATTTTTTATTTATTATTAATAAATATTTTTGCCGCTTCATATAATTCTTCATAATTAACTTCATCAAACACCGTAGTATCTGTTACAATTGTTTTACCTATTTCGACTTCTCCAAGCCCATATTGCAGCTGATACTTTTTAAAATTGTCTGAATTTTCATCAAATGTAATATGTACCCAATGTCTTTTTCCATTTTTTCCTCTTTCTGTATACCTTTTAAATAAAACTTCAAGATTACCTTTGAAAATAAAGGTAAGACATTCGCAATTATATTTTTCCAATAATTTTTTTATTAATTCGCTTTCATTTAGTTTTATATTACTTTCAAGAATACATATTTTTTTAGACATTAAAAATTGCTCCGCAATATGAAGCATAAGCAGAAATGTCGTATTACTGCCTTTTTTGTCTATCATATTGTCTTCCGGGCTTAAGCTGTCGCCTAATATTTCTTTTATAACATCTTTATTAAAACAAGGTATATTTAATAAACGCGATAGTTTTCGTGAAAAAGTGGATTTACCTGTCGCGCAATAACCGCCAACAATAATTATTTTATTTTTCATTATACTCACTAATCTGTAAATTCTCCTAAATAATAATTATATAGGTATATTTAATATATTACTATAATCCGAAAAACAAACAATTTTAATCATTTATTGTTGCTTTAAAAGTAATTCAATTTTCTTGGCATTAATTACAGCTTGAGATTTAGCGTGATTATTAAAAAATAATTGGACAATTTTTGAGTGTTTCAATAATTCTATTATTGGGTTTATGAAAGTTTGCAATTCTGCGTCAGTGTAGAGGTAGTCATATCGGGTTACATTATCGCCTTTGTACCACATTTGGGCGTTGCGTCCGTGAAAGCGTATGTAGGCTATTTCGCTTGTGCTTATAAAATCAAGTTTCATCAAGTTTGGTAGGGGAGGGTTGTCGGTAATACACCAGCCTACTTTACGTTCACGCAGAGCATTGTATACTTGGTCGCTTTGCCATTGGGTGTTTCTCATTTCTACAACTGACGGAATTTCTGATACTTCTTTGAGGAGTGTGTCTAAATATATCCGTTCTGTTTTGTCATAATGGAAACTATTTGGAAATTGGAATAAGACGCATAACAATAGATTTTCTTTTTGCAGAGGTTCAAGAGCTTTTTTAAATTCATAGATAAGCGGCTGGTATTTTGATTTGTCTTCGGCGTGGGTTAAATCTTGAAACGCTTTGACAGCGAATTTTATTTTGCCGTCTGTTCTTGTTATCATATTTTGCATTTGTTCAGGCGTTGGCATACGGTAATATGTTCCGTTCAATTCTAATGAATTAAATTGAGTTGAATAATACTCAAGGAACTTTTTTTGCGGCAGTTTTTCGGGGTAAAAACCGCCTTTCCATTCTTTGTAATCGTAACCGCTAGTGCCTATGTATAGTTCCGCCATTTCTGTCCCTTTTAATATATTAGTGGTATTTCTTCTATATTGGTAGTGTATCGGGGGGAAAGATAATCCCTTTTCAAAAGCCAAGGATCGGTTTCGTTATCTGCGGGTTTATTTCCTGTTAGTCCACAAGCAAGTTTTATAGTGCCTCTGCCGTATCGGTCGTTGATTTCATCAAAGGTTTTCATTAAGGGCTCATTTAGTTTAACTATGTTACGATGATCATCAAACAAGTCCAGTTGAGGGTGGGTGTCGTTGGTTAATCCGGTCAGGGCTATCATTACTTTACGGTATTTATAGTTGGGGCGGTAAATTCTTTTTAATAGCTCATTGGCTACTGCGGTTATTTCGGGCAGGTATGCACTTGGGCTGGATACTTCGGCGCTCATCTGGTTAAAATACTGTTCGCCCCCGGCGTAGGCGTTGGTCATTAAATAGACGGTGATATAACGGCATAACAGATTTTCGGCTCTTATGCGTTTGACGGCTTCCTGTGTGTACTCCGATAACGCGGTGATTATGTCGTCTAACTCATATACCGCGGTTTGAAAACTGCGGGATACCGACACCACTTGGTGCGGGCTGTCTTCTATGCGGTCTATGACTTGTTTACCGTTCAATTCCTGTACCGTTCTGTATCCCGTTATGGTCATGTGTTTTTTGGCTTTGTCCGGCGGATAATCCTTGAGGGCGAGGGCAGTGGTTATACCCTGTTTTTTAAGAAACGCCGCTTTTGACGGTCCTATGCCCCAGACATCGCCCGCGGGATAATGTTCCAATTCTTCATTCTGGTTTAGTTCCTGCCAGTTGCATAAACTGCCGCGCTTTTTGGCTAAAGAGTTACACATTTTGGCAAGCGTCTTGTTAGGCGCAATTCCTATTGATACCGGTATTCCTGTTTCTTTGGTTATTGCGGTTTTTATGTTATACCCGATTTCGGTATAATCGGCATTGTTCCATGTGGGGAAGAATAAAAAACTTTCGTCTATGGAGTAAGCTTCTACTTCGGGGGCGAAGCGGTTATATATCAAATTCATTCTTGCGGACATATCGGCATAGAGAGTGTAGTTACTGGAAAATATTTGCACTCCTTTTTTTTCAAGATTGTATTTGACTTGATAGAAAACATCGCCGCGCTTAAAGCCCAAGTTTTTGCATTCGGCGTTTAAGGCTATGATTATGCCGTCATTGTTGCTTAATACGGCTATGGGGCTGTGATATAAATCGGGGCGGAATACTCGCTCGCAAGCGGCGTAAAAGGAATTGCCGTCAATGTGCATAATCATTTGTATATTCCTTTATACAAGCGGTTATTGTTCCTATGATTTCGGTTTCATCGGTTGTTGGGAGTATGTATGTAGTGCCGTCCGTGAATACGGTTTTGCCTTGATGTTTAAGGAGTTGGCGGCACAGAAATTCCCCTTCGTGGCGTATCAGGACGAAGGAGTAGGGGGCGGGATTTATGGAACGGTCTACTATCAACAGAGAGCCTTGCGGCAGTCCAAGGGTTTCCATGCTGTTAGTTTCGAGGCGTCCGAAGTAGGTCGCCGGGGGGTTGTGAATCAGCAGCCTGTTAAGGTCGATGCCTTTTTCTTCGTAGCCTAGCGCCGGACTTGCAAATCCGGTCGTTTTTAGTTCCATAAATACCCCTTTCCTCCCTGCCTTTTATTTTACTATACATTTGTATAGTGTCAAGGGGGAAAAGAGAAAAAAGACTGCTAATCGTTTACAGACATTAGGTGTATTTTTTATTCATTAATGCTTGTCCATAATTGTAAATACATTATGGACAAACACAAATTAAAGTGAATATTTGTATTCAGGAGATTTTGCGATTTGAACAGACCATCTGATATTATTATAGAATATGTTGCAATATGCACGGCAAAATGCAGGATAAGTACCGGTTTCCAAGCCGCAGTCGCCATCTTCTTTTAGTTTTATCAATTCATTAACCCAATACGGTTCAAATGTCCAAGATAGTCCGTCAGAAGATAATCCGGCAGGATAATGATGTTCCCCAATGCTAAAGCTTGCTTTTCTGTTATCACGCATTACTATTGCGTTAAAGCTGTATTTTTTTTGAGGATCAAAGATTACTTCTGATGAAAAAACAGGCTCTTTAGATAATGATACAGCGGATTTGTCATCGTTTAGTGTAAGTTCTCCAAAGCTTAAAATTATTCCGTCATTACCGGCAGCATGGATTATATCTATCGGTTCTGTAATGCTATAGTTTTGGTCATCAGCAAATGATATAAATATCCAGTTGTCTTTTCCTGCATTAATAATCGGGACTATAACTGTTTTTGATTGTTTTACTTTTTCCAACGAACTATCTCTTAAATCACAAAATGAAATCAATGTATCGTGATCTCCTGCGTAATCGTCTTTATTGTTTTGAACATTAATAAACATTCTGGCTGTGTTAGGCGGAATATTATTGAAAGATAATCGTATACCTTCTGGAACATTTTCAGCAGTCATAACGACAGACACATCATTTTTACTTAAAACAAGCTTGCTTGCATCACAGCCAAAAGTAACCATAGCGAAACTCAAAATTAAGGAGATTGCGAACCATGTTCTTGTCTTTAAAGCCTTAAAATTTTGCATTAATTTACCTCCTAAATGCACATTTACAATATTATCGGAAATTCTATGAAAAGAAAATGAACAATTTTTATCATTTTGCGGGCTTAATTGTTAAATCAAAATATGTTTCGGTGTATTTCCAAACATCACTTTTGTACAACTATGCAGATAACCTAAATGATATCCCATGTGCCTGAATTGTGCTAATATATGATCCAATTTCGTCATTTCTATTGTTTTATGATTACTTTTCATTAATAGTTCATTTTCATTAATTTTATCAAGATAATTATTAATTTTATTTTTTACCTCTTGAAAATAATTAAAAAGACATTCTTTTGTAAATGATTTATCAAAATGATATTCCAAATTATTGATATTTTCTTCATGAAATTCCGGATATTTATAATTCTCCGGATCAATAAATATTCTATCCATTGAATTAATCATATGATAGAATTGCTGCCATATTGGGAAACCATTTACTGTTTTTTCAAAATCACTTTCATTAAACGTATTAAAAAGTAAATTAATACTTTCAAAACTATTTTCAGTATGTCGTTTTATAACATTAATAATATTCATATAATTTCCTATAAAAACTTTATTTTTTATCCATTAATAATTTTAATAAGCTCAATAATATTTTTTACATCGTTTTTGTCAGGATTTACTATTTCCATAGTACCTCCCGATGATCCGCAGCAAAGGTGCTTTTTTTGATTCCCAAACATAATTATTTTATTTCTGGGGCAATCGTGAAAGACTTCCTTAATATTATCACGAAACCATTCAAAATATTTTCGTTCTTTTTTTCCCAGAATTTTAATTATACGTATTAAGTTTTCAGGCGTTTTGAAGGAAATGCGAAACGACAGGAAATCGGGGCTGGCATAGAAACCAAAAATACGCTTATTGTTGCCCAGCCAGTAATCAACTTTCCATTTGTTAAACGGCAATATGCTTGCCATTGGATACAGCGAGTATCTGGTTTTAAAGTCGTTAAATAATGATAAAAGTAAAGTTAAAATATCACTATGTTCTTTTTTAAGTGTCAATTTAACATCTTCAATTTCCGGCATGGGTCTGTAATAACCTTTATAATCCAAACGGAGATAATTTAGTTTTTTGAATTTGTTTTCGGTTTTATATATGCTTTTTGGAACTGTTAATAAAACCTTAAGTCCCAGAAACATTTTCGGAGCTTTATTGCATGATATATAACATTTTTTACCGTTTTTATTTATCGCGATTTCCCTGTCCGCAAGCGCGTTAAGCCTCTGTCCGTTTTCATTTTTGATGGATGGATGATCAAGTGATTTAAGAACATTGTCATATTTTGATTTGGATATAACAAGTTCGTATTTTTCATTGCATATTTCGTCCGCCGCCAAACCAAGTTCCCAAAAATAATCTTGATAAAATTGAATAGCCTTCATGAAACCGTTACGTAATTTGGATTCCTTCGCATCATTCTTGTGGATATTGGAAAAAACTTTTTCCAGATTGATACTTTTTATATAATCGTCATATTCCGCAACAGGTATTGCGTAGGATTCAGGATTTGCGTACATATCCTGATAAAGCGTCTTCATAAATGTATAAAACTCTTTTTCTCCTTTAATAACGTTTTTATCGTCAAAGCCGTCGATATTTACCTTTACTTCTTCAAATTTTGCCAGCATCATAATGCAATACCAAATTGATTTTTGCGCCGAGCTGTTATGTCCTTTATAATTTTTAAGCCAAAGTATATCTTCATACGCTGCCATTTTTTCCCTCTCAAATAATAGCGCTCAACGTTTTTTGACGCCGGTTATTGCCTTTATTTTGTCAAAATTTTCATAACCGTATTTTGTAAAAATGATTCATATCCATCTGTGGAAAAATGACTGCCGTCTTCTAATAATTCAAATTCACAATCATTCAATAATTTTGCCGTTCTTTCCGCTGTAATGTACGGTAAAACCTCGTCTTTTTTACTATGCTGCATATATACCTTTGCTTTAATTTCAGACAAAGAAAATCCCCAATCCTTAAACCGCAGCCTGAGATTTTGTCCCTCGCCAAAGCAATTATTAGCCATTGAATCCTTTATAAAATCTTGTTCTTTTTCTTGCTCTGTAAAATGTGAAAAAAACACTTCAAACGCAATTTTCTGAAAATCTTCAATGGTCATTTCCCTTGCTATGGGAAAGGGCCAGTTTTTTTGCACTTCACTGTCATATAATGCCGGAGTTCCGCTATAAACATAAATATTCCTTGTTTTATCCGAACACGCTTTTGCTATTGCATATCCATAGAGCGCGCCTGCCGATGAAGCCAAAATATCGAATTTATCGATCCCCAATTCTTTAACTAATTTTGCAATTATTTCTCCATATTCTAAAAGGTTTTGCAATACATAAGGAGAAGATTCTCCGTAACCGGGTCTTGCGATAAAAATTATTCTTGCAATTTTCCCTAAATTATCAAAAAAGCCGGTATCTTTAATACTAGCCATAGTGCCGTGTTGTACTAAAATTGGAAAGCCGTCGCTGTTTCCAAAATCACTGTATGCAAGTACATTTTCACCATTAAAATTAAATTTCTTAATCATGTAAGTCTCCTTAAAATTTTTTGCCTATAAAGACTGTTTGTATAATGTAATAATTAAAAAATAAAAACTTAACAATTTCAGTCATTTTAAAAAAATTGCTTTTTTTCCTTGTCTATTTATATAAAAATTTCATAAATAAAGACACTAAAATACATACATCAACTAATCATTATATCTTAAGTATAGAGTTTATTAGTTTTGTAATTTCCGTTTCTAAGGTTTTTTCTACTTTAAAATAATTTAAAAATTCTTCTTCACTTTTTGTTATATTACCGGAGAACTTTTTTATATAATTTGGAATTAAGCTTTTGTCTGTTCCTTTTATTAAATAATAATCCGCCAAAATAACAACATTTTCAGAAAGATTATGTGAACCGTCGTCAAAGTTAATATTATTTATCAAATTGTCTGTGAACTGGTGTGTATATTCATGTAATAACATAAAAAATACATTTTGAAAATCGTTTTTATTTTTTGGAAATGGAATAGCGGCGGAAAAATAATCATTTATATAGAATCCTCTGCCGTTTCTTGTGATAGAATATGATAAAAATACCTTTGAAGATTTATTAAAATATAAAAATATGCGTTTAAACTTTTCAAGTTCTGTTTTTATGTATTTTTCCGATGATTCCCTAAAGGCTGTATTACTGTTATGCAATTTGTCCCAATAATCAAAGTAAAATACCGATTCATTTTCCAATATTTCAATAAACGGGTTAATAAAATATTTAATATCATCTTGTGAAAACTGATTATAATTAATAAGCGTATTCTTTAACTCATTAAAATCATTACAATAAAACGGTAAAAAGTTTATCATTGTCAGATGCCCGAAATTATCATTGTAGTATTCCTGTAATGAATTTATTTTTGGAATAATATTATATTCAAAATCCCGCTTTTCTAATGTTATTTTCTTAATATATTCCGCATCGTATAAATCGGAAGCGTTATTTACTTTTAAATAAGCAAGTACATGAAAAACTAAATCAGAGTGTTTTGAATATATAAAATTAATTTCCAAATTTTCATCCTTTATATTTTTTCTGTTTGTATAGCATGAATTAAAAATACAAAACACTAATAAAAGAATAATATAATGCTTTTTCATATTATTTTACATTAATAATAAAATATTAGGTAAACATTCAATAAACATTTTTTATCATTTTTAAAATTTCAAATAATTTAACAGCTAAATTTAAGCAGTTTTTATAATTCCCTCGCAAATATCTTCGTAGACTTTACATGACGGTGTGACAGTCGCCTGTACTACCGCAACAATGTTTTTACCGGGATACACATTTAATTCCTGCCCGCCATAACCTCGTCCGTGATAACCTTTATCCGAAAGCCACCAAAGACAAGCATATCCGCCGCTTGCTTCCGACGGAGATACAGCCGTTTTGACATATTCACCCGAAACAATGCGTTGTTCGTTCCATTCCCCTCCGTGAAGCGTTAACAATCCTATTTTCGCAATATCGCGGGCGGACAAAAAATCCGTAATATCTTCGCCCCATGAGGGATAAGAAACGCCGCATTTTGTCCGCGTCCATTTTTCACTTGTTACTTCAAGCGGTTTATATAAATATTCATTGCAAATATCCCACGCGCAGCCGCCGCAAGCCTTGCCGATAAGCGCGGAAAGCAGTATAACATCCCACTCTTTATAGACAAATTTTGTTCCGGGGAAATCTGTCATCTGCACCTCGGCAATATGGGCAGTCCAATCCCGTGAACGGCGCATTTGCTCCATCATCGGACAATGATAATGTATGCCGCCGTTCCAATATATCCCTGACGACATAGTCAGCAAGTGCCGTATTGTAATAAGTTTGTGCCATGGATAATTATTTTTATTAAACGGTTCTAAATAGCGGCATATCGGCTCGTCAATACTTTGTATTAAACCCTTATCCAAACAAATCCCCAGCGTCAGGGATATAATGCTTTTCCATACCGATTTTATTTGATTGCGGCTGTCAGGTGTAAATTTGTTATAATACCTTTCAAAAACAAGTTCGTCATTTTCATAAACTAAAACAGAATTGACAAGACGGTATTGTTTAATCTTTATGTAATTGTCAAGATTGTTAAGAAAATCAATATTCATTTCAAATAACGTCCTATTGTGGATTTTTTATTTTTTTTCAGCTCCGCAGGCGTTCCTTCGGCAATGACATACCCGCCGTCGCTGCCGCCGCCCGGTCCCATTTCGATAAGATAATCGCAGTTTGATAAAACAGACGGGTCATGTTCCGTAACAATAACAGTATTGCCGTTATCAACAAGTTCCTGCATAAGTTTGATTAACTTTTCGCTGTCGGAGAACGAAAGCCCCGTGGTCGGTTCGTCCAGAATATAAATATTATTGTTACCGCTTCCCGATTTGCCTAATTCTTTTGCCAATTTGATACGCTGCGCTTCACCGCCTGAAATCGTCGGCGTTTTCTGCCCAAGCGTCATATAACCAAGTCCCACACGGTCAAGCGTTTTAAGCATATGATAACTTGCTTTATCTTTGTCCTTATAATATTCGATTGCGGATGTAACGCTCATTTCAAGAATGTTTTTAATATTCTTACCGTCAACGGTTATGGTCAGGGATTCAGGCGTAAAGCCTGTCGTGCCGCAGTTTTCACAATCCACATCAATAAAATTACCGAAACCCACATGATAATGAATTACGCCGTCGCCGCCGCAGACGCGGCATTTGCCTTTGGAATTAACTGAAAACATTCCCGGTTTAAAACCCTGCGCTATTGATTCGGGAGTTTCGGCGAACATTTTTCGCGTGCGGTCGAAAATTCCGGTATATGTCGCAGGACATGATGTTCGGGAGCGTCCGATAGGTTTTTGATCTATGATGATATATTTTTTAATATTCTCGATTCCTGAAATCTGTACGTCAGGTAAAACAATACTTTCGTATTCGTCTTCATCGAATTCAGCGTCCGCAAAGTCAATAAATTTAGTTGACTTTTTTAATACTTCTTTTAATTTAGGAACCAACGTATCAGAAATAATACTTGACTTACCGCTGCCGGATACACCCGCCACACCCACAAGAAGCCTGAGCGGAATATCAATCGATATATTGCGCAGGTTGTGTATATTGCAATTTTTAAGATGTAATTGTTTTGATTTTTCTATCGGTTTGAATTTGGTTTTAACAGGCATGGATAACTTGCCCGAAAGATACGGAGAAGTCAATGATTTTTTACATTTCATAAAATCGGCGTAACTGCCCTGAAATATCCGCTCGCCGCCGAATTCACCTGCGTGAGGACCTAAGTCAACGATGTAATCGGCGGCTTGCATGAAATTTTCATCATGCTCTACGGCGATAACAGTGTTTCCGCGCTTTATCAGATTTTGTAAAATATCAATCAGCTTTTGCTTTTCTACCTCATGCAGTCCGATCGTCGGTTCGTCAAAAATGAAAATGATAGAATCCATTTCGGCGATTATATAGCTTGCCAAAAATAACCGTTGTATTTCACCGCCCGAAAGAGTTGGTAACGGACGGGATAGCGATAAATGATGAAGTCCCACATCAATCATACATTCCAGCTTTGTTAAAATTTCTTCTAAAAGTTTTGTGCCGGAAAGCTTGTCCTTTTTTAAGGATTCATACAGATCGTTGATGTACATATTTTCAAGCTGTGTGATGTTCTTGCTGTTTATCGTAGTATACATCGCTTGTTCGCCCAAACCACTGCCGCCGCATTTCGGACACGGAACTTGCCGGACGCAAGTTAATTCCGAACCCCAATTTTTTTTATTAATACTCCATTTATAAAATTGAATAATCCACGGTATTAATCCGTTGAAATGTTTTGTGCCGTTTCCTCCGTACTTGAATTTATTAAATTCTTCTTCGCTTAATGAATCGACAGTTTGATGCGGAGAAAGACCGGCGGCTTTACAGTATTCTTCAATGCGGCGTCCGTAATGCTTTGTTTTTCCCTCAACATTTTTCCCGAACAGATTATAAAGCGTTTTTGATTTATCACGGAATAAATCATCTTCGTCTACCGAATAAATATGTCCTGCGCCTAAACAACGCACACACATCCCTTTGGGTGAATTTTTCTGAAACATCTCCATTGAAAGCGGCTGTCCGTCGTTATATTCCTGAGCGCGTTTTCCGTATACGGCGAATAACGCCGCCAGCATAGCGTCTATTTTAGTGCGCGTTCCTACGGTACTTCGCGGATTGGATTGACGGGTGATTCGCTGTTCCACTGCCACTGTGGGGGAAAGCCCGGTAATGTTTTCAAATGTGGGAACGTTATCCACCATGAATTGAGTATTGGAGAACATCAAATAACGGCGTTTACCTTCTTCATACAGCGTATCAAAAGCAAAGCTCGACTTTCCGGAGCCGGACACGCCGGTAATGACAGTCAGCTTGCTTTTGGGAATTTCTATATCAATATTTTTAAGATTATGTATTCGCGCGCCTGTGACTTTGATAGTATTATTCATGAGATTTCTCCTTCGTTTCACTCAAAAATACATAAATTATATTGTTTTCCGAAACGCTTAACAATATTTATGTAATTATGCTTTCTTAAACATTACCGCAATGTTTTTAAAGAGATTGAACTTACGGGGTTTAACACGTACAATTACCGCGCCGTCAAAAGTAAAATCATCATTTCTGCAATGAGGACATCTGCCTTGTTCGATATCAACTCTTTTAAGGCAGTTGTTACACTTTTTCGTTTCTATGGTTTCTGTTTCCGTTTCCATTTCTGTCTCCTTTTTGTCTTTAATCTGTATAAAGGATACAGAAATTTATTTATCAATACTGAACATTTTTAATCATAAAGATTTTTCAATTACAGGAGTAAACCATTCCATTTGGCAGTAGTTTCCGTCGTATTTTTTTATGTCTACTCTTTCAAAATATATTTTATCTCTTAACAAAGAATATTTTGCGTTTTCATCATTCATGTATTTCTGGATTGCGCTGTACATCTTGTTTGCTATTTCTCTGTTAATGTCGTAATAATGATGCTGACCGATATAACGAAAACGCGCGCACATTGAAGTGTTAAAAGTAACGCCGCTCAATCCGCGGGGAATGTCAGATAAATTTCGCACCTGAACCGAAGGCAAATATTCAGAATATTTTTTTTCATGATTAATGTTGTGGGTAAAACCGATATATACATCGGGATTTATTACTTTTTTTATTTTGCGGCGTTCATTCTCCCAAAAAAGTTTTCCGACATTAGGAGCTGTTTTTATGGATATTTCAAACGGTATTTGATGCGGTTTTCCTATCATGTGAAACTGCGGAACTATTACAAATTCAGGACCGAACATTGCGTTATCATCAAATTTATTTTCATCAAAAAGATGTAAAGGAGGTTGTATTTTTAAAATCTGCCCTGATTTGCGAAAGCCGTTCGGCGATATGCCGAATTCCCGTCTGAATGATCTGCTGTATGACTGCTCATAGCCAAAACCGTATTCAAGCGCAATATCAAGTATGTTTTTATTCGTATTTAACAGTTCGTTAAAGCTTTCGCTCAGTGTGCGGGAACGTATATAACCCGATATTGTTTTATTAAACGCAAAATTGAATAACCTTCGTAAATGTACTTCCGAAAAATCGTATTTTTTTGAAAGAGTAAAGGCGTCAATATTATTTTTAATGCCTTCCTCAATATCAATCAATATATTTTCGAGTAAAATATAAGGTTTCATAATTTATAACCTATTATAATAAACCAATACCCGACATTCGATAATGAATATAAGTATATACTTTAATACGAATTTTGTTAATAGGGCTTTTCAAAAAAAGAGTCAAAAAAACACTTTTTTTGACTCTTTTTAAGACTAAATCCCTAAAAAACGGGAAAATTTACATAAATATGCAAAAATATAGAAGTAAATATTTAGAATAATTTTAAAACAAATATAATTTCTCCAATAAATTTGTCCCGCTTTTTGTTTTGAATATTTTTTCTTTAATGCTTTTTATTGATTTTTCATTCACTCCATCTTCAAAAATATTTACTAAAAAATCAGCTTCAACTAATATTTGAAAATCTATACCGTCAATAACGTTATATTGGTGATGATGCCCAATAAGAAATAAAATTCTGTCTTTAATAATATTATCTAAATCAAAATCTTTCAAAAGTTCATTTGCAACCGGAGGTCCTTCAATTTCCTGCCAGTTTCCGGCATTTGAATTATGTTTCCGTTCCGCTTCATGAATACCAATATCATGGAGTATTGCGGAAATATCAATTATTTCCTGCGTTTTCATATCGCATTTTTCCATAATGCCGATATGATGGGCAAATGAAAAAACTTTAAGCAAATGATTTATACGTTTTACATCATTTGCGTTATAAAGTATCGCCGATTCAAGAATATTATCAATTAACATAAATTCTTTTATATTTTTATGCTATTTTTTCATTATTCCACCTTGAAGCGAGAAACTTCTCTTATCAAATTGTCAATGGCTTCGCGGTTCTTGACGGTCATATCATTGACATTGTTTACCGCTATGTTTACTTGATCCGCTCCGCTTGCCATCTCGTTCATGCCGCCTGTTATTTCCTGCGTTGCTCTTTCAAGGTTCTGGCTTTCTTTCATTACTTCCTGACTGCCGCTAAGCATTTCTTCTGAACCGCCCTTTACCTGTTGTGTAAGTTCATTCAAAACGCCGACGCTTTGCAATACTTGCTTGCTTCCTTCGCCCTGTTCTTCCATGGCGTTGCGGATATTATCTTCCTGATCCGATACTGTCTTTACGCCTGTGTCAATCGCCTCGAATTTATTCAGCACGTTGTCGGTGGAGGATGTAATTTTTTTAATTGATTCATCTATCTTTTTTAATACCGTTCCAATCGTTTTGGACTGCTCGCTGGAACTTTCGGCAAGTTTGCGTATTTCATCCGCAACTACGGCAAATCCCTTGCCCGCTTCTCCTGCGTGCGCCGCCTCTATTGCGGCGTTCATTGAAAGCAGGTTTGTCTGGCTTGCGATATTTTCCATTACTGTGTTGATTTCCAGCAAGCCTTCGGACTCACGGGATATTTCCTGAATGTCCGCTGCTACTTCCTGTAATCCTGTTTTTCCCACTTCAGAAGCTTCTTTTAAGGTCTTTACATTGGTGTTGTTGTTTACCAGCGTGTTTGTTACCGAGTTGATATTGGCTACCATTTCCTCAATGGCTGATGACGCTTGCGAAACATTTCTGCTCTGGTTTTCAACATGGCCGTTGAGTTTGTTGATGTTCGCGATAACCTGTTCCATTGTGGCGTTTGTTTCGGTTACGCTTGCGCTCTGGTTTATGACTCTGCCTTTGATGCTCTGAATGTTGGAAGTGATTTGGTTAATCGCCGCCGCAGTTTCGGTCATATTGCTGGACAGTGAAGTGCCTATATCCGCCAATACATGGGCTTGCTCTTTAATGAGAATTACAAGGGCTTTGATTTTTTCAAGCGTTTTATTGAAATATTTAGCAAGGTCGCCTACCTCGTCATTGGAACTTACGGCTATAGACCGTGTAAGGTCGCCTTCGCCTTCGGAAATGTCTTTTAGCGTATCCGCTACCCTGACGATTGGGGCGGTAGTATTTCCCAAGACAAGGTAAATAATTACTACCGCCGCTACAAGCGCTATTGACGCTAAAACAATGACAAAGTTTCTCAGCGCATTAACATCTTTCAAAATGTAATCTTCGGTTGAACCGACCATAAACGACCACGTTGTCGGGGAAGCTCCTATGGGAATATTGGCTATTGCCATTACCATGTTTGTTTTTAATTCGGGGTCGAAAGCTTCACCTTCCCATTCTTTCGCGTTTTTTATAGCCGTTTTGACATCGTCCAAGTGTTTGCCGTACTGTGTTTCCGCATCAATTTGTTTTCCTATAAACTCAGGCAGGTAATTCGCCAAAATAAACCCGTTGTCGGAGTAAACAACCGCGCTGGTAACTTCTTCCATATCTTTGATAGTCTGTTCTATCCTGGGCTGTATCATGGCAATGTCCAACTGGGCGATTACGGCTCCTACTGATTCATTGAGACGCTTATTGATAATGGGACATACGAGCCTGACCGCATAGGTGTCTTTTCCCAGATTCTTCATCGGGGCGGGGTCGGTCATACCGACTACTTTGGCGTTAGGTCCTGAAATCCAGTCTATTGTGCTTTGAACGTTACTGCCCGCCATAGCTACTATTTCTCCGGTTTCTCTTGTCAGGGTAAAAGCGAACTGCCCTGTTGGGGTTGAGCCTACCCTGCCTATATTACGGGCGTCCTGCCCGTCAATGGCGTCAGGCTTCCATGTGGTAGCTAATCGTACAAAATCGGGCATATCCTCAAAAACACCACGTAAATTATCTTCAAACTGCTGCCGCCGCTCCCCCACCGGTATGCTTTCATAAAAGTTAAAAATATTCGACAGCGTTTGCAGTACGTTTATATATCCGTTCATGCGGCCGTCCCAGTACTGGGCTCTCTGGCGCGCCAGATACATGGTTTTTTGTTTTGAAAGCGCCAAGGTTGTACCGCTTGACTTCACCAATTGAATTACGGCAAGACCGCCCGCTACGATCGCCACAATTGCGATCATCATAATGCTCAGTTTTACTTTGATTTTCATTTTTTTCTCCCTTTTTCTTTGAATATGGAACTTGTTTTTTTCTTTTTTGAATCACATAATTAAATTTGTTTAACCTCTCGTAGAGGTTATTTAGTCCATCATATATTGTTATTGAATATATTACCACTTCTGAATAAAAATTACAAGTATTTTATATAAGTTATTTTGGGGAAAAATATGGCTTTTATTCTCATTAAATTTTATTTAATTACTCGTTTATATATTTTTTCATCATTATTCCAATAATCCTTTCTTTCATCAATTTTTATAAATCCATATTTTTCATATAAATTTATGTGATTACTTACAATATATACTTCATTAAAATTATTTTTTTTGGCATATTCCATTACAGTTAATATCATTTTTTCACTTAATCTTTTTCCGCGATATTGTTCTCCCACAAAAATACAACTAATGTATGGAGTATAATTAACATCGGGAATACAGTCATTTTTGACAAAAGTACAATATCCGGCTATATTATTATCATCAATAGCCGTAAAAACTCTTTCCCATTCGGTAAATTTATTTTCTTCCATTTGTTTTGCAAAATATGGTCCTGCTTTCCAGGAACAATTTTTTCCATAATCAATTAATTTTTGCCATAATTCATCAGTTTGGAAAATCGCTTTTATTTCCATATAAATTTCTTTCCTTTGTAAAATTATCTAAGCCTATTTTCGTATTTTTATCAACAATCATTTTATTTTAATTCCTTATTCATTACACATGAATTGAACGGTAATTTTCTTTCTCCGTCATATAATTTGTCTATTCTAATTTGTTTATAATTCATATTTTTATACCACTTAACCAATACTTCATTTATATCAACAACATGAATTTCCGCAATTTCTCCGCCGTTTTTTCTTATTTTATTTTCAATAAATTCCATTAATTTTCTTCCAATTCCCTTATGCCTGTATTCGGGCAATGTTCCTAAACGTTCTATCATATAGATTTTATCATTAAAAAGTGAATAACCTACACAACCAACTATTTTATTATCTTCTTTATACCCATACATTTTTAACCCATTTTTTAATTGATTATCAATTACACCAGATTCCATAAATGCAGGGAATCTCTCCACAGTTTCTTTTGTAAAATTAAATTGTAAGGCAATTGTCATAAATGCTTTATTCAAAATATCCGTTATTAAATGGCTGTCATATAGTTCAATTATATTTTCCATGTTATAACCTCAAATGTACCTAAAAGATACTATATTCAATAATTGATTACTTAACATTTTTAATCATTTTTAAGAAAAATTTAATAAAAATCGAGTATTTATGTCATGGACATAACATTTTTAATCAGGTGAGGAGTCTGATCGGGCAATTGCATAGTTTTATCTTTTTCATATATAATTATTTATTATACATTTGTTTTATCTTAAAACTATCATTTAAATGAACTATTTGATGGCGTGTTATTGGCATATTCATTAAACCCAGTATATTTTTCTTCCCCCAAAAATCCAATAACCATATTGATTTTTGGTTATCTATTACGCCTCCATTTTGTTTTATTTTTTCAAGTTGCTCTTTTTCCACCTTCCTTTTTATATCGCTAAATTTTAACGCTTTAATTATTTTTTGTGTCGATTTCCCTACTTTAATCCTATATTCTTTTAATTCCTTTATGTTTATGCTTTTATTAAATGATTCTATTTCAGAATATGTCATTGCATTTCCAGTGTCTTTTATTTTTATATTCAATTTTGTTTGAATTTCTTTATTAAATATTGTTTCTTTCCTGCCAATTACTATATTTGAAATAATATCCTCAATTCGAGTAATATGCCAGATATTCCATAATACAGATGTTTCTTTTTTAGAAATTATTTTACAAGTTTTTTCTTTCATATTTTCCCATAAATTATCGTAATATGTTTCGGAAGTTATTTTAGATACTTTTTTATCGTGCAATAAACTATGCATTTCCAATAATAAATTTATTCCATTATCAAATGTCTTTTGATTCAGTAATAAAATATTTAACTTCTTTTGATTTTGATTCCAGCCTTTTGATACGTTTATCATTGATTTCCTCCAATCCTTTCCATGTGCAGTAATTCTTGCTTTTATTTACGAAATTTTAATGGCAAAAATATTTGTTGTTGGGCAATACCAAGCGCCTTATCAATTGCGCCGTTAGCGTTTGGCATATTACACATTCCACTTTTTGGAAAATCGCCGTATTCAAAGACATCGCTTTTTTTTATCCAATCCATCATGCAGCTGACTGTTTCTTCAAGATCATCTTGATTGCTTTCATCCCCTGTGGCAACTAAAAACATCCCGCCGGGAAATT
>Ga0268262_10000450_pt1 | contig 54501 bp, 44 predicted proteins | sample TergutNc150P3_FD_190354 | JGI IMG/M metagenome (GOLD analysis project Ga0268262, IMG submission 190354) | Nasutitermes corniger P3 segment gut microbial community from laboratory colony in Florida, USA - Nc150 P3 (SPAdes) (version 2) | ecosystem: Host-associated > Arthropoda: Insects >... | reverse complement strand
GGGAGTATCCTGTTGTAACTCTCGGTTATGCGGAAGGACTGCTCAAGGAAGAGGAGCGTGTTTTAATGAAACTGCCGCAAGAGCGTGAAAAATCTTCCGATGACAAAAAGCATAAGAAAAAAGGCGAGAAACTTTTTGATACGCAAAATGCGTCGGATGAAAAAACATTGCGGCAAAGAGGCGCAAAAACAGACGGCACGCAAAATGCGTCTGAGGATATTGATGAAGGCTTGCTGGATAAATTGAAAAAATTACGGAGAGAAATCGCCGCAAAAGAATCTGTCCCTGCGTATATAGTTTTTTCCGACGCAAGCCTGAGGGATATGTGCCGCAAAAAGCCGGTCTCACTTGTTCAGTTTTCAGGCGTTAATGGAGTGGGAAGCGTAAAGTTGGAAAAGTACGGAGACATTTTCACTTGTCTTATCAGTAAATATTACGGGGAATAGTATCGTCGTTTTAACGGTAATACTATCATACAGACTAGACTTAACCCCCAAAAAATGCTAATCTTTACCAATGTCAGAAAGCAAGCAAAATGAAAAATTAGCGACTATCCGCCACTCTGTCAGCCACATCATGGCTCAAGCGGTGGTAAAAATTTTTCCCGGAACAAAAACAGCCATCGGTCCCGCAATCGAGAACGGCTTTTATTACGATTTTCTCCTGCCTCGGCAAATTACCGCCGATGATCTTCCCGCCATCGAAGCGGAAATGAAAAAAATTATCGACAGTCGGCAAGATTTTGTTAAAGTGACGGTTAGCAGAAATGACGCTCTGACTCAATTTGCCGCCGAAGAATTTAAAACGGAGCTTATCAATGAATTGCCGGAAGGCGAAGAAATTTCCGTTTACGAAAACCGCGGCGCGGACGGCAAAGCCCAATGGAGCGATTTATGCCGAGGTCCGCACGTTGGCAATACAAGAGAAATAAATTCGGCGGCTTTCAAACTGCAAAATATCGCCGGCGCTTATTGGCGAGGCGATGAAAAACGCCCCATGCTTACGCGTATTTACGGAACAGCGTGGGAAAATCCCAAAGACTTAAAAGCCCACCTTGCGTTTCTTGAAGAAGTTGAAAAAAGAGATCACCGCCGATTGGGCAAAGAGATGGATCTTTATTCGATACATGAAGAAGCCGGAGCCGGACTTATCTATTGGCATCCGCACGGCGGCAGAATGAGGGTCGCCCTTGAGGATTTTTGGCGGCAGGAACATTACCGCAACGGTTACGAAATACTTTACACGCCGCACATCGGCAAAAGCTGGCTTTGGGAAAAATCGGGGCATCTTGGTTTTTACAAGGGAAATATGTACAGCCCCATGGAAATTGACAATCAGGATTATTTTATAAAACCGATGAACTGTCCGTTCCATATTTTAATTTACAATAATAAAGGACACTCCTACCGCGACCTGCCCCTGCGTTGGGCGGAACTCGGAACAGTTTACCGCTATGAACGCTCCGGCGTTTTGCACGGACTCCTTCGTGTGCGCGGTTTTACGCAGGACGACGCCCACATCATCTGTACGCCTGAACAAATGGAAAGCGAGATACGGGAAGTTTTGCGTTTCAGTTTGATGATTTGGAATGTTTTCGGCTTTAAAGAAATAAAGGCGTACCTTGCTACCAAGCCCGCAGAATCAGTCGGCGAGCAGAGCAAATGGGACGCCGCTTTGGAAAGTTTGCGTAACGCAATCACCGCCGAGGGAATGCCCTACGAAATTGACGAAGGCGGCGGAGCGTTTTACGGACCCAAGATCGATATAAAAATTAAAGACGCTCTCGGTCGTGAATGGCAGATGTCTACAATTCAATTTGATTTTAACGAACCAGAACGCTTTGACATGACATTTGTCGATACCGACGGACAGCACAAACGCCCCTACATGATACACAGAGCGCTTTTCGGCAGTATAGAAAGATTTTTCGGCGTGCTTATAGAACACTTCGGCGGAGCGTTTCCTGTTTGGATAGCGCCCGAACAGGCGGCGGTAATCCCCGTCTCGGAAGTGTTTAACGAATACGCGCAAAAAGCCGCCGCCGCTCTTAAATCACACGATTTGCGTGTAACGGCGGAGTTAGGCGACGAACGCATGAACGCAAAAATACGCGACTGCCAAACGCGGAAAATTCCCTACATGTTGGTTGTAGGACAGCGTGAAGCCGACGAGGGGACGGTATCAATCCGCCTGCGTGACGGAAAACAACTGGAAGCCATGAAGATTGAAGATTTTGCTAAATATGTACATGAAAAAATAGAGAGTAAATCTTTGGAGTTGTGAAAAGGTAATCTGTAAAATGAACAGGCATGTTAAGATACTGGATTTTCTAGCGACTAACAAAACTGTAAAAGTATCCCTTCTTGCCGAAATACTTGATGTCTCACATGTTACCCTGCGTAAAGATTTAGACAACCTCGAAAGCAAAGGCATAATCCGCAAAACTCACGGGCACGCAAGCCTAGACGGCGCAAACGATACAGGCAAACGAATGGCGTTTAACCATTTAATTAAGCGAAGAATAGCCAAAGCCGCCGTTGAGTTAATTGACGAAGGTGAAACAATAATGATGGAATCGGGTTCATGCTGCGCGTTATTTGCCGAAGAACTTTCCATTGCCAAAAAAAATGTTACTATATTTACAAATTCTTTATACATAGCCGATTATGTTCGTAAAATGCAATACATAAAAATCATGGGGCTTGGCGGGTATCTTCTGCCTGATTCTCAAGTTTTTGTAGGATCAATAACTACAAGCTGTGTCGAATCTTTTTTTATAGACAAATATTTTTTAGGCGCAGACGGATTTATAGCCGGACATGGTTTCACGGGAAGAGAGCATCTTCAAGTTGAAACGGCGTTAAAACTTGCGCAGCGCGCAAAGAAGATTTATGTGCTTACAGAAGCCGAAAAATTCAAACGCCGAGGAGCGTATAATTTAATCACGTTTGATAAACTTACAGGCATTTTCACCGACGACACTATCCCCAAAGAAGCCGAAGCCGATTTGTTAAAAAATAACGTGCAAATTTACAAAGTGCCGTCGGTAGAGGAAAACTAGAGGATTTTCAAATAATTAGAGGCGATTTGTTCTTAATTAAATGGGTGAGGATTAGGTTTTGAAGACAGCCTATCGTTCAATATTTTCATTCTGTTAAAAAACATCCAGTCTTTTAAGGCAATATTTACGGCTTCGGATATATCTTTACTGTTGGTGTATTTCATTATCTTTTTATACATGTCTTCAGTTATTGTTACCATTACTTTCATACAAATAAAATATTGGAATATGCTTAAAATATCAAGTTTTTGCATCAAATAATAATAAATACGTCTTAAAAACATTAAATATCTACAAAATTATTTTTCTATTTACCGCTTGACTAACAGTAAATATTTCTTTTAAAATAAACTATGAAAATTTTTAAAAGATTTGTATTTATTTTATCTCTGTGCCTAATAATAGGTGCGTGTAAAACTACAACTAAAGCCAGAGTCCAAGAACAAGAATTTAAGGTAAACATAAAATCGTCTAATACTGCGGTAGGAAGCATCGAGTTGCAATTTGGGACATTGCTTGGAATAGGCAAAATAAACAAACGAAACATCGATGTTCTGTATTATCCTAAAGAAGACGCCGTTTGTTTAAAGTACAATTATGAATTTTACAATTACTATCAATTTTGGGACAAAAAGGGGCGGCTTGCCTTTTTAGAAGCTCTGCAAAAATATAACGAGGATTATGAAGCGCGGAAGCTGGATAGAAAAGAAAAAGCGCAGAAGAAATACGGCACTGTCCGAGGTTATCTTGTTTGGCAGCAGTTAGCTATTACCATACAGGCGCACAACAATAATTATATTGATTTAGGGTATTCCTTTAAAAATAATTCTCCTTATTTTACGATATTTCAACGCGAGACTGAATATAACAATCCTAATGATAGAGATAACAGCAGAGTAAGCCCTAATATATCTATGTATTTTACAAGAGCGCAAGCCGCAAATTTAGCGGAAATATTTGAGCAATACAAGGACACTCCGGAAGCTAATTACTCCGATGACGACGGGTACGATCAAGACTATTATATCGAATCCGATAAACCGCCTGCAAAAGATAACATTCCCAAAGACGCATACTAGCTCTTTTTGGTACTCGACTATTTTGCCGTATACGGTTAAAATAAAATATGGTACAAAAAGAAGAACTACAGCGATGCACGGCTATTATTGCCGATTGCAGGAAGGAAATGGCGCGGAGGATTTCCGGGCAGAAGGAAATGGTCGATGGGCTTTTAACGGCTCTTGTCGCGGGCGGACATATTCTGCTGGAAGGCGTGCCGGGGCTTGCCAAGACCCTTGCGGTTAAGAGCCTTGCGGAAATTACAGGTCTTGAGTTTAAACGTATTCAATTTACCCCCGACCTCTTGCCGGCAGACCTTACCGGAACCATGATTTGGGAACAGGCAAACAGCAAATTTTCAGTGCGCCGCGGTCCTGTCTTTGCCAATGTAATTTTGGCGGACGAAATTAACCGCGCGCCTGCGAAAGTGCAGTCGGCTCTTCTTGAGGCAATGGAAGAAAAACAAGTTACCATCGGGGAAGAAACTCATCCCCTGCCGGATCCTTTTTTTGTTCTTGCGACGGAAAACCCCATTGAACATGAGGGAACCTATTCTCTGCCGGAAGCGGAACTTGACCGCTTCTTAATGAAACTGTTGATTTTCTATCCTAAGCCTGAGGAAGAATTGGACATCGTAAAAAACAGTCCTCTTTTTTCTTCTAACTCATCTAGCAAGGGGGCGGCGCTTTCTCCTGTATTAAACAGGGAAAAACTTACTCTCTTGCGAAACGCTGCGGATTCCGTCCATATTGACGAAGACATTAGCAAATATATTGTGTCGGTTGTAACCGCCACGCGCCCCGCTGCAACCAGACAGGTTCTCGCAGAATTACAGCAAAAAACCGACAGCGCTAAAACCGATGCGGAAAGCGTGTATCGTTATGTGTCATTCGGGGCGTCTCCCCGCGCGTCTATTGCGCTGTACCGATGCAGTCGTATACTGGCAATGTTTGAAGGTAGGAATTATGTAAGCCCGGAAGACGTAAAGACAGCGGCTTTTCCGGTTTTACGCCACAGGATTGTGCTTTCTTATGAAGCGGAAGCGGAAGGCATGGACGCTGATGCTGTTATAACAAGAATATTAAATCATGTGCCTGTACCGTAAATTTTAATATGGAAACAAGTGATTTATTAAAGACCATTATAAATCTTCCTCTTTTTTCCGGAAACCTAGCCGAAGAAATGATCGCCGGAAATTTCAGCTCTATCTTTAAAGGACAGGGAATGGAATTTGACGAGGCGCGTCACTACGAACCGGGCGATGATATAAGATCGATAGACTGGAACGCCAGCGCACGCTTCGGCATTCCGTTCGTAAAAATGTACCGAGAAGAAAGAGAGCTTACCATTTTACTTTTGCTTGATGTTTCTCCTTCCATGCACAGAACGCATATCACTCATCAGGGGTTAAGCCCTTACGAGCAGGCGTTAATCTGCGCGGCGTTAGTCGCTTTTTCTGCGGAGCATACAGGTCAGCGGCTGGGGGCGTTTTTATTTGACAAAGATATCGAAAAAGTTTTTCCGCCGCGCAAAGGACGCAAGTCTTTAATGTCTATCGTAATGACAGCGATGCAGTACCAGAACAATGTCATTCCGCGCAGGTCTCAGCATGGCAGCGATATTGCCGCCGCGCTGACCGGAGCGCAGAGGCTTTTAAAAAAACGATCTCTTGTCGTGCTTATATCGGATTTTTACAGCATTAACTGGGAACATGAGATGGATACCCTTTGCCGCAAGCACGACGTAATAGCGATAAAAATTTCAGATCCCGATGAAATTCCTTTTAAAGGACTTGTAACGCTGGAAGACCCGGAGACAGGAGCGCGAATGGAAGCGCCTGCCGGACTTGATTCCTTCAAAGAAAGCTGGGCGTCTTGGCTGGAAGAAAGAAATATAACTTGGGAATCACGGTGCAAAAAAAGCGGAGCGGCGTTTTTAAAAATATCCACAACTGCGGACGCCCCTTCAGCCTTGATAAAGTTTTTCAGCAGCCGCACCGGCAGATACAGAAACCGGAAAAAGAAATGAAAAAATATTCTCTTTTTACTTTATTTATTTTTTTTATTATCGGCTCTCTTCATGCGCAAGCCGGAAACGCGTATCTTATCCCGAGACAAATATATATAGGAGACCCTGCTTCTCTTATCCTGCCTCTTCCGGCGTCAGATAAAGATGAAGATTTTTTTATCACGGCTTACGATAAAGATTTAATGCCGACTGATCCTAATTTTGATATTCACAGAATAATTTTGGAAAGACGACGTGCCACCGGAAGCAGGTTAATAATTGAGTTTACTCCGTTTGCCTCAGGCTCTTTGGCAATGCCCGGAATAGAAATAGGAGACGAATATTTTTTCGGGTTAACAATCAACGTAAATTCATTGATAGATACTCATTCGGAGCCTGTGCTTTCCGCGCCTGCCGCCGCTCTTTCAATGCCGGGAACTGCGATAATGCTTTACGGTTCAATGATAATCTTTGTTCTTTTTATTCTTTTTATATTTTGGTTTATCTTTAAGGGACGCGCCGCAATTAGAAAAATCCGCAAAAAATGGAAACGTCTGCGGCTTTTTAAAAATATGAAAAATACCGAAAAGCGTTTATACAGGGCGTTAACGAAAGGCGCGGAAAAAAGAGAGATACTTGATAAACTTTCAAATGAATTTAAAACTTTTCTTTCTATCCTTATCGGAAAAGACTGCCGCGCCATGACAGCCCGCGAATTTATAGAATATTTTACGGCATTGCCTAAAGATTTATTTTCGACGCAGGAAGACACAGCCTACTTTCTTGGAAGTTTTTTCCGTAAATGCGACGAGCTTCGTTTTTCAGGCTCCGACATCGATGTTAAAGCGATACTTCATTTGTTATCGGAACTGCGTATGTTTACAGGCGCTCTTGAAAAAAATGAAAAAAACGAGAAAAAAGCAAGGAGGGCGGCGTGAAATTCGGTTTTGATAACATACTTATTTTTATCAGTGCTTTTTTTATTATTCCGTTTGCCGCAATTATTTTCTCGCGTATGAAAGATCCTTTTGTGGCGGCAATTCCCCTCGGCGCGCCCGGCGGGACCCCGTTTAAAACTTCGCACATAAACGGCATTGTCAAGTTACTGAAATTTTTGGAATTCGCCGGATTGCTCTTGCTTTTTTTCAGCGCGGCAGGTCCTTCAATGAAAACATCGGAAATTGTTTGGCTGAACCGAGGCGCGGATATTATTTTTATTTTAGACATCAGTCCCAGTATGGCGGCAATCGATATGGACGGGAAAAATCGTTTCATCGCCGGCAAAAAACTGATAGAAGATTTTGCGAACAAGCGGCCTACGGACAGTATAGGACTTGTCGCATTCGGCGATGACGCCGCCTTGCTTCTTCCGCCTACGACTGACAGGCAGGCGCTGGAAATGCGTCTGGAACAGCTCAGCATAGGAGATATGGGAGATACAACGGCTCTCGGTATGGGAATTGCGGTCGCCGCCTACCATCTTGATAAATCGGCGGCAAAAAGAAAAATAGCCGTGTTGATAACGGACGGAGAAAGCAACGCAGGCTCTATTCATCCGGAAACTGCGGCGGGTTTGCTGAGGGAACTAGGCATATCGTTTTGGGTCATTGCCGTAGGCTCAATCGGGGAAGTGCCGATAGATTATGTCGATCCCCGCACAAAAATACGGCGCGTCGGTATTTTTGATTCCCGCTATGACGCGGAAAGCCTAAAGCGTTTAAGCTCCGTCGGAGGCGGCACATTTATCACCGCCGTAAACGCCGACGCATTTGCCGCCGCCTTTTCGCAGATAGACGACGCTGAAATTACGGTGCAAAGATCGCGCGTCATAAACCGTATGACCTCGGTTTCTTTCCAATTTTTGTTAGCCGCAGTTATTTTGCTGGCGGGAGTTAAATTAATAAGACGATTTTTATTGAGGGCTATAATATGATATTTAATAACAATCTTAAAAATAAATTATTACTCTCTGAAATCTTATTTGGTTTATTTTTAGTTTTTTCCATTATTGCGCTCATAGGTCCGAAATGGGGAATGGGTTATGCGCCTATGGAATACCGAAAAGGGATTGATGTTATTTTTGCCATTGATATTTCACGCAGTATGGATATCCGCGACGCGCAAGCAAGTTCTCAATCAAGACGTTCCGGCTTTCAATCCCGCCTTGAGCGAGGCACTGCAATCGCCGGAGAAAGCATAACAGCAGTTTCAGGAGCGCGTTTTGCCTCCGCTATCGGCAGGGGCAAAGGTTATTTGGCTGTTCCATTAACTTATGACAGCGATGTCGTTCTGCTTTTCCTTGAGTCGCTGAATGTATCTTCTATGACGGGAAGAGGCACGAACCTTGAGTCATTAATCGACATAGCGGCTGATTCTTTTCAAGTTTCATCTCCGGCAAGGAAAGTAATAGTCCTTATCTCGGACGGGGAAGCGCATTCCGGCGTTTTAAGAAACGCGGTTAACCGCTGTGCGCGCGACAATATTATACTGAATACCGTTGCCGTAGGCAGTGATGAAGGACGGCAAATACTATCGCAGCAAAACGACCCTGAATCTCCGACTGTGTGGAGCAGAAGAGATTCTTCAGCGATGAGATCCGCCGCCGAAAGAACGGGCGGTATTTACATTGACGCAGACCGTGATGATGCGGCATCCGCTCTTTCTTCTCAGCTTCTTTCGCTTGCACAGGAAATGGGCACAGGTAACAAGAAACAGGAACCGAAGCAAAGAAGGCCGTTGTTTATCATACTTGCCCTTATCGCTTACGGAGCGTCTAAATTTGTAACTCGCCAATCGCAAGGAAAACCCCTGCAAAGGTTATCCGTGCTTTCGGTTATCATACTGTTTTTATTTACTTCATGTTCCGATGGAAAAATTCTTCTGCTTCAAGCCAACTATTTAAACGTGATGGGCAGATACGACGAAGCCGTTACGCCGTATTTAAAAGCGCTGAATTACGAGGAGTCCGCGCCTTACGCCGAATACGGTTTGGGTCTTGCTTTTTATCAGCTTGACGAGGGGAAGGCGGCGTTGAACCGATACAAAGATTCTCATAAACTGCTTGAAAAATATCCAAGCAACGAGCACAGAGAGTTGAGGTACAGGAACTATTACAATTCAGGCGTAATCTTTTTTGAAGAAGGCAATTATCAATCCGCCGCCGAGTCGTTCAAGGATGCGTTAAGAACAGATCCAAGAAGGATGGACGCAAAACGCAACTTGGAGTTAAGCTTGATGTCAATATCTATGGAAATAAACACTAACGACCGCACCGGAAACCGCGAAGAAAGCAGAGAAATCCTTTTTGAGTATCTAAGGCAAGACGAAGAACAAAAATGGAAAAGCCGCGAGTGGGCTCCCGAAGAAAACTATACAGGTCCGGATTATTAATTGCAACCACAAATAACGCTACATAAAAAAATAGTGCCGCCAATTTCTTGACGGCACTGTCAAAAAGCATTACAAATGTTCTTTTACCATGTAACCTTCAAAGTATACGTTCCGGTACCAGCACTGAAATAGGGAGTGATTTCAATGTAATAGTCAGTATTGGCTGATAAGTCCATAGAATCATTGTATGAACTATTATAAGTAGAACTTTTAACCTCATTACCGTTAGCATCATACCATTTAACATTCCCACGGCTTAATCCGGTTGTACCGTTATTGCCAAAGGCTACATTTACCGTCAACTTTCCCGGAGATGTTAATCTAATCCGGTACATATCTTTATCATCCTGATAGCTTATAAAACCTTTTACAATTTGACCTGATGTTGTTAATAATTGCGCGTTTTGTCGTGTGTTGTTCGGTTCTACCTCATTGTTTCCCGCGGCAGTAAAATCACCACGCAAAGTATATGTTCCTGTGCCGCCGTTGTAATAGGCAGTGATTCCAATGTAATAAGTACCTATTTCCAAGTCCATGTAACCATTGTATGAATAATTATAAGTAGAACTTTCAATCTCATTACCGTTAGCATCATACCATTTGACATTCCCTCTGCTTAATCCGTTCGAACCATTGCTGCCAAACTCCGCCTGAACCGTAAACCTTCCGGGAGCTGTTAATACATATTCGAACATATCAATAGTATCCTGATAGCTTATAAAACCGTTTACAGTTTGGGCAAATGCCAATGATTGCGCATTTTGACGTGTTTGGTTCGGTTCTGCCTCATTGTTTCCCGCGGCAGTAAAATCACCACGCAAAGTATATGTTCCTGTGCTGCCGTTGTAATAGGCAGTGATTCCAATGTAATAAGTACCTATTTCCAAGTCCATGTAACCATTGTATGAATAATTATAAGTAGAACTTTCAATCTCATTACCGTTAGCATCATACCATTTGACATTCCCTCTGCTTAATCCGTTCGAACCATTGCTGCCAAACTCCGCCTGAACCGTAAACCTTCCGGGAGCTGTTAATACATATTCGAACATATCAATAGTATCCTGATAGCTTATAAAACCGTTTACAGTTTGGGCAAATGCCAATGATTGCGCATTTTGACGTGTTTGGTTCGGTTCTGCCTCATTGTTTCCCGCGGCAGTAAAATCACCACGCAAAGTATATGTTCCTGTGCTGCCGTTGTAATAGGCAGTGATTCCAATGTAATAAGTACCTATTTCCAAGTCCATGTAACCATTGTATGAATAATTATAAGTAGAACTTTCAATCTCATTACCGTTAGCATCATACCATTTGACATTCCCTCTGCTTAATCCGTTCGAACCATTGCTGCCAAACTCCGCCTGAACCGTAAACCTTCCGGGCTCTGCTAAGACATATTTGAACATGTCGATAGTATCCGAAGAAGTTATAGAACCTTTAACTGTTAAACCATATATTAAAACTTGAGCGTTTGCGATCGTGTTGTTTGGTTCTACCTCATTGGTATAATAATCCACGCGAATATTGTATAAACCGGTATTGCCGGAACCTGTCCGTCCGATAATTTCGATGTAGTATATACCTGCTGCCAAAGTCTTAGACTCTTCGTATGGGAAGACTACAGCGGTTGTTGTTCCTAACTGCGTATTGCCTGCGTTATACCATTTTACATCCGCGCCATTGTTAGGCAATGCAGTAGTACCGCCGGAACTGGTCAAACTTAAAGTTAATGTACCTTGCTGTCCCAAAACAACCGCATATCTATGCGTAGCATTTGCGGTTGTTATTTGACGATCCGAAAGCGTTACGCTGAAAGGTAATATGGTTTCGGTAATTGTAGGAAGCGTAATAACGGTTGTCGATAAACTGGTAATACTGCCTGTATTGCCGGCGCGTGTTACAGTTACGCTAATTGTCGAACCTGCATCAGCAAATTGCAAGACATAGGTACTGTTAGTCTCTCCGGAGATGACCGTTCCTCCGCGTTTCCATTGATATGAAATGTCTCCGCTGCCGCCCAAAGAAGCGGTGTTTGCTGTCAGCGTTTGTCCTACCTTAGTGGTTCCGGTTATACTTACGGTTCCGGTAAGCGCAGGGAGCGTAATAGCGGATGTCGAAGCGCTGGTAACACTGCCTGAATTATCGGAACGGGTAACGGTTACGCTGATTGTCGAACCTGCATCAGCGGCTTGAAGAGTATAAGTATTACTGTTGGTTCCAATATTGGTAGTTCCTCCTCTCTTCCATTGATAGGAAATATTTCCGCTGCCGCCAAGATTGTTGGTGTTTGCCGTAAGCGTTTGCCCTACCTGAGTGGTTCCGGTTATGCTAACCGTTCCGGTAAGCGCGGGAATCATAGCGGGACTATCAATGTATCCGGCATAACCGGCGCGGGTTACTCTCAAGGTAATGTTTTTGCCCATATCGGCGGATATCACAGTATAAGTGCTATTGGTCGCGCCGGGAATGGCAATTCCATCTCTATTCCACTGATAAGTAATTGCTCCATTGCCGCCAAGATTGGTAGTAACTGCCGTAAGCGTTTGACCTACTGTAAAAACTCCGCTTATGCTTATTGTTCCGGTAAGTGTTAATGAATAACAATAAATATCCGCTGTCTTTGGCGAGCCGTTAATGGTGTAGCCCGGCTTGGATACAGCAACGGTCACTGTTCCGTCACTGACAAAACCGCTTATTGGTAAAAAGTAATTTGAACCGGTGACTGTAGGAACTCCTTTAACAAAAACCTGATCAAGACTATGAGTAAGGGTTATGTCATCGGCAGTAAGTTTAAGATTGGTAATTGTCCCACTAAAGTTTAATGTCAATATTGTAGTAGTCTGTGTCGCATTGCCGTCTGCTGTTACACTGTTTAGTGTGACGATTAATAGGGCAGGAACATTCGCTGTCGCAGAACTGGTAACACTTCCAAGATAGCCGTCACGGGTTACAACTACCGTAATAGCGCTGCCAACGTCAGCCGCTTGCACAATATATGTTTCGGTGTCAGCGCCAACAATGTCGGCGGCTCCTCGTTTCCATTGATAGGAAATAACGCCTGTTCCGTTAAGCTCTGCGGTTCCGGCCGTCAATGCCTGCCCTACTACGACAGTTGCGGGTATGCTTACGGTTCCGGTAAGCAACGGTTTTAAATCTTCCCCTTCAAGGGTGATGGTTTTACTGCTGGTCAGATTATCACGTACCAATACAAGCTCGGAAACTGTCCTTCGCAGTATATTTCCTTGATAAAGTTTAAAACTTACAAAATAATCTCCCGCGTTAATTCCGGTTTTGTTATAGACGAAGCTTCCGCCGGAAATAGATGTAAAATCTTGGGAAGCGACATCGCCGTTTACGCTTATTTTTGTTATTCCGGCGGTTGTGGGAAAGTTAAGTGTTATTTGTATTTTACCCGTACCGATGTTTAATACAGACATGGAAAAAATTATCTGGTTTGTTCCTGTTAAACTCACCTGCCTGCTGCGTATTTTTCCCTGTAATATTAGTTCGTTAGAGTTGTTGTAAGCGTTCAGGGTAAAGTTATATATTCCTGGATACAACGGGACAGTTGTTCCTGTTCCGGTGAATGATTCTACAAGCACTGTTTCCTCTTCGCCGTCTATTCCGCCCAGCAACTTATACCGGGCAACATCCGCAAGAGAAACTTGCGGTAATACGGTTAGCGATGAGTTATCCGTAACCGAGAAGGATACTGTAGCTTTGTCTTGTTGTTTCCCAATATTAATTTCATCAAGCACATCAGCGCAAGCAAATAATAAAATCGTTATAGCGAATATTCCGAGAATCTTTAGAATCCGCTGTAATATCGTTGTTATTCTCATATTTTTCTCCTTATTTCTTCCTCACCACAATGTCGTCCACTGCGGCTGGCGGTTGTGGATTAATAGCACCTTTATCGTTTATCCATGAAAACACCAACCGTTTAGTAGTTCCGTATTGCTCTGAAATAGTAATACTAACAGTTGCGGATTCCCAACTGGGGACGGTCCCGTAGTCTGAAGCATATCTAGCCAATGTGCTGGTGGATATTATAGGTAAACCTGCTGAAGGCGTAGAAGTAGAAGATGTATCTATCAGGGATACTGCCAAATAATCAAAAAAGTTGCCAACCATTTTGTCTCCCAGCGATTTCCAGTAAAAAGTAAGCGTATATGTACCAGAAGACGGGAATTTTACATCGCGATACATATGTACTGCACTGGTACTAGTGGTGGTGTATGCGTTTGATATACCGTTATCGTTGGAAATATATGCAGACTTAGTGCCTCTAGCGGTAGCAGTTCCTACATTCCATTTATTAGGCTGTGAGCCGTTAACAATAGTAAACGAATGGGTTCCTTCAAAATCTTCTCTAAAAATATACCATTGGGCATATAAGGTTATATTTCCCGTGGGCGTATATGAAGAACCGGCACTATAATTAGTACCTGTCCCGTTGGCAGAAGTATTCCAACCGTCAAAGACATAGTCCGTCCATGTTGTACTGGGAAGGGCGGCGATACTGGAACCGGAGCCGACCGTCTGAGTGGCTGGCGCGGAGTTTCCGCTGTTGTTGTTAATGTTAAATGTAACGGTGTAGGCTACAATCCATTTGATATATAAAGTGATAGATTGGGTATTTCCCGTAGGTGTATATGAAGCACCAGCATTATAATTAGTACCAGTACCATCAGTGCTGGTATTCCAACCGCCAAAAACATAGCCGCTTCTTGTTATTCCGCTTCCGCCAGGAAGAGTGATACTGGAACCAACACTGGCTGTTTGACTGGATGGTGCTGTGCCGCTTCCGTTGTTAAGGTTAAAGGAAACGGTATAAGCGTTTATAGTCCATTTTGCATAAAATGTGATATTTGCATTAACTGTAAATGAAATACCCGGATCATAATTAGTACCAGTACCTTCAGCGCTGGTATTCCAACCGCTAAAAGCATAATTAGTCCTTGTTAGGGTGTTCCTGTCGGGAAGTGTAATTTTGGTACCTGCGTTAACCGTTCGGGTAAGCGGCGCCGTACCGGTGGCTGCCCCGTTAGCGTTAGCGGCAAAAGTGACGGTATAGGTTGTAACCCAGTTGGCATAAAGTGTTATATTAGCGGTTGGTCTATATGAAGAACCGGCGCTGTAATTGGTTCCATTGCCGGCGGCGGCGGTATTCCAACCGCCAAAAGTATAACCGCTTCTTGTCAGTCCGCTTCCTCCCGGAATGGTAACATTGGAACCTGCGTTAACCTTCTGAGCTGGCGGCACTGTGCCGCTTCCGTTATTTACATCGTAGGTTACGACATAGGTCGTAGGCATACTCACGCTAACCGTAATACGACAACGTCCTGAACGGCTTTCTCCGTTACTGTTTGTAACAACTACGACAAGCTCGTATACGCCTATCGGCGCACAAAAAATATAATTTGATGAATTAGCCGCAGGCTCACCGTCCAAATACCATTGGTATGTAGCATAAGTTCCGGTTACGTTAAATAGTGTATCTTCATTTGGAACGGCTTGTGCGGATTGCTTTGTTAGCTCCCATTCGTTTATTCCGGTAATAACCGGATCTATTGCTATATCAAAAGTAGGTAATGGTTTTAAATTTTCACCTACAAGAGTGATGGTTTTACTGCTGGTTAAATTGCCCCGTACTAAAACCAGTTCGGAAACAACAGCCTTTAGCAATTCCCCGCGATAAAGCTCAAAATTGATTAAATAATCCCCTGCTTCAATATCGTTCTTGGTATACACAAAAGCGCTATCGGCAATTGACGAAAAGCTCTCCGAAGCAACATCGCCGTTTATGTTAATATTTGTAATTCCGGCAGTTTTAGGAAAGTTAAGCGTAATCTGTATTGTGCCTGTACCGTTTTTTACCGCAGATAACGAAAAACTTACCTGATTGGTTCCGGACAGATTGATTTGTTTATTTTGGACTTTTCCTTGCAGTATGTGTTCACCTAAACTGTTGAAAGCGTCCAAAGTAAAATTCCATATTCCAATGTCCAGTGTAACTGTTGTTCCGCTGCCGGTAAATGACTCTACAAGCACTGTTTCTGTCTCGTTGTTTAATCCGCCCAGTAATCTATAATGATCAACATCGCCAAGAGAAACTTGCGGCAATACGGTTCGCGCCGTGTTGCCCGTAACCGAGAACGATACAGCGGTCTTGTCCTTTTGTTCTTGATTTTTTAATTCATCAGAACAGGTAAAGAATAAAGCCGTTAAAGCGAATATTACAAAAATATTAAAAAATCGCCGTAATAATGTTTTTCTCATAGTTTTCTCCTTTTCCTATTTAACCGTAACCCAACAACGACCGGAACGGCTTTCTCCGTTACCGTCTGTAACAACTACAACAAGTTGATATACGCCTACCGGCCCGTTAAAGATATAGCTTGGTGAAGTTCCCACAGGCACACCGTCAAGATACCAACGGTATGAATTATAAGTTCCTGTTACGGTGAATGTTTTATTTACACCCGGAGCAACTTGCGCTGTCTGTTCTGTTAATTCCCATTCTTTTATACCCAGATTAATAATTATTCCAACAGTGGGCGGCGTATATTTGTAAATTTTAACTGTCTTAGACGAACTACTTATATTGTAGCCTGCTTTTGAAACCGCTACAGTTAACGTACCGCCGCTTGTAAAACCGCTGATTGGCAATGTGTAAGTTGGACCGGAACCGCTGAGAGTACCTTTTTGTACGTCGCTAACGCCGCTGAGCGTTATGTCATCGGCGGTAAGACCGTCGATTGCTTTATTAAAGGTAAGAGTCAACTGCGTGGTAGTCTGAGCTTCGCTGCCATCGGCGGTTAAACTGCTAAAAGCAACATTTACAGCATAGTAAATTGGAACTGTATTTGGTGGACTACTTATACTGTAGCCTGCTTTTGAAACCGATACACTTAAAGTACCGCCACTTGTAAAACCGACGATTATCAATGTGTAAGTTGAGCCGGAAACGCTGAGAGTACCTTTTTGTACGCCGCTAACGCCGCTAAGCGTTATATCATTGGCTGTAAGACCGGAGATCGTTTGGCTAAAGGAAAGAGTCAACTGTGTAGTGGTCTGCGATGCGCCGCCATTGGCGGTTAAAGTGTTAAAAGCAACAGTTACAGCATAGTAAATTGGAACTGTCTTTGTCGAACTGCTTATGGTATAGTCTTTTTTAGAAACCGCTACGGTTAAAGTACCGCTGCTTGTAAAACCGCTGATTGGCAATGTGTAAGTTGAGCCGGAAACGCTGAGAGTACCTTTTTGTACGCCGCTAACGCCGCTGAGCGTTATATCATTGGCTGTAAGATCGGGAATCGCTTGATCAAAGGAAAGAGTCAACTGTGTAGTGGTCTGCGATTCGCTGCCGTTAGCAGTTAAAGTGTTAAAAGTAACATTTTCAGGAATTCCCACATTAAGGTTAATTCCCGATACATTTGCGCTGTTGGCATTTACGGTTACCGCAGGACTGGGAGTTATTTTTTTACTAAAAAGCTGATCCCCATTTTCTGGATAACCAGACACAATAAAGTGAATCTGAGTATGAGTATCTAAAGCCGGTATTGTTATAGACCATGGCGCATTGGTACCGGGAGAATCAAGCCAAGTACTATATAACCATTCATTATTACCATAAGCATCTATACGTAATGTTGGCACATTCTGCCCATTATAGGTAGCGTTAATATTTCCGCTTAAGGTTACAAATTTTCCCACATTAAGGTTAATTCCCGGTACATCTTTTTTGTTTACGGTTACCTCAGGACTGAAAGTTATTTCTTTCCTAAAAAGTTCTTTGAAAAATGATTCATAACCGTTTTCATTAGTCTTATAACCAGACACCCAAAAGTGAACTTTAGTATCTAAAGCCGGTATTCTTATAGACCATGGCGCATTGTGATCGGGAGAATTAATCGTGATATAACTTAAAAAACTAGTATCACTATAAACTTCAATTCTTACAATATCCACAGCCTGTCCATTTGCGGTAACATTAACAGTTCCGCTTAAGGTTATGGAGTTAATACTGACCTCACCGAGACTGCCAACATTTTCGGTTGCACTGTTGATATGTAGATGGGATGGAGTGGTAGGAATGTTAATTTCAAAACTGTTGCTGTTTGCAAAGTCAATCCGTAAACTAAAACTCCAATCTGAAGGGGAAAAATCATTAAATATGGGGATTGACCAACTAATATCTTGAGTATCGGAAATGTTTAATTTTATATAGGGAGTAAACGAAGAATGGTTAGGACTTTCACATCTAGCAGTTATATAAACATCCGGTGCCGGACTTGGGACATCGGTTAGGGTAATTGTACCGGTTATTGTACCGATTATACTTAAACCACCAAATTCTTCTAATGGCGGTACAAACTCGATTATACCGCCGCCGCCGCCGCCATTGCCGCCGCCTGGCTCAGAACAGGATGTAAAAATCAACAATCCTGCAATAATTAATGTTAAAAATTTTTTCATTAAAAATCCCCCTAAAAACAGCGCTTAAAATAAATTTATATAAATGTAAAAGTATTTTTGTTAATTAAAATATATCATAACTATATATCGGTGTAAATACATTTAAATAAAATTAATATAAATTTTAATAAAAAAGCTATTTGACAAATTTACGGAATTTGTATAATTGTATATTATAACCTTATCTGATAATTACTTCTTCGCCCGAATTATCATCACATCGCCGCAATTCAGACGCTTTGCCAGAAAGTCCGCTATTTTTTTTACGGGTTTGGGGGCGGCTCCTGCCGCTAATCCGCCCCATGAATGACAGCTTTCAATTTTAAAGCCCGCAGTTTTTAACATTTTTGCCAATGTGCGCCTTGAAAACAAATACAGGTGATCAAAAATCGCGGAACGCCAGCGGCTGCCGAAAAGACGGGATTGAAAGCCGCTTATATCGGGTGTTGTTATAAAAATTACGCCGTCGGGCTTTAAAATTCGGTAGGTTTCTTCTAAAAATGTTTTAGGATCGTTTAAATGTTCTATTAAATGAGACGCAAGAATAACATTAAAACTGTTATCGGGAAAATGGTTTTCTTCCAGCGGGATATTGCGTACGTCTAATTTGCGCTCGTTTTTTGCGTAATCGGCGGAAGGAGAGATTTCTACGCCTGATACACTCCATCCGTTATCCCTAAGATAGGCTATCAACGCTCCTGTGGCGCAGCCTATGTCGAGAATTGCGGGGCTGGCCGCTTCGGCAAAAAGCGTTTTCTCAATCTTGGAAAAACCTGCGTCTTTCAGCGCCAACTGCTGCAGTTTAAGAAAAGAGGCTTCGTTTGCCAGCTCATAGGAAAGATAATCTTTTCCGTAAACACTGCTGTAACGCGCCAATATTTCGTTTTTATCGGGCTGAGGGTTTCTTTGCACAAGTCCGCAATGTCTGCACTTAACAAAGGAAAAACCTTCGCACTCAAGAGCGGGTTTAAAAAGCAAACTGCCGCAAAGGGCGCAAGGACGCGCTTCGCTTTTTACACCGCTTGCCGGCATTGACCATGTTTTCATTTAATTTATAATTAATCGGTTTACTACGCTGCGGTTTACGCCTGATAAATCCTGCACGATAATTTCCATGGTTACTTGTCCGCGGGTTAGAAAAACTTCGGCGGCTTCAAATGCCGGAAAGCCTGAGTATATTTGCTTTGCGGAAACAAGTCCGTTTCGGTAAACCATTAAAACTCCGTCTCTTGCCGAAACAGCTTCAAAGTTAAGAGAACTTACTTCCGTGCCGTTTATCAAACAGACAATTCTCTGCGGCGCATATTGACGAAGAGCGGCGCTCTGTACATACGGCGTTCCTCCGGCGGCGTTTACAATCACTTTGTAGCGTCCCTGAGTTAAACTGCGTGACTGCATTAAAAGACCCTGAGAGTTTTTCAAATCCACGGAGAGTATTTGCGGAGCACGTGTTTCCCTTGCCGGAGTAATTATCATTGCCGGATTTATCCATCTGCGCTCACGTCTGTCAAAAAGCATAAAATAAAAACCGTTCTGTGCCGACCACCCTGAAACACCCGATGACGCAATTACATGCTGTTTTTCAACTTGTGTTTCGGCAATCGGCGTAACAGGTTCGGCGTAACGGCTGTAAATGCTGATTAGTCCGTCTCTGTGATCAATCGCCGTCCATGCGCCTAGCGGAGACGGAAGCCGTGACGCATTGTCGTTCTTTTTCCGTGAAAAAATAATTTCGCCGCTTTCGGCGGCAAGAACATCCGTCCCTCCGCTGAAAACCATTCCTAAAACAGGCAGTCCCCTGTCATTGGAGCCGAAATTACGGACAAGAACCGCATTCTCCGAAGGCCAGTTTAAGGCGTGTACGGAAAAAATAACGCAAATATAAATTAAAAACGCTGTTAAGCGTAATACAATTTTTTTCATTTTATTTTTCCTCCAAAGCAAACGAAACCAACGAAGAACCGCCGCCGGCTATTATTGCCGAGCCTCTTCTGCCAAGGAAAACATTATCGCTTTTAAACGAGGCTTTTAAAAACACCAAATCCGATTCCGCATTTCCCAAAAATCCGAATACCCCTTCCTTTGGAAATTGAACCCCTGCCAGTTTCTTTTCCTGACCCGGATGGGACGTAATCAAAAATAAAACGCCCTTGTCTCCCGAACCGTCAACCGCAACAATGTTTCCGTCCAATGAAATAAATGTTCCTCGCCTGTCTTTGATTGTGTAACAGCCGATACCGCCGTCACGTTCAAAAACAATTCTGCGATCATTATCTACAAATAAAACATGAACAGGCCGCCTGAAACCGTCTCCGATAAATTCATGGTAGATAATTTTATATTCGCCGCCTGCGCTTCCAAAACGCTCGAAAAGCAGGAAACGCTGCTTCTCCACGCCGCAAACAATTCCGATATGCGAACCGTTTTTGGAAATAGCGCAGCCTAAAATTACAGAGTACCGTGAACCGCCGGGTTCAAAGTAATAGACACGCTCTCCGTTTGAATTAAAAACTTCAACAGCGCCGTCAAGGGAACCTGTCACAACAATGCCGGATGCGGCGTCCATACAGGTAAGCGGAGCGCCGAATTCATAAGTCCACAAAACATTTCCGTTTTCTGAAACTTGAGACAGCGAGTTTTGTTCGCTGCCCAGAATAAAAATTCTGTTATCAAGTAAAACAGGATAACCTCTTGTGTTTTCAATATTAATTTTTTTATTATTAGCAATATCATTAATTACAATACTTGCCGGTTCCGCCCCGTACTCCGTCCACATATTGGGGCTAAGATAAATATCGTTAATCATCGATCTGTTTATTGCAAATTGTCCGTAAGAATCAATATAGCCGAACTTGGAACCCAGCGTAAAAGGAAAAAGCTCGCCGGATACGTCCGCTGCGGCTTCCGTGTTTTCTTCCTGCATATAGGCTTGAGAGCTTGAAGCCAGTGATTTTATCCATCTGTACGAAAGCACTGTTTCTCGGGGAACAGGACGCGCGGCGGCAAGAAAGTAGAAAATAAAAATAAAAATGATTATGAATACTTTTATTGTATTTTTTTTCTGTGCCAAGGAAACACCTCTATATTTATTGGTAAATTTCATTATATAATAAAAAAAACAAGGAGACAAGCATGATCGATAATAATCAAATGGATAAATTGTTCTCGCAGGCGAGGCAGATAGCGGATAAAGCTTACGCCCCCTATTCAAAATTCAGGGTAGGTGCGGCTTTACTTTGCGAGGACGGAACCGTTATTACAGGCGTTAATGTGGAAAACCGCTCTTTTGGGCTTACAATTTGCGCCGAAAGGAACGCTGTTTGCGCCGCCGTCACTAAAGGATACTTGCGTTTTACCGCCCTTGCGATTTCTACACCGGATTCCGTTGAGCCTACGGGTCCCTGCGGAGCCTGCCGTCAGGTATTAAGCGAATTTATGGCGTCCGACGCCCCTGTCCGCTTTGCAGGAAGCAGCGAAAAACAGATAAATACGACAATAGGCGAACTTTATCCTTTTGATTCCCTGCATGAACTCAAAGGTTGAATCCATTAGCAAATATTGACATTTATTACCATATAGTGCTATAATGTGCTTTATGGCAGATGACGATATACTTACCTTGGAAGAGGTTGCAAAATATCTACGTGTTTCAGAGCGGACGATTTATGACTGCGCTCAAAAGGGCGAAATTCCGGCAGGGAAAATAAGAACCGCATGGCGTTTTAAAAGATCGGAAATTGACAAATGGGTCAATGAAAAACTGGTTTCCACCACGCTGAATCCGCATATAACTCCCGTAAATGCGGAATCGATTTTATCGCCCCGCCGCATAATTTTTATGAATTACTCCAACAAAAGAGACGCTCTTTTGGCGCTGGCGGAAAATCTCGCAGCCGCTCCGCAGGTAAAAAACAGGCAGGAACTTTCCACGGAAATTTTAAAACGTGAGGAATTGATGAGCACCGCCATAGGCTGCGGAATTGCCATTCCCCATGTCCGCCTTTCCTCGATTACAGACCTTGTAGTCTCTGTCGGCGTGAGCCGTACGAATATTATCGACTTTTACCCTTTAGACGACGAACCTGTAAATCTTGTATTCATGATTGCGGCGGCGCATAACCAGCACGCCTATTATCTGCAAACTCTGTCATGGTTCAGTAACCGCCTGAAAAACAAAAAACTAAGAGACTCCCTCTTGCAGGCGCATACGGAACAGCAGGTTTACGAGCTTCTAGTCAAAAACAACGCCTAGCCAGTGGTTTGGGTCGCTTACCTCCTGCGCTATCAGTCCGATATCAACGTCCGCCGTGGTTTCCGCAACAAGCCATTTTGTTCCGTAAGCTTCAAAACGCGCACCTGTTCCGGCGACATCGGCAAGTCCCATTGCGTGGCTGTACTGGCGTGAAATCATCATTGCGGCGTGTATGTCGGCTTTTGAAAGCAAAATAGCGCAGATCATGGCTCGGCTGTCGCAGTCTCCTCGGCCTTCGGTTATTGCTGTAACAAGATTTAAAAAATCGCTTCCTTTAAGTGTTCTTTCATATCTGTAACCCTGCACAAATTTTAACGCCCTTTGGGCAAACGCTCTTTTTTCAGCGTCTAAACCGGAAGGCGGTCCTCCCCAACTGCGAACAATAAGCTCGGCGGCGTTGGCAACCCTGTCGTAAGAATCACGGTAAATCGATCGATAATAGCGAACCCACGCCTCCTGCCATTTTTGCGAATTAACATAATTTTGAAGGAGCTGGAATTCACGCTCTATATAAACCTGTGAAGCTTCGGCGTCATTCTCTCGTATAGTAACATTAACATTGCCCGGCTGAATAACAACCTTTTTTTCTCCGCCTCTCGGAAAACTGTAATCGATTAACGGACCGGGATAACGCCGCTCCGCCTGAGACGGACAGATTGAGTCCAGCGCCGATATATGAAACAATTCAAGTTCTTTTTGTCCGATAGGACCGTAGGCGAGGGCGATAAGTATAGGCTGCTGTCCGTTGTTTTTATCAAGCTCTACGGCAAAAGCCAAACCTTCGTTTTTGTTAAAGGTCAATTTCATTACCGCTGCCTGCCTGTTATTGTATCTGAAAAAATCGACATCTCCGGTATTGCCGATTCTCTTGTTTACATCGGCGACCATTTCGCGTATGCCCGGATAACGCCCGTAGTAAACGGCTATGTCAAACACCGCTCCGCTAGGTCCTTGGAACGAAAAACGGTCTCTTGCGTCCCCATCGGCAAATTCATAACCTTCGGGGAGATCCAGAAAAAAGCCCCATGTAGGCGAATACATGGGTTCCGCAAAACTTAAAACAGGAAGGAAAAACAGTAAAATAAAAAAACGTTTCATGTTAATATTATCGGAGTGAAAAACATAGAAATTCTGTATGAAGATGATTATATTATCGTAGTAAATAAGCCTGCCGGACTTGCCGTTCAGGGCGGAAAAGGGGTAAAAACCTCGCTGGATACTCTCCTTGCGGCGCTCCGTGACCCTGCGCCCCTGCTGGTTCACAGGCTGGACAAGGATACTTCCGGTGCGCTGATGGCGGCTAAGGGGCGTGAAAACGCCGCTTATTTTTCAAGCCTGCTTGGCAGTCCGAAAATCACAAAACAGTATATCGCTGTCTGCGCAGGCCGCCCGAAAAACGAACAGGGCGTAATAACCGATAAACTGTTAATTCAAGGAAATTTGAAGAGTTCCGAAACCCGATATAAAACATTAAAAACGTCCGTTTTTACGGAAGAAAACATAGAATACTCCGTTTTGGAACTGGAACTTGGTACGGGAAGAATGCACCAAATCCGCCGCCATCTTGCCATGAACGGCAGCCCGATACTGGGGGACGACAAATACGGCGATTTCAAACTAAACAAAAAACTGCACAAAATTGCGGGACTGAAACACCTTTTGCTTCATGCTTCAAGATTGATCATTAAAGATAAGATCAATATTGATATAAAAGCGCCCTTGCCTGAGTATTTTTCAGGCTTTTATGAGGACTCGCTTTAAGAAAGATAAGGGATTATATTATAAAACTATATTTATTAAAAATAAACATGATGGTACAGTCTTAAATAGGACTTTTGTACAAATTTAGGGTTATTTATTAAGATAATTTTAAAATTTTGTATATTTTTAAGGTAGTATTTATGTGTTATATTAATATTTTAATAATTTTTTTCTTGACATATTGTAAAAAATGTAATTAAAATTAAAATAACAAAAATCCAATGTTGATACTTACAAGAATTTAGTATATTAAATGGATTTTCTTAAGGGGTATATATTTGTTATTCACTCTTGAACCAGCTGTAGCTTACGCACCACAATTGAATACTGCTATTATGAACGCAACATTAGATACTGAAAATGAATGGTTTTTTTATGATGGTGCACACAATGGCGGCAATTTTCTTGAAATAAATATGAGTAATACTTGGTTACATGAAAATATGATTGCAAAAAACAACAAGCAAGAAATTTTTGCATATTTTGAAGGACAATGGTTGCGTCCTATGGATATTATAACAGGGTTCAGAATGATACACTTTGGAAAAAACAACTCAGTTATGATAGTGAAAGCGCTTTTTTGTTATCTTGAATATTTGTTTGTAAATCGGGGTTGTCATGCTTTTAACTGGATGGTTGCACTTCAAAACGAATCTGCCCTAAAACAATATGAACGATTTATTCAGGACTATTGTGGGCATAAAGTTGGTACTCGTCATTATGCGCAAAAAAGTTATACTGGAAAAATAAGCGATATTAACCTATATGAAATTACCAGATTTGAATATTTTGAATGGAAGGAACGCTTGTTTTCTAAAAGACCAAGAGATGGTTATAATCAGGCGTTGCCTGTTATATAACTGCCATTCGTTATGGGTGGTATAATTATTATTTTGTTTATTTGCATATTTATTATACAAAAATATGCTGATAAACATGGAGGGTAAGAATATGGTTTCTTCGTATGGTAAAACAAGTGGGTTTACCGCTGTAGGTTCTGATGAATTAATGCTTGTCAATGGCGGAAAAGGAGGCGGTGGTGGAGGAGGTGGTGGAGGAGGAAGTGAGTATACTAGTAATGTAGCTCCCACGCAAACTTATTTACCTGGTGGTTATTCTAACCCCCAACCGCAGAATGGTATTTCTACTGATTCAGGCATTACAATAACTTCTGGGAATACAACTGTTAATATTAGTAATGGCATAACTGCCAAAGTTGCTCTTTAAGGTATAGTACTGTAAAACAACAAACCATGTAATTTATTTATTGCATGGTTTGTTTAATTATTATCTTATGAAAATAATATTTATTTTATTATGTTTTTTATTGATACTCAGCCCATTATATTCTGATGAAGGTGAAAATGCATTTGAAGTTAGTCTTGGTGTTTTAGGTGTTGGTACAGATTCCTCGACATATAATTCTAGTGGATATTATTACGCACGCTTAGTTAATCTTATGTACCAATTAGAAAATGGGTTTGGTATAACTCTTTCGCCATTTGTCTTTTTTATGGGTATAAAAGATTTTGATAATTATTCACTTACTTTTTTAAATGTATCTTTGTTTTATAATTTTTTCAAAGAAAACCGTTCTTTTTTTATATTAGGTCCCTTTGTTTCTGCCAATTATATAAATCCCGATAATATTCATTATTTTAATTTTCGTTCGGGACTTACTTTTTCGATAAGAAATATACTGCATAACATTTATTATTCCGATAACAGTATATTTAATTCTGATTTATTTAACATAGAACTAGGATATGAATATAACAATATTGGTAAACACAAATTTTTTATACAAACAAGTATAGATTTATTAGCCGTTTTTGTTTTTATTGCTTGGGGTTCAAATGGGGAAAATGCAGTTAAAAAACATCAAGAACAAGAACGTCTAAGATAAATATTTCTTAATTTAAAGAGGAAATTATGGTTAGAAACAAAAAATTATTACTTTTATTTTTTAGTATTCTTGTTTTTATTATTTCATGCGAAACATATACCTACAAAGGTAAAAAATATACTTATAATAAAAGAAATCCCTATCCAAATATGGAGATACTAAAGTATAACAATAGACTGGCGTATAATTTTCCCAATAAAAAATCAGATAAACTGATAATTCATACTGAAGGAAGCGGATTTGAGTCTGTTCTTGGTGTAAATGAAAACGGTATATGGTCTCAAGTTGGTTATTGTACCCAAACACTTCAGGAATTACGCTCAAAATATACTTTTCTGATACTTGAAAAACTTAACCGCCAGCCGGGAAAAGTCTATTCTGAAGACATGGAAGACAGGGCAAACTATACAGCTGAAAATCTTTTAACAGGTTATGTTGAAACTGTTGACTGTTACCTTGCGGAGCATAACTTTTCTTCTATCATATTAATTGGAACATCTGAAGGAGCTATGCTGTTGCCATTATTATACGAGAAAATGAAAGATAAAAACAAAGTAATTGCTATGATATCTATTAGTTTCGGGGGTTTATCAATGTATGAATCATATAATATACTAAACACCGCCCGTACAGGAATATACCCTCAAAATTGGCTGGATATGTTTTCTGACATCTTAAAAACTTTTAATCCAAAAAATGGCAAATTCCCGAATTCATACGAAGAAAATTACTATGATCTTACTTACCGCTGGTTTAATAGTTTTTCTCGTATTAGACCATTTGATTATTATAAAAATATTAATATCCCAATACTGTTTGTTCATGGTATGGATGATTATAACATTCCTTTTGAATCTACAGCTTACATTCAAGAAAATTTACCCGATAAGCCATTTCAATATCAATATTATAAATGGGATCATCAACCAAGAACCAATCCTGATATTATCCAGTTCAGAAAAAACTTAGCATATTGGATAATACAGGTATCTAAATAATCTAAGGTTGTAAAATGGATTATTATCAGCAATTAGGAATTAACGACTGTGGACCTGCTTGTCTGTCTATGATCGTTTCCCATTACAAGTCTTATATTAGTATTGGCGAAATACGTAAACTATGTAAAACGGATTCTATGGGAACTAACTTTACTGGGATAATTGATGCTGCAAAAAAAATAGGTTTTGACGCAAAAGCATTTAGGGGCGAAATAAAGGATGATACCTTAAATGCAAAAATTATTTTTCCTTTCATTGCGCAAATTAAAATTACCTATATGGATAGAATTTATGATCATTTTGTAGTTGTTAAAGCTATTTCAAAAAAGCAAATAGAAATATGGGATCCTAATCCGGCAGAAGGTCGGCATATTGTCAGCCGTGAAAATTTTTTAAAAATTTGGACAGGTTATGTTTTATTTTTATCACCAGATACCAATTATATCCCAAAGAAGGAAAAAATAAACCCATTATTAAAATATGCTCCTATATTGTTACCTCATAAATTAAATTTAATCATCGCCTGCCTTGCGTCAGTTTTATTAATTATTTTTGGTATAGTATCATCATTTTATTATAAATATATTATTGATGAAGTTATAATAACAAAAGCTGTTTTTACTCTTACTTCATTATCAATAGGGGTTCTTCTTATTGTTATTATCCAGTCAGTTGTTGAAACTCTACGCTCATTAATAGTAAGCCATGTAGTATACAAAGCAGATATACAACTGAATTTATCATATATCTCCCATTTACTTAAACTCCCAATTTCTTTTTTTGATTCCAGAAGAACGGGAGAAATTATTTCACGGTTAGATGATATTAGTAAAATCAAAGAAGTGTTATCAGGTACAGCTTTAACAATCGTAATAGATACTTTGCTAATTCTTGTTATTGGTCCTCTTTTATTTAATATAAGTAACATATTATTTTTAATTTCTATGATAAGCATAATATTTGTGAGTATAATTATCAGTCTATTTATAAAATTTTATCGCAAACAATATGCATTATTACGTAATGAAGAAGCTGGGCTTTCTTCTACATTAGTTGAAATAGTAAATGGTGCATATACTATTAAAGCACTTAATGCAGAACAACCAGCACGTGATGATTATGAAAAGAATTTAATGCAGGTAACCAGAACAAGCTGGAAAACAAATATTACCAGACTTGTACAAGGATTTCTTATAGGATTTATTACCGCAGTTACGGGAATAATTGTTTTTTGGGTTGGCAGTTCCGGTATAATAAACGATACATTCAGCTTTGGAACATTACTTAGCTTTAATGCTTTATTAGCTTATTTTACTGGACCTATTTACCGCTTGGTTAATCTGCAATCGTATTTACAGGAAGCATCCATAGCCGCAGAACGATTAAGTGAAATTCTTGAGACGGAAGTTGAGCAATCAGAAGAAGAACAACTTTTTAAACCGCCAATACTTGAAGGTAAAATAGAATTTAATCATGTTTCTTTCAGATATGGTATGCGCTCACCTGTATATCAAGATTTATCTTTTAAAATCAATAAAGGACAATGGGCTGCATTTGTTGGTCCTTCAGGATGCGGAAAAACAACTTTGGTAAAATTACTTTTAAAGTTTTATGAACCTGAAAACGGAATTGTATCTATTGATGAACATGATTTGAGATATGTCAATGCTACAACTTTACGTTCTCGTATTGGTTATGTACCACAAGAAATTTACTTGTTTTCAGGAACTGTCGCTGAAAATATAGCGTTAAATAATCCTACAGCTTCCATGGAAACTATAATTGTTGCAGCGGAAAAAGCAGGGGCAGATAAATTTATTAATCTATTACCAGAACGATACAATTCAAAACTTGGTGAAAGGGGAGCAACACTATCAGGGGGTGAACGTCAGCGGCTTGCTCTTGCTCGTGCTATACTATGTAACCCTGACATTTTAATCTTGGACGAAGCAACTAGTAATTTAGATACAATAAGTGAACATCAAATACATCACGTTATAGAAAATCTCAGAGGTAATATGACAGCTGTTATTATTGCTCACCGACTTACAACAATTAAAAAATGCGATATAATATTTGTTATGGAAAAAGGAACTATTGTTGAATCAGGTAATCATGAAGAACTGTTGGCAAAAAACGGTCTATATAAAAATTTATGGGAGAGTACGATTACATGATACAGTTCACCGATATTTCAGAATTTCACAATAGTTATCAATTTTTTATGTTTCGCTATTCTCGTATTGTAAATTTGTTTATAATTACTATTGCCTTTGCCACTCTTGCGGTCATAATATGGTCATTTGTCGCTAAAATGGATGATATGGTAAAAGCGAATGCTCTTTTACGTCCTGCTACTACAATTTCTCAAATAATGACGCTTTATGGTGGTGAAGTTCTTGAAAAGAACTATAACAATGATTCAACTGTAACCGAAGGCGATTTACTTATCCGTTTAGATGCTACCGCAGATTTAATTGATTTTGAAAATTCTAAAAAACTCATGGTACGCTTACAAGAAGAAATGATAATAACAGAATGTTTGCTGGAAACCATTAAAAAAAATTATAATTCTACAATACCAGCCAATCACGAAGCTTATATCCGTTCTCAGGCGTATTTAATTGAATATAAACAATTACAAAATCATATCGAAGAACTTAAAACAAAACTTGCTCGTGAAAAAGCACTACCTGAAAGTATGGTTATTGCTCAACGTATTGAAGATATGGAAAAGGAAATTACACAAGCCCGTTACAGTTTTGATTTATGGTATAATAACAAGTATATTCAAACTATGGACAATATAAGAAATCTATCTACTGAGGAAGAAACACTTGAACGGCGACTTTCTGACATTGAAAGAAACATTAAAAACGCCAATATATATGCTCCTATTTCTGGCAGAATAAACGAAATTCGTGCGTTAAATACAGGAGATTATGTACTTTCAGGCGAACAAATACTCAATATTATACCATACGATGTAACTATATTAAAAGCAGAACTTTATGTTGATCCCGCATATGTAGCGCAAGTAAAAACAGGACAAAAAGTATCTTTACGTTTTCCTGGATTACCACCTTCAAAATTTGGGAAACTTGAAGCTGAGGTAACTATAATTCCAGCAGATTATATGATAGGGCCTAATGCAAAACCTTTTTTTGTTGTTGAAGCGACTATTGATAAACCATATCTTACCGCTAGAAATGGTGAACATATTCCTTTACGTGCAGGTATAGGCGCAGAAGGTCGAATAATTATAGCACAAGATAGTGTTATGAATATGATTTTAAAGAAATTGGACTTTATTAGTTCTACTATGGATTTATTAAAAGATAATTAACCAAGGAGAAAAAGTAAATGAAATGGTCACTTGTAAATTTTTCCAAGAAATACTTATTTTTCATGTTTCTTTTTATTCCTTTCATTATATATGCAAATGATGATCTTATAATAGAAAAAATTGTAAAATCTCTCCTAAAAGATCGTAATATTATCAATGCAAATAAACAATATGAATTGTCATTTATTGATCAAAAATATCATTATCTGCAATGGTGGGTTCCCTCGTTATCTTTATCAAACAACTTAATTTATCCATATAAACATGGATTTTTCGACAATATTGCAACAAGCAACTATTCATCATTTGATTTACAATTACCTTTACCAACAGGTTCAATTATTAACTTTGGTAGTTCTTATTCTGTTGCAAGGGATTTATTTGAAACTTCTACATTAGAAAAACAATATTGGGGACTTACACAAGATTTAAATATAAGTATTGGTATTTCACAATCTCTTAATCCTTGGTGGTTTCATTCTCGGCTTAATCCATATAAACGTACTGCCGTCATCGGAAATTCTTTACAAAAAAATGATTATAATATTTTAATGAAAAACACATTATTTAATGCTGTAACAAATTATATCAATCTGCGAAAAATTGAGCGTAATATAGCACATATTAGACAAACTTTGATTTTTTATGATAAATTACTTCAGGCATATAGGCAATTATTAACAATGGGCGGTACATCATGGAGAGAATATGAGAAAATAAATTCGGAAAAATGGGAATATGAAAGTAATCTATTTGCTCTTGAAAAAGAACGAGTATCTATCCAAAGTGAATTATATAGATTTACTGGTATGCAAATAGAAAATACTTATCACGAAGAATTGTTAAATCCTAATAATTCGTTATTTATGAGTGTTTTTATGGATGTTAAAAAAGAAGAAATCAATGTTTTAGAAGAAACAAGTATGTATCTTATGAATGAAAAAACTGAGCTAACAAGACTTATTGACAGACAAGTTAATGCTCCTTTACTTATGACTGCTTGGAGTACTAAGTATAAACTACCAATCAGCCCAAAAGATTCTATGGGAAAAGTGTGGAAAAGAGAAAATTTTGATAATAATATCCTTAATAATTGGTCTCTGACTATAGCCTTAGATTTATCATCTTATTTAACTCCATTAAACCGAAGGAATACTCTCAAATTTAATGAAGAAATTCGTTCCATTAATGAACTTCTACATATAATCACACTCGAAAAACAAAAAGAAAAATTAATTTTAAATACTACAATTGAACAAATTCAAGAACAAATAGAAGGATTAACGGTTCTTTTAAATAGTGAAAGTACTCGCTTATTAGAAGATGAAACGTTAAAAAACAGAGGAATTATTACTATACTTGATTATGAACAAGCACAACTATCGTATCAAGAAAAACAAACATTGTTAAATAATTTACAAGATGATTTATGGTTTTATACCTTTTTATTGTCATTTTATTAATTATTTAAACATCAGTAATAGGATTATTGGAATTAACATTTATGTCAAATAAATTAAAATATAAAAACCCTTTTGATGAGTATTATCGTAATAACAAGGGGATATTTTACAAATCATTTGAAACAAACATAAATAATATACATAATATTTATGATATTTATTGGGGCAACCCAGAATTTATTTTTTATAATCAAGATATTAAAGACCAACCTCTTGCTCTAACGCAATTTTCCCGTTGGATGCATGACCCAAACACCAGAATATATCTACATGAAAAAATAGAAAAGAAATATAATAATGCTTTCGATTTTATTCTAACCCATGAAATAGGGCATATATGGCTACGTGATGTTCTGGGGATAAATCACCCAAGAGGTCATGTTTTTATAGATAATACAGAATCATGGGCGGATTATTTTGCATATATATTTTTTCAAAGGTACAGAAATATAACCAATCTTGAACAATTTAAGAATATATTATTAGATTGTGATAATTTATGTAAAAATATTTATTCTATTTCCCATGATACGCCCGAAAAATTCTCTTTTGTTGACAGAATACAAGGATTGGTAAACTTAACAGAAAGAATACAAAATGAAATAACTACTAATACCCAACAAATACAACACATATTATATTCACTTGATCTATTTTTTCCTTTCATAATTGACATACTTAATTAGTCTGCAAAAAAATAGTAACTACGGTCATTTCTTTGTTGAAAAACATTAATTATTTTTCAAAGAAATAGTACGCTATATATAGCGTACTATTTCTTTTATAACGCTATATATAGCGTGTATTCGTTTGAAATTCTGTCAAAATAAAAAGTCAAATTTCACAAGTCTAGCTATTTAAGTATATGAAAAAAACAAGTAAAAGAGTATCTGTCTCTAAAACCAGAAAATCGCTTGCCCAAAACAGACCAACAACAAAATCTAACAACATTCAGTTGTCGGTTAAAAGTAATCGGTCAAGCAAAATAACAAAAAACGGAAAAGAAAAACGTTCGTATTTTTCTTTTGAATTTGTACGTACAACAAAGCCTAAAGTACCTTTCCCAGCTTCAAAAAAGGCATTACCGCAACCAAAGGGAAATTGGGTACAATTTTGGTTAGGGGTTATGTTTAATGCCTTATTTATTATAATAAAATTCTTATTAGAAAAGAAATTATTAATAGGGGGAAGTCCCCCTTGCATGAATTCTTTCGATATATAGTTGACTTAAATGCGTATTTTTTCCACAATTATGTAAACTATGGAAGATAAACTTCAAGTTCCTGTAACACGCCACTGGTTGGAAAGTTTAAGTACGGAGCAATTAATCAAACTCGCAGACTCCTACGGAGTAGATATTCCGCCCGGATTGGAAAGAATTTTTATAATAGAAGAAATATTGGATGTTTCCGATACGAATTTAAATGAAACTTCCGAAGAAATCGAGGTAAACGAGGATTATTCCGAGACCGCCCCCCTTCCAAGCCGGTACAATATTTCATATATCGAGGTAATTATAAGGGATCCTCTTTGGGTTTTTGTCTTTTGGGAAGTAAAAAAACACGACAGGGAATTGCATGAAACTGCGGAAGATTTTGACGGTTATTGCCTGAGGGTCATTCCGCTTGATAAAAACGGAAAAGAAAAAAAACCGAATGAAAACCCATTCACGGTTTCCGTAGGAGCGGAGGACAGCGGCAGATATTTGGGCATTGTGGAACATTCCACGCAAGACAACGACAGTTACATCGTGCAGCTTTGCATAAACAAGGGCAATATCCTTTTGCAAATTGCGGCATCTCAGCCGTTTTCTCTGCCTAAACCGTACACTAATGAAATTATCGCCGATATGGAACGCAATCCGTTAATTCATCTTTCGGGAGCGCGTGATTTATTAATAATAAAAAATATGGATCGCCAATCCGCAGTTAAGAGGCAGTAAATATGGAATTCCGTTATGCGCTTTCGTTTGTACTAGAAGCCCATTTGCCCTTTGTAAGAGAATACCTAAAAGAGGACGATCTGTCTCAAGCCGGCGAGGAAAGCCGTTTTTTTGAATATGTCAGCGAATCATTGCTCCCTCTTCTTGAAGTTTTTCACCGGCTGGAAAACGATCATGTTCCGTTTCGCATTGCGCTCGCTATTTCTCCCGTTCTTATTCATTTATTAACTGACGATCTTTTGCAAAGAAAATATTTGTCTTATATCGACAAGCAAATTGAATTCGGCAGACAGGAAATTGAGAGAACGGCTAATAACGATGAAATAAACAAGCTTGCCCAGCATTATTACAACACAATTGTAGACAGAAGAATCGCCTATACGGAACGTTATGAGAAAAATATTTTAAAAGCGTTTGATTCTTACAGACGCAAGGGCAAACTTGAAATTCTCGCCTCTTGCGCAACTCACGCTTTTCTGCCGTTTATAAGCCACAACAGCGAATCCTTGCAAGCGCAAATGGAAATCCCAACTGCCGCTTATCGCCGCTACTTTGCCGGAGTTCCGCAGGGTTTTTGGCTGCCTGAACTCGGATGGTCTTCTGCGCTGGAACCGTATTTAAGAGACTATAATTTTTCTTATACCATTGTGGACAGCCACGGTCTTTTGTTCGGAAATCCGCAGCCGGAGAAAGGCACTTTTTATCCGGCAAAAACAACTAACGGCACTTATATTCTGGCGAGGGATTTTTACGCCGCTCGTGAAATAGAAAAATTATCAAGACATGACGAATACCGCAACAATGACAGAGATGTCGGCTATGAGCTGCCGCCCGAAACGGTAAAAGCATTTTTAAGCGCAGAGGGCGAGAGGCACAGAACAGGATACAAATACTGGCAGCGTGTCGGCAGTAATTACAATCCTAAGGTCGCAGGCGGCAAGGCGGTTGAATACGCTAAAACATTTATAACTAATACAATTGCCCGTTTGGAAGAAGCAGGAAAACACATGGATGAAGCTCCCTTAAGCCTTTACGCTAATAATCTGGGTTTTTTCGGCAGCCAGTGGCATGAAGGTTTTCAATTTATAGAAACGCTTTTCCGTCTTGCAAACGGATACAGCGACGTAAAATTTATCTGCCCTAGCGAATATATTTTTAAGCAGGATTTTTCCAAAATTCAAATTGTTTCCCCTGAGTTTTCCTCAAGCGGCATAAACGGATACGCTGAAATGTGGCTTGATGTTTCCAATGATTGGATTTACCCCCATCTTACACGTTCCATGGAAAGAATGACGGAGTTGGCGGAACGTTTTCCCGACGATACGGGATTAAAAGAAAGGGCGTTAAATCAGGCGGCTCGTGAAATACTGCTTGCCCAATCTTCCGACTGGCCTTCGCTTTTATTCAGACAAGACTCAACCGAGTATGCCGCAGATCATGTGCAGAACGCTCTTCGTAATTTTACAACGATATATGAAGCGCTTGGAAGTAATTACATCAGCACAGAATGGCTTACCAATTTGGAACGAAAGCACAATATTTTCCCGAATATAAACTACAGAGTTTTCAGAAGAAAAAAATAACAACACCTCTTCCCCCTTCGTGTCCTTCTCTTCCTTAGTGTCCTTTGTGAGAATCTCTTTTGAATAAATTTTAGAAATTCAATTTATTAAGGTCTTCTATTTTTTGTTTTAAATCTTCACGTTTTTCAAGCATATCAAGACTTTCACGGGCGGGATCATATTTCGGATTAAGTTTAAGAGCCTCTTCCCAGCATGTTCTTGCCTCATCCAATTTTCCTTTTGAGTACGCATCAAGTCCCAAAAGATACAATTCCTCAACTTTTGCCGATAAAACTTTTCTGCCGCCGTCGCCTAAATCAAAACGCACTGCAAGACTTATCCTGTTAAAAGGCTGTAACTGCGTAAGCAAGTCCAAGGTATAGTTTACGTCAAAAGCGATTTTATTCAAACTTACAGCGCTTCCTACGGTAAAACGGCTGCTTCCCGGTTTTACCATTACACCGGTACGCATAGATAAAAAGCTTGTAACATTGACAGCCAAACCCAACGCCCCGTAAGGTTGTTCGGAAAGGGAAAAATCAACCATATTTACAGGAAGTAAAAAATCAAAGTCAATAGTCAGCGGGCGAATGGGTTTATACGAAAATGCCGCATTAGCCACGGTTGGCAGCGGTTCGCCAAGCGCGGGCGGTCCAAGGTTACGGATAACAAGTGCGACGGCTGAATTCTTTTCCTTTGAATGATAACCCTTTAAAAAATTAAATTTTGTAAGCATTCCGATATCCGCCATAACCATTCCCGTAGATTGGGATGCGCCGGAACCTTTGATTATATTGTCAAGATCGTCGGTATAATCGGGCATTGAGCGGAAAGCGCCCTTTAAGTTCACTCCCAAAGATAGCCCGGTAAAATAATACCCTGAGAAAAAATTATAAGAAGCGTTTAAAGTTGCCACGCCTTCCGAATAATAACCCCCTGACACCCTGTCGCCGTAATAGTTGTATTCGGTAAAGGGCGAATAAAGCCATTTTGCGCCGGCGGCAATACCAAGGTTCCCAAAACGTGTGGCATAGGCAATTCCCTCAATTTTTGTATCCGTTATCCAGTTGTTGTGAAAGAAAGCCAATTCCGATTTTTCCAGAACTGCCGAGCCTGCCGGGTTAAATTCCAGAAAAGAAATATCGTCGCAAACTGCGGAAAACGCCCCAGCCATGCCTTCCGAGCGCCCGCCCATGGGGATATTCAGTATAGGAAAGGCTGTTAAACCTGAATTATCATCAATTCTGTAAATATTATTCAAATAATCCGATATATTGCCGTAAGTATCCTGGCTATCATCAGCCCATACGGATAAAAGCGGGGAAAAAAGCATAAAAACAGCCAAAAAAACCGTTATTTTTACGTTTACCATTTAATATTCCAAGCCGTTAAAACGACATATTCGGGAACCCCAAAACTTGAGGTTAAATACTCCCCTTTATAATATAATCGGAAAAAAAGAAAAAAAACAGTATATGGGAAAGAAATATAAGAAAAAATACGATAATATATTATAGTATAAGAATGATAATGGCAAAATCTGTCCACACAGCGATTTTTAGTAGAATTTTCTCTCTTTTACTGCTATTTACGGCGGTAGCTCCTGTTTTCGGCGCAGGCAGGAAAGACGCCGATCTGACCAAAGCTGACAACCTTATTAAAAACAATAAATTCGAAGAAGCCATAGCGATATTGAGCAGCTATGCAAAAAAGAATCCCGACAAGTTTGAACTTGCTCAACAGCGTTTGCGGAAAATTTACCAACTGCAGGAAGAATTTAACCGCATCGCTGATAAATTAATAGACACACTTTTAAATGATCCTGAGAATGCGCAAAAAATTCTTGAATTGACAAAACAACTTAACTCTCTTGAAAGCGCCAACAGCCCCCTTCTTGATAATTTTGTAGCCAGAACCCATGAAATTGCTCAGTTTAATACGAACAGAAACAAGTTAGCTGATATTTTTAAAAGAGCCGGAGAATTATTAAACAAGAACGAATACGCCGCCGCAATTAAAGTTTACTCTGAAGGCATGAACTTTATGCGCGATGAATTTTTCGCGGCAAAATACGGAACAAGCGTTGAGAATGATGTCACTCGAGAAACCGAGAGAATCAATACGATAATCGCTTCCTTTCATCAGACAAGCTTACAAATGGGAACAGTTGCCGCGGATCTGACTCGCTTAATCAATACCGGAAATTTAACCGGAGTAAACGAAATGATAAACCGATTAAATCCGGCGCTGGACAGATTTATCGCGTTAAAACAGGAACTGTACGCATCTGATATGATTCTTACAAGAGTCTTGGGCAGAATCAGGGAAAGGGAACCCGATATGGTAGACCGCAACCATGTTTCATTTATAAAAATAAGCATTAACGGACGCGGCGAAGAAAATGTAAAAGAAGGAATGTTAGGCGTTTTTGACATCTATTGGAGCAATACAATAGGAACGGTTATTGCCGCCATTACGCAAAATCTGCAAAAAATGAATGCGGCGTCTCTTACGGCGTTTAACGGCAAAGATTACGCAACCGCCGTCTCTTCCGTAAACAGAAGCGCCGAATTTGCCGCTCTTTCACAGCAATTTTTTGATAAACACAGACAATTTTTTGCCGGCGGAAGACCGCAGACAGCGGCTCTTTACGGAAGCACTATTCTGCGAGAAGACCTTCCGCAATATCTGGAAATAAGAGCGTTAAGCGAAGCTAATAATACTCTTTCGCAGTCCGCAAATATCGGTATGCGTCTGAGCATTGATAAAACTTTCCCGACGCGCTGGCGTGACGGTTCAATCACAGCGGCGGCGGCGTTAACCGGAGAACAGCAAACAAGAAGCACAATTACAAACGCACAGAACGCTTTAAATGCCGTAAGAACAAACGCCGCTAAAGTAAATACCGAAATTAATGCGTACTATAAAACATCGACTATTACAAACGCGCTTGCAGCCACGGATGCTCTTTTCGCCCAGTTGCAAAGCGAGGAACGCCAGTCGGCTCAAAGATATTACAACATGTCGTATAGCAGTATTCAAGATAATATTACCGCAAGAAAAAATTCATTGGAAAGCAGTAAAAAATATCTTGACGGCGAAAGCCGCACAGCCAACGGCGTTACCACTGTTTACCGCTATCCATCCGAGGCGCTCGCAGAGCTTAACACAATGCTTTCCGCATTGACAACAGATTTACAAAACGGAAATAACGCATTAGCTCAGCTAAGAAATGAACCGCAGACAATTTCTTCCGACTCTGATATATCAAGTTTAAGCGCAAAATATCAAGCGGCAATAAATGATTTAACCAATATTCGCTCACAAGCTGCTCCCTTAACGGAAACAGCCCGCAGCCGATCAACTCAGGCTGAAGCGTTCAGACAGGAAGGCGAACGGTTATTCAGGGAAGCGCAAACCGCTTTGCAAAGACAAAATTTCGATACTGCACGCGATAGGATTCAAAGAGCGTCGGACAGATTCGGCGATTCTCTTGATATTCAGGAATCTGCGTCATTGCGGCAAATGCGCGATACTCAATTAGTAAATCTCGGTAATCAAATAGCGGCGGTTGAAAACGAGGCGATAATCGCCGAAGTGCGTAACTTGTTAAATAACGCGCGCACTATGTATTATAACGGTAATTTCCAACAGGCGGAAGACGCGCTTACAAGGGCGAGAAACCGCTGGAGAACAACAAACTCTGACGAAAACGAAGAAATAAGTTATTGGCTTGGTTTAATCCGCACCGCAATGTCAGCAAGCTCCGCGCGTGTGATTCCTGCCACAGCTCCTCTTTACGCGGAAATGAGCCAGCTGCTTGGTTTAGCGCAAAAGAAGTTTGACGAGGGCGTGCGTTTTATTAACGCGGGTCAGCGCACCAACGGCGTTGCAAGATTTGACGAGGCGCGTCAGTTAACAAGACAGGTAAGACTTATTTTCCCGGTAAATCAGGAAGCCGGTATTCTTGAACTTAGAATAGAACAATTTTTAGACCCTGCGGCGTTTAATGCGTCTTTTGAACAGCGCTTAAGAACCGCCGTTGCCGGAACAAAACAACGCTCCATAGAAGCGTTTGCCGATCTTCAAAACTTGGCTGAAATCAATCCCAGATACCCAAATATAAAAGCTATAGTAACTCAAGCGGAAATTGACATGGGATACCGTCCCCAGCCGCCAAACCCCGCGAGTGTCGCGCGTTCAAGAGATTTAACAGCTTCGGCAAGACGCATTGTAGAAAGCAATACAACGGCGCAGTATGAGGTTGCGCTGGCGCAGTTAAACGAAGCCATTTCATTAAACCCGAATAATACGGAAGCGCCGCAGGTAAGAGACCGCCTATTAAGCAGAATGAGTGTTCCAGGAAGCGTTGTTCTTTCAAGCGCAGACGAAGCCGATTACCAGCGCGCGTTACGTGAATTAAACGCGAACAACTACCTTGTGGCGCTTTCTCTGGTTGAACGTCTTATGCAAAACCCAAGAAACCGCAATATGACAAAATTAGTGGAATTACAAAGAAGGATACAGTCGGCATTATGATACGTTTAAGCAAATTGTTTTTTGTATACTTCTTTTTTCTTGCATTATTCTCGGTTAACGCTCAGGATCTTTATTGGGAACAGGCGGAACCTTTTACGCCCAGAACAGGAAGGTTTCCGGTAAACGCAAATTCAAATGAATTTTCCGTAATCGCATGGCAGGAAGTTTCTCCTAACAGAGACTCAAGCGCTGCTTCAGGCGGACTTATCAATATTTACTTGGCTGTTAAAGAACAGGGAAAAGAATGGGAACAAAGAGGAGTTGTCGCCGGTCCTTACACTTTTTTAGGCACAGAACCGTCAATTCTAAGCATGGTAGTTGACGAAAAAGGAAAAATTGTAATTGCTGCGGCAAGCGGAAACGCACAAGCGGAAATACTGATTTCCGATAACAGAGGGCGAAGTTTTTCAAAGCAAACGATAAATCTTGGCTTTGAAAATTCGGTTGCTCCGCGCCTTTATGTCCGCGCTGACGGCGGATATCTTCTTTTTATTACAAGGGGGCAGGCGCAATCCATCTCTATTCTTTATTCACGCTCGGATAACGGAGCAAGTTGGGCGCCTTTTACATATTTTACGCCTGAGAAATCGCAATCACTTAACTTCCTTCCGGCGCATGTAAGTTTAGAACGCAGGGACATTGTGTTTTTTCAATCTCTTGCTATCGGCGCGGATTCATCGTCAACATATCAGCTTTACTACAAAACCAGCGATGACGGCGGCAGAACATGGACGGAAATGAGGCGTTTTACAACGTTTGCTGACTCCTCCGCGCAAAATCAAAATGCCGACAGTTTTGACAACCAAAGACCTCATCTTACAAAATTCGAAAATAACCTGTTACTGGTTTGGGAAAGACGGCAATCAGGCCGTACGCCTCAAATTTACGCCGCAACAATTAATTCAAGCATGAGTATTGTTGGAAGAGTTGCGCGTGTAAACAATTCCGAAGCGTACTGCAATAACCCGATAGGTTTTGTTTTTAATAATATTCCTTCCATAGTTTGGTTTGACAATCGCAGCGGAAACAACAGAATAATTTTAGCGCAGCGCGATGAATTTGAATGGAAAAATTATACAATTTCAGGCGCTTCGGCGGACGCTTCTTTTGCCAGACCTGTTGTCTCCAAAGACAGTGTTTATATTTTTTGGCAGAATACACAAAATGCCGCCAGCCGTATCTATATGCTTGCGCCGGATCATTCCGCCGCGCCCCCAAAGCTAACCGCTGTTAATTTTTCTCCTACAAGTGTAAACCGTTCCGAGAAAGCCCGCGTAACGTGGAATCTGCCTACGGACACTTCCGGCGTTTTCGGGTTTTCATGGAGTTGGAGCCAGGATCCAAAAGCCGTACCGCCCGAACAGGTAATGGTTTACAATATCGGTAATACGTCAAATTTAATAGTAGAAAATACCGCAACTAGCGACGGTGTATGGTATTTCAGCGTCCGTACCCGTGATTTTGCGGGTAACTGGTCGGAGCCCGCAAGGATAACTTACAACAAAAAAAATACACCGCCCGACCCGGTAAAAATAAATAACCCGCAGTTAGATGATAACGGATATATGTTATCAAATAATTTCAGTTTATCATGGGAAAATTCGTCAGACCCGTTCATTGCGGGCTATACATGGAATCTTCAATATTTAGGCGCAAACACTGCAGGCTCGATAGCTTCTCCTCCTTCGAGAATAATGGGAACAAAGAATTCGGTGCAATACTCGAATCAGGAAGACGGCAATTGGGCGTTCTCCGTATCCGCAATTGATCAAGCGGGTAACATAGGACAGCCTGCAAGTATAATTTTTAAAACAAATAAATTTGTTCCGTATACAAGCGTGAGTTATGTTGACGCCCAACAGGATCAACAAGGAATACTCTTTATCAGAATAATCGGAAGAGGCTTTACATCTAACGGGAAAATAGACTCAATAGTTTTGGAACGTCAGGGTAAGCCTGATTTACCGGCGAGTAATTTTAACATTTTATCTGATAAAGAAATAAGCGGATTGACTTTTGAAAATATGGATGAGGGCAGGTATCGTTTAAAATTAAGACACTCAACAAGAGGATGGTACACGGCTGAAGCTTTTATTCCTGTCGTCAGAACAGGGACGGTTAAGTTCGGCGATTATTCCAATGAATGGAAGCCCTCATGGAAGATACCGCAGAAAGGATTGATAACATTTAACCCAATCATGGCGCTTGCGGTATTACTTGTCGCCCTTTGCGGTTTAGGATTAGTTGCCACAATTCGGGGCATAGCGGGAGTTATTTCGGAAAGCGCTATCATCAAGCAGGAAGCGCTTGCGATTATTACAGGAGATTTTATGCTGGTAGAAAAAAAACAAAAAACGGCGCAAGTATTAAAAAGAGGAAGCGGACTAAGGTTCAAACTCGCGTCGTTTACAATCGCCCTTATTATTCTCGTTATCATAATGATTTCTACGCCAATGTATATCATTATGACAAAAACACAGCAGGAAACTTTGTTAAAGAGCTTGTGGGATCGTTCCAGCGTATTGCTTGATGGGCTTGCAACAAGCGCCAAAACTTATCTGCCGATGGCTATTCAGTCTCGCGGCGAACGCGGCGCTCTTGAGTTAATGTACCTTCCGTCCAACTCTGCGGCTCTTGCCGAGGCGAACTATATAACAATTACAGGTTACGGTATTAATTCAATACATACGGATCATGTTTGGGCTTCCAATGATCCCGAGATTGATTCAAAAATAGACACAACCGATTTACGCCCCGGTGTAACGCGGTTAACCGACGTTCTTACGCCTCTTTATGACGGATTAGCCGACAATCTTAACACTAGGGCGCAGAAAGAAGCCGGGGAAATTTCGCAAAGTATTTCAACAATGACGGAACAATTCCTTTCTCTCGCTCTGCGTACAGATGCCGCAGGTGAAAGAATGCGCGATGATATTCAGGTAACTATAAACGGATTAAACTTAAAACTTAACGATATACTTACAAAGATTTCAGGCGAAGTTGGTTCGTATCCGAAATTCTCGGTCAACAGCATGGGTAAAGCAAAAGACGCAAAATATATTTTCTATAAACCGATAATGTACCGGCAGATGGCGGATAATAATTTCTTCCGCGGATTAATCCGCCTTGAAGTTTCATTAGACTCTATTATAAATGAGATTTACCGAGGACAGATGACAATCTTGTTAACAATCGGCGTTGTCGCGTTAATAGTTTTATTAATAGGTATTATCGGAGCGTTCACATTCTCAAGAGTTATTATTAAACCGATTATAAACCTTGTAAAACACATTGAAATAATCCGCGACACCGAGGATAAGTCAAAATTGGCGGGAGTAGATATACAAATCGCCAGCAAGGACGAAATCGCCATCCTTGGAAACACAATTAACGACATGACACACGGACTTGTAAAAGCCGCGCTTGCCGCTTCAGACCTTTCAATCGGTAAAGAAATACAAAAGAAATTTATTCCGTTGGACGTGGATAATCAGGGAAACAAACAAACCAGCGGTTTCAGTAAAACGAAAAACTTGAACTTCTTCGGTTACTACGAAGGAGCCAAAGGTGTATCGGGAGACTATTTTGATTACAAAGACTTGGACGGACGTTATTATGCGATGATAAAGTGCGACGTAGCCGGAAAAGGAATCCCCGCGGCGCTTATCATGATTCAAGTAGCGACCATGTTCCTTAACTATTTTAAACAGTGGAGACCCAATGAAAAAGGAATGCACATAGAAGAGGTTGTATACCAGATCAACGACTTTATTGAAGCGCTTGCATTCAAGGGGCGTTTTGCCGCTTTCACTCTTTGTTTGTTTGACTCGGAAACCGGAGTTGTCCGCTTCTGTAACGCGGGCGATAATATCGTTCACCTTTACAGCGCAAAGGAAGGAAAAATGAAAACCTTAACCCTTCCGCAATCTCCGGCAACAGGCGTATTACCAAATGTTATGATTGAATCTTCAGGCGGCTATAGCGTTCAAACCCTCAGAGTGGAAAAGGGCGACATTTTGCTGCTCTACACTGACGGTATTGAAGAAGCAAAAAGAAAATTCAGAAATCACAATTTTAAGGAAATAATCTGCGAAGAAGGAGAGGTTGGCACACAGCATGAAAACCATCTTTGCGGACAAGCCGACGAGGAAATGTCCCCTGAGCGCGTAGAGGCGATTATCAACGCGGTAATGGCGCGCGAAGTATACACTTTGCATAAATATCACAATGCAGAGGAAGATGAGGGCGATTTACAATTCGACTTTTCAAGCTGCACCGGAAAAGTCGAAGAAATAATCATGGCGATGGTTTCTGTAGAAAAAATGTTCCGCTGTTATAAGCCCCCCAATGCAGGAGAAGACTCCCGCGTAATGGTAGACAAAAAAGTGGACGAATTTCTTAAGCATCATTTTGTGCAATACAGGCGTTATTGCGCTAACACGCGGGAACACTCTGAAAATCCCGCGTATATGTATTATACTCATATTAAGGAAGATGAGCAGTACGACGATTTAACGATTCTAGGAATCAAAAGAAAATCAGGAGATGAAAAATGACATTCAACGAAAGAATGAAAGACCTGTTGGAACAGGGGTGGACCGCATCAAAAGAATTTGCCGTAAAAGCGGGCGCAAAAGCGCAGGATTTAGGCGAAAGAGGCTTATTGATGTGGGATATCAAACAGCTTGAAAATCAGGCTCAAAGACTGCTGGCGCGCATGGGAAACGCCGCCTACATAGCGTTTACGGACAGGGATCAAACGACAATTGAACGCGAGAACGCGGAGTTCAAATCTATTCTTGATGAGATTGCCGTTATAAAAGAACAAATCGAAAAGAAAGAATTCGAATTAAAAAATCGACCCGCCGTATAAGGGCTTGAGTTAATAACCGCCCCCATTTTGCCGATAAATAAATGGGGGTGTACTATTAAAAAACTACCAATTTTTATCTTTGTGTTATTTATGACAATGACACTGTACGCGCAGGCTAAGACACAGGAAGATACAACCGTAAAATTCCACAACTTTGCCTGGGGCACCAGCCTCGTCGCTTTTAAAACAGCGATGGGTAATCCTGTTCACACTGAAAACATGAATGGTTTTCAGTCGTTGGTTTACGACAATGTAAACATAGCCGGATATAAGGCGTATATGGTTGCGTATTTTTCCAAAAACGGATTGGAAGGCGGAGCATATTACTTTGACACCAGCAATCTGGAAGAATTGCAGAAGTGTTATACCGCCGTTCAGGATGATCTTGTAACACATTACGGCGCTACTCCGCCGGCTCCTGCGGGACGTTACGAAAAATTACTCAGAGAAATGCGGACTTATGAGTCATGTTGGGATTTGCCGACCGGATATATCCACTTAAAAGTCAACACACGCAAAAACGATCCTGTTACTCTTTGGATTTCATTTCCTACTCTTACAAAAATGTTGGACGGCAATTCATAACGACTCTATAGAGTCGTACTATTCTATTGTACCGCCGCCTACAACAACATCACCGTCATACATAACAACTGCTTGCCCCGGCGTAATAGCGCGCTGGGGCGAGTCAAATTCAATGTGCAGGCTGTCTTCTCCTGTTTGTTCCGCTGTGGCGCATTGTTCAGCCTGCAAGTAGCGGGTTTTTACCATTACGCGCATAGGTTTTTTTAAGTCCTCGCAAGCTATAAGATTGATTTCTTTTGCGGAAAGCGATTTGGTAAAAAGAGCCTCATCCGTCCCCAGAGTTACGGTATTGTCCGCTATTGACTTGCTCGCCACATAAATGGGAACATTGGCGGCGACGCCGAGTCCCCGCCTCTGCCCGATAGTGTAGCGGATAAGCCCCTTGTGTGTGCCGATTTTCTTCCCTTCCATATCGATAATGTCGCCTTGCGGATATGTTTTGCCTGTGTAAGTTTCTATAAAACTCCCGTAATCGCCGTCAGGCACAAAACAAATGTCTTGACTCTCCCCTTTCGCCGCGTTTACAAATTTTTTATCTTCGGCGATTTTACGCACTTCGTTTTTGGAGAGTCCGCCGAGGGGAAAACGGGAACACTGGAGCTGTTTTTGGGTAAGGCAGTAAAGCACATAACTTTGATCTTTTTTTTCATCTAACGCTTTTAAAAGCAAATATCTGCCGCTTGCGCTGTCCTGCGTTACACGGGCGTAGTGCCCTGTAACAAGATAGTCAAAATCAAGCTGACGGGCGCGAAGAAGGAGCAGATTGAATTTTATATGGCGGTTGCATTCTATGCAGGGGTTGGGCGTTGCGCCCTGTTCGTAAGTTTCTATAAAATGCTGAATAACCTGTTTGTCGAATTCTTCTGTAAAATTAAGAACATAGTGATCCATGCCAAGGCTGGAAGCCACGTTCCTTGCGTCGTTTACGTCGGCAAGAGAACAGCATCGGCTTTCTCCCTTGTAGAGTTTAAGCGTTATGCCTACACATTGGTAACCCTGTTCAAGCATGAGGGCGGCGGCAACAGAACTGTCAACGCCGCCCGACATGGCGATTATCGCTTTTTCGCTCATTGGCATTAAGCCGATTTAATAATTTGCCGCTTTAATCTGGAAATACGCCTTGGGGTGTTTGCACACGGGGCATACTTCAGGAGATTTCTTCCCAACGACAATGTGTCCGCAGTTGGAACACTGCCAAACTTGGTCGCCGTCTCTTGAAAACACTAAACCGTCTTTTACATTGGCGAGCAATTTGCGGTAACGCTCCTCATGCTCTTTCTCAATCTTACCAACCATTTCAAATAACGCGGCAATATCGGCAAAGCCTTCTTCTTTCGCTGTTTTGGCAAAACCGGCGTACATATCCGTCCACTCAAAATTTTCGCCTTCAGCGGCGGCTTTAAGATTGTCGGTTGTCGGCGGAACATCGTCTTTATGTAAAAGCTTGAACCATATTTTTGCGTGTTCTTTCTCATTAAGAGCGGTCTCGCGGAATATCGCTCCGATTTGCTGATACCCTTCTTTCTCCGCCTTTGACGCAAAATACTGATACTTGACGTGCGCTTGGGACTCACCCGCAAACGCCGCCTCTAAATTTTTTTCTGTTTTTGAACCTTTTAATTCAGCCATTTTTTTCTCCTTAAAGTATTATATGATCATAAAATAATTTAGACAACCTGTCCGCATGGCGATTATAATAAATTATTGTAAAATATTACACAAAATGCTTTTATATTAAGGTTTTATAAATTCAACATTATATCTTCTTAATAAAAATCTTAAACACTTCAATTCCGAAAACAACTACCGCTGTTACTATCGCTCCTGCGACTATTACGCCTAAAATTACAGCCGCCATTGTGCGTTTTTTACTGACGCCGAGTATCCATGCGCCGAGCGTTCCTGTCCATGCGCCTGTTATGGGAAGCGGTATCGCTACAAATATCGCTATACCCAGCCAGCCCCATTTTTCTATTTTTCCCGACAATTTACTGCGGGCTTTTTCTACAAAACGGTTAAAAAGATTTTTATACCAGCGGAAACCGTCCTCCTCTTTTGTACCGTACAATAATATGTGTAATGTTACGAGAAATATCCAGCAAACAGGAGCGACAAGTGCGTTCAATGCTACAGAAAACAGATAAGCCCAATACCAAGGGATACCGTTCGCAATCGCAAACGGTATCGCTCCCCGCAATTCTGAAATCGGCATAAAAGACAGCAATGCCGTAAATGCTAATGTTGCGGTAAGAGTCATAATTTTTCCCATAACGGCGCAGGATATACTCCGCTTGCTGTCAATTCTTCTATTTTTTTAATAGCCGCTTCTTTGTCTTCCTTGTATGTTACGCCAAACCAATTTGAATCGGCGGGTAAAACTTTTACCTTTGTTTTTCCGTTCTTTATAAAATGATCTACCGCTTTTGGAATAAAACATTCGCTTTTAATTTGTCCTTTTACATCAGCCGCAAATGTTTTAAGGTAGTCATCAAAGTATTTTTTAAATTCGGGCAGAAGGGACGGCGGAAAGCCCCAAAAATTCATTGATACGGGAGTATCGGGGGCAAGGTTGCGGATAACGCCGTCGGGGGCGGTGTTAAAAATACACCCGTCTTTTTTTTCGATAGCCGTAAGTTCGTCCACGCTGACAAGGTAGCCGTTTTCAACTCCGCAAACGCCCCTAGCCACAGTGCCCTGCGGACTTAGTGTTTTTTCAAGTTGGTACGGCACTATTGAAGAAGCGTTTGCTTCTGCGCCAAGGAGGTGTTTTCCCATAACGGCAAACGCTTCCCTGCCGTAGAAATCATCGGCGTTTATCACGGTAAAAGGAGCGTCAATTTTATCGGCGGCGCAGAGCAAGGCGTGTCCCGTCCCCCAAGGCTTGGTTCTTCCGGCTTCCTGTGCCGCTCGGAAAATGTCGGGCGGTATCAAACTGTCAGGGTCTTGAAAAGCAAGTTCGCAATTTACCTTCGCCCCCATCCTTGACAATACCAGCTCACGAAAATCTTTTTCTATATCATGACGAATAATAAAAACAATTTTTTCAAATCCCGATTTAACGGCGTCATATACGGAATAATCGAGCAGCACTTCGCCGTTCTTCCCGATTTTATCCATCTGTTTAAGTCCGCCGTAACGGCTTCCCATGCCCGCGGCAAGCACAACTAAAATTGGTCCTTTCATATTTTCTCCTTATTGGTTTTTATATATGTAATTACAGAAAATTCTTTATGGTCAGTTGTTTCTTTTTTTGTCCAACTGTTGTCAATCTCTGGGAAATATGTATCGCCGTCATACTGCCCCGTAATTAATGTAAGATCGATTTTATTCGCCAACGGCAAAGCCTGTTTATAAATTGACTCTCCTCCGCAGATAAATATTTTTTTATATTCAGCGCAGTATTCTATCGCCGAATCAAGCGAAGGAAAAACTTTTATGTCTTGAGCATCTGGGAAATTGTTAGGTGTTAATGTTTCTGAAACAATAACATTAAGCCTCCCGGTAAGCGGTTTTTTAGGAAGAGACTCCCATGTTTTTCTACCCATGATACAGGGAAAGCCCATGGTCATTTCCTTAAAATGCGCAAGATTCCCTTTAACCGACCACGGCATAGCGTTATCTTTCCCTATAACTCTATTCTCAGACATCGCCGCAATAATAATTATTTCTTGTTTAATAATCCCCCCTTATCTCCATCACACCGCTATTTCAAACTTAATCGCGGGGTGGGGATCATATCCCTCTATAACCGTATCCCCGTAATGCCAATCAAAAATCGACGTAAACTTTTCCGTCTTTATTTGCGGCAAAGCTTTTGGAGCCCTTTCTATCTGTGTACGGATACCCTCGGCATGATTAACATAAATATGCGTATCCCCCAAAAACCCGATTAACTTGCCTTCGCCAAGCCCCGCTTCTTTTGCAAGTAAATGCAGAAGACAGCCGTAACTTGCGATATTGAACGGCAGTCCCAGAGCGACATCGACAGAACGCTGATTCCACAGGAGGTTCACTTTGTCCTTGATTACCGTTACCTGAAAAGCGTAATGGCACGGAGGCAGCGCCATGCGAGGAAGATCAATCGGGTTCCACGCGCTTACAATCATGCGTCTGTTATCGGCGTCGGTTTTAAGAGTTTGCACAAGTTTACGCAGTTGATCAACGCCCTGTCCCTGCGCGGGAGAATCGTGCGCCGTATACTTTGCGCCGAAATTGCGCCACTGCCAGCCGTAAATGGGACCAAGTTCCCGCTCGTTCATCATCTTGGCTTTTGTCTCGTCATCGTTAGCGTAAGGAACAGCGTCAGAGCTGCACCACTCGTCCCAAATATGGTTGTTCTGTTCTTTCAGCCACTCTTTGTCTGTAATACCCCGAATAAAAAATTCCAGTTCGGAGGCTACAAGACGGAACGGCACTTTTTTTGTAGTCAGCAACGGAAACCCTTCCGCCATATCATGCTCAAACATCGCTCCTGCGATAGTCAGGGCGTCAATCCCCGTGCGGTTAGGCTTTCTAAAACCAAGGTTGAGTATTTTTTGAACTATATCAATATAAGCTTTCATTTAAGTTGTTTCTATTGTACACTAACTTATGGACAAAAAACAACTCGCATGGACAGAAGAAAGCCGTAAACAGGTTTTTAAGTGCAACATATTTACCGTTTGGGAAGCTATTTGCAAATCGCCGTCGAAGGAAAAAGACCAGTCTCATGTTTTTTCTGTCATTAACACGAAAGACTGGGCTATTGTTATTCCTGTTATCGAAAACGAACACGGCAAACAGTTTGTTATGGTGCGGCAGTGGCGGCACGGTTCTCGGAGTTTAAGCCTTGAATTTCCCGGAGGCGTTTTTGAAGAAGGGGAAAATCCGCAAGATGCCGCAATGAGGGAACTGCAAGAAGAGACGGGCTACATTCCGAAGAAGATTGAAAAGCTTGGCGAATTCAGCCCCAACCCGGCGATAATGTCCAACAAGGTGCATTTTTTTCTCGCCGAAGATATGACAAGCTGCGGCAAGCAATCACTCGATGAAGATGAATATGTCGAAGTTGTTTTAGTCGATGCCGATGAAGTAATTCAAGGTATGGGAAAAGAGCCGTATGTCCATGCGCTAATGGGGTCAGCATTGGCGCTTTACAATAAAAAATCATAACGTAAAAAAAAGGCTTGCCCAAAGCAAACCTCTTCCTCTCTCTATCTAATGGCGGTTTACGACGTTCCACCGAAGGTGGAATGTAGGCGGCTATGCCGCCGTAAACCGCTGCGATAAGCGACGTTTTAATGTCGCTTATCGTGTTAGTATCCGACGTTTTAATGTCGGATACTAATTGCTACCTGACCGTCCACATTCCCTGACGAGCTTCGCCGTTAATACTGGGAATAGTCAATACTTGACCGGGTACTATCAAATCGGGGTTCGCCGGTTCGGGCATTACATCTTTATTGGCGTCATAGAGTACTTTCCATTTCCAAGGATCGCCGTAAACCCACGGATAACCGGCGATTGTCCATAAACAATCTTTTTCCACTCTCCATGTTCTTACAGTGTACTGCCTCGGCAATCCTGTTGCTGATGATGATGTTGCCGGTTTTGAAGCGGTTGTTGTTGCGGGAGGTCTTCCGCCTGATTCAAAGGCTGCAAAGATTTCGATTGATTTAATCGCAGCGTCAATTGCTTCGTTCCAATTTTCGTTGTTGTAGGAATCTACGGCGTTTTCATACTGAGTTTTGCCCTCGGCGTAGTTGTTGGGAAATTTTGCCGCAATATTGTTTTTGTCAGCCCATGCCAACAAGCGTTTTGCTTCGGCGATAAGCTGAACAGAAACATATTCATCTGAAAGCGATGCGTAACGAACCGCTTCCTGCGCAAAACCTGCGGCGACGTCATAATCACCGTATTCGTAGGTTTCAACGGCAAGCTTGTTTAATTGAAGGCTTTTGATGTAGTACTCGTTGTTGCTTATACTGGTAGAATCTACACCATCCACATTTCCGTCCAGAACCTCTCCGCCGTTAGTTGCAACAGGTTTATATACATTAGTCCTGTTGTCGCTCTGCTGCGCGAACAGAGAAACTGTAAAAAACAAAGATACTAATAAAACTGATAAAATACGATTCATTTTGTCACTCCTTCAATTATTTTTTCGGCTTCTATAGCCGCTTCACTGCTTTCCTCGATCTTTTCTTCCGCTATTTTAATTGCTTCCTCGGCTCTTATGCGTTTTTCCGCTGTTTCTTTTCTGGATATGGCAAAACCCGCCTCGGCATCAACATAAGCTAAAGCGGCCTCAGAGTAATTTTCTGCGTTGTAAAATTCATTTGCGCTGTCAAAAGAAGCGTCTCCTTTGCGGAATGTCTCTTTGGACGCAATGTTCGCTCTCTCGTCTATAGCCGCCTGTCTTTCTTTTTCCGCGGCGTCCTTGCGTTCTGCGGCATAGGTTACCCATCCGTTTGAAAGCACAAGATTGTAACGCAGCAGAGCTTCTTCCGCATTAGATACAGCGGTTGCTTTATCGCCTTTATCGTAAGCGTCAATTGCTTTTTGACCTATTTCATCGGATTTCTGAAAATTATCCGGGTCATATTTTGAAAAACCCCTGTTTACAATTTCCTGTCTCGCATTATACGCCTTGCCTCCGGTTAAAAGAGTTTGATATTCGCTTAAAGCAGCGTCGGCGGAGCCTTTTGCGGCATTATAATCGCCGGCATCATACTTGGCTTTCGCGTCAAGAGCTAAATCATCGGCGTTTTTAAGGTACTGGGGAAACGCATCGGCAATTCCGGTAGCGAGCACTTCCGCTCTAAGCGCCATTAACTCATCTTCCCTTTTCTGAGCGTACAGCGGAACAGCTTTATTAAAAAGATCGTTATAAACTGCCGCTACGGCGTTGTATTTAGCTGTATCATTTGTCGCCGCCTGATACTGAGCTTCGGCTGCGTCCCATTCGCTGGGAAAATATGTATTAGCCTCAAAATCCATAGCCTGTTTTCTGGCCTGATCCGCCTTGTTTTTTGCCAGTAATGCCGCATCCGCTTTGGGCGGTTCTTTGGGCGGCGCTTCTTTCGGAGTCGATTTACAGGAAATAGACATTGATGCAATTAATGACAATGCTATAAGTAAAAGAAATATCTTTCTTTTCATTAGTCCCTCCTTCGGGAATGTATTTCAAGATTGTCGGTACAGTATACAGCAGATTTTTATATTTTTCAAGCTGATTTTATCGTTTATTTATAGTAATATTTTTCTAATGTCTCTAATAAAGAAGGGTTATATTATGGATAATTTCAGTTATGAAGTAGTAAAGCATTTTGGGGTGATTTCAAAGGAAAAGAGCGGTTGGCAAAAAGAGCTTAATTTGGTGTCCTGGAGCGGCAGACCGCCTAAACTCGACATAAGGGATTGGGCTCCAAACCGTGAAAAAATGGGTAAAGGCGTTACTCTAACCTCGGAAGAAGCGGCGGAATTGGCGAAATTGCTGGTTTTAACCCAAGAAAAACAAGAATAAGACCAAATAAGGCTATTGAAGAAATCCCGTCAATTTGATAGCTTATTATAGTCTGTCCCATAAACGGACAGATTAATCATTTAATTTATGCCGAACGGACAAATTTCGATTTTTCGGCAATAAGGAGAAGTATATGGCAAAACAGTTATTGTTTAACGAAGATGCCCGGCGCAAACTGCTTGCCGGCGTAGAACAGATTTCAAAAGCCGTCAAAGTGACGCTAGGTCCCAAGGGACGCAATGTCCTTCTGGACAAAAAATTCGGCGCTCCCACAGTAACCAAGGACGGCGTTTCCGTGGCGAAAGAGGTGGAACTTGCCGACCCGTACGAAAACATGGGAGCGCAATTACTGAAAGAAGTCGCCACCAAGACAAACGATGTCGCCGGAGACGGAACAACGACAGCGACAGTTCTGGCGTATTCATTGGTAAAAGAGGGGCTTAAATCCGTCGCCGCAGGGATGACTCCTATCGAGCTTAAACGAGGTATCGACAAAGCGGTGGAAATCGCCGTCGAGGAAATCAAGAAAAACTCAAAAGATATTAAGGATAAGGAAGAAATCTCTCACGTCGCCTCGGTTTCCGCCAACAACGACAGCGAAATCGGAAACACAATCGCCGACGCTATGGAAAAAGTCGGCAAAGACGGAGTTATCACCGTTGAAGAATCCAAAACTATGGATACTTCTATAGAATTCGTCGAAGGTATGCAGTTCGACCGCGGTTACATTTCCGCTTACTTTGTAACCGACCGTGACACCATGACAAGCGTCTACGAAGACGTTTTCATTCTTATTCACGACAAGAAAATTTCAAGCATGAAGGATATGCTTCCCTTGCTCGAAAAAGTCGCCCAGAGCGGCAAGCCCTTGCTCATCATCGCCGAGGACTGCGACGGCGAAGCTCTTTCAACTTTGGTTGTAAACAGTCTGCGAGGAACACTGCGCACCTGCGCCGTAAAAGCCCCGGGTTTCGGCGACCGCAGAAAAGCCATGCTGGAAGATATTGCCATTCTTACAGGCGGCGAAGTTATCTCCGAAGAAATCGGACTTAAACTTGAGAACACCGATATTTCACAGCTCGGCAAGGCGAAGACTGTAAAAGTCGATAAGGACAACACAACGATTATCAACGGCTCAGGAAAGCAGAAAGACATTCAGGACAGAATTGCGCAGATTAAAGCGCAGATTGAAGATACAACAAGCGACTACGATCGCGAGAAATTGCAGGAGCGTCTTGCGAAACTCGCAGGCGGCGTTGCGGTAATCAATGTCGGAGCGGCTACAGAAGTCGAGTTAAAAGAAAAGAAACACCGTGTAGAGGACGCTCTCTCGGCGACACGCGCCGCTATCGAAGAAGGCATTGTCCCCGGCGGCGAGATTGCGCTCATTCAAGCGGCTCTCGCATTGGACAAGGCGGACACAACCGCTCTCACCGACGACGAAAAAGTCGGCTTTAAAATTGTAAAACGCGCTCTTGAAGAGCCGCTTCGCCAAATTGCCGAAAACGCAGGGCTTGACGGCGCTGTTATTTCCGAAAAAGCGAAGAACGAAAAGAAAGGCGTAGGTTTTGACGCCGCCAAAATGGAATGGGTTGATATGGTGAAAGCCGGTATCATAGACCCTGCCAAAGTAACAAGATCTGCTCTGCAGAATGCGGCGTCGATTGCGAGTTTGCTCCTCACCACCGAATGCGCCATTACGGATATTCCCGAGAAGAAGGAAGCCCCCGCAATGCCCGGCGGAGGAATGGGCGGCATGGGCGGAATGG
>Ga0268262_10000449_pt1 | contig 54620 bp, 47 predicted proteins | sample TergutNc150P3_FD_190354 | JGI IMG/M metagenome (GOLD analysis project Ga0268262, IMG submission 190354) | Nasutitermes corniger P3 segment gut microbial community from laboratory colony in Florida, USA - Nc150 P3 (SPAdes) (version 2) | ecosystem: Host-associated > Arthropoda: Insects >... | reverse complement strand
GCCGCCTTGACGAGTTTTTTGCCGGCTTACGGCTCATATTCAGCCGGTTCCTGTTCCGGACATGGGAAGAATTTATCGGCTTTATAGTCCAAGACGATGAGCCTGACGGGTAAATGTAAAATTGCTGGCCTGTTGATAAAATCCCTTGAAAAAATCTCCTTTCATACTATAATTTAAGCCTTAATACCCAATATAAGTATCATATGTACTTTGCAGGTAAACACGGCCAGCCTGTTTCGGCGGCGGCTGGGTTTCTGAGGGAATTTTGGGCAAAAAAGCCATCTGTTGGGTGGTTAATGGCTAATTTAGCCAGGGCACACAGTCTGACTATGAACGTCAGGCTTGTGCTGAAAAGCAATTAGGTATATATGGAACCAATAGTAAGTAACTATAGAGCATCCGATAAGATCAGTTTTATTTCATGTATAATACCGGAATTCGCTGATACGTATAAAATGAGTATTCCGAACGCTTATAATTATTTAAAAAACTACGGCGGTTTACAGTATTTATATGATGAATGGTGGGCCTTACATACCGAGAATATCGTATGGGCTGTCCGTGACATATACGAGGTTTGTTTGAATAACGGCGGGCAAAGATAATGCTGGTATATCATGGCGGCAGCGTTCTGATTAAAGAAATAGATTTGCAAAAATGCAGGCCATATACAGATTTTGGGAGAGGTTTTTATGTAACAAAATACAAAACACACGCCGAGAATTGGGCAAGACGATCCGGTAAGCGTCATAATAATGGTTTTGTGACTACATTTAATTATATCGAAAGTCAGTTTACAGACTATATTTGTAAAAGAAAAAAATTTGACGGATATTCAGATGAATGGCTGGATTTTATTGTTAATAACAGAAATGAAGAACTTAATGAACAACCTCATGATTTTGATATAGTAGAAGGCCCGGTCGCAAATGATAAGGTTCAAAACAGATTGCATAATTATTTATGCGGTGAAATAACTAAAGATAAATTTTTAAAAGAGTTAGAATACCACGAAGAGATGCATCAGATTTGTTTTTGTACGCTTGCTTCATTTCAGACATTAAGATATATCGAAAATAACTTGACCATTTTCATTGAACAAATAAGCGAGCATATATTAAATAGTCTTATTAAAGAAAAAGGAATCACTGTGGATGCCGCTTCTGATTTATTTTATTCATCGAAGACTTTTAAGAATATTGCAGACAGCACAAACGGTTCTTATGAACAGAATTGGCAGGATATTTATAGGATGCTACAGTATGAACTTGGGTTATGCCAATAACAGGTTGAAATGGTTAGGGTGTTAATATGCTGACGATCCCTTCAAAGCGGTCGGTTCGCCTCTTTAATACCACCGGCCCCTGCAATCCCGACTTGCCTGTTCCTGAACTAAAAATTAATAGTCCAAATAGTATGTTGAGTGAGATATTGATTATTTCGCCCATGTCCCCGGACATGATTTCGTTCCACCGGAGGGATGATTCTGGCATAATTAGGCTAGCTTTCATTCATGCGTTTGTCCCTATTTGGCGTTAGTCTTAGTGTTTTATCATTTTTGAGATTCCAAAAAGTTAATGGAGAATTATGGCTTTTTTGATGGCAAAGTTATCCGGAATGTTTTATAATGCTTCAATGAAACCAGGAGGCTTAACATGATCAACTCAATCCCGACCATTGGCGCACTTTGTATAAGTTCGGTTTGTTACAGAGAAACCGGATTTATGGATTACAGGTTTACTGCGTATAAAGCCGCAAGTGAACTCGGGTTTGGCGTTATAAGAAATCCGGAGGACACAGGAATAACTCAAAGCAGTTTTAACAGCGCGTTAAAGCAGATTAATCCAGTCTTTGTTTTGATAGTAGGCAGTGAAGAATCAGAAAAAGTAGTCGATGAGTGTAAACTTGCGCTTGAAAATGGTTTACCAATTTTTGTGTTTATTAAAACAGAAAGAGATAAACAAATTACTGAAAGCGCAGATAAAATAATGAAAGGTGTTTCGCAAACTACCTATAATGGTGATTGTACACTATTCAGTTCATGTGAAGAGCTTTATGAAACATTACAGGCCAGACTGAATGATTTTATAAAGGCGAAGATGACATTACGCCTCGACATACAGGACAATAGAGGTTCTACTTATTTTTATGCCTATGAACAAATAAAACGCGCAAAGAAAAGAATTATACTATCGCAAAAAACATCTCTCCTGTTATTAGGACCTAGAAAAGGAAACACTTATGAATACAGAGCCTATGACGCGCTATTAGAGTGGATTCGAAACAAAGATAAAGATATGCAGTTTATGCACTTGTTTTGCCTGGAAGACACGGTTAAAGACTTATCAAGCGGCGAGTATGATATCACAACCGCAAAAAAAACCCTTATTGAATTACTAACAGTAGAGAAATCAAGAAACCATAATGCAGAAAATCCAAATTGTACATTTAGGGCAATAAAAGGTACTGGTACTGTATCAAGTATCGCGCATTTAATAACTGATACGGGCATTCAACTTGTACTCCCTATTGCGGGCAACACTTTTAATCTGGTTCTTCCGTATTATTTTGCCACAGAGGCCGAATTGATGAAACTTATCACGCATCTTCACACTCAGAAATATATGTCGTATGAAGATATACAAAAAATATATGATTCCCGATAAGCAAGTGTTACAACAAAGCCTGCAAAGGCGCGGCAAAGAAGGGGTATAAATGAACAATGAACTACCGAAGATAATTGCGGTTGTTGGAACAAATGCATCCGGTAAAAGCGCAATCGGAATTGAACTTGCAAAAACCTTCAACGGGGAAATAATCTCCGCAGATTCAAGGCAAGTCTACAAGGGCTTTGATCTTTGCTGCGGTAAAGTTACACCTGAAGAGGCGCGGATAGTTCCACACCACTTATTGGATATAAGGGACATCGGCGAGGATTTCTCGGCGTTTGATTTCCAGCAGATGACTTATTCCCTAATTTCTCAAATATTACAAAGAGGCAAAATCCCATTCATTGTTGGTGGTACTGGAGAATATGTCAGATCGGTTGTCGATGGTTTTACATTCTCCGAGAGGCCTCCTGACCTGCCGCTGCGCGGCAAATTGGAAAAGTTGTCCGTAGAAGAACTGCAAGCAATGCTGACACCAGAGGCGAAGGCTTTTTTTGCATCCAGACCGTCCGAATTTAAGAACAAACGAAGACTCGAAAGGGCAATTGAGAAAGCCGCGCATGGTGAACCGTTGAGCTATGAGAATGTTGCAAAATATAAAGTACTGCAATTAGGGGTAACATGGCCTAAAGAGATACTCTATAAGCGTATTGATGAACGTCTGGAATCGAGAATCAGTCAGGGGATGATTTATGAAGTCAAAGAGTATCTTGATAACGGTGGCAATCCGGAGTTCCTTGATGATCTTGGTTTAGAATACCGTTATATTCTTTGGCATCTGACAGGAAAACTCCAATCTATAGACGACTTTAAACTCAAAATGGCACGAGCGATCAAACGTTTCGCAAAAAAGCAGATGACTTGGTTCAAAAAGGATAATACGGTACTATGGATCGATATGAATTCTGATTATTTAGCGCAGGCAAAAGCGCTAATAACTGAATTTCTTGCCCACTAATCTACAAATAAGGAGGCTAATATGGGAAAGCGTATTTTGCTTGCATCTCCAAGGGGTTTCTGTATGGGGGTAGAACGCGCAATTAAAATGCTGGAAGACACCATTAGCCGAGAGAGCGGTACGATATATGTACGTAAGGAGATAGTTCACAATGACAACCTGGTAGAGCATTTCAAATCGTTAGGCGTGGTCATAGTCGATGAAGTTGATGATGTTCCCGAAGGGTGTGTGGTGGTATTTTCCGCTCACGGTGTTGCGCCTTCAGTCAGAGAAAACGCCAAAATTCGGAACCTGAAAATAGTTGATACCACTTGTCCTCTTGTAACAAAAGTTCATAACGAAGCGATTCGCTTTAAGGAACAAGGCTATACGATTATTCTTATTGGCGAGGCTGGTCACAAGGAAGTAATTGGAGTAATGGGAGAAGCCCCTGACAATATTCACGTTATTCAAAACAAAGAAGATGTGGATAATCTTACCGGTATTGATAGTTCGCGGGTTGCCTGGTTGTCACAAACAACATTAAATGTTGATGAGACAATGAAAATCGTGGAGGAATTACGGGAAAAGTATCCATTAATTCAAGGCCCGTCAAAATCTGACATTTGTTACGCTACAAGGAATCGACAGCTGGCTGTAAAGAATGTTGCAAACGAGTGCGATTTATTTATCGTAGTTGGCTCAAAAGCTTCGTCAAATACAAAACGGCTTGCCGAAGTCGCGTCTGAATCAAGAACAACGAAAGTAGTTCGAATTGATGGGCCGGAAGAACTCATTAGCGTGGATTTTTCTTCAGTTCAAACGGTAGGAGTTTCGTCAGGCGTTTCTGTCGCAAACGAACAGTTGATGAGAATAATTGAGCATCTCAAAAAAACAGGTTACACATGTATGGAAGAAAGAGTTGCAGTAAAAGAAAACGACGCCGCTTTTTAAAGGTATACTATGGGAGAAACCGTATTCGGTATCGTATTAACTATCGTAGTCCCATTCGGTGTGCTCGGCCTTGCATCAATTGCGCGAAAATTAGGGATCGGAGCCGAAACCTCGCGTAAATTAGTGCATATCCTGCTCAGTAACTGGATCTTACTGGCAATTGCGGTTTATCGGAGCGTGTGGGCTGTTTGCATTCTGCCAGCCTGTTTTATTCCGCTTAATTATTTATCCTACCGCAGGGGGATCTTTTCAGCTATTGAGCGTAATGAAAATAATACGCTCGGTACAGTCTGGTATGCCGTATCTTTATTTTTGCTTTGCCTTGCAGGATACTCTCTGTATATGCCCTGGATTGCCGCATGCGGAATGTTGGCAATGGGCTACGGCGATGGTTTTGGCGCCCTTGTAGGCAAACGCTGGGGAAAATCACGCTTTCCGGGTACACATTCTAAAAAAAGTCTTGAAGGTTTATTTACCGTGATGATACTATCTGGTCTCTCGGTCGGTATTGTTTGTTTAATCTATGCGCCTAATTTTGTTCCACATTTCGCTCTGTACGCTGCTCTGTCCTGCGCCGTTCCCGCCACCGCTATAGAACTGTTTACGCCTCGCGGCATAGATAATCTTACTCTTCCTTTGGGTGTAAGCCTTATCGTATTTCTTCTGGCACGTTTTCCTTTACTTTGGCCAGTTTTTGCTTGTTTCAGCATTGCGCTTCTCATTTTAATAATTGCATATTATTTACGGGCTATAACCTTTTCGGGTTTGATATCAGCAGTATTACTTGGGACATCATTGTTTGTGTTTGGTGGCTGGATTAGTTTCGCGGCACTCGTTCTCTTTTTTGTTCTGGGGAGCTTAGTGAGCCGTATTGGGAAAAGCAAAAAAGCAGATGCGGATGCTTTGCATGAGCGACACGGAGCGCGCTCTGTTGTGCAGGTTTTGGCCAACGGTTTCCCATCGCTGATATTTGCTGTGATTTATTACTTCACGGGAATTGAATCTTGCCTTCTGGCTGTTATTATCTGTTTCGCGGCTGCAACAGCCGATACTTTCTCATCCGAAATCGGAATGCTATCAAAAAGAAACCCTATTTCCATCTTATCATTAAAACCAATACAACGGGGAATCTCAGGCGGTTTTACACTATTGGGGCTTTTGGGAGGGACATTGGGAGCAATAATTACTGCTGTTACGGCAATCCCGAAATTCGGAATAAAAGGTATGCTTGTGGTTGCTGTAGCGGGATTACTCAGTTCTGTATTAGACTCGGTTCTTGGAGCGACGTTTCAGGCGAAGTATCAAGTGTCAGGTGAGTGTGATGGGCAATTACTAACCGAACGTAAAAGTCTTGATGGTATGCCACTAAAACTTGTATATGGGATTAGATGGGTGAATAACGATGTGGTTAATTTCGTGAGTGTGTTTTTAGTCGGGTTAGTTTTTATAGGTGTCTGGTTATTCTATCTTAACAAATGAGCTGTATCGTATCGTGGGAAGGCATCCTCTTGAAAAAACGCTTTTTCCCATGGTATAAATTATACTTTAATGCCCAGTATAATTATCACGAAGGCTTTACTGGCAAACTTGGCCAGCATGTTTCGGCGGCGGCTGGGTTTTTGAAGAATTTTAGGCAAAAAGCCATATTTTTGGTGGTTAAGTTATAGCTTTGCCTTGCCAATGGTGGAAATCGGAGGCCATCCGATCCTTTGGCACATAATGAAAACATACTCTTACCGGGGATACAACGAATTTGTCATTCTCATCGGTTATAAATCCCATATTATTTCAGGTTACGTGAACCTTCTATTCGTGCAATGATGGAGACCATGATCCCCGAACCTGAATGCCAGTGGGGAAAGCCGGACGGTTCCCTTGACATGGACGCGCTGCTGCGGGAGTTTTAGATTTTTTGGCGGGAGAATTCTGAAATGTGGGAAGAAAAGATGAGTTATACCGAAGCTTTCCCCATCTCATCCTTATGGCGTTTCTGCAACGGGTACTTAACGGCGGAGGCCGCATTGAACGCGAATATGCGGCAGGGCGCGGAAGGAAGGATTTATTGGCAGGAAGAAGCCGTTTCAGGCGGAACGGTAACGGTTGTGGGGTGTTAGCGGTATAAAAAATAGAAGGTATATATGCTGAACTTATCCCATGAAGAAAAAATTGATCTTATGCGTTCCTTGAATTGGGATTACCTTGATACATACGAAGATATGCTTTCAGTAATAGAAGGGAGGATTAATACTTCCGGAGCTTTTACCCAGGATAAACTATTTGTCCGTTCACTGGAACGGCTCCCCTGGCACTATGTAACTGCCCTTTGGGGAATAGAAAAAATTAAGGAATTATATACGCCGGAGATAGCAAAGCGTATTTGGCCAAAGGAGAGGAGGTATCATTTTGATTTTGCCCTCGCGGTATTACGAAGAGAACCTTTACCCGCTACAAGATGGGGTGATGAACACTATAAGCAAATGTGGCGTCCGGTTTTTTCTAACCGGTGGTACGGCGTTAAGCCGGGCTTATTATAATCATCGTTATTCTGATGACCTTGATTTTTTTGTAAATGACGATGATGATTATCCGGCTCAAGTGAAGGAAATATTTCATAAACTAAAAGAAGATAAATTTTCCTGGAATTCTACAGTTGATTTTATTAGCAATAAAAATTTTACCAGTTTTCAAGTTGGTTGGGAAAAATCAGCCGCTTTATTGAAGCTTGATTTTGTAAATGATGTAGCGTCTCGTTTTGGGGATCTTGTTAAAACAGAATTATTCGTCAGGACAGATTCAATTCGTAATATGCTATCAAATAAATTAACCGCTTTATTTCGTTTTGCCGCAAAAGATGTAGCAGATATACGGGAAATCGCATTACATGAAAGAATAGATTGGCAACAAGCAATAAATGATGCAAGAAAGAAGGAGGCGGGTTTAGAGATCCCAGTTATTTGCGACATTCTTCAGGGTATGCCTCAAAGTGAATTTGAAACAGTTACATGGACAAAAAAACCAAGTTGGCAGGAATTCCGCAACGACATTGACCGGATTATACTTGAAATGATAAGTGGATAACATATTTCCAAAATATGCCGTCTTGGCATTACTGGTAAGAAAAGAAAAATAATTGAAAATATATATTTCAAGTAAGCTATTATGAAAAATAACATTTCATTCAAAGAAATACTTTCATCAAAGGATATAAAGATTTATCATGGGAGCGATATCCTTGTTAAAATTCCAAAAATAGTTCAGCCTGTCAGAGCTTTGGATTTTGGTCAGGGATTTTATACAACAACAAATATAAAACAAGCAGAAAGCTTTGCAAAAAAAGTTCAGGATAGAAATGATTCTGCGGAAACTCATATAAGTGTTTATACATTAGATTTAGATATATTAAAAACACTTAACTATCTTTATTTTGATAAGCCGGATAAAAAGTGGCTGGATTTTGTATCTTCCAACAGAAACGGTACCTATAATGGAACCATTTTTGATATTATTTATGGTCCTGTTGCCAATGATACTGTTTTTAAAACATTTATCGCATATCAGAACGGAACATTAGACGAAAAGGAAACACTAAGACGGTTAAAGGTTCGTGATTTATACAATCAACTGGTTTTTACAAACGAAGAATCGTTGAAATGCCTTCAATTTATCAGAGAAGTATAAACATGACAAATATAGAATTTAAGGCAACATTACAAATGCTTGTTCCCATGATTATCCAGGTTATTATAGAAAAAAAAGATTTATCGGTTATATCTGCCGTTAAATTACTATATCTCTCTAAACTATATGAAAAACTGGAAATAGAAAGTACAAAATTATGGCATTTAAGCCCGCTTGCCCTTTATGAATTATTGGAAATTGAACAACAAACCGGAAAATTAGTATTCCCAACCGAGGCTTAAAGTTTATGAAAACCGACATCGTAAATGATTTTTTAGTTTATGTCATAGAAGAATATAAATTTCAGGAAAACAAAACGGCAAAAGAAACAATGGAATTATTTACAAGATATAATGTGTTCAATTATATTATCAAACATTATGGCACCTTGCACACAATGGGCGGCAGAGCGATTGCGGATGATATTAATTGTCTAATGAATTGTACGGGATATAATTGTGGTTCTTACTGTTAAAGGAATTGGAAAAATACAGGATTCTAAAATTGAAATGAAGGGGATAACTGTCATTGCGGGGGAAAATAATACCGGCAAGAGTACTTTCGGTAAGGCGCTCTATTGTATGTTTAATGCTTTTTGCAATGCTGAAGATAAAATTTATGAAACACAATCCAATGATATTAAGCGTGTTTTTCAAAGCGGGTTACCGCGTTTTCGTAATTACTTTCTAAGACAAAGTACTATCAATAATATTTTGTCTGGCCATGATATACAGGAAGCAATCAATGAAGTTATCAGAGTATATACACCTTCAAATCCCGAAATAGATGATAATGTTATTGACGCATTATCAGAAAACTTAAAAAAGTTAATATCCATTGATAAACATGAGATACAGAGAACGATGGTTACCCGTTGCTTTCGACAGGAATTTTCCGGAAAGATGAATCATATTAATAAACCTGATACTGAAGGAATTGTTTCTCTTGAAATCAGAAAAAAAATAGTCGAAGTTAAAATTAAGTCCGATGAATGTATTCTTTTTAATGATAAAGTAGGAATACTTCATGATGCTATATATATAGATACCCCCTTTATTATGGATGATGTTAATAATTTTTTCTCCGAGGAATTTACCGGTTTTTATTATATGCCGAAACATAGGGATGATTTACTGGATCTATTAATCAAATACAAGCCGGATAGCGCGGTTCTTGAAGAAATTATTATTAAACAAAAGATTAGTAATTTATTATTAAAAATAAATTCAGTTGTTAACGGTGAATTCAGAGAAACTGATAATAATTTGATGTATGCCGAACAAGGTTTACATAAACCAATTCCACTTAAAAATGTTTCTGCCGGTATAAAGGTGTTTCTTATTATTAAGCGGCTTTTGGAACTGGGCGAGATAAAAGAACGTGATATATTGATATTTGACGAAAAGGAAATTCATCTGCACCCTGACTGGCAGCTCCGTTTTGCCGAAATTCTGGTTTTGCTGCAAAATGAGTTTAATTTAACTATTCTTCTTACAACCCATAGTCCTTACTTTCTTCATGCAATAGAAGTCTATAGCAGTAAACACGGCGTAAGTGAAAGATTAAAATGTTATTTAGCCGAATCGGAAGGAGATACATCAGGGGTAAAAGATGTTACGGAAAATATAGACGATATTTACAAACAGCTTGCTGCGCCGTTTCAAAAGCTGGAAGACGATCTTTATGCAGGTTAATATGAAAAGACGTTTACCGATTGGTATGCAGGATTTTGTTGGTATTCGCAAGGAAGGTTTTTGTTACGTTGATAAAACCGCCCACATTCACCGGTTAATAACCGGATCCGGAAGGGCGTTTTTTCTTTCCCGTCCCCGGCGTTTTGGAAAGTCGCTGTTGTGTTCAACCCTGGAAGCGGTATTTGAAAGCAAGAGGGAACTGTTTGGTGAGATAGCAGGACAATCGGCTCTTGCAATTGATTCCAGGGAATGGGAATGGAAAAAGCATCCGGTTATCAGTATCGATCTGAATGCCGGAGTATATTCAAACGGAGTAGAGGCGCTTTATACTGCGCTCTTTAGAGAACTAAATCGTGAAGCCGGGAAATATGAATTGGCGCTTGATGGTCAGGATTGCATCAATCAATTTGCGGGTCTAATAGAGAAATCATATAATAAGACCGGAGAAAAAGCGGTAGTGATAGTTGATGAATATGATAAGCCACTGCTTGCTACCATTGACAATCCGCAGCTTCATTCCAGGATGAGAGATGAATTAAAAGGATTTTACGGCGTCCTGAAATCGTATGATAAATATTTACAGTTTGTGTTCTTAACCGGAGTAACCAAGTTTTCTCATGTCAGCGTGTTTTCTGATCTGAATCACCTTGTAGACCTGACCCTTGACCCACGCTACGCCGATCTCTGTGGTATAACCCAGGAAGAGATGGAACAAAACTTCGGGCCGGAGATAGATGCGGCGCTGGAAGATTCAGGCAAGAGCAGGGAAACATACCTTGAAGAATTACGCCGGTTCTACAACGGCTATCGGTTTTCGGAAAAGCTTCTTTCCGTATATAACCCGTTTGGTTTACTTAATCATTTTGACAAATGTGGTGAATTCCTGCCCTACTGGTATGAATCAGGAACGCCTACTTTTTTGATAAACCTTATTATCAAACAAAAAATAAACATTGTTGACCTGGCCAATATGCGGGTGGGATATGAAGATTTCCGTAAGTATGACATGGAGACAATGAGGGCGGAACCGCTGCTTTACCAGAGCGGGTATTTAACGATTAAGGATTATGACGAGGAGTCGAATCAATTTATTCTTGATTATCCGAATGAGGAAGTACGCTCTTCCTTCTCAAAGGCGCTGTTGGAACAGTATTTCCAGCCATCCGTTGAAGCTTCCCGTGGGCTTAACACCAGGCTTGTTACAGCTCTGCTTAAAGGCGATGTAAACGGCGCGATGAATTCGCTTAAATCGTTTTTAGCGTCAATACCCTATGACATAATCAAAGAGAGAGAAAACTATTACGAAACCGCCATACACCTGATATTTTCGATGCTGGGGCTAAACTGCCGGTCGGAAGTACGAATAGCGTCGGGGCGTATAGATACATTGGTAGAAACGAAACAGTTTGTGTATTGTTTTGAATTCAAATTGAACGGAACCGCCGTTGATTTTGATTGCGAAAAGCGTAATATCGGGGATTGGAAAATAAATTTTTAAAAACATGACATTTGTCATATACCTTGATGAATTGATATGAAAAATAACATTTCATTCAAAGAAATGCTTTCAGAAGAATAATCGTTGAAATGCCTTCAAAAATAGAAGAAATATATGATAGTTTATCAAAGCAATTCTCCGATACGTTGAAGAAGACATCCGAGGATATAAATAAAACAACTGCTGATAGATATATGACTTTATGTGAAGAACCAGTTGTTAATCTTGACGTAATGAAAATAGGAAAATACGCTTTGGTTTACATCGTTTTAAAAAACTATATTTTAAAAATGTTTTTACCTATTCAAAGGCTGAGTTTAAAATAGAATTTGTTGACAAATATTGCGTGTAGTGTCCATAAGGGTGAATATAATTTTTGAAACCGTAACAAAAGATCAGGCGTTAATTTATGCGTATAACAAAACGGGAAAAGAAGCTTTTTCAGGCTGGCAAGAGGGAATTCAGTTAAAATGAACCAAATACATGTTTTATGATTTTAACCCCCTTGAAAAACGCTTCTTGTCATGGTATAAATTATACTTTAACGCTCAGTATAACTATCGCGGAGATTTTACTGGCAAGCTTGGTCAGCCTGTTCCGGCGGCGGCTGGGTTTTTGAAGAAATTTTAGGCAAAAAAGCCATCTTTTGGGTGGCTAAGGTCTGGTTTTGCCCTTTTTCGGGCGTTTCTGAATGTAAACAAGGATAATTAATACATGAAAGTAGTGCTTTTGGCAGGCGGGCTTGGTACCCGCCTGTCGGAGGAGACAGAAATACGCCCCAAGCCAATGGTGGAAATCGGCGGCTATCCGATCCTTTGGCACATTATGAAGATATACTCGTACTGGGGATATAATGAATTTGTTATACTTACCGGTTATAAATCCCATATTATTAAAGATTATTTTATCAATTATTATACCCGCTACTCCGACATGACAATCGATATGGCTAGCAATTCCGTAGAGCTTCACAATATCCGTAGTGAGCCTTGGAAGGTTACCATGCTATACACCGGGCCGGATACTCAGACCGGCGGCAGGCTCTTGCGGGCAAAGAATTTTCTGGGCAATGAACGGTTTATGCTGACCTATGGCGACGGTGTTAGCGACGTGAATATTCCCGACCTTATCAAAACCCATGAAAAATCCGGAAGGACAGTAACTTTAACCGCCGTCCAGCCTGCCGGACGTTTTGGTTCAATTAAAATGAGTGAAGAAGGTACGGTGGATTCCTTCAATGAAAAAAAGGCTGGTGATGGCACATGGATAAACGTCGGGTTTTTTGTGATGGAGCCTGGAGTATTTGACTATTTGACTGATGGAGACGCGACAATACTGGAGCGCGAACCAATGGAACGCCTGGCAGAAGCAGGTCAGTTATACGCTTATAGACACTACAGCTTCTGGCAGCCTATGGATAGTCTGCGGGACAAAAACGTATTAAATGAAATGTGGTCAAAAGGAACAGCGCCTTGGGCTATCTGGCAGAAGTGATAGGAGAAACCGTTGACTAGCCTGTGTGAAAAAAACGCAAAATATGACTTACAAATCGGAGTATTAGGTCTTGGTTTCGTTGGATTAACAACTGCTCTTGGTTTCTCAGAAAAAGGGTATAGTGTCTTTGGGTATGATGTAAATGAAACAAGGCAACGACTAATAAGTGATGCTAAGGTACCGTTCTTTGAAGCGGGATTAGATGATGCTTTGAAAAGGAATTTGAACAAGACTTTTTATCTTGAGCCTTCTGCGGCGGACCTCGCAAAAAAAAGTGATATTATCTTTTTTTGTGTGGGGACTCCCTGTGGTGAAGACGGCAAAGCCGATTTATCGTACCTTTTTTCAGCGATAGATAGTATTTTTCCTGTTTTTGATGATGATAGATATCGAATACTAATAATAAAATCAACCGTTCCGCCAGGAACTGCAAAAAATGATATTTTTCCATATTTACAGGAGAAGGGAATTTCTGGTAAATGTTCCCTGACAAACAATCCGGAATTTTTACGCGAAGGTAAATGCTGGGATGATTTTATTCAACCGGATAGGATTGTTTGCGGAGTTCAGGATGAACGCGCTGCGGGGGTTTTACAGGAGTTATATAACTCATTTAACGCTCCAATATATATTGTTTCTTTAAATACCGCAGAATTTATAAAGTACTTATCGAATGCTTTGCTTGCGTCTATGATAAGTTTTTCAAATGAAATGTCAATGATTGCCGATGTTATTGGTGATATCAACGTTAGGCAGGCATTTCATGTATTACATGAGGATAAGCGGTTAAAAAAATCCGGCATTGCACATTACATTTTCCCTGGCTGTGGTTATGGAGGATATTGTCTGCCAAAAGATACAAAAGCAATGGCAGCAAAAGCAAAGCAGTGTGGTCTAACCCCTCGCATATTGGACGAAGTCATTATTGTAAATGAAAAAATGCCGTCCTTTTTTGTCGGGAAGATTATATCTCTTGCAAAGGGCAATAAGAGCATTGGAATTTTGGGTTTGTCTTTTAAACCGGGTTCAGATGACGTCAGAGATAGCGCTTCGGCTAAAATAATTTCTCTTTTGCAAAAAAACGGAGTTACAAAAATTTATGCCTATGACCCTGTGGCAAATCGTGATTTTAATGCATTGTATCAATTTAAAAATGTTGAATACTTGAAAAACAAGGAAGAACTATGTAAAATGAGTGATGTAATTGTTTTGGTGACCGCATGGGATGAATTCAAATCTTTGCGTCTTGAATTTCCCAAAAAAGAATGGATTGACTGTAGATATTTTCTTGAAGAGGTAACTCAATGATAGGGCCGCAACTCAAAAATGATATTTCACATACTCTTTTAAGCTTGTCAGAAGATGAAAAAGCTAAATTTAAAAATACAATAATACTTATTACCGGAGCTTGCGGCTTTTTGGGTTATTATTTTTTACATTTCTTTAAACAAGTTGCCAAAGATTTAGGAATAAAAAAAATAATTGCTCTTGATAATTTTATGCTTGGGAAACCTGCATGGCTTGAAGCATTTAACAACGATCCGCTTTTTATAGTGGAGCAATTTAATGTTATTTCCGATGCTATCGAAAAAGTTCCATTTGCCGATAATGCGGATTTTATTATACATATGGCGTCAATCGCTTCCCCTGTGTTTTACAGGAAATACCCAATAGAAACCCTGGATGCCAATATTTGGGGATTGCGTATGTTACTTGATTTCTATAAAGAAAAAAAAGTCAAGGGTTTTTTATTTTTTTCTTCAAGTGAAATTTATGGTAATCCGGATCAAGATAATATTCCGACAGGCGAAGAATATTACGGTTATGTATCCGCAACAGGTCCACGAGCCTGCTATGATGAATCAAAACGGTTTGGAGAAACCATGTGTATGCTTTTTGCGCAACAATATGGTTTGCCAATAGGTATCGCGCGTCCTTTTAATAACTTTGGCCCTGGTATGCGACTGGAAGATAAAAGAGTTCCGGCTGATTTTGCGCTTGCGATCCATGAAGGACGTGATATAGAAATTTTGTCAAATGGATCCCCCACAAGAACTTTTTGTTATGTCGCTGACGCAGTTAGCGGTTATCTTAAAATACTTCTGTATGGGAGATATGATTATTTTAATATTGGAATGGAAAAACCTGAAATTAGTATTGGTGAATTCGCTGATATTTGCGTTAAGGCCGGGAAAGATATATTTGGATATACAGGACAAGTAAAATACTCAGTTTCTGATGATAATCATTATTTGACCAATAATCCACAGCGGCGTTGTCCTGATATATCCAAAGCCAGACGTTTTTTGGGCTATAGCCCGTCTATCGCAGTTGAAGAAGGCGTAACGAGGTTTCTTCAATTTATTAGAGAAACCGAAAAATGAATTCTTGTGCCAAAATGTTATATCACATTGCAGGAGTAATACAGTATGGATACCGTTGAAGCTTGTCGATTTCTTGATGGACAAATTCAGGATAAAACAGTAGGGTTGCCGGATGAAATATTTTACTTCATAAGCCGGGTAACACCTCTTGTTAATACGGATTTGCTGATTAAAGATAAAAAGGGGCGAACCCTTCTGGCCTGGAGGGATGACGAATATTGTGGGAGGGGCTGGCATATCCCTGGAAGTATAGTCCGGTTTAAAGAAAGTCTGGAACATCGAATTATAGAAACTGCCAGGAAAGAATTGGCTACAACAGATATTACATATAACAAAACCCCATTAATTATGCACGAAATAATACTTCCACATCTGGACAACCGAGCCCATTTTATATCCTTTCTTTACGAATGTTTTTTAAGTCCTGATTATATTATTTCAAATAACGAAAAATCAGAAAGTGATTCTGGTTATCTAGCATGGCATAATAGCTGTCCGGACAACTTGATAGTTATGCAAGAACCTTACCGAAAGTTTATTAATAAAGAGAGCTACGGAATTTAATTGACAAGTAAAAGTTAGAAGAATAATAAATGAATAATATTGTGGTTGAATACATGCTTGCAGCAAGGAGATGGTAACATGGAAAAACATGAGAAGTGTTGGTTGTGTGGTGGAGATGTTACAGATCTTTATAAAGTAAATGGCTTTACTGTTACAAAGTGTACAAATTGTACATTGTATTTTATTCGGGAAATAGTTAGCGATGAGTATCTTAAGGAATATTATTCATTAACGCCTGAAAAAATGTCAGAAACTGCGTTGCAGGTATATCATGATTCAAGCAATGAGAAAAACTTGAAGTATGCATATAAAAGAATTGCAGATATAATAAAGAAACATTTTGGTTTTAAGAATAATCTTAGGTTGCTTGATTTGGGGTGTTCAAGGGGGGTGTTCTTTGAGTTCTTCCCAGACTGGGATGTCTATGGCATTGAGCTTGAGGAAATTGCTGGAAAAATAGCAAAGGAAAAATATAAAAATGTTTTTATCGGCGATATGAAAGACGCTAAATTTCAGAATAATTTCTTTGATTGTATCGTTATACAGGACGCTCTGGATCATTCCAATAATCCAATGGATGTGGTAAGGCAATGTTACGGTTTGTTAAAAGAAAAGGGGCTTTTACTGATAAAGGTTCATAATATAGACTGTCTTTTAGCGAAGATAAGTAGAAGTAAATTTTATGCTATAATCCCTCCGGATCATTTGACATATTTTAACCTTAGAACATTAAAATTATTGATGGCCAATAACGGATTTGAATATTTAGATCACTTTTTTAATACTCAAAAATTGAGATTGGATACCGCAATAATGAGAGCAAGTACGACAATGCCTTTTCTTGTTCCACTATATAAAGTTTTATCGAAAACATTTTTGAAGAATATACCATTCTATAAAAACTATCATGATCTAATAACTGTCATGGGGGTAAAAAATGCCAAATGACCATGTTGCAGAAAATGAGTATACTGCGTTATGACTGGTAAGGAGTTTAATAAATGGAACTAGATAATTATTTCGCAAAAACAAGACGAGTGATTTCTCATTATTATATATATTTCTTATTTGTATTTCTTGTTTTCTTTATAGCTTTACTTATTTCTTATAATTTTCGTGCTATAATTATTTCATTTATTGAAATTAGCGGATTGTTTGAAAACACTGCCTACTGGCATTTAAATCTCTGGTTGATGGCTTTCTACACCCTATATATTTTTATTTTTCTGTCACTAATTTTGCTCTATACGGATGGGCTATGCTTCACAAAGTATAAAAAAATTCAAATAAATAGGAATGCTTTTTACACGATAATGCAAGGTTTTCTTTTATTGTGGTTTTGTTCAATTATTGTTTTAACTAGTCTGTCAACTAAAGAAGCAATATGGTTTGATGAAGCTATTACCTTACTTTGTGTTCGTTTGCCTTTTAGACAGATGCTCGATTATGCGATCAATCATGATATATGCCCTCCTTTATACTTCATTATGCTAAAATTGTTTTCTTTTTTTGTAAATAATAATTTGACTCTATTTAAACTTTTTTCGTCATTACCTATTCTTTTAACAGTTGGATCTGTAATTCTTATGTTTAGAAAGGAATTATCTGATAAAGGGGTTGTCTTTTTCTTATTATGCTGTATTGCAAATGACTGGATTATTTATATGAGTTATAATATGCGTTTTTATTCATGGGCTCTTTTCTTTGTAAATCTCAGTATGCTTTTCTTATGGAAAGCATTACAAACAAATACAACGCGTCATTTTATTTTATATTTATTCTTTGCGGAATGTGCTGCGTGGACCCATTATTACGCTGCACTTGAAATTGGAATTATTACTATTCTTGTTATGATTTTCTCATTGAAATACTATAAAAAAGAAGCAAAAAAATTACTTATAACAATAATTTGCGCTTTGCCAACGATAGTTCTACTATTGTTTTTTGCAAAATACCAAATTAAAGAGATAGTGACAGTACAAAATCAATATTTACCTAGTGCAACTTTAACAACTTCACTTGATTATTTTTATAAATATTTTTTAGTTAGTGAAGAAATTGTGAGAATCAATATCTTCACAAGAATAATCTTTATTATCTTCTTAGTTAGTCTCGGTTGCTATATTGTAAAAAAGAAAACATATTTTTTATTATTTATCGGGGTTGTATTTTCATCTATCCCTATTACATATTGTTTGCTTTCCGGTATAGGACTTTTTCACCCAAAAATACCTTATGTAGATCGATATTTTTTTCCATTCATTGTACTTGTTTGGTTATTATTTACTGTTTCAATAACCCCAGATTCAAAAACCAAAAATAAGGCGCTGGTTAAATTTTTTATGGCTGCGTGCTTAATACTTGTGTTTTCTGGTTCAATTACCTTTATTAAAGCTAATTCACGAGAAATTAGAAAAGGATTAGATTATGAAATGTTTTATAACTATTGTAATAGAAATATAAGGAGTAACGATATTTTTGTCTTCCCTGTTACAGGTTTATTTTCTGAGCATCTTGCAGGTGTAATTAGTTATTTGTATCCTGATAATAGTATTGTGTATAATAATTTTTATTTTCCCCGTATTTATAGTGTGTTTAGTCATCAAGAAACAAGTCTTGACGAACTTTTCGATAATTATTCGCTTTATGATAGGCCTGCATGGTTAATTGTAGATTTAGTTTTTGGGGATAATGAGGGTGCAAGTTTAGAAATTAAACCAGATAGTAATAAGGTTACTTATTGTGGTGAATTTGGCTGGAATGTACATAGTAATGCATATCATTTTGTTATGCTTTATACTAAATCTCTCGCAGATTTTATAAAAGCTGGTGATTTTATTTGGTCAGGACCAGAAAGAAACATAACTAGTTTATTCTAGAATAAGTTTACAATAAAAATAAAAAGGATAATGTACACATGAAACAAAGAGTAGCTGATTACATTGCGGATTTCTTAGTTAATCACAATATCACTGATATTTTTACCGTAACCGGTGGAGGGGCGATGCATTTCAATGATGCTTTTGGGCATCATCCAAGGCTGCATTGTACATATAACCATCATGAGCAGGCCTGTGCAATAGCGGCAGAAGCTTACGCACGATATTCAGGAAAGCTTGCCGCAGTATGCGTTACTTCGGGACCGGGAGGAACCAACGCAATAACAGGTGTCCTTGGCGGCTGGCTTGATTCGATTCCTATGTTTATTTTATCAGGACAAGTAAAATTTACTACGACAATAAAATCTACCAAAGTGACATTAAGGCAACTTGGGGATCAGGAATTTAACATTGTTGATTGTGTAGGCGCGTTAACAAAAATTTCTATGATGATCATGAATCCGAATGATATCGCGTTCTTTTTGGAAAAGGCGCTATATATTGCCACTCATGGACGTCCGGGCCCTGTATGGCTTGATGTACCGTTAAATGTTCAGGGCGCCATTATCGAGACAGACGCGCTAAGACATTATAATCCGATAGAATATAGTGAAGAAAATCCACCTAAAGTTTCTGATAGTAAAATCGAAGAAATTATTAGTAAAATAAAAAAAGCCAGAAAACCAGTAATATTGGCGGGTTCCGCAATACGTTCTTCCGGAGCTTATACGGATTTTCTTGAATTAATAGAAAAATTGCATATTCCAGTGGTTACTGCCTGGAATGCCAATGATATTCTATGGGACGATCACCCGCTCTACTGTGGTCGTCCGGGAACTGTTGGCAATAGAGGTGGAAATTTTGTTGTGCAGAACAGTGATTTGCTGATAATTCTTGGATGTAGATTGAATATCCGCCAGATTAGTTATAACTGGGAAAATTTTGCTCCTACAGCGTATAAAATAATGGTAGACATAGACCCAGGAGAATTAATGAAGCCGACTCTTTCAATTGATTTACCGGTATATGCCGATGTTTATGATGTAATAAAAAGATTGAATAACAGTTTAGCTGAACCATTGGATCTTAATAAAGAATGGCTTGTATGGTGTAAAAAAATCGATAAGCAATATCCGGTTTGTCTTGAGCTATACTATAATAAAACAAGCCCGGTAAATCCGTATGTTTTTATGAATGAACTTTTTTTATGCCTTGAATCTGGCGATGCTATTGTTTCAGCAAATGGGAGTGCTTGTGTTTGCTCATTTCAGGCAGCGATCATAAAGAAGGATCAACGGTTATTTACAAACTCTGGATGCGCAACTATGGGATACGGGCTTCCTGCCGCGTTGGGTGTTGCTGTAGAACGAAAAGGAAAGCGAGTTATATGCCTTGAGGGAGATGGAAGTATTCAAATGAATATTCAGGAATTACAAACCATTGCTCATAATAAGTTAAATATAAAAATATTCTGGATAAATAACAACGGCTATCATTCTATGCGGCAAACTCAGATCAATCTCTTTTCTCCTCCTTTATGCGGGGTAAGCAGTGATAATGGGGTAAGTTTTCCCGAGGCGGAAAGAATCGCCTATGCCTACAATATTCCTTATAGGAAAATAGAATCCATAAAAAATATTAAAGAACAAATTAGTGAGGCGCTAGCTATTGAAGGGTCGGTAATTATCGAAGCCATTATTGATCCTGAGCAGTTTTTTGAACCAAAACTTGCCGCTAAACGGCTTCCCGATGGCTCAATAATTTCTCCGGCGCTGGAAGATATGTCTCCTTTTCTTCCTGATGTGGAGATGAAAAGAATTGCCGCAGAGGTGGAAAGATTATGATTTCTCCGTTATTGCTTGATTGTACCTTGCGGGACGGAGGTTTTGTTAATGACTGGAATTTCGGGTTTGGAAGTATAAAGAGCATTATAAGCCGGCTGGATTACGCAGGTGTGGATATAATTGAAATCGGTTTTATAGATGAACACCGAAATTATGATGAAGACCGATCAATATTCCCTGATACCAATTCTATACTGCCAGTTTTTCAAAGTATTAATAAACCTAAGGCTGTTATTGTAGGTATGATAGATTATGGAACTTGCGCTATTGATAAAATTTCAAACCAAGCAGAATCGTGCCTTGACGGTATACGCGTAATATTTAAGAAAAATGATCAGGATAAAGCGATAGATTTCCTTATACAATTAAAAGAGAAAGGCTATAAAATATTTGTAAACCCTGTTTCTATAACCAGTTATACGGCTGAGGAAGCATATGTTTTAATCGATAAGATAAATAAAATTAACCCTTATGCGGTATCTATCGTTGATACCTATGGGCTAATGCATTCAAAGGAATTGCTTAATTATATTGATATTTTTAACGAAAAGCTGGAAGAGGATATTATTCTTGGTTATCATGCCCACAACAATTTTCAGATGGCGTATGCCAACTCCATTACGCTGATGAATAAGAATCTTGACCGTCATATAGCCATTGACGGCTCATTATACGGCATGGGAAAAAGCGCGGGTAACGCCTGTACTGAACTTTTGGCTATGTACATGAATGAATACTGCGGACGTCGTTTCAATATAAATCAAATTCAGGAAGTAATAGATGTTGATATTCTAAAAGAATACTACAAGAAGTCATGGGGCTATAATTTTGAATATTATATAGCCGCCCTGAATGATTGTCATCCATCTTATGTGAAATTCCTTTTGGATAAAAAGACCCTTTCAGTAAAGTCTGTTAATGAAATCCTGATAAAAATTAAACCCGAAAAAAAATTATCCTACGATAAACAGCTTATTGAGTATCTTTACAGTGAGTACCAGAATCGACAGTGCGAGGACACTTTAGCAATTAAAACATTAAGAGAAGAATTTTCTGACAGAAAAATACTTTTGCTTGGTCCTGGAAGAACTTTACTTGACAATTATGCAATAATTAATGATTTTATTCAGAATAATTATCCGATAATTGTTTCGATTAATTTCTTGAATGACTTGTTCCCTGTAGATTATGTGTTTATGGGTAACGCAAAACGATACAGCCAGTTTTTTCATAAAATTTATGGTGAAAACGCTAAAGTTAAAATTATTTGTACATCGAATATAACTGAGGCGGGAAGAAAAATAGATTTTCAAGTAAGTTATTCAGCTCTTTTAGCTAATGATCATGCTATACGGGATAATCCTCTGGTTATGTTTTTACATTTGCTGAAAAATATAGGGTTATCAAGAATATGGCTGGCTGGTTTTGATGGTTATACCCAGGATAATTCTGTTGATTATTACGCTGATTATATAAGAATGTTATCATACTGTCAGGAAAATGTCCTTTTGCGAAACGAAGCGATAAGAGAAGAATTCCGTGAAATTTCAAAATATATACAGATAACTTCGTTGACACCAAGCAGGTATTTATAGCGTGATTAATATTATATGGGATCTGGATGGAACATTGATTGATTCAAGTACTGAGATCAAGCAAAGTCTCGAATTAGCAGTAAATAAATCCGGTCTTGATGTGTCAAGACAGATCAAACCATTCATCATTGGTCCTACAGTTGATAATATTTTACGGGAATCATTCCCAACTGATATTATGACTGATGTTTTAATAAATAAAATTATCGTTGCATTTAGGGAAATTTATGATAATTCAGATTTTGAGCAAACAAAACCTTTTCCCGGTATAGAAAGTATTGTTTATAATACAGAAAAATTTATACATCATATAGTTACCAATAAGCCTGATATGCCTACAAAAAGAATTCTGAATAAACTTAATTGGTCAAAATACATAACGAGTGTTACCACACCTTATTCAAATTCTAATGCTTTTAATAAAAAGATACGATCAAAACATGAGCTTTTTATGGATATTCTCGCTAAATCAAAAACAGAGGTCTCTTTATTCGTGGGAATCGGGGACATGGAGACCGACTGTAAGGCAGCGAAAGGTAATAATATTGTTGCTGTTGGCGTTTTATGGGGCTCGGGAACCAGAGAAGAATTATCCTATTGTTGTGATTATCTTTTTGAAGAAACAAAACAGTTACATGACTTTTTATATGACTTATAGGAAACTGGTTTGGTGAAAAAGATAGTAATAACCGGAGCGACAGGTATGATCGGTTCCGCTATAGCAAGATGCGCGCTTGAGCAAGATATTGATGTCCTCTGTATCATACGGAAAGATACAAACCGTTTGGCTAATTTGCCAAAGTCAGAACATATAAAAATTATTTATGCCGGTATATCGGAATATGCCCGTCTTAATATTCAGGGTGATTACGATATTTTTTATCATCTTGCCTGGGAAAAAACGTTTGGCGTTTCCCGTGATGATGTTGATATACAAATGGCAAATGTGCAGTATACTCTGGATGCTGTCCACCTGGCAGAACGTTTGGGGTGTAAAAAGTTTGTTGGTGCAGGTTCGCAGGCGGAATATGGAATTGTTACAGAACCGCTCAAGCCGGAAACGCCGGTAAATCCGGAAAGTGGTTATGGCGTAGCGAAATATGCCGCAGGCAAGTTGAGCCGTTTGCTTTGTTCTCAACTTAATTTACAGTTTAACTGGGTAAGAATAGTAAGTACTTATGGCCCTCTGGACGGAGCGCATACATTGATTATGTATGCGATAAACGAATTGCTTGCCGGGCGATCACCGGAATTCACCAAGTGTGAGCAGACTTGGGATTATCTGTACTGTGATGACGCGGCAAGGGCTTTCCTTGCGGTCGGAGAAAATGGCGTTGATGGAAAAACATACCCGCTAGGATCGGGAAACAAGAAAAGGTTATCCGAATATCTTGGGGTTATAAGAGATATAATCGCTCCAGAAACAGCGTTGCAATTTGGCAAAAAAGAATATTATCCCCATCAGCCTATGTATTTATGCGCAGATATCTCAGAGTTGACAAGGGATACAGGTTGGAGACCGGAAATTTCTTTTGAATGGGGAATAAAAAGAACAATTGAAAATACTCTCTATTAATAATTCAACTCTTTTAATCCAATTTATTAAGTTCGGTATTGTCGGTTTTTCAAATACCGTTATTTCTTATGCCATATACTCTGTGTTGATATATTTTGGTTTGCATTATCTTGTCGCCAGTATCATCGCTTTTATTATTAGTGTATCAAATTCTTTTTTTTGGAACAACAAATATGTTTTTAAAAATGATACCAGCCAAAAGCGAAATATTGTTTATTCTCTTGTTAAAACTTATCTTTCTTATGCTTTTAGTGGCCTTATTCTACAAAACTTATTATTAATATTTTTTATAGAGATCTTACATACATCTAAATATTTAGCCCCATTTTTTGGTTTAGTAATAACTGTTCCTCTGAATTTTATTTTAAATAAGCTATGGGCTTTTAAACCCGTACAAGAAAACAAGGATAAACCGAATGAAGAAGATTAGCATATTAATCGCTTGTTATAATGAACAGGAAAATGTTGTACCAATTAGTAATGAAATTGTAAGGATTCTTGAAAACGATCTTTCAAGTTATGACTATGAGATAGTCTTCATTGATAATTGTTCGACCGATAATACAAGGCCCTTATTACGCGAAATTTGCAAAGCAAATCAAAAAATAAAGGCTATTTTTAATATTAGGAATTTCGGTCAATTTAGTTCACCGTACTATGGATTATGCCAAACAACCGGTGATTGTAGTATTGCCATAAGTGCCGATTTTCAGGATCCTGTCGAACTTATTCCTGTTTTAATCCGAGAGTGGGAAAATGGTTATAAAATTGTCGCCCCTATCAAGACGAAGAGCAAAGAAAATAAATTAATTCGATTTTTGCGAACTTGTTATTATAAGTTAATCAAAAAAATGTCTGATGTTGAACAAATAGAGCATTTTACGGGATTCGGTTTATATGATAAATCATTTATTGATATTTTACGAAATTTACATGATCCAATTCCTTTTATTCGCGGAGTGGTAGCGGAATTAGGTTATAAAAGGAAAGATATCGAATATGAGCAACAAAAGAGGCGAGCCGGAAAAACACACAACAACTGGTATACGCTTTATGATGGGGCGATGCTGAGTTTTACATCTTATACAAAAATTGGCTTAAGAATAGCCACTATAATAGGGTTTATAGCATCTGCAGTTAGTTTTTTAATTGGCATGGTGTATTTTATATATAAATTGCTGTTTTGGAATTTTTTTAACACAGGAATCCCTCCCCTGATTATAGGCGTATTCTTTTTTGGGTCCGTCCAATTGTTTTTTATTGGTTTAATTGGAGAATACGTGATGTCTATTAATAACAGAGTCATGAATAGGCCATTGGTCATAGAGGAAGAAAGGATAAATTTTTAATTTGTAATTGCAACAATAAACATGTATTGTAATGCTGGGAATAATAAAAATGAGAGATATTGAAAAAAAGACACATATATTTTTTCAATTAGCAATAGTTTTAGGGATATTAGGGCTTTTTGTAAGTATATCCATTTTAACTGAAGCTTCACGTAGCGTCAGTTCCAGCTGGAGTATAATTTTACTTGGCTTGCTTCTTGATTTAGCAGCGATTGAATGTTTTTTGGTCTGTTTGGAGACACACAAGGATAATTTTCGCCACCGGTACTTTGATTTTATAAGAAATAATTTTTTGATCTTTATATTTTGCGCTGTGTTTATAGTATTGGCGGTATTACAATTTTCAAATGTACCAAGAGGGGATGCTAATTATTATTATGGTCACCTTATGCATGGAACAGAGCGGTATGCTAACACATTTTCGACGTTTATTAAAAGTTTTATTCTAGTTAATCATGTTACGCATGGTATTTCCTTGTTTTTAGCTATGGGTGAAATGCTTTTTCCAAGACAAGTTGTAGGCGTTTATGGCGTGTCTTTGATAATAACAGTCATATCTTTTCTATGTTTGTATGGCATATTCATCCATCTTTTCAAAAAGACTTCCAATATTACCAAGGCTATTGGAACCGCGGTTTTAATGTTTTATCCCTACGTTTTGGGTCTTTTTACGTATATAAATCCTGATTATTTTATATGTATCTTTACTGTTATTATGGTATATTGCTATCTAAAAGATTTTTATATTTTATTCATTTTTTTTGGTATTGTATTGGTCCTTACAAAAGAACCGGGAGTAATAATCTATAGCGTATTTATTGGTGTTGCTATGTTGGCGAATTTCCTTAAATATAAGGAAGATATCATTATTGAACACGATAAAAAAAGTTTTTTGTCTGTAAGATTTTTATCTAATATAGTACCGCCAGTTATATTTATAATTTTCTTTATTGTTTCCAGCGAAATAATAAAAACTAATTCTTATTTAATTTCAAAAGAAACATTGTTGCAAACTCCAACAAGAGACAACTATACTTTATTTTCCTGGAACAATAATGGAATGTGGTGTTTTGGGTTTAATCCTAGATTTATTTTTGAATGGCTGGTTCTATTTTTTGTAAGTAATTCCATTTGGCTGACTTCCATTGTGTGTATTTCTGGCTTAGCGGTCTATATTTATAGGCTGATTAAGAAGCGTCAAATTTATATATTGGCTCAAGAAAATGAACCGGTATTTATGGGCATTATGGGCATTTTAGCGGCCTATATTGTGTTTACATGCCTATACTTGCTGGAGTATTGCCCGCGCTACGCCACCTTGGGTGGTTTTTGGCTGGCCATTCTGGCCTTCGCGTCCGTTCATGTTTTATTTCGCAAGAAGGCATTGCGAAATGTCGTTTTAGGTGTGCTTGCCCTTTTATTTCTTGTACAGACATATATCAATATCGATCCATACATGCGTTTAAGAAGTTTTTATATCTATACCGGGAAACGATTTGTATATGGCGCTGTTTACAAAGAAGTTCCGGAAGGATGGGCAGGGGATTCGCGTAATTACAATTATGAGTATAATTTTTATAACTCCCTGTTACAGGGTGTTTTAAGACAGATTGAGCCGGATCCCGATACTATTATTGTTCAAATGATGGTTACTCATATAGAGACTATGATTAGCGGCCTTGAAACTTCAATCTATTGGAATACCCGTACAAAAAAAAGAACCTACGACTATAAGGATCCTGACAGTATTTACTTAAAAGTCCCCGTTTTAAACGAGCCGGATGATGTTCAAAAATACGAATTTCCCGACACCTTTTATATGTTAACAATCCCTTATTTTGATTATTATAAACCGCTGTTTTTGGAAGAATTTAAGAAGCGCGGTTACGGTGTTTCCGATGTCTATGAAGCGGAGAACACAGTAGGATTAATGACTGTTTATAAAATGAGTAAACCCTCAAGTTCTTAGAAAATATTTCCGGCTTCTAAATCCCTGCTTATAACTGATTGCTCTTGACTTCCATTTGACTCATAATGATAACCATGCTCCGCTTTATTCACGCGGACATTGACGCTTTCTACGCTTTGGTGGAACAGCTCGACAACCCCGATCTCAGGGGCAAGCCTGTCATTGCGGCGGTTTGCCTGATGACAGGCGTAGCGTGGTATCCTCCGCTTCTTACGAAGCCAGGAAATTCGGCGTCCACTCGGATGCCTATAACACAGGCGCATAAGCTCTGTCCTGAGGGAATATTTCTGCGGACAGGACGAGCCGCTACAGGGAAAAATCAGATGAGATAATGAGAATATTCGTGGATTTTTCGCCTGTTCTTACCCTGAATGGCTTTTATAAGCATGTGCTTGATCTGTTCCACAAAATAAACGAGAAGTACCCGGAAGCCAGCCTTCGCAGGGGCCGCTCAATCCCCGCTCCTTGATATTAAACTATGTTATGGTATAAATTTCTATAGATGAAAAAGCTAACGTTTACACTATTAAATGAGCGGCTGCTTTATCTGGCAGCTGTTGCCCTTACTCCAAACATACCTTTATTTTATCTATACAGCCGTAATGCCGCACAAGGGTTATTGTTCAGGCACTTTCTTGTTACTGGCGGAGTGTTGGCGGTAATCAGTCTTGTCATATACCTGTTGAATTCAAAATTTATACTTGGTTGCCTTCACGCAATGATTATTATTGTTTTGTTTTGGGCAGCTTTTTGGTTTTTTACTCCAATAAGCAAACTCATTGTAAAAGACAATGCTATGTTCGCTATGTTCTCGGAAGGGAAAACCATCTTTTGTGTGCTGTTTTTCATTGGTACGAGTGGCTTATTTTTACGCCGGATAGAGATAAACCAGCTCGTGGCAAATACCATAGCCATTTCACTCTGCCTGATGTTTGCGTTTAATTGTATTCCTGGGGTGTTTGCAATAATCAGCCTTGCTATATTCCTGCCGGTTTCAAAATTTATACTTAAGAACAGACCCGCAATTATTATTATTGCTTTACTATGGGTAGCTTTTTGGTTTTTTACCCCTATAGGCAAAATCATCGCAAAAAGCAATGCCGGATCATCGGAAGGGAAAATCGTCTTTTATCTGTTGGTTTTGATTGGTATGATCGGGTTGTTTTTACGACAGATAGAGATAAATCGGTTCGTGGCGAATACCATAGCTATTTTGCTCTGCCTGATGTTTACGTTTAATTTTATTCCTGGAGCGTTTACAGTATCAAGAAGCAAAATACGAAGGACTTACAATAATGAGACAAGTGAATTGCCTTATGCAATAAAGACAGAATTCAAGGTTGACCGAAATCTTCCAAAACCAAATGTGTATTGGCTTCACATGGATGGAATGGTGGGTTTTGACGCTGTTGAACGTTACTTTAATGATCCTCAGACAGAGCTAAAAAATGAGTTAACAACACGCGGATTTGTGATAAATAAAAGCGCGAGACTGGAAGCGGGGTATACTGGTGTAGCCATACCGGCTATGACATCCCCTGTTTTTTATGACAGTTACCTTGCCAGTGAATTAGCCAGAGTTGCTCAATTGACAAGAACACCCCGAGAGCTTTCCATATATTTGGCTATGACCGAAAAAGGGTTTACGCTAAACGATGATATTTTTCCGCACATTGAAATATTGAAGGCCTTTTCAGACGCGGGATATATTACTATCGGGAACAACCTGCAGACCATTACTTTTGATGTGCGATTGCCAAAGGATGACGGTATGCTTGGTACCTATGATTCAAATATTGCCTACAAGCCAAACAGGGCAATTAACGCATTTAACATACTAAACGATTTTAAGAACCTCATTACCGATGCAAGCGCGTTATCAGTCATAAAGCCAAAAATAAATGAATTGTTTGAAATGAAAAGACCCATTTCAAATGTTTTACTGCTTCCTGCATATCAGGAAACAGTAGATAAGTATCTTACAGGCTGCGACATTGACCCTTATATGGCTATAATTATCAGGTGTATGAAATACGCAACGTCAATGCAAACGCCGCACTTTCTTTATTTTGTTAATGGAACAATTCATTGTATAAATGTGAACAGTACAGAAATAGGAGGAATTGACTACGGGGAAAGAATCGGACGAGCATTCGGGCTAGACGAGAACGGCAATTTTTACAAAGAACGGCTGGATGATCCACATGATGTTCGCTTATATTTGCCGCAGCATAAATACGCTGCTAAACAAATGATAGCGCAAGTTGACATAATTATTGAAGACGACCCAAACTCGGTAATAATATTAGAAGGTGACCACGGAATACATGGCATTGGTCCCGGCACGGATTATTATGATTCAAGATTCATGTTTTCACGCGGGTACAGCCTGGAGGATCAACTGAATTTGAATTTTGATGTTATATCCGCCGTCCGCATACCGCCACAATATGGCAAACTTTCACAGCCGCTTGATCCGTTGGATATAACACGTTATCTTGTCAACAATTTTGTCGGCAAGGGGAACTATGATTACTTGTATTACAAAGAGGGTGGGCAAAGGTAGATAACTTATGCAACAGTTTTCTCATGATACGTTAAATCCCTTGCTCTCAGAAAGGAATTTGTCAATTGAGGATAAAAATGGATTCTATACTAATCTGAACGACACACAGAAAAATCTTATAATAGGGGAAAATGGCGCCGGTAAAACCAGATTGCTGCAAGCCATAGAAGATTTTTATAGAGAAAAAATAATGAATAATGAGAGAAATATCATTCTTATTCCGATATATTGTACCAAATTGGATATTTCCCTTCCTTCAATAAAGAATGACCTTCAACCCAATGATGAAACCAGGGGGTTGTTATGGGCGGAAATTCCAAATAAGCAAATACTAGAAATAGATAAAGAAACACTTGGCTTTCTCCTTGAGCAAATCTTGATAGGACCGAAGCGAGAAATGAATGAAATCATTATCCGTATTAGTAATGAACTTAAAGAGTTTTTACAAAAAACACTTACGCTCAATACAAATAAAGAAGGCAAACCTGAATTATTAATTACCCGAAAAGGGAGTAACGGTGTAATACCGGTACCCTTAATGGGGGAATGGGATTTATTGTCTCCCGGCGAGCGATTAATACTATTTTTATTTCTCCTTATACACTATCTGGAACAAATGAAAGACTCTATTGATGATAGAAATGTTGTCATTCTGATTGACGAACCGGAACAGCATCTGCACCCAAAGGTCATGCGTGAAATAATAGAAAAGGGACTATTAAAATTTTTCCATGCGAAAAAGGATGGGCCGGACGTAAAGTCGGGATGGCGCTTGTTTATAAGCTCTCATTCTGTCTTTCTGATACCGTATTTTAAATATGAAGAACACATTTATTTGAAAGACGGTGCCGTTTCAAAAAAGGATAGCAATTTGTATGAGAAATTGTATGGTGACCTGATAGGTTTGGAGAACTGTGAAAATGAGGGAAGGGAAAATTTATTTGATTTTCTTGGTTCTGTCCATACATGGGCTTATTTGTCTTACATTTCCGAATGTTTTCTGCCTCCTGAACAAGTAAAGGATATAAACACAAAAGATAAGCAATTTAAATTTTTAAATGAAAAAATTAATGAAAAGATTAAGGAGAAAAAGATTATTGACGTGTTGGATTATGGCTGCGGCGAAAACGCCCGTATTGGTCAAATATTAACTGCGTATTATAAAGAAAATGATCTGGAAGATGATCTTCAAAGAAAGATACGCTATTATCCTTACGATAAATATGTAAAAAACAAAAATGTATTGGAAAAAGGGAATTATGACATAATTCTATTATTTAATGTGCTGCATGAAATGGATGTAAATGACTGGGAAAAGGAAATTAACAAATTGCTTGGCATATTGAAAGACGACGGATTCCTGGTTTTCAGCGAAAGAAAGATATTGTCAATAGGGGAAAGACCGTATGGTAAAAGCGGTTTCCTTGTTCTTGGCGATAAAGAGTTGAAAAAGTTGTTTGAATCAATGGATGTAAATACAACGCCAGGTGAAACTGAAAGTAAACTGGTATTAGCGGTAGTAAGAAAGAAAGAAAAATCAGATAATCAGATAATTACTTTCCGAAATATTGATGAAGCATTAAATGAACTAATGAAAAATACTAAAGAGAAAATATTTTCTGTACTTGATAAAGAAGGCGATAATATATCTTCTCGAAATTATGCTTTTTATTGCCAGCAATATCTTAATGCCCAATATGCCATTGATTTATTGAGAGGGAAAAATAAATTGCCAACTGATTTCGAAAAATGGAATTTCGCCAGAATAATGAGCGAAAAAGACGAAGGTATCAGGTATTTTTATTTACAAAAAAGAGCGGACAAGAAGTATAATGATGACACTGCTAAGGAATGTCTGGCAGAAATTAATAATTGGAAAAAAGGAATAAATTGATGCCCATATTCGATATTGATGAAGCAGTCAGTAAAGCAGTTATAAATAAAGCAATTGATATTAAAGATCAGAAAGCAAAAGCTTATGTTGAAAAATATCTGCAATACGTTTATAAAGAAACCTGCAAAGGAAGAATACCATTAATTGTAACCGGATCGGGGATTTCCACCTCAAATTTGATTATAAGCGGAAAAAACAAAAGCTATGACGGATTGCCAACGCTCATTGACATGGTCAAAGAAATTGGTAAATATATTGAAAAAAATAAGAATGAGTTGACCGGGTTTATAAAGACATTTCATGAATTTACAGATCCAAACGGAATCCAGAAAAGTATTGACAGGGACTGGCTGAGTAAAGTATTCACAGCTCTGGAAAGCGCGAAATCGGGAGCAGAAAAAAAAATTTGGGATAAATTCTGCAATTGGTTTCTGCTCCATTGTGTTGATGGAATTCATGGGGCTTTGAATACCCAGACAAGCGAGGCGGCAGTAGAAATACAAAAATTCGCAAGAAAAACAAAAGCCCTTTGTTTATCGGCAAATTTTGATAATTATCTTGACTTTAATTTTGTAAAACCAAGCCAAATTAAGGATAAACCAATTCGCGGAATGTCGATATTTACCAGGAATGATGCTGAAAAGAACTTCAAAAGAATACAAAGAAATATTGAAGGAAATACAATGACTGCCAATGATTGTGTATTTCATTCAAACGGCGATGTATTTTGGTTGAGCTGTAGTGGTGATGCTGCCGATGGTTATTGTCCTAAAACAGGTATTTTTTATCCGGCCTTTGATTGGTTTGGCAATGAGCAAAAGAATATATTAGAAGAGGATCTGGTATGCGATATATGTACCAGTAAACTACGTGTAACAATGACTATGCCTGGTACGTATAGAAAAGATTATGATACCAGAGAAATGATAAGCGCAATATGGAAATATATGGCATCCAAAATATCAACTGTGGTAACTATAGGGATAAGCTGTAATTGGGATGATGTTTTGTTGAAATTTATTATCAGCTTATTGTATGAAAATAATATACCTCATCTTGATATAAACAATAAATCAGCAAGCGATGCAGTCGGAATACAGATACATGAAAGAATAGTTTACGACAATTATTTCCACTCTGTTTCACTAACAAATGACGCTGCTTTCGCTATGGATTATTTAAATAATTATTATGATGATATCAAAAAGAAGCCCATCTTATCAATAGAGGCTGAAGAAGAAATATTTGATGAAAAAAAATCAGGATATTTAGCAAATAAATTTACTAATCTTCGCTTAATAAAGAATTTAGAGGAAGTTTTACAGATTGGATTAAAGGGATTCTGGAAAAATACGGCTAATTATGGGCTGAACCCTACGAATAATAGATGGGATCATTCAAAAAAGGTTGCGGCCATTGCATTGAATTACTACAGGGGAATAATAAAAAAAGAGGAACAGAGGAGGGCATCAGAAGAAGTACTGGTATATATGAGTGGGTTGTTGCATGATTGCGGCCATCTGCCGTTTTCCCACCTTTTGGAAGATGTTTTTTCGGAATTATCATGGAAATTTGGAAACAATAACGATTCTTTTAAGCATGAGCATTATACATCCTATCTTATCAGGGAATTATTTATAGGTAATAGTAACGAACATTCTACGCAGGAACAAAGAGAAGAAATTCGTAATCTGGCTGATAAATACTGCGTGGATTATGAAGATATTATAAAAGTAATTGATGGTAATTACGGCATCGGTTACATTGACGCCTTGATTAACAGTGAAATAGACAGTGACAAGATTGCGTATATTTTTGGTGATTCAGATGATACACACACAGAATTGATGGTGAGCAAAAACCAATTTCTAAGTAAGTTGACAGGTAATGCTCATATAACGCAGGAAAAATTGATAGCTCTTGATTCAGAATCCGCATGGAACGCTTTCAGGCTGCTCGATGAGCGAAAACGGCTATATGAAGAATTATATTTTGCAAATGATCTTCGATGCCGTGAATCGGCGGTAAAATTCATCTTGATAACGTATTTTGTACAGCAATATAATAAAATAGAACCAGAAGAATACAAGGAATTCGCAAATGATCAATACAGCGACTTGAGTCACTGCAGAATAAGGATGGTAATTAAAGATTTATTTGGGATCATAAATGGTGAAAATTCTAAGCCTCTACAGTTAAAAGATTCAATCAGGCAGGATATTCAGGAAGCCTTATTTATGTGCATGGTAATCTGCATGGAAGTAGATAAAAGCGAGAATAACGCAACCCCAAAAGAGCCAAAAGAGATTATAATTCTAAAAGAAATATATGAGAGATTAACTGACAAAAAATATGACGATGAGTATAAAGAAAGAAAAGCAAAAGACGAGATACCGAAAATTAACCTCTATCCAATCAGTGATGAAGACATAAAAGAGATGTCGGCGAAGCTAAAGTATAAGCAATTACTTGGGATCCGAAAGAGAATTCACCTGAATTTTCCTGGAATATTATTAATTGACGTGTATGAATCAGTAAAGTATCTGTCAACAGCAAAAAGCAGGAGGAAACATACCAGAATTGACGGAACCAATGAAAATCAGGTTGTTTTTTTGGTTCCAAACGGAGAAAGAGATACCTGGCTTAACAATGAAAAAGCAATTGCCGAGACAGATATATCGGAATATGTAGCCGATCATAAACTTGATATTCAAAAATGTCATTTTAATGTATATAAACTTTCTGCCAATAATTCTAATGTTGAGCATGCCATAAATATGTTAAAAAAGGAAATGAAGAGGTATATTGATAATGGAAATGAGGATGATGATGAATAAGAAAATGGCAATATCATATAGCATATCAGAATTGCCTGATGATTTTTCTGATAAAGAAATACTGGAAATAAACCCGTATGTTGTTTTAGGTGTTGAAAATTTAAGTAATCCTAACAAGAGTTGTCCTATCGAGGATTTTAAGCTCTTTAATTCAATCAGGATGAAGAAAAATCCCAATATAACTGACAGTTTTTTTAGGGATAAAGATAAATTTTATAGAAAACTCAAAAGCGATTATAGAGCGAATCAGGAAAGAGTAATTTCAGATATTATTTGTGGGATAATTTTACGGGAATTACGAAATGAAAAGGACAAAACAAAACGTCTGGTTTTCTTTATCACCCATCGATTTGATACGGAAAAAATAGTAGGAAGACTGGCATATTTAAATCTACCTTTAAACAGGATCACTATCCTGTTTATTTCAAGGGACATAACAGATTTTTATACACGACATATTGTATCACCATTTGATAATAAATTTGACCTTTCATATTTATTGGACAGAAAGGAAGATAATATATTTGGGCCCTATCCTGAATACGGTACTATTGGATTGATTCGTACTTTCTATAAAACATTTTCTACTGTAGACTATCCGCTTAGATACCCGCTGAGAATAGATCTATTCTGTCAGGGGCTTAGCAATAAGGAAATTGAAAGTGTAAAAGAAGAAATAAAAGATGACTTTCTTTCTGAAAAGAATACTGAACCTGAAATAATACTTAATCTTAAAGGGAAAAATGAAACAAGAATCCCTAAGGTTCTTTGTGATTGCGAAAAATATATAGATCGAGCTAAAGAAACATAATGGAGCCTATTGGCATTGCTGCCCCTGGTTCAACCAGGAATCAATTATATTTTTACTCAACGAATACTATCAGGACTGATTATGTATCAATAGAAGATGATGGTAAAAAATATATTTTTGAAGTTGCCAATATAGAGACTATAAATGAAAGATTGAAAGATCCTGAATTCTTCAGGGTTATGGGGATTCTTGACGACTATTCAAAATATAATGTTTACAAAACCGAAGCATATTTCATCGGAGCTTTGAACAATAATAAGATGATAAATGAATTTTTCTACATTGCACCACCAAGTACAAAGATTTATAATGCTCTAAAAGAAGATATAGCAATTATACATGATATCACTGAAAGACCAGGAAGAATAAGTATCGGTTTTTTATTAAAGTATAATTCCATTACAGTTTACCTTAATTTTCATTCACTTTTTGCTACGCATGCGTCTATTTTGGGTAGAACGGGTTCAGGAAAAACATATTTTATAAAAAATCTATTGAGAGTAATGCAAACAAAATGTATTGTAATTTCTCCTACAGATGAATATAACAAACTGGCTAATAATGGTACACTTTTTGATTCAGGTAAAATCCCAATAGCTATTAATATTTCTGATTGCAGAAATACATTCGATTTGAACGATTCAGAGATGAGATATTTAAAAAATTATTCCGCAATAAAAAAAATACATGAAACTATTTCTTCTGTTGAATTATCCAAAAATATTCTTGATTATTATCAAGAATCGAATACAAATTATCAACAATCGTATCTATTTGATGTAAAGAATATAGGAGATACGGAAATCCCACGTTATGTATCTACATTATGCGAAAAATTATCACATATAAATACTCAAATTAGTTTTGTTCATAAAATTTCCAAAATTAAATTTCCAATTGTTTTTTCTACACAGGAGTTATCTGAAAAAGAAGAAAATGTGGCTGTACATACACTTTTAAGTTCAATATTACATACAAGAATAAATGAATTCATGTCAGATGAAGAACCAGAAAATACGTTAATCATTCTGGAAGAAGCGCACAATTATGCCCCAAGTACAAAAACAACGAAATGCAAAGATATCATTGTTCAAATAGCCAGAGTCGGACGTAAATATGGACTACATCTATTGGTATTGAGTCAAAGGCCAAGATATATTGATCAGACGCTTATTTCTCAATGCGGTACAAACTTTATTTTTAATTTACCAAATCCGCAAGATATAGAATATGTTATGGAACATTCCTATTTTTATAACGAAAAAAGTCGCAATACTATTCAGAACCTTAAGACAGGAGAATGTCTCATTACAAGCAATACAAGAAATTCTGATATAGTATGCAAGATATCTATTTGAGGCATTATGCTAAAAGGTCGTTGACAATTACGCAGGTTAAAAATATTATTGCAATGAGGAACAAAGGAGTATAAGAATATGTATCTAGACCCCAGTTTCGGCGGAATGTTAATCCAAATTATTGTCGCTATTGTCGCGGGCAGCGGTGCGATTATTTTCGGTATGCGCAGGAAAATTATTGCGATGTTTAAAAAAGGCAAAAATGATATTCCTGTAAACATTAATCGGCAGACTCCGGATGAAAGCGAAGTAGTTGATATGCTGTCTGACGAGGGCAATAACAGTAAATGACGGCAGATCGGCTGCTTGAAATATTTTATAGCAGTGGTATTGACTTTTTTTGCGGTGTGCCGGATTCTCTGCTAAAGCCGTTTTGTGATGCTGTATATTCGAAATACAATGGAGACCCCACACACCATCTCATTACACATAACGAAGGGGGCGCGGTGGGCTATGCTGCGGGGTATCACCTCGCGACCGGAAAAATACCGTGTGTATACTTACAAAACAGCGGTATTGGTAATATAACAAATCCGGTTGCGTCATTAACCAGTCCGCTCGTATATGGGATGCCAGTTTTTTACATAGTAGGTTGGCGCGGACAACCGGATATTACGGATGAACCTCAACACGCGTTTCAAGGGATTGTTTCGGAAGAACAGCTTGAAACACTAGGCATTACTGTTTTTAAGCTAACTGGAACAACAACCGAAAACGAATTGATCCATACAATGAACAATTTTAAGCATTTATTCACAGTCGGTAAAAGCACGGCGTTACTTGTTTCGAAAGGCGCGTTAATCAATGACGTTTCTCAAGATTATTCCAATAACTGGAGGCTCTCGAGGGAAACGGCGATTGCGCGTATTGCTGAAACAGCGCAAGATGTGATAATTGTATCTTCGACCGGGAAAATTTCCAGGGAACTTTTTGAAACACGCAAACGCTTAAATATAAAACATGACCACGATTTTTTAACGGTTGGCTCTATGGGGCACGATTCAATGATTGCCCTAAGCATAGCTCAGCAACAGCCACATAGACAGGTTTGGAGTCTCCAGGGAGACGGCGCGTTTATAATGCACATGGGAGCGGCGGCCATTATCGGAAGTGTTGCGCCGCCCAATCTCCGGCAGATTGTACTCAACAACGCTGCGCATGAAAGCGTTGGAGGAATGCCGACAGCCGGGGCCGCAGTTGATTTTTGTGGCATTGCCAAATCCTGCGGTTATAAGTATATTTTTCGTGTTGAAACCATAAACGAGCTTGATTCTACAATTCTTAAAATACTCGCTGTAAATGAATTGTGTTTTCTTGAGATAAGATGCTCCATTGGTTCACGACAGAATCTAGGCAGGCCTACAGCTTCGCCGCTTGAAAATAAGGAAGCGCTGATAAAGGCTTTAAGGATATGACCGTATTAATATTAAATTCGGGTCGCGGTACTCGAATGCTTAACAAATCAAAGCCTAAATGCTTGACGACTATTAATGGCAATGAAACTATTCTTAGCCGCCAATTAAGTTTTCTTATGGATGCGGGGCTTTCAAACATTGTCATAACCACAGGCCCATTTGAGGATCTTGTTAAACGGAATGCTCCGCAGGCGCGATTTGTCAACAATCATAATTATATGACTACGAATTATATCTATTCGATTTATCTGGCGCGTGAACAGCTTGATGATGATTTACTGTTGCTTCACGGGGATTTAGTTTTTGACAAAAATATTTTGGGCTCAATTTTACAGAGAGAAGACAGTTGTGTTATTGTGCAGGATGTTTTTCCGCTTCCGGAAAAAGATTTCAAAGCGGAAATTATCAATGGGAGGGTAACGCGCATAGGTGTAAACTTGTTTGATAACACGAAAGCATCCCAGCCGTTGTACAAATTAAGGCACAGCGACTGGCTAAAATGGCTTAATGAAATTATCCGTTTTGTTGGAGAGGGAGAAGTCAACTGTTATGCCGAAGACGCGCTGCCTTCTGATATATTATATCCTCATTTATCAACATCGCTGTGCCGTGAAATAGACACTCCGGAAGATTTGAGGCAGGTAAAAGCACTTTTAGGTAATTAAGTATATGAAAACAGTTTTTATGAGTTTTAGTACAGATATCATTCACGGCGGCCATATAGCAATAATCAGGAAGGCCGTTGGTCTGGGTCAATTAACCGTTGGGGTGATTAGCGATGAGGTTGTGGCATCGTATAAACGTTACCCGCTTTTACCATTAGCCGACAGAATGGAAATATTCCGTAATATCATTGGTGTCAGCAATGTTATTGAGCAGATAAGCATATCCGGCGTAGAAATTATACGCCAGATACACCCCGACTATGTAGTTCATGGCGATGACTGGAAGACAGATTTTCGCAGTACGACAAGACAGGAAGTTATCAACGAGCTTGCAATTTACGGCGGCGAACTGATCGAGTATCCGTACTCTGCCGAGGAAAAATATATAGCGTTTGAAAGACAGGCGCAAGCGCAATTATCAATACCTGATATGCGTCGGGGCCGCTTGAGAAAATTGCTTGCTTTGAAACCGTTAGTAACGGTAATTGAGGCGCATAGCGGCCTCACGGGGCTTATCGCCGAAAATACAAAGGTTAATCACAATGGCAAAGTGTCACAGTTTGACGCGATGTGGCTGTCGAGTCTGTGTGACAGTACCATGAAAGGAAAACCTGATATAGAAGTTGTAGATTTTAGCAGCCGTTTGCGTACAGTCAATGACATACTGGAAGTTACTACGAAACCGATTATCTTCGATGCCGATACAGGCGGTATGCCGGAACATTTTTCTTTCACCATGCAAACATTGGAGCGTGTTGGCGTGTCCGCCGCAATATTAGAGGATAAAATAGGCCTGAAGCGCAATTCATTGTTTGGAACCAACGCAAATCAAACGCAGGATACCATTGAAAACTTTCAGCGTAAACTTCAAGTCGGGAAAGCGGCGCTTAAAACAAAAGATACCATGATAATCGCCCGTATTGAGAGTTTAATCCTTGAACAGGGACAAGACGACGCGATTCGCAGGGCGCTTGCCTATGTTGATGCGGGAGCGGATGGAATCCTGATCCATAGCCGTAAAGAAACCCCTGATGAGGTGTTAGAGTTTTGCCGTAAATTTCGCGAATACCATCCCGCCGTACCGCTTGCCGTCGTACCGTCAACGTATATACAGGTGAGAGAAGACGAGTTGGCCGCTTGCGGAGTGAACATCGTTATTTACGCGAATCAGCTTTTACGAAGCGGTTTTCGTGCAATGCAGAACACGGCTAAAATTATTCTGCAAAACCATCGGGCAAAGGAAGCGGATGAACTCTGCCTTCCGATAAACGAAATTATCAGGCTTATACCTGAATTATAAGATAGAAAAAATGCCAAAAATAGATAGCATGTCACGAAAAATATTTGTCGAACGATTCAAAGAAAACGTAGACAACAATACGCTCGTTTTTTTATCGCATGGAGCTGATTACAGGCTTGGACTTTCCAATTTCATAGTGAAAGAACAATGGATTAACGAAATATCGCCTAATCCGACTATTGAGAATATCAGCAAGGCCTGTGTTAAGCTTGACGGAACAATTGAAAAAATCATTGCTATTGGCGGTGGCAGTACGATTGATACCGCGAAGGCAATAATAGCGTCTTTTGGCATGTTTAGTGGCGATTGTTCGATCATCGATATAATAGAAAATAAACTGTATTTGAATAATAATTTACGAGTTAAAAAATTCATAGCTGTTCCTACAACGTCGGGAACAGGGAGCGAAGTTACGCAATGGGCAACTGTATGGGATGATCATCGGAAATTAAAATTTTCTGTAGATGCGGAATGGCTTATGCCAACAGATGTATGGCTTGTTCCGGAATTGACAATGTCGCTCTCTACACGACAGACGCTCTCTACAGGGCTTGATGCATTTGTGCAAGCGTGTGAGGCGTATTGGGCGCGCAGGAGCGATTCTCTTGCGCGAGCATTGGCGGTTCAAGCTGTAACGGTGATTCACGAATATTTACCGCTAGCGCTTAAAGATGGGCAAGATCCGAAAGCCCGTGAGGGAATGCAAACCGGCTCTCTGCTTGCTGGTCTCGCTTTCAGTCGGACTGGTACAACCGCGTGCCACTCAATATCCTATCCAATTACCGCGCTGTTTGGCGTAGAGCATGGTTTCGCCGTTGCGTTAACGCTCGTACAGGTAATCGAACGAAATATAGCAGTAGTTGATTGCGGGAAGCTTTTGAATGCTGTCGGATCGCCTGAATATCTGCATAATTGGCTTGATACGTTATGCGCTGATATTCAACCGCTTAGGCTAAGTGCGTTTGGAATATTGACAGAGGATATCCCACTGATTGCGAAACGGGCATTCACAACCGGACGAATGGATAATAATCCGGTCATTTTTTCGGAAGCTGATGTCACTGATATATTAAGCGAGGTCATTTAATTGCAGCGATTTATATATATGCTGACATATCCGCTTGGGCAAATACTACGGTTTGGTTATATTATAACTGGTAGTTATGGTTTCGCTATTCTATTTTTTGCGTTAGTAGCAAAAGCTATCACGTTTCCGCTGACTCTTCTTGCTCAAAAAAATTCGATACGGCTTATTCAATTACAGCCTGAACTTGAACATATTAAGCGCGTACATTATGGCGACAGGAACCGGATTAATGAGGAACAATATGAGCTGTATAAACAGGAGCGCTATTCTCCGGTAAGCGGGCTTTTGCCATTGTTTGTCCAAATGGTACTGCTTATCGGAATGGTTAATGTCATATATCAACCTCAGAACCACATTACGGGGTTGACTTCAGGTGATTTCATTTTTATTGGAATTGACCTCTCTGTTAAGCCATCAACAGATAATTTACCCGCGCTTGTATTGCTTCCACTACTATCGGGATTATCGTCGTATACACTGTGCCTGATTCAAAACCGGATAAACCCGGCGCAACGGCGTATGAATTTCTGGGGGAAATGGGGAATGTCAATGGTTATTATCGCGTTTTCGCTGTATTTCCCTATTGTGATGCAGGCCGCTGTCGGATTGTACTGGTTTTACAGCAATACTTTGAGCATAGCTGTCGCGTTTTGCGCAAACGCTGTGTATAACCCAAAGAAACTTGTCGCGGCACAGTTACTTGTTCCGCCGCCCAAAATAAGCCGTGATGAACGCCTTAGGCAAAAATCTTTACGGCGGCAGCAGGCGGAGCTTGAGAACGCTTCAATCAAGCGATTTTATACATCGGAAAATTCAGACAAACTGGTTTTCTACTCGGTTATAGGCGGACAATATAAATACTTCTCGGAGATAATTGACCATTTACTGGCAAACGCTGACATTATTGTTCATTATATAACAAACGATTTCAATGACAAACTGCTGACGCAAAAACGCGAACGGCTGGAAGTTTATTATATAAGCGAAAAGCGGGCCATAACATTCATGCTCAAGTTAAAAGCCAAAATGGTCGTGATGACCACTCCGAACTTACAGCAATTCCACATTAAGCGTTCAGTAGTCTGCCCTGATATTGAATATGTTTTTACTTATCACCATTTTACAAGCCTTATGGTTCTGCGCGAAGGAGCGTTGGATCATTTCGATACTGTTTTTTGTGTTGGTAAACACCAAATCGAAGAGATTCGCCGTAGTGAGCAGCTATACGGATTGCCGCAAAAAAAACTCGTCAAGGTAGGCTATGGGCAAATTGACAAATTATTGCGAATGTACTCTGTGATGCCCCAAACAGAGCATAAGATACCTCAGATATTAATTGCCCCTTCGTGGTCGGAAAGGAATATTTTGGACAGTTGTCTTGAAGAAATAATCAAAAATCTCTCGGAAAATAATAAACTTATTGTCCGCCCGCATCCGGAATACATCAGGCGGTTCTCTGAAAAATGGCAAGCTATAATGAATAAACATAACATGGACAATCTTTCATTTGACCTGGATTTTCTTTCAAATGATTCCATCTATCAATCTGACATACTCATCACAGATTGGTCAAACATCGCTTACGAGTTTTCGTACTGTACAAAGAAGCCAACAATATATATTAATACCCCGATGAAGGTTATGAACAGTGAGTATCAAAAATTGGGAATCGAACCGCTTGATATAACCCTTCGCAATAAATTGGGCGTTTCGGTTGATATTGGCAAATTGAATAGCTTGCCAGTAATAATTGAAGATATGCGGAGCGATTCCAAAAAGTACCGCATATCCATTGAATCCACTGTCGCCGAGTATCTTTTTTACCCTGGCAGAAGCGGCGAGGCAGCTGGGAAATATATCATTTCACGGTTTTGCAGTTGACCGACCGCTATTATTCTTTATCAATAGAAACATCGCCGGGGAAGGAATCCCAGTATAAATTATAATGAGTATACCTTCAAGCTCTTAGAAAAATTTACTGCCTCTAAATCCCGGTTAATTACCGATTGTTTCTTAAACCCGCTTAACTCATAATAATACCCATGCCCTGCTTTATTCATGCGGACATTGACGCTTTCTACGCCTCGGTGGAACAGCTCGACAACCCCGACATCAGGGGCGAGCCTGTCATTGTCGGCGGTTTGCCGGATGACAGGCGCAGCGTGGTATCCGCCGCTTCTTACGAAGCCAGAAAATTCGGCGTTCATTCGGCAATGCCTATTACACAGGCGTATAAGCTCTGTCCTGAGGGAATATTTCTGCGGGGCAGGATGAGCCGCTACAGGGAAAAATCAGACGAGATAATGAGAATATTCGGCGATTTTTCGCCTGTTGTCGAGCAGCTTTCCATCGACGAGGCGTTTCTTGACATTACCGGGACCGAGGGACTTTTCGGCCCTCCTGAAGCTGCCGCAAAAAAGCTCAAGGAAAGGATTCGACTTGAAACCGGCCTTACCGTTTCGACGGGTATTGCTTCGAATAAGTACGTCGCGAAGATTGCTTCAGGTATGTCCAAGCCGGACGGGCTTTTTGTAATAAAAGCCGGAGAAGAGGAGAAATTTATGCGCTCTTTACCGGTAACAAAAATATGGGGAGCGGGAGAAAAAACACAGGAAATTTTTAGCAAGCACGGGCTGAAAAAATGCGAGGACATTTACCGGCTTTCCATAGAAAGCCTTGCTTCCATGTTCGGGAACGCCTTTGGCAATTTTCTTTACAGGGTGGTAAGGGGAGAGCCAGCCGAAAATTTCGACAGGGAACCCGGTTCGCGTTCCATGAGCGCTGAGCGTACCTTCGCTTATGACATTTCGGACGAGTTCGCGATAGAAACAGCCCTTCTTGAGATCTGTGAAACACTGATGTTCCGGCTAATTTCAAGCCGGGTAGAAAGCGCGACAGTTTCCCTAAAAATACGTTACAGCGATTTTTCTACAGGGAACGTTCAAAAAACATTCCATGAGCCGGTTCTTACCCTGAATGACTTTTACAAGCATGTGCTTGATCTGTTCCATAAAAAGTACCAGAGAGGAAGGGGAGTGCGCCTTATCGGGGCGGGACTGGCAAACCTGACGGAAGAAAACCATCTGCGCCAGGGGGATCTTTTTGACGCGAAAAAAGAAAAAGAACGCCGCCTGGAAGAATCCATTCTTAAAATAAACGAAAAATATCCGGAAGCCAGCCTTCGCAGGGGCCGTTCAATCCTTACTCCTTGATGCTGAAGTTAAATGGATTATGTAGACTTCATTAAAAAGTTAGCGTTCTCAAAGGAAATGAATCCATTTCATGATTCATTTTCAATGGAAAATTTTAAATTATTCTTTGAGGATAATATTGATGACAAAGATTCCGCTTCGCAATTGGCGCTTGCCTTTTTTATTTTAATATCAAATCCCGTATATAAAGAATTCTATAGTAGCCTTGCCAAAATTTTTGCAAAAACACCTAACTATGACGATTATTATTTATCATCGTTAGCGGTAGCAAATCATGATTCTGCGCTTATAAACGAAGAAATGAATAGTAAAAAACGAAAATCAGAGGAAATAGACATAATTGAGACTTCACGTTCATATATGAATACAGGGGTATCTGAAAATTCAATAGGGAATATTATGGATGGGATAGGCGATAATTTAGATTTTAATTTTAGTTTAATAAAATTTGCATCGGGGTTATATTTGCAAAACGACACAATTAGGGAACTGCCAAATGAATATATAAAATATTTTTATAAGAGTAACATATTTTGTGTACTGAAAAATATATTCGAAAAAATATGTTTTGAGAACGTTAAATGTGAATATAAAGAAAGGACATTATATTTACGCAACATAGATGAATCATTTGATATAATGAAAGCAGTAGCATTCTATCGAATTGAGTCTAATAATTTATACACATTTCAAATACTATTTAATAATAAATCTTTTATGAAGCAAATTGGACAAGAAATTGAATTTAGTACTAGAAAAATTGAAAATGTAATTATTGACGAGAAAACTGGTGAATTTACTGTTGGAATTATTAATTGTGACAATGACGAAGAAATGAAATGGCGCTATTTGATATGTTGTTTTGGCCCGATCGTTAATTATCATGACCATCTACCAGATACGGTCAAAACTAACCTGCGTGAATTCTTAAAACTATTTACAGTTATACAGTATATAGCAACTGAAGTTCAAGACGCCTTTGTGGAAAAAATGAATACATGTAAGGCTGAATTTGTTGATCCAAATTATTCATTATTTAAAATAAAGAAAAATCAATTGGTAAAATGTATTAAAAAGTTTTCCGGAGAGACAATAGAAAAAATACATTCATTTTTGGATTATATTTCCAACAAAGGGGATAAAAGCTTCTGGATAAAACCAATTTTAGCAGGTGATTTGTATTATTTTTTCTCAATGCAACATATAATAGGCGCAAATATTCTTAATATCATAGACACATGGTTAATTGACAATAAGGGATATGATGACAAAGGACATGATTTTGAAGATTTTGTAAAAAGTGAAATAAGATCATTTTCAAAAAACAGGAATTATTTTTGTAAAATTCATAAGCCAAAAAAATATTCTACAGTTGATAAAAGTGAAGAGATTGATCTTATATGGGAAACAAAGAATACTATTATATTTGGGGAAATAAAAAATATCCGTTATCCATTTACATCAAGAAATATTTATGATTACAGGAAAACATTAAATGCCGCGTCGGAGCAAATAATTAGAAAAGCAAAATTTATTATAGACAATAAAGAACAGTTTTCAAACATTAATCTTGAAAAAAAGATTATTAGATGCATCGTTACGAACTATCCTTTTTTTTCCGGCACTGTCTTTAATAAAATCCCGGTAATAGATATTGGGGTTTTACGGAAATATATTGATATTGGTTATTCCGCAGAAGTTGAATTTACCGATAAACCGTATGTCAAAAATAAAATCGTATTCTATAATAATGAGGACGAATATTCTGATAGAATGGCTGATTTTTTTCTATCTCCGGAACCTGTTAACGCTTTTAAATCGCATTTTCTATATAAAGAACTTGAATATGATATGTTTAATGATTTTAAAATCAATATGAATAATGTTGTATATATAAAATAGCGCAGTAAGGTTGTGTTTATCAGGGGCCGCTCAATCCTCGTTTCTTGATGCTAATAAAGCCTTGTGCGATCCCAGAAGCACGGAAATTGGTTCCAGTGCAGGGATGTTTTTGCAAATGATTTTTGTAATTGCCATCATGGGCACAGCAAGGATAAGGCCGACAAAGCCCCAAATCCACCCCCAGACCAGAAGGGAGATAAGCACAACCAGCGGGGAAAGACCCAGCCTGTCGCCCATAATTTTAGGCTCCAGAATAAAACCAAAGATAATATTAACGACCAGCATTACAATACCCACGGCAACCATTGGCGTAGGATTAGGCCAAAACTGAATTACGCCGAAAACAGTGGCTGCAAGACCTATCGCAATACTTCCTATGTTCGGGATAAAATTCGCGGTAAACTGGAACACTCCCCAGATTATGGCGAATTCCAGCCCGATGATTTTCAGGAAGGAACCAATCACAACTCCGTTAACCACCGCAATAAAAAATTTGGTAGAAAGATAATGGGCGATCTGTACCATAATATCTGAAATTATGTTTTTGATTTGAACCACTCTGGTTCCCTCGAACGCCCTGTCCAGCTTTTCCCTGAAAAATGCCGCCTCCATCAAAAGAAAAGTTATAAAAATGGCAACCATTAAAGCGGACGCAAGAAAGCTTAGAAAGCTGTTTGAAAAAGCAATGGTCATGGTTCTGACACGGGTTCTTATGTCAACCTGTCCCCAGAGATTCTGTATAAATGAAAGCTGCTCGTTATAGGGAAGTTCAAAAAGCCGCCCCATCCAAACGTAGATTTCTGTCAGCCTTGCCTCGTATTTTGGATATAGGGCAATAATCGCCCGTCCGGAAGAATAAAGAATCATCCCAATAAAAAGAAGACAGCCTATAAAAAGCAGGAAAACCAGCAGCACGGCAACAACGCGGGGTATGTGAAATTTACCCAGGAATCTTACCAGGGGCATTATAACAATCGCCAAAAGCAGGGAAACCGTAAAGGGCAGAACCACCGAAGAGGTAACTTTTAGCATTGCGCAAAAAATAATGACGGCGATTACCGCTAAAAGAAAAGTAGTCACCCTGCCAGAATTAATATTTTGAGAGCGTTCCATACTTTCTTAAATATTGCATACTTTTGAAGGAAAGTCATTAGCCCTCTAGGGCAACGGCAGTTACTTAATTTTTCTGCAATTAAATAGCAAGTAAACCAGAAAAGGGGACAGCGCGGGTCGTCCAAAACAGATGGGGGAACCCGGACTTCGCAGCCCCCCATCGCCTAAATCGAATAACAAGTTTAAAGTGCCAGTTTATCTACACTTTAGGCGATGGGCTTTTATTCCACTCTAACGGCGAGCATTTCTTCCCTGGTCTGCTACGCCGGAGAGCCCCATAATGTTTTGACAGCCCCGCGCTGTCCCCTTTTCTGTTATATTGCGATTATATGTAATGTATCAGAGCAAATGCTGTTGCTTTATGACGGTGGATACCAGCCAAAGTGGGCGCTGGGCGGCTAGCGGAAACATTTGGAATTCCCCGCCTGAGCAAACGGGTGAGAAATAGTTAGTCATAAAGTGCAAAAATGCCTGACCACTAGTAATAGTAAACATTGATTTCCAAAATGGCCTTTATTAATTAAGTGGTCAGGCGGTTGCAAAGGCGGACTCAACAAGCGTTTCCGCTAGCCGCCCAGCGCCCACTTTGGCTGATTTTTACTGTCAGTAAATGTTGTTCTAGCCCTCTGGAGTTGGGCTATGGAAATTTTCGTTAATTTGGAATATTATCCTATATAGCAGAGGTCGCAATGAAGAAAATAGGCAAAAAGTACCATAAAAACCTGTCAGCCCTGATTATTGTTTTGGCGCTTTCCGGAGCGCTTATTGCCGGCCATCTGGCCGGTCTGTTCAATTTTATTGAATACAAGCTCTATGACCCCCGAATAAACTTTTTTGCCAATCGTTCCATGAAATCCCAGGATATAATTCTGGTCCTGTTGGATCAGCCTAGTATCGAATGGGGCCATCAGGAGCGGGGCTGGGGCTGGCCATGGCCAAGAGAAGCTTACGCGGAGTTGGTGGATTACATGAACCTTGGACAGGCCAAGTCTGTCGTTTTCGATATCCTTTTTACCGAGCCCTCCATTTACCGTAACGCCAGGCAGGACGAAATCGTTGAAAGTGTGTTAAAAACCCGCGATACGACAAGACTCGCATCCGCCTCAGGAGATACGCAGACGGCGTTGCGCCTTTCCATGGAAGCCTTTGAAAAAATTGAAGAACTAAGGGGCAAAGACGATGCCTCTTTTGCAGAGGCAACGAGAAAGTACGGCAAGGTTGTACAGGGGGTTAATTTCAGCGGCCAGACGGGAAGCGCTTACACCTGGCCTTCGTATCTGAATAAGCCGCTTTTTAAAACTGAAAATTTAGGCTCCGTCATTTCCAAATTTGACATTGTTAATGACTACCCTGGTGAAGCAATCAAGGTTCGCGCACAATTTCCCATTGAAGAACTTGGCAGTACAGCGGCGACAGTCGGCGCTTTCACAGGTCGGACCGATCCGGATGGAATACTCCGCCGCAACAGGCTTTTTACTGTTTTTGACGGCAGAGCAGTGCCCAGCCTTTCGGTAGCTCCCCTGCTTGTCTCTGGCTATGACAACGCCATATCCTATGATGCCAAGAAAAAGCTCATTCGCTGGGGGGAATTCAGTATTCCGGTAGATGAGGAGGGAAGAACCCTGCTCCGCTTCAAGGGGGATCCTATCACCGGGTATTCTCGGTACCCCATGTCCCTGGTACTCCAAAGCGCCGATTATTTCGCCGGGAAAACATCAGTAGCGCCTCAATATTATCTGGAGCCAAAAGATTTCGCCGGAGCTTATGTGTTTGTTGGCGCGTACGCCCCCGGTCTTTTTGATATTTTCCCTTCCCCTATCTCTCCAACTTATCCGGGTATGGGGGTTCACGTTACCATGCTGGATAATTTACTGATGGGCGATTTTATAACAAAAGCGCCGAATTGGGTTGCGGCTTTTATTATTGTGGCGGCTGTTATTCTGATGGTGGCCCTGGTACTTTATTCGCGCCGTATCGCCGTTACAGTCGGGGGCCTTGTACTAAGTTTGGCGGTTATTGTTTTCGCCGGATTCTGGACTTTTGATTTGGGCTGGTGGGTTCCAATGGCGGCGCCTATTGCCGCGACGCTGCTTGCCTACCTTACATCTACCCTTTACAGTTACGCGACTGAAGGCAAGGACAAGCGTTTCATTAAAAACGCGTTTTCCCGCATACTCTCCCCCAAGGTTATCGATCAGATTATTGCCGATCCTTCCCAATTAAAACTGGGCGGGGAAAAAAGAAAGATGACCGCCATTTTTACGGACATCCAGCGCTTTTCTTCCATTTCTTCGGAACTTCAGGATCAATACGGCGAGAACGGCCCAAAGGCGCTGGTAAACCTGCTTAACCTTTATTTAACCGAAATGAGCAACGTAGTCCTGGCAAACGGCGGAACAATTGACAAATACGAAGGTGACGCTATCATCGGTTTCTTTGGCGCGCCTGCCTGGATGGAAGACCACGCCGCGCGGGCCTGTCGCAGCGCCATATTAATGAAAAGGCGTGAAATTGAAATGGTTGGAAGCGTAATGAAACCGGACGGGGAATTTATCAAGCCGCTTACAAAACTGATTGAAGGCAAGGTCATACGGAAACTGCGGCCGCTTTACACCCGGCTTGGGATTAACACCGGCGATATGGTGGTGGGCTTCATGGGAACCCCCGCGAAGATGGACTATACGATCATGGGAAACGCGGTGAACCTGGCAGCCCGTTTGGAAGGAGTGAACAAACAATACGATACCCATGGTATATTAATAAGCGAGTATACCAAAGATCAGATAGGGGATGAATTTGTTGTCCGCCCCCTGAGCAGGGTAACTGTGGTAGGTATTCCCGTTCCGTTAAGGCTCTACGAGTTGCTGGAGATCAGGAGCGACGCTCCACAGGCAATGCTGGAAATGGTCAAGGCTTGGGAAGGGGCGTTTAAAGCTTATGAAGATCGGGATTTTGAAAGCGCCAAAAAGCTCTTTTCAGGAATTTATCAGAATGATCCGGATGATTCACCGGCAAAACTTTACATCGATCGCTGTGTGGAATTTATCGCTTCTCCGCCACCGAAAGAATGGGACGGAGTGGATAATTTGACAGAAAAGTAGGGCTTATAAAAGCCGCATATTAATTAAGAGGGGTGTTGCATGAAAAAATTGTTAGTTTTATTGATTTTGGCCCTGCTGGTGTCCTATGGACCGAAGGTAGGCGCCCTTTTCGCTCAGATAAAAAGCGGGAGTTCAGCCTGGGTATCGGCTAAGAAGGCGGATATTAAATCATCCACCGGCTTTTTTGCCAGTACCAGGGGAAGTCTGGAACTGGGCGCTGAGGTTTCGGTGCTGCAGTTAAACGGAAAATGGGCCGAAGTCCGGTCCGCGACAAATACATCCCTGAGCGGATGGATGGCGGCAAGCAACCTTAGCGCCAGGCGGATTGTGTCATCCGGCACTACCGCTACCGCCAGCGAGGTAGCCCTGGCCGCGAAGGGTTTCAACCAGGAAGTGGAAGATGTCTACAAAAACTCTGGCGCGCTTGATTACGCCGATGTGGATAAAACCGAAGCCATTACGGTTTCGCAGGATGAGCTTTATAAATTCATTGTTGAAGGCCACCTGAATACAGGAGAATAAAATGAAAAACACAAAAATCGCTTTAATCATAATTTTAGTTTTCGCTCTCCTGGGATTGGTTTTTTCCTGTGAGAGTCTTGGAAGTGTCGCGCAGGTAGGGGCGGCTCTTGGTCAGGCCTTTGGAGTAATTGACGAAAAAACAGCCGACGCCATTGCAAAATCAGGTGTTGCGATTTCCAAAGCTTTTGAAGAAATTACCCCCGAACAGGAATACTACATTGGACGGGCGGTTGGCGCAAATATTCTGAGTACCTACAAAATTCAGACCGACAAACCTGAAATGCTTGCCTATGTAAACAAGATATGCAACACCCTGGTAATCAATTCGCCCAGGCCGGAAATTTTCAATGGCTACCATGTAAACATTCTGGACAGCGATGAAATTAACGCCTTTGCTACAAGCGGCGGGCATATTTTCATTACAAGGGGCCTTATTGAGTCCACCACATCGGAGGATACTCTGGCGGCGGTAATCGCCCACGAGGTCTCCCACATCCAGCTTCAGCACGGTCTTAAGGCGATAAAGAACAGCCGGATAACCCAGGCGCTTTTGATTACCGGAACTTCAGCCGCCGGCGCGGCGGGTAATAGTGATATTGCTCAGTTAGTGGATGTTTTCGGCGACTCGATCAATGAGGTTGTAACAACCATGGTTACAAACGGTTATTCCAGAACCCAGGAGTATGAAGCTGATTCAATGGCCATGAGTCTTATGGATCTTGCGGGCTACGAGCCTTCGTCTCTTGTTGATATGCTGAAAACGCTGGAGAAAACACAGAGCTCGCACCCCGGCGGTTTTAACAAAACCCATCCCAGTCCTACAGATCGCATAACTAACGCGCAGAAAACAGTGGGTAATTATAAAGTCCCCGACACGCGCAGTTTCAGGGCTGCAAGGTACGCGGCGGTTAGAAAATAATTCTTCTGAAAGCTTCTATCGCTCGGCGGGTTGAGCCAAAGGCCATGTCGTCAAGGCTAATCTCGCCGGGCCGTAAAAAGCGAATCTCTGTAATTTCTTCGGCTTCGGCCTTTAGGTCTTTTTCCGAGAGGCCGGGAGCCGAAACAGTAAAATAAACATCGCAGGTATTGTAGGCAATATTCTTATAAAGATAGACATTCGGAAATGAAGCAAAGAGCTTAAAAACATCAGCCGGGTTCTGACCGGTAATTACCGGCGGTTCCCAATTAAGCTCTTCCCGCAGCTCCCGGAGTAAACCTTCAAGTATCCCCTCACCGGGATCAACAAATCCCCCCGGAAGATCAAGTTTTCCCCTGCCGGGTTCTCTCCCCCTGACCAGCAGCACTACCTTTTCACCGGCTTGTATTACGCAGCCTGTCGCGGCCGCGGTGTTGTGATAATAAACAAACCCACAAGACGGGCAGTCAAATTTATTCCTTTCAAACCTTATACCTTTTTCCCCGCAAGACGGGCAGTATTGAAACATGATTGTTATCATTATATGATTTGAATCATGCTCTGTAAATGCAAGTTAACCGTGCGTACCTATGAATGTGACAGTTACGGTCATGTAAACAACGCCAATTACCTTAACTATCTGGAATACGCGCGCTACGAATTGCTCAGGGATGTAGGTTTCGATTACAAGGCTATGATTAAAGCCGGTTACGGAATCTATGTCGCCAGGGTTGAGATTGATTATAGAAAGCCGGCTGTCGCGGACGACGAACTTGTTATCGAATCGCGGCCCATAAAAAAAGGCGCGGTAAGCGGAGTAATCGCCCAGGAAATTAAGCGTGGGGACGATCTTCTTGTCGAAGCAAAAGTTACCTGGGCTTTTGTGGATTCCAGGGGGCAGCCAACGAAGGTGCCAAGCGAATTTGATATGCCTGGGTTAAAGCCTTAATATATCGCAGAACATGACGCTTACAATAAGCTAAACCGAATAAAGAGGCCAGGCAAAAGCCCAAATGAAAGCTACCTGTAGAATCCGGCTTCGGAGCCGCCTGACCACTGAATTTTTTTAAACTTACACGCCAGCGAATTCCTATGGCAGTTATAGTTCAGTGGTCAGGCAATCAATACACTTTACGACTAACCTTTACCCGTTCGTCTCCTTTCGCCGGAGAATTCCAGAGGCTTCCATTTGTGTTTTGCCCAGCCTCATTACAAGATTTAGCCAGCTAATATAAGCGCCATGTTCTGAAAAAGTTAGCATAAACGCAGACTACCTTCGGTTCTGTAGGCATCTCACCTGACCAAATTGCTTTGCCCGCTTCAGCGGGGTGAAATGCAAAATATTGCTGAATATAAAGCCTTTTTATACGAATAACTTCTGGCTTGTCTGAAGCCGCCACGCAAGGCCTTGCAAGGGCGTACGGCGTGCGAGAGTAAAGGCCACGTCAAAACGTGCGTAAATAGAAGCCACGACCGTCTAGCCCGCGGCAAGGCCTTGCACGGCGGCTTCGAGCTTAGTAAGGTTTTATTTGTATAAATTAGGTTTCTATAGGCTCCGTGTGAATAGTCGCTATAATTCCGAAATCGGTTTCTATCATCTTCTCAATCGCAGTTGCAATCTCGTGGCTCTTTTCTATGGTCATGTTTTTATCGAGTTTTATGTGCAGGGTTAGTTCCTTGTGCAGAACATAGTTATGAATGTGGAAGTGGTGGAGCTGCAAATCGTCATGATAGACGGCTTTTACCCGCTCGGTAATGTTGCTGACCAAATCTTTGTCCGGCTCTTCTCCCAATAATTTTGTTATTGCTTCCTTCAAAATTGTGATAGTCGCGTAAAAGATTGCCAGGGCAACCAGCAATCCCAGGACACTGTCTATCCACCAGAATTTTTCCCCAAAAACAAAACTGAACAGTATACCGGCCAATACAATCACCGACGATAAGGCATCGGATCTGTGATGCCAAGCGTCTGCCTTAACAACAGTATTATCCGTTCTTCGCCCATAATAAAACGCGAATTGCGCAAGTAATTCTTTAACTACAATAGAAATTATGGTCACTAAAATAGCCAGAGTTCCGTATTCGACAGCTTCTTTGTTTCTGAATCTGATTACACTCTTTTCAAAAAAATCAAAGGCAACAATACCCAAAAAGACAGCTACAAAAATGGAAGAAATATGTTCCCATCGCCCGTGACCAAACGGATGCTCCCTGTCGGCTTTTCTTGAAGATAACCTAACCGCGAAAATTATAAACACCGATGTTAAGGAATCAGAAAGGGTGTGCCACGCGTCCGCTACCAATGCAATTGATCCTGTTACCATACCTGCCCAAAATTTCAGCGCGAACAAAACGGTGTTTACTATAACAGAAACTGTTCCTTCCAGAATCTGAGCTTTACTTTTTTCCATAGACGCCTCGTTAAACAGATTTAGGTAAATTAAAAGAAATATTTTGGGCCAATAACCCTCTTTCAAGTTTTGATTGAAAATTTGGTATTAATCTGCCGGGGAAATGGGTTTCCAATAGTTCTGTAAATAATTTTAAATTGATTCTGTATTCATACGAAGACTTTAATTCGATTTCGTCAAACATCTCACTGCGCTTTTTTCTGTCCTCTTCACATAAGGCCATTATAAGCCTGTCTTTTAATATCCCTATGGCATGATTCATGTTCACTTTATATCGGTATTTGTTGTCTTTCCCCTTGTGTTCCTTTTCAACTATTACCTGCGCTTCCACCGCAAAATCTCCCACCAAATTCGTCAATACCATGGTCGCGTAGAAATCCTGGCGGATGCCGTCCACCAGCCTCCCTGAAAAGTTCTCCACCTCAA
>Ga0268262_10000448_pt1 | contig 54634 bp, 50 predicted proteins | sample TergutNc150P3_FD_190354 | JGI IMG/M metagenome (GOLD analysis project Ga0268262, IMG submission 190354) | Nasutitermes corniger P3 segment gut microbial community from laboratory colony in Florida, USA - Nc150 P3 (SPAdes) (version 2) | ecosystem: Host-associated > Arthropoda: Insects >... | reverse complement strand
AGGCAACAGGCAAGAGGCAACAGGCAACAGGCAACAGGCAACAGGCAACAGGCAACAGGCAACAGGCAACAGGCAACAGGCAACAGGCAATTATACACATCTTTTAACTAATCGTGTCAACTATCCAGTAGCATTATTAAAATCACCCCAAATAACAGCGACTCATACCATTGGAAAAACGCCGAATTACCGTGTATTCGGGAACAACGGCTTTTTATATCCGCACTGCGGAACAATTTGTAAAGAAGGAGAACTAAAATGAAAAAAATCCTAACAGTAGTACTGCTATGGACGGCACTGTGCGGGACAGCATTCTCGCAAGACGCAAAAGATTTTGAGGTAAACGCTCAAGGCGTTATAACCAAGTACACAGGCTTTGACACCGACATCAAAATACCCGATACAATCGGCGGTAAAAAAATTACGGCAATCGGCAATGGTGCGTTCCAAAAAGCCGACCTAACCAGCGTTACAATCCCGAACGGCGTTACGGAAATCGGTGAAAATGCGTTTGCCGACAACAAACTGACCAGCATTACAATCCCAGGTTCTGTAAAGGTGATTAAAGATTCTGCGTTCAGAGACAACACCACACTTACAACCATTGTCATTCCCGAAGGAGTGGAAAGTATTGGACGCTCAGCATTTGTAAATACAAAATGCACGAGCTACACCTTTCCGTCAACGCTCAGGGAAATAGCCTCCTCTTACCCATTTGACACCAGCGGCAAACCGTCATTAACGCTTGCCGCCAACATCATTTCTGACTTTGGAAATAATGGAAGTGTCCCTGCATATATCAACTACATTGCCAATGACAGAAAGGCTGGAACTTACGAATGGTTTGATTTAAATTCCATAAAAAAGACTGCGGACGATTACGAGTATTATGAGACTCAATACGGAGCGGTGCTTTCAAGATACACAGGAAGTTCTACCCGTGTCCGTGTCCCGGCAGAGATTGGCGGTATCCCGGTTAAAGCGCTGTATCGTTTTAGTGGTAGAAATGGTTATCAAGGTGTTTTTCAATCTAGTTTCTTCGATAATAATAATCGAAAAATTGATGCCGTCCAAATTCCCGAAGGTATTACATACATCGGAAAAAGTGCTTTTGAAGAAAATAATCTGGGAAGCGTTACTATCCCGAACAGCGTTACGTACATTGGAGAAGCGGCGTTTATCAAAAATTATTCTCTTACAAGCGTTACCTTAGGGAACAAAGTTATGTGCATTGGTGTAAATGCATTTTATCGTAATAAACTAGAAAGCATTACCATACCAAACAGCGTTACGTTTATCGGTAAAGAAGCTTTTTATGGTAACGGCAATTTGGGAAAAATAACTATCGGCAGGAATGTATGGGTCGGCAAAAGCTGTTTCACTTTTGGTGATAATGATATAGATGCTGAATTCGATAAGGCCTATAACAACGCAGGCAAGGCAGCAGGAACATATAATCGTAGAAAGGATAATATGGACTATTATAGAATTTGGGTTAAACAGTAATACTGTTTAATGTAACAGCGGCTTCCATGCGAAGCCGCTTGTTTAATTTAAGGAGGAAATAAAAATGGGAAAGGTAACTAACTGCGGAGAATGTAAATATGCTAAATTTACGCATGAACCACAAAAGGATAATACAAATAACATAAGCACTTACAAAGAAAATTTTACTTGTTTGAAAGGTATAAAAAATGAAGTTGAAAATTGTCCATTATTTAAAAAGAAATAGTAAGCAACAATGTCAAACATCATTTTATGAAAGGAACGGAAATGATTTATTGGTATTATATGTATTATCAACTAAACCTTGCACAAAAAATCATCATGATCATAGCAATCTGTTCATTTATAGCAGCAATCATCGTAACAATAAAAGGAATAATCCTTTTAAATCAATGTAATAAAAGATATAAATACTATCGCAATATATCAACCTTCCCGTATAGGAAGGCTAAAAATAGAAACCAGAAGAAAGGAGAGTAAAATCATGGCAAGAGGAAAAAAATCAGTTGCAAAGAAAACAACCGCAACAAAATCAACCGCAAGGGGAAAAGCAAAACAGCAGCAATCCAAAGGATTGCAACGCACTGACAAAGCAAAAATGTCGGCTGACATCAAAACGCAAACCGCACAAATAAAATTGTTAAAAGGAAATGATTTACACAGGAGACCGCCGAATAATCCCGATATGCCGCAGAACATCATCGACAATCTCAATCAGGATTTTAATTCAATCAAAGAATTGCTTGACAGCTTCTCACAGCACTTGCGGGCGTTAGACCGCATGAGGCTTAACGGCGTAGGCATAAAAAAACTCGGCTTTATCGAGCGAGCGTATGAACTGGCACTGGAAAACGCCGAGTTTCTTCCGCATTACCTGACACTCGAAAGGTTTGGAACAGATATACAATATTTTATGGACTTCCGCAGTTTAACCGACCTTGTAACGCAGATAAGGGAAAAATTGTGGAACATCACAATACAATCAGCCGACATCGCATATACGGACGCACTTGAATTCTACGCATCAGTAAGAGAAGCGGCAAAGCGCAGAGTAGACGCCGCCGAATCAATCTTTAACGCATTATCGCCCTTCTTCAAACGCCACCGAAGTGGAATGGAACAGGAAACCGAGAAGCAGGAATTGCGTGATGCGAAATCGCTCATACACGGAAAGCATGACGGAAAAATCGTAATTGAAAACATCAAACCAAAATTGACAGGCGGAAAACGCAAAATCATTGACGAAACATTTAAAGACTCGGCTAAATTCAAAGATAACATTGAAGGCGAAGCAACCGAATAATTGATAAAAACAGCCTTTCCGCCGCAAAAAAGGGGTAAATTGCCAAATTTGCCTCTTTTAGCCCCTTTTTACCCCAAATTCGAGCGTTTTTTACCCCCAGTTTCAAGTTGATACGTTCGACGTTTCAAGTTGATACCCTCAACGTTCGACCCCTACACCCTGAACGTCCGACGTTAAACCCTCAACGTCCGACGTTTAACCCTGAACGCCCGACCTTTAACCCTGAACGCCCGACCTTTAACCCTGAACGTTCGACCTTAAACCCTCAACGTCCGACCTTAAACCCTCAACGTCCGACCTTAAACCCTCAACGTCCGACCTTAAACCCTGAACGTCCGACACTAAACCCTGAACGTTTGACCTTTAACCCTGAACGTCCGACTTTTAACCTTCGATGTTTTACTTTCTATTGTAATTTCCTTTTTTTCATGCTATATTCATTTCATGAGCATTACTCAAACTGTAACCGTTCCTGACAGCCACCAACTGACCATTAACGTACCGTGCGAAATTCCTGCTGGTCGGGTTATTCTTACGTTTACTCCTTACGGCAAAGATAAAGGAGAATTCGAAGATTTGCTTTCCGCTTCCAACAGCACATTGGCTTTTTGGGATAATAAAGACGATGAGATTTGGGACAATGTTTGATCAAGGCGAAATTCTGTTAATTCCTGTTCCGTTCTCCAATTTATCTTCCGTTAAGAAAAGACCTGTGCTTGTGTTGTCAAATAACGCGCATAATTCTTCCAGCCCAGATATTATAGTTATTGCCATAACATCCAACCTTGAGCAAAAAGGCATAGAAATTTCAAATAATAGTTTGACAGACGGTTTTTTGCCCAAGAAGTCTATTATTAAGGTCGATAAAGTTTATACATTGGAAGCCAGCATAGCTATAAAAAAAATCGGCAAGATTAACAACGATGTTTTGTCAAATATATATAATGAGTTCGTGAAATTAATTTCTCCATAAATCAAGTATAAGCGCCCGCCACTCAATTTTTTTGTTAAATGGTTTAAATTATTTATTGCAAAGATATATTGCATAAAATAAAAAATTATTGTAATGTAGGGCAAACGGCATTTAATAGGTCGGTAACTGTACGCCGCCTGCGAACCTTTGGTTCGACGGCGGCTAGTTACCTGTTCACGTTGTCAGATATTTTTGCGTAAAATGTCAGACAAAAATTTTATAGACATATATAAAGAAATAATATACTATTTTAAGGGAATGAATAACAAAATATTTTCATGTGTTTTAATGATCTTATGCGTACTATTATCAAGCTGTTCAACAAATAATAGAAAACTTGCTAAAAAAATAGACAATATTTTATCCGATTCACCCGATGCCATTGAAGCGATTTTGGAAAAACTGGAATATTCGGACATAATTTTTGTCGCGACAAGTCAAAGCCATTATCTTTTAAATGATACGATATTACTGAGCTCAAATTTACAGCTATTGTATAATGCGGGCGTACGGTACTTTTTTGTTGAAGGCGCTATTATTGATAGTTATAAATATGGATGGACAAAGGAAAAAGACCCCGCTTACCCTTATTATCCATGGGATTATGCCGGTATAAGATACGGCGCTTTTGATTTATTTCATGAAATATATAAATTAAATACGGATAAAAACGAACAAGACAAAATCAAAATAATCGGGCTTCAAACGGATATGGAAAACGCTATTCCGGGAACTGTAAGCGATATAGATAGATATAATTATAGAGATGAATATATGGCGAATATCGCCATTAATGCTATTGACAACGCGAAGCAGGGGGAGAAAATACTAATTAACGCCGGTAGCGACCATGGAAGTAAAGAAATTTTTTCCAATGTATTTGGCGGTAGAGAAAGCTGGAAACCTCTTGGATCATATCTATATGAAAAATATAAAGACAGGTTCCTTTCTTTACACTACATAACATTGGATGAAAATATTCAACTAAGTAATGATTCCGTTTCCAATATAATATTTAAATCCGATGATAAGTTAATCAATTCCAATGAATGGAAAAATATTTCAAATACGCCGAAATTAGTTACTGCCGCAAATGCAAAAAATCTTAGTAAATTATTTTCACGTCTGCGTTTAGACAGACAAAGTAATAGTAATTTTGACGGATTTATCGTTGATAAAAGCGGTATTATGGGGATAATGTTTGGATATACGCTGTTTGATACGGATATTTTAAATATATTCATTGAGCAAACCGGAAAATTGGATAAAGAAATATCTTTATTAAAAGAAGAAGGCCGTTTGGAAAACAAAAATGCTGATATATATTATAAAATAAGTTATATGATAAAATATGTGTATTATTTAAAGTTATATTTTGGCGATAATTTCCCCTATAATTTTTGGAATCCAGAAATGCCTTTAAACGAGGCGATAACAATACTTGGAGATAATATTCCGGAAGGTTCCAAACCGGAAAATAAAATGGTTTTTTCCCCTCCATCCATGGAAACTCTTATGCGTTACCATGATTATAGTTATCACTTCAAGTCAATGAATGATTATTATTGGGCATTTAAATTACCTGCAAGTATAAAAATAAAAATAGAACGACCAAAAATAAATAAAATGAAAGAGCTATTTCCTTACGAGTTATGGACGGAATATTGGTACGCCAAAATGTATATGAAAGGTAATAAATATAAGAAAGCGTATGAATATTTGCAAATTATTTTAAATGATCCATTAATTTATTCAATGCAAATTTATCCTGAAGTTCTTGAAATGGCGATACAATGCGCTGAAAAGCTTAAATTGGATGAACAAGCGAATACTTATAAAAATCAAAAAACTTCGTTATGGAATGAATACTCTATAAATGTAAGCATTTTCTATTTATTTAATTGATTTGGAAGAAAATGTAAAAGGCGACATAAAAATATAATTAAAGAAATATTTACTATTATTGAAGAAATAATAAATAATAAAGTAAAATAAAATGATAATTTTTATAAACAGTCTAATTTATTATTAGAAATCATCCGAAAAATATTTTACCGCGCTTTCGATACGAATTTATTATCCTTAATAAAAAATCGTAATTCCAATTCCTTTCCTATCGTCAGTCCGATACGAGTTCCGCCGGCTATTTCAAACTTTTTCTTGTTATTAAAAACATGTAACGGTCCTTCAATCAAGGACAAATTATTGTGCTTTTTTGTAATGCCGAACGCCTGCGTCAGTTTTCCGGGTCCGTCGCAAAGGTTCTCTATTTTTTTTGTCTTACGTCTTCTTTGCATAACGGAAATTCCCTCGACAGGTTCAAGCGCGCGAAGGAGTACGGCCTCTCCCTCTCCTGTTTTGCCGCTTACGATGTTAAGGCAGTGGTACATTCCGTAGATTAAGTAGACATAGGTATTTCCAGCGGGTCCGAACATTGGCGCGTTACGGACGGTTTTGCCTTTGCTCGCGTGACAGCCCGGATCGTCCCTGTAAAGGTACGCTTCCGTTTCGACAATCATCCCTTTTAAATCGCCGAAAACAAGATATTTGCCAAGAAGCGCTTTAGCGAGATTGACCGTAGGCTGGTTAAAAAATTTTTTTCCAAGCGGCATGAAAGACATTGTACAATATGTTAGAATTATTCCATAGAGGGGAAAATGGCGGTAAATCTGCGCGACAGACTCAAAAGAATACAGGAAAATAGAAAAATTGAATCTCCGCCGGACCGGACGAGCGTCCCTCCGATTGAAGACTGTTCAAAACTGATAAATCTTGGCTGGAAACAGTGCGGTTATAAAACGCTAAAAAGAGAAATTGATTTTCCTTCGCCGTTTAAAAAAGATTCCGCCCTTCCGCCCGCTCTTGCCGTCCTTGTCCCGGATTTAGCGCACGGGAAAATGCCTAAAATTGAGGACTTTCTCTTTTTTGACTTGGAAACATCGGGACTTTACGGCGGATCGGCGGGAACAATCGCGTTTCTTGCCGCCTTCGGGAAACCGCTTTCAGACGGAAAAATGCGCATAACGCAGTATCTGCTTTTGGACTATCCCGGCGAAAATGATTTCCTGCTAAACGTAATCGCGGAACTGAATAAGGAAAACACGGTAATCGTGACATATAACGGAAAATGTTTTGATTCGCAAATAATAAAAGCAAGGTGTCTTATTAATAGAATAAAGCCGCCCGAATATCGGCATGTTGATCTGCTTCATCCGGCGAGGCGGCTTTGGAAAAATATTATTCAGGATTGCTCTCAAAAGTCGGTTGAAACCGATATTCTAAGATTTAATCGTATAGACGATATTCCCGGCTCTCTAGCGCCTGAAATCTGGTTTGAGTTTCTTAAAACGGGGGAAATAGACCGTTTAATGGGTATTTGCGATCACAATCTATCCGACATAAAAGGGCTTGCCTCAATTTTAACGGCGATGATTTTAATAGCCGAGGATCCTTTCGACGCGAAATATAATTATGATACTGGAAGGCTCGCGCTTTACTGGCGTATTTTTTGCAGACGGTATGAATACGAAGATTTACGGGAAACAGGCGGCAAACTTTTACGCTTTGCCGCGAAGAAAGATATTCAATGTTTACCGAATATAAAAGCCGCTATATTCAACGCGTTAGCCATTGACTGCGAAAGAAATCAAAAAAACGTCTCTCTTGCGATGGAATATGTAAAAAAAGGCCTATTGTTAACGGAAATCAGTGAAAATTGGCGCGATGAATTTGAACGCAGGAAAAAAAGGCTGGAAAATAAGACTTCACGCAAAGGATATAAAAAAAGAAAAGCTCACGAAGAGGAATAAAAGGTTTTTATTCGCTATCCTATCGTGAAGCCCATATATAACCTTCGGACAAAAACCTCTAATCCCCCTTAGTGATCTTTGTGAGAAGTCTTTCGAAATAATTTAATCATTCACCCCTTTAATCCGTTCCATCTGTCCTCGGTAAAAGGCGGAAGAGCCGCCGCGCCTGTCAATTTCCGCCTGCATTTTTTGGCGGACAGCTTGGGCGAATTCGCGTAATGAATCCGATGTTATTTCGCCTTTTTCATCGCGTTTTATATAATTGGACGGATATTCGGGATTAAGGATAATTAATGTCTCATTCGGCAGGGTACTGCCCCAAAAAGACCACGGGCGGAACAGTCCTTCGGAAAAAACGGTAACCATAGGTATTACCGGAATATTTAATTCAGCCGCTATTCTGAACGCGCCTGTTTTAAATTCTTTAATATTTTGATTGTATAAAAAACATTCGCCTTCAGGATAAAAATGTATAAATCTACGGTACTTAAACGCCTGTTCGCTAATTTCTATAATTTTTCGGTAACCCATAATGCCTCTGGGAATCGGAACCCCCCCCAAAAGGCGGGTAAATGTCCCTAAAAACGGAGATTCAACGGTAGATTCCAGCATGGTATGAAATGAGAGGCGCGGAAATATGAGACATCCTATTTTTGCGGGTTCCAAAAATGTGGTATGGTTTGATACGGTAATCGCTTTGCGAATACCGTAAGTTTTAAAACGATTTTTATATCTGGTAAAAAACATAAGATAATTAATCAACATGGCGATTGGTATAATCAGATATAATGTCGCCGCCGACGCTATTCTGAAAAATATAGAAAAATCTATTATAGGACGACCATGTTTATACGGCATCAGTTTACCTTACGATCCTTCCACATAAATCCCCTGCCGGAAATTGTTCTGAACCATGACCATGCGGCCATATAAACTAAATTTAAAAAAAATAACGGCCAAAGAAAACAGTACCACCAGTTTAACCTTAGTCCAAGGAACATAAATAACCATGTCAATGTATAGAGAATGTTTACAAATAAAATATGTAATGTCCACGAACTATTGGTAATAATACAACCGATAAGAAGAGGCATCGGAAAAAATAAAAAGAAAACAACGCAAATTAAACACAAAAAAATAACCAACGAATTTTTGCCGAGAAAATTAAAAGTATTTTTTCCTATGCCTTCTATCGCGCTGTGGTGGCCGTCATACATTCTGCAAAAAACATACTCGGAGATATTTAAAAAACTGGTGGTGTATCCTTTTTTCTTAACAATTCGCGACATATAAATATCTTCGATTGTTTTCTTCTTGAATGTCTCGCATCTTCCTATCGCTTTAAATACGTTATGCCTTATTACTATAAATTGCCCTATCGCCGCTGAAAAAAAGCTTAATTTCGTAAAACGGTTTAAAAAAAGCGGAATAACAAAACCTATTAAAAAAAACATTAATGGAACGGTTATAATTTCTCCGAATGTAATAAAAATCTGCCCTATATAACCGGAGATCATGTCGGTCTTTAAATAATCCATGTTTGTAACCGCCCAAGAAATACTCGCGGGACTGTGTATTGTATCCGCGTCCGTAAAGATCAGTATTTCGCCTTTCGCGTAATCCGAAAGTTGCTGTAGCGCGTAAGGTTTGCCGAACCAGTCGTCGGGAAGCGGCTTCCCGGAAAATACTTTTACTTTTTCATTCTCCGCCGCGATACGGTCAAGGATTGTTTTTGTATTATCCGTGGAATTGTCGTCTAAAACTAAAATTTCATAATTTTGATAATGTTGGTTAATAAGCGAATTAAGACATTTTTCAATGTTTTCCTCTTCATTTCTCGCCGGAATTAAAACCGAAACAAGAGGGCCGTTATAAATTTCCGGTCCGTGGGTAAATCTCCACATTTCATAGTGGTTCGCGAGGGATAAAATAAAAAAATAGGTGGCTAATACGACCAACGCATTATAGTAAAATGGACTATAAAGAGCGGATAATGAATTTAACATTTTGTTCCTTCCGTTATAATGTTTTCGCAAACAAAGTTTGCGCGAATTTATTTGTCGGATAAAGTTCCAGACATTTTAAAAGCCAGGGTTTGGCGAGTGAATACTTTTTTTGCTGTATATACGCGTAGGCGATGCCGATATTTACATTAAATAGGTCGTCCTTTTCATAATCGCACTCTTGAGGAATAACGGTCATCATATCTATGCCTTTTTTGTAATCGTAAAGAGGCCAGGGGGGATAAATCCATCTGGAAGCGAGCATTATTCGCGCGGCGGCGTTTTTTTTGTCGATTTCAAGCGCTTTTTTTGAGTATTTCTCGACGTTTAACCCGTTAGACATAGCGTAAGACGCGGAATTAACGGCGCAGGATTGGGATATATTTTCAGCTAACATTTGATACGCTTCGGAACTGGCCTGTATTTCCAGGGCTTTTTCCGCCCACTTGATCCCTTCGGCATAGTGAACCGCGGCCTTGTCTTTTTTTTCTTCGTATTGATACGCCCTGCCCATCATATATTCACAACGGGAAAGCATTATATACAAAGGAGAGCCTGAAAAAGAACTTTTTGCCGTTTCGGACGTGTTTTTATATAATGGAAGTATTTCATCCGCGGTCAACTCCTGTTCGTAAATAGCGTCCCTCAAAGGAGAATACCACTGAGGCGGCGATTCGGCCGATAAATCGGCTCCCGAGACAAGTAAGATAAAAATAAACGCGAACATATCTACAATATATCTATTTTTCATTTTCTTTTCAATATTGTATCAAAGTTTTTATTTATTTGAAAATATTGATTTTTATTTTTAATTGAGTTATCGTATTATGGTAAATAAAATGTACGACTACATACAATCTTGGAAAATAAAAGTAACAACGGCTATTAACGCCGTATTAGCTGACGCGGGTATTAATGAGATAATAAAACCGGATCAAGTCACGGCGGAAGATCCGCCGAATCCCGAATTAGGGGACATCGGTTTCCCGATGTTCGGTTTTTCAAAAATATTAAAAAAAGGGCCGCCGCAGATAGCGCAAATGGCGGCTGAAAAACTTTCAAAGCTCCTTATCGGTGAAAAATCCGCCGCAGAGGCGCGGGCGCAGGGACCGTATCTGAATATAAAAATGGATCGCGCCGTGACGGCGAGGACGATACTTGGGCGGGTTACTAACGACCGTAAAAATGATTTTTCCTTTGGAAGACCGCGGAATTATGAGGGAAAAAGGGTAATGGTGGAGTTTTCAAGCCCGAATACCAATAAACCGCTTCATCTTGGACATTTACGAAACGATGTGTTAGGCGAAAGCATATCCCGCATTTTAGCGGCTTGCGGCGCGCGGGTGCGAAAAGTTTGTATAATAAATGACCGCGGTATTCACATTTGTAAATCGATGCTCGCATATAAGGAACAGGGGCAGGGTAAAACGCCGGAAAGCGAGGGCGTAAAAAGCGACCGCTTTGTAGGCGATTGGTATGTGTATTTCAATAAGACGTTAAAAAAAGAAGCGGAAGAATTAGTAAAAACGGGTATTGAAAAAGAAGACGCAGCCGAAGCGCAAACCCAGTCCATGAAGAAAGCGCAGGAATTATTGCGTAATTGGGAAGCGGGGGACGCTGAAACCGTGGAACTTTGGAAAAAGATGAACGGTTGGGCGATTGAGGGAATGAAAAAAACTTATGAGAGAACGGGCGTTTCATTTGATAAATACTATTTTGAAAGCGAAACCTATATGCTCGGTAAGGATGAGGTTTTAAAAGGGCTTGAAAAAGGCATTTTCTTCCGTCAGGAGGACGGTTCCGTAGCGGTCGATCTTAGCGGGGAAAAACTCGATAAAAAGATACTTTTACGAAGCGACGGCACGTCAATCTACATTACGCAGGATTTTGGAACGGCTATTAACCGTCATAAGGACTGGCCCTTTGACAAGATGATTTATGTGGTCGGTTCGGAACAGCAGTACCATTTTAAGGTTCTTTTTATTTTACTGGAAAAACTCGGCTATTCGTGGGCAAAAAACCTTCATCATCTTTCCTACGGCATGGTTAACCTTCCCGAAGGAAGAATGAAAAGCCGCGAAGGAACCGTAGTTGACGCGGACGATTTACTTGACTCACTGCGCGATATGGCGTTATCGGAGATACGCGAAAAGGGCAGGGAAGAGGAGGTAGGAGACCCGCTGGAAGTAGCTGAAAAAATAGCCCTTGGAGCCCTGCATTATTTTCTGCTCCAGCCGAATCCCGTTAAAGATATGCTTTTTGATCCTAAGGAATCGCTTTCATTTACTGGGAACACCGGCCCTTATTTGCAGTACATGGGGGCGCGTATTTCTTCGATGTTGCGCAAGAATGAGCAATTAGCAGTGAGCAATGAGCAATTGGCAATTGACGATGAACAAAACGGGTTTTCTTTGTTGGTGTCCGATCCCGAGTGGGAACTTGTTAAGACGCTGGCGGCATACCCTGGGAAGATAAGCCAATCGGCCGAAGACCTTGATCCTTCCCATTTAACGGGGTTTCTTTATGAGCTTTCCAAGTCATTCAGCCGTTTCTACCACGAATGCCCTATCCTTAACTGCGACGATCCCGCCCTGTCCAAGGCGAGGCTTGAATTAAGCCGCGCCGTGATGACGGTATTAAAAGACGCGTTTCATTTGGTTTGCATACCGTTTCTGGAAGTTATGTAATTATTATTTTTATGATAAAATATAACGGGAGAATTATTAAACATGAAAAGGAGGTTACTATGAAAAAATATTTTTCATTATTTTTAACGGTTATTTTAACGGCGGCGTTCGCGGCTTGTTCGTCAGGGTCGCTGAAACCGAAAAATGTTTCCGTACCCGCGGACAACAACGCTAAAATCTTTGTTGAAGCCGTGCCGAATTTACCGAAGGATTTTATGTTCGGCGCCGACGTATCCATGATTCCGGCGCTGGAAAACAGCGGTGTGAAATTTAAAAGTTTTGACGGCAAAGAACAGGATGTTTTTAAGACGCTCTCCGAGGCGGGCGTAAATTACATACGCGTGCGCGTCTGGAATGACCCCTATGATACCAAGGGCAGGATTTACGGCGGCGGCAACTGCGACGTAAAAAACGCGGCTACTATTGCCGCTCGCGCTAAAAAGTACGGATTAAAATTATTTGTCGATTTCCATTACTCCGATTTTTGGGCCGACCCCAGCAAACAAATGGTTCCCAAGGCTTGGGCTAATATGGAACTCGAACAGAAAGCGGTCGCTTTGGAACAGTTTACCGCCGCCGCGTTGAAGGAAATCGGGAAGAGCGGGAACATCGGCATGGTGCAGTTGGGTAATGAGACCAACAACGCTATGAGCGGCGAAACCAAATGGATGAACATCGCCGTACTGATGAACGCCGGGGCGAGAGCGGTCCGTAAATATAATAAAAACATCAAAATCGCGGTTCATTTCGCCAACCCCGAACAAGGGCGATATGTAAATAACGCCCAGTATTTAAAGAACTTTAATGTTGACTATGACGTATTCGCGAGTTCGTATTATCCCTATTGGCACGGAACGCTGGATAATTTAAAAGCCCAGTTACTCATGGTAAAAGAGCGATATGGCAAAGAGGTACTGATAGCCGAAACGGCCTACGTCTACACCGAGGAGGACGGTGACGGATTCGGTAATACCATGACCGACCCGCGCGGTCAGCCGTACCCGTTTTCTGTCTATGGACAGGCAAGGTCCTTGCGGAATGTTATAGCCGCGGCGGCGGATGTAGGAGCTATCGGCGTGTTTTATTGGGAACCGACATGGATACCCGTAGGAACGGATTATAACTCCAACTTCGCCAAATGGGAACAGTTCGGAAGCGGGTGGGCTACCAGTTACGCTTCCGAATATGACCCCAAAGACGCGGGTATGTGGTACGGCGGCAACGCCGTGGATAACCAGGCGCTGTTTGATTTCAACGGTAATCCTTTGCCGTCTTTGAACGTGTTTAAGTACGCCAAAAACGGAGCGTCAATGAAAGAGAATTTTATTGACGCGATACCCGATATCGAATTTACCCAATTACTTACGGAACCGCGGGTCCTGCCGGAAACGGTCAGCGTGGTATACGCCGACAGCGGTAAACAGGCCGTGCCCGTAACATGGAACCAGGCGCAGTTAAACGAGGTGAAAAAGATAGGCGATTATGTCATTGACGGAGTAACCGAGGGTAAGCCGATCAAATGTTTCCTGAGCATCGAGGTAAAGAATTGTATTGTCAACGGCGATTTTGAAGATACGAATATGAAAATGTGGAATGTTTCAGGTTCCGTCACACCCGACGGCCATATTGAACGGCGCACGGCAGACCCTAGGTCAGGCGAGGCGAGCTTCCATTTTTGGGACAATAAGCCGCTGGATTTTACCGTAACCCAAAAAATTCCGGACTTGGAACCGGGTACGTATATGCTGAGCGCCTATCTGCAAGGGGATAAGGGCGGACCTGACGCGGAATTATTTATTTTCGCGCAAACCGGATCGCTTTATGAGCGGGCGAATATAACATTGGAAGGCTATAAAAACTTTCAACAGGCGGTGGTTAATTTTAAATTAACCAAGACCGATTCCGTAACCGTAGGCTTTACGGTAAAATGCGCCGCCGGCGGCTGGGGCGGCTGGGACGATTTTAAACTGTTCAAGATGGAATAGGGAAGGGCGCATTATACAATGAAAGTCTTGAAAAAGCAAGAAATATTTTTTTATTTTTTTTGTTGACAGTTTTTTATTTTTATTATACTATTATTTATCAACGCGTGTTGATTACACGTGTTGATAAAAAAAGGTTAAGCGATTTCAAAATGTTAAAATTTGGAGTTGCAGCCAAAACTTTATTTAAGGAGAAACAAATGAAAAAACTTATCAGATTTTTTTCAGTTTGTCTGTTGGTTTTGATGCTGGTTCCTATGGTATCCTGCACCAAAAAAGACACGACGGCAAAAAAGGCGGAGAAACTCACATTCTGGGTATACGATGCCGGCCGTATCGAGATACTTAATACACTTGGTAAGAAATTTGAAGCCGAGTTCGGCGTACCGGTGGAAGTATCAATGGTTGATCTGGGGCAGATACGCAACCAGTTCCTGCTGGCTTCCGGCGGGGATGAATGCGCCGATATCGCCATTATTCCCCACGATAACTTAGGAGCTCTGGTTGAAAACGGCATGGTAATGGAAATAAACCTTGGTTCGAAAAAAGGTTCTTATCTACAGCCGGCGCTTGATGGGTTTAACTATAACGGAAAACTCTACGGCGTTCCTTTGGCGGTAGAAAATATCGGATTTTTCTATAATACTACCATGATGTCCGCTCCTCCCGAAACATGGGATGACGCTATAGCTATAGCTCAAAACCTTATTAAGGCCGGAAAAGCGGAAGTTATGATGGGTCTTCCTGACGCTACCTACAACGCGTACCCCGTATATGACTGCTTTGGCGGCGCGATTTTCGGTAAAAAGACCGACGGCAGCTTGGACGGTAAAAATGTACTTATGGCGGATCCGGGCTTTGTGGCCGGGTTAGAATGGCTTACAACCCAGGTAAGACAGAGAAAATTGATTCCGGAAAATATTGATTGGGACGCGGCCCACGTATTGTTTGAGGGCGGCAAAGCGCCTTTCTGTATGACCGGACCTTGGGCGTTGAATCGTTTTAAAGAATCCAAAGTTCCATATGCGATTACCAAATTCCCGGCCGCTAAAAAAGGCGGACCGGCCGGCAATCCTTTCTTGGGAGTCCAGGGCATGATTATCAGTTCCGCAAGCCCGCGCAAACTGTTGGCCCAATCGTTCGCGGTTGATTTTATGGCTAGAGAAGAAAATTATAAAGCGATATTCCAAGCCGAACAAAGACCTTCCGCATGGAAGTCGGTATTTGAAGGCGCCAGTGACAGCGACACCAAAGGCTTTAATGCCGCCGGTGTAGCCGCGGTTCCAATGCCGTCAATTCCTGAAATGGGCAATGTATGGGACGCTTGGGTCGCCGCAGCAGCGTTGGCCTTTTCTGGTGAAAGAACGCCTAAAGCCGCGTTAGAGAATGCAAAAACTCAGATTTTGAACAAATGATAAAGCAAATTTTAAAAATCGCCGGAACAGCCGTTTTTTGTTTCTTTGGCTGTTACTTCATGTTCCGGCTATTTAGAGATGGTTTTGCCGCTTTTGGGATATTTATTGGCGCTGCCACCTGTTTTGTTACTCTTATCATGCTTCGTAATTCCCTCACCGCCTGGCGTTGGCTTGCCGCCGGGTTGGTGATGGCCGTACTGTTTACTGTCTATCCCATTTTATATACTATTTACCTTTCCTATACGAATATGAGCGGCGGTCATCTCCTGACAAAAGCTCAGGTAGTAAGGCGGCTTTCAGAGGAAATGTATAACCCTGATGACGGTGGTTCTTGGGCATGGACGGCTTACAGGAAGGGAAAAGATTTTTTGCTTTTACTTCAACAAGATAACAGCTTTTCTTCCATCAAGCCTGGCGGTTCTCTTGAAGAACGGGACTTCAAGGAACCGCCTTTAAAGGTTGAAGGTTATACAATAATGAAACCCGCTGAAATCATGCAGAGTTTTAAAGAACTTGGACAAGTGGAATTTGGACGCCCTCCGTTTGTTGTTAAAATACTCTCCATGCAGGAAGCGTCCGTACAGTTGCCGCTCTACACTTATAATAATGCCGAAGATACGTTTACCGATAACCGAGACAGTGTGGTTTACAGGAATGTGGTCGGTACTTATACCTCCCAATCCGGTAAAACTCTCACCCCCGGCTTTTTTACGACTATAGGCTGGAAAAATTACAATAGATTTTTAACCAACAAAGGTTATTTAAGGCCGGTATTCGGCATATTTATCTGGAACATCGCGTTTTCTCTCTTCTCAGTGCTGATTAGTTTTGCCCTTGGCATGCTGATCGCCCTGCTTTTTGAAGATTTAAAATATAAACGAATTATAAGGACATTGCTCATCGTGCCTTACCCCATTCCTGTATTGGTCTCAATCATGGTATGGCGCGGATTGCTCAATGAAAATATGGGTTTGGTTACAACGTTGGTTTCCAATATTTTCGGCTCTTCTCCAAAGTTCTTTACCGATTTAAATTGGACCCGCTTTGCCCTGATCATGATCAATGTGTACTTATCGTATCCCTACTTTTACGTGCTTTCGTCGGGAGCCCTCAAAGCTATACCCAAAGAACTATTTGAAGCCGCGGCAATTGACGGAGCGAATCCTTTTACGGTAGTACGAAAAATTATTTTACCCCTTGTAATGCGAATATTGGCTCCGCTTGTGATAGCCTCTTTCTGTTTCAATTTCAATAACTTTACCCTTATTTGGGGCTTTAACGCCGGGTTGCCGGCAATGGCGGATACCGCGGTACCGATGGGATATTCAGACCTGCTTATCTCATTTATTTACCGTCTTGGTTTCAGTTCATCTAACGCGGCTGATTACGGTTTTACCGCGGCCATTACTGTAATGCTTTTCCTCTTGGTGGCGTTGATGGTGCTATTCCAGACGATGAATACCAAAACCATTAAGGAATCATAAAAAGGTAAAGGAGTATTAAATGGAAGATCAAATAAGCATATATGCCATTAACAAAGGTATGGTTAGAACGGCAAAGTATATAATCGCCGTGGCTCTTGTTTTATTCGCCGTAATCCCATTCTTTTGGATTATAGCCACTTCTTTTAATCCCGCGCGCTCCCTTCTCGGAGCGCGACTGATTCCTGAGAAGCTTACAATAAACAACTACAAGGATTTGGTTAGCAATACCAACTTATATTTTAGCAAATGGATGTTTAATTCCTTCAAAATATCGGTAATCTCCGTATCCATAATTGTACTGCTGACATGTACTTCGGCTTACGCGTTATCGCGCTTTAGGTTTAAGGGCAAGCGGGGGGTATTGATGGGAATTATGATCCTAAACATTTTCCCCGGGACTCTCGCCATGATAGCCATTTTTATTATGATGCAGCAAATAGGCAATTACTTTCCGATGCTCGGTCTTAACACGCACAGCGGATTAATCTGTATATATGTAGCCGGGTCTATGAGTATTAACGTAATAATGGTTAAATCGTTCATTGATTCCATTTCGCAGGAATTGGATGAATCCGCGCTTATTGAAGGCGCCACTTACTGGCAGGTTTTTTGGAAGATTATTTTTCCGATAATAAGTCCGATGGTGATCACGGTCGCCATTCTGGCGTTTATGAGCACTTACGGCGATTTCGTAATCGCCAATCTCCTCCTTAAGGGAAATGATAAAGTTACCGTGATGGTCGGCATATTCCAATTTACCCAACAGCGCTTTGACACGAACTGGGGAATCGTTACGGCCGGTACGGTACTGGCGGCAATTCCTGTAGTAATACTGTTCTTCGCGTCTCAAAAATACATAGTTGACGGAGTAATGATGGGAGCTTTAAAAGAATAATCATTACCGGCAAACGGTGATGTTTATAACGGGACGGTAGCGATGTCTAATTTTATATTAAACCTGATACACCGTCCCGAATTAGTTCCCGAATATGCGGAAAAAGTTACCGGACACGGAAAAAAAGAAGATATTGGCGCGAAAAACCTATTAACCGAATCCTTGGATATTTTTAAATTACAGCAAAGCATAGCGCACAAAAACGGATTAAAAACAACCATTCAAATGACATACGCTAGTTTGTTTAACGCCGAGGCGGTGCAAATAGCGAAGGACGACAGCGGCAAATACGGCGATGAAATCGCCTTGTCGCTGTTGGGACTTCCATGCGGCGAATTTCGGGAAAAATACAAGACAAAAGATTTTTGTATTTGGATGTTCTCGATGGAAGACAAAAAGACGATAGTAGACGACGTATTCGGTAAATTTTACGATATATTCGGCTTTTATCCCTCTTCAACGGGGTCTTATTACATGGACGCCGAATTAATAAATTATATAAAGGAAAAATATCCGTCCGTTATATGCGCGATAGCCACCTGTTGGGAGGAAGGTCCTAAAGCGTACAGAACCTGCAACAACTCGTGGTATACGCTTTTTGACGGCGGACCGTGGAATCCGTGGATACCATCCAAACAAAATACGCACGCTCCCGCCGCCAATGAAAACGAGGACGGCGGGATAGTCGCCATACCGCATCTGTCGCGGGATCTTTTGGCGTGTTTTGACGGTAACGGCTCTAACTTCGGAACGCATCCGCAGAATGTGTTGCGCGGTATGATTTACAAGGATGGCGAATATCCGTATCTTTTTAACCTTATCGACCAATACCGGCATTTGGAAAAATACAACGGGGGCGAGGCTTACAACATGGTGTTCGTAGGCCCCGGTTGGATGAACAAGGCCGGCAGGTGGGAGGTTCCGTTCGAACTGAGCGTAAAAAGTTACGAGGATTGCCTTGCGTACTACGGTAATCTTAAAAAAGAAGGCAAGTGCGTCGATATGACGATGGCGGAATACGCGGGTCATTACCGTTTTAAAAAAATTTACACAACGCCCGAATGCGCTCTGTGGAAGGACATACTTTACGGCTCGAATAAGCAGTTGTTCTGGTACTGCGATCCTTTCATGCGTACCTGCGTTGACATGAATCAGGGCGGCGCGTTGATAGATTTAAGACCGTACGCGGCGAAAATTAATTGGCCGGTGGGCATAGGAACCAAGCATGTTCAAGACGCGTCCTATCCGTTTTTAATACAGTCGATGTATCGCGCCGGTTTTTTTACGCATTACGCGGGCGAAGGAACAATCCGCAGTTTAAAAATTCATTACGACGGCGAAGAAGCGGACCTGTGTTTATGCCGTACCAAGGCAAAATTCAGCCAAAGCGGCAAAACCCGCAGTCTAACCCTCGATCCCGTTGAAATTGAATTTTCGGATATGAAATTAACCGTGCAAACCGTATACGATTTTGAAGAAGGGTCGTCCGCCATTAAGACCACACGGAAGATACTGAATATGTCCAAACCCGCCGAAGTGGAGTTTGACGAATACATTACCGCCTGCTACGGAACCACCGAATACCCGGAGGATATGACCTGCGTTACATTAACCGTTAAAAACGCGGTAAATGAAGAGGTAATTAATTATAACTATAAATGCCGCGAGATTAAATCCGCGGGCGCTATTTACGTTTCCGCGGAGATCGGCGCTATTAACACCCGCGTTGATTTTGAGCCGTCCGGCAACGCTGAAGGTTACGTAAGAGAGGGCTATGCGTTTTCACCCATGTTTACTTTGGGCTTAAAAAAGAAAATCGGCGAAGGGGGGGAGTTTGTATCATGGCTCAGGCTAAAAAAGGCAAAATGAACTATCGGTGTCCGTCCTGCTTTATGCGCGATTTGGATATCGATATGTTTTACGACGCGGAAAAAAAAGAGTATTACTGTTTAAGGTGTTGTTATACGGGTAACGAGGCGGATGTAATTAAAAAAAACGATATGGCGCGTTTTCGCTACCGTAACCTTCTTGACCGTATGGAAAAATTTGAGGATTAAAGCGGCTATGATGGAAATAGGAATGGACGTTTCGACTCTTGAAGAAACTGAGAAGTTGGGCGGCAAGTTTTATGAAAATGGAAAAGAAGCTCCGCTTTACGATATTTTTAAAAAACACGGAGTTACGAGTATCCGCCTGCGCCTGTGGAACAACCCTTTTAGCGAAAAAGGCGAAAACTACGGAGCCGGCGGCTGTGATATAGAGACCGTTTTACGCTTGGCGCGCCGAGCGGTAAAAAACGGAATGAATTGGATATTGGATTTTCACTACTCGGATTTTTGGGCGGATCCCGCAAGACAGCTTATTCCAAAAGCTTGGCAAGGTTTTACCCTTGAACAAACGGAAAAGGCCGTTTATGAGTATACAAAAGAGATTCTCGCCCGCTGTAAAAAAGAGGCGATCTATCCGGAATATGCGCAGATAGGGAATGAGATTACCAACGGTATGCTTTGGCCGCTAGGCAAGGTGGATTACGATAAAGTAACGGGCGAGCCCGTCAGTTACGCTAATTTAACGTGGTTGTTAAATGCGGGTGTTAAGGCGGCGCGTGAAAGCGGAAACGTAAAAATAATTCTTCACTTGGAAAAGTCTTGCGATAACGTAAGATACCGCCAATGGTTTGACGCTGTTACCGCGGCGGGAGTTGATTACGATATTATCGGAGTTTCATACTATCCGCATTGGCATGGAACTATAAGTGAGCTTAAGTATAATTTAGATGATATTTCACAGCGTTACAATAAGGACGTAATGGTCGTAGAAACGGATTATTCGTTTACCGATAAACATTACGACGACAATCCTAAGGTTCCACTTATTGTTAACGAAAGTATAACTATGCCGAATGGCGCGGCTGTGCCGTATCCGCATAGCATAGAAGGGCAAAGCAACTTTTTACGCGATCTTGTAAAAATGGTAAAAAGCGTTAAACGCTGTAAAGGATTGTACTATTGGGAACCCGGGTGGCTTCCGGTGAATGGGTCAACATGGGCGACCGAGGCGGCGCGTAAATATATAGGCGAGGAACACAAAGCGGGGGGAAACGAAAGGGCGAATCAATGCCTGTTTGATTATAAAGGAAATTTATTGCCCGCGATTAACGAATTGTCTAAACTGCGTTGACGTGTTCCGGGCATATTGGGGGAAAGAGTGAAAAAGGCCATGCGGCATCCGCCGATTGCGGCAAAATTTAAATGTTTTTTGCATGGGGGCGATTATAACCCCGAACAATGGTTGAAATGGAAAGATACCGTCTGGAAAGAGGATATGCGGCTGGCGAAACTAGCCGGAGTAAACACTCTTTCGTTTGGGATTTTCGCATGGGCGGCGCTTGAACCGTCGGAAGGCGAGTACCGTTTTGAATGGCTTGATGAAATTATGGATATGCTGGCGGAAAACGGAATGGCCGCCGTCCTTGCGACACCGTCCGGATCGCGCCCCGTGTGGATGGCTCAAAAATACCCTGAAGTTTTACGGGTAAACGGATACAGGATAAAAAATTTTTATGGAGAGCGGCACAATCACTGTATGTCTTCCCCTGTTTACCGCGAAAAAACGACCGCAATCAACACCCGTCTCGCGGAGCGGTATAAAAATCATCCCGCGCTGGCCGTTTGGCATATCTCCAATGAATACTCAGGCGAGTGTCACTGCCCTTTGTGTCAGGAAAATTTCAGAAGCTATCTTAAAAAACGTTTCGGTAATTTGGACGCTCTTAACGAGGCGTGGTGGAACAGCTTTTGGAGCCATACCTATACGGACTGGTCACAGGTGGAAAGTCCGGGTCCGTTAGGCGAAAGAAACGTACACGGTCTTAATCTGGAATGGAAACGCTTTTGTACGGAGCAGATTGTCGATTTTTATTTAAATGAGACGGCTCCGCTTAAAAGAATAACCCCTGATGTTCCATGTACTACCAATCTGATGTCGGGATCGACCGGCGTAGATAATTTCCGTCTCGCGAGGGTGCTGGATGTTGACGCTTGGGACAGTTACCCTGAATGGACCGGTACGGAAAAAGATATTGAAATCGGAGCGTTGTTTTCGTTTTACCACGACATGAATCGTTCGGCCAAAGATAAGCCGTTTATGATGATAGAATCCTGTCCCACGGCGACAAGCTGGCGGTCTGTGGCAAAACTGCACCGGCCCGGCGTACACATGCTCCAGTCGATGCAGGCGGTGGCGCATGGCGCGGATACCGTGCAATATTTTCAATTTCGCAAAAGCCGCGGCTCCAGTGAAAAATTCCACGGCGCTATTGTTGATCACGAAGGTTCGGAAAATACCCGCGTCTTCAACGATGTGGCGGAAGTCGGCAAACGCCTTGCGGGTATAAGTAACATTATCGGAACATCAAACCCGTCCGCGGTGGCTATAATCTACGACTATCAAAATCAATGGATATTGGACGATATTAAGGGATTGCACAGTGGAAATAACAAGTACAAGGAAACCGTTGTCAGCCACTATCGCGCCTTCTGGAGTATGGGCGTATCGGTTGACGTATTGGATTCCGTAAGTAATCTTGACGGTTATGATTTGATTGTAGCTCCTATGCTGTATATGTTGCGTCCGGGTTTTGCGGAAAAAATCTCCGCATTCGTAAAAGCTGGCGGGACTTTTGTCGCCACTTATGTTACGGGTTATGCCGATGAAAATGATTTGTGTTTTCTTGGCGGTTTTCCCGGTCCGTTAAAGGAAGTTTTAGGTATCTGGAGCGAAGAAATTGACGCGTTGTATCCTGAAGACAAGAATTCTTTTAACTGGAACGGTAAAAAATATGATGTTATTGACTTTTGTGAGCTGGTTAATTTGCAGGGAGCGGAAAGTCTTGCCGTTTATAACAGTGATTTTTACAAGAACCGGCCCGCCGTTACCGTGAACAGTTACGGAAAAGGCAAAGCTTTTTTTATTGCGGCGCGTACAGGGCAAGCCTTCCTTAATGATTTCTATAAATGGCTCGTAACGGAGACAAACATCCCTCGTAGTCTTGGTTCGCGGTTGCCCGAAGGGGTAACGGCGCAAACGCGAAGCGACGGTGATACCGATTATATCTTTTTAATGAATTTTTCACCTTCCGAAAAAACGGTGGAAACAGACGACGGGCGTATAACGCTCGCCCCCTGGGGAGTACATATTAAGGAGGAAAGGAGAAAAATGTGAAAACGATATTTTTTACAAAAGAGCGTATATCGTGAAAAAGAATCGAAAACCGAAAACAACGCAGGATGACGTCGCGCGTTATGCCGGGGTAACCCGCAGTATGGTATCTTATGTGATCAACGGCAGCGACCGCTCTGTCGCTCCTGTTACAAAACAAAAAATTCTTAATGCCATAAGCGAGCTTGAATACAGGCCGAATGAATTCGCCCAGGCTTTGAGTATGGGCAAAAAAAAAGTTTTGGCGGATCAAAATATCGGCATCGTACTGTGCAACGCGGAAATGTTCCTGCGTCCGTATTACGCGGAAATATTGGCGGGAATTCATCAGGCGGCCCATGAAAAAGATTTTCACATACGGTTTATCCGGTTTTTTGATGAATTAAAAGACCCTATTCTATTTAGCCAATTCATTCATTCCGAGGAAATCTGCGGTCTGTTATTATTGGCACTTGATCAATGTATAGAAACCTCTGAAGACAGGCGGCTTATTGAACGTATTCAAAAGCAAATAGATCAAATAGTCTGCGTAGATTGGCAGATAACGGGACTGTCTTCCGTATCATTTGACAGGCAGGCGGCGGCTTTCCTGACGGTAAATTATCTCTTTGATCAAGGTTATTCCGACATCGCGTATATCGGCGAACCGGATCAGCGCGTTATCGGATTTAAGCAGGCTTTTTTAGGATATGGGTTGGAAGATATATCCGGGCTTTACATCGGCGTGGCGGCGGATATGGAAACAGGATATGACATTGTACGACAAATGCACCGAAGCAGGGGCTCTTTACCCAGGGCCATTTGCGCCGGTTCCGACGAAGTAGCCATTGGCATTCTCCATTATCTGCATGAACAGGGAATTATCGTACCTGATGATACCGCTCTTATAAGTATCGATAACATTGAAATGGCCGAATACACTAATCCCCAACTTACCACAGTGAACGTTCAGAAGCGGGCGATAGGTTACCGCGCCGTTGAAATGATCATGAACCGCTCCGCCGGACAGGGAGAGAACGCGTTAACCCTGCTTTTGCCCACAAATCTGATAATACGCAAATCAGCATAATTTTCAGTAGATTCTATCTTAAGATTCCGCAAAAAAAAATTGACACATTATTTAGAATTTGGTATTATCTGAAAAGGGGTGTAAAAAATGAAAAAATTAATATTTATTATAATGATGTTAGTTGTAACCAATTTTGTTTATAGCGATCCGATAGATGATACCGCTAAATCAATAGTTGATAAAGGCGAAGAAGCATATCAGGAATTTCAACAGAAATATCAATCTTTAAAAGCTTATGATACGAGTAAACAAACAAAAGACGCGTTAAAGCAAATGGTAGATATGATTAATCGATATAAAAAGCTTGTTGAAGATAAAATTGTGGAAATAGAAGGAATTGAAAGAACCGGTAGAGCGGTACCAAAGGCCGAATTTGATCAGCTTAAAAGTTTAATTGATAGATACCATGAAATGACCGTTAATTTGGCTAATTGGATTAATACTAAAAAGTAGATAAATTTACATTTATATAACGCTCCTTTTGACAGGCTCAGGGAGCTATTTTTTTTGTTACCGAGTTTGTGTCGAAGTGATCTACCCGCTTAAAAAAGCCAATGAGACTGAACCGTGATTAAAGAACAACGTGCCGTCATCCGTTTTTATGATACAGCGTCCCGCGGGATCGATCCCTTGGAATAGTCCATGCGCAAGAATTTTTTCGCGCTTGTAGGCTGAATCATCGTTGTTGCCTGACTGTACCGGGACAGGTTCAAAGACAGTCGTTTTTGCGCCGACGCAATCCGCCGATGAATTCCATTCCGCGGCAAGAGGTCGGTTGCCCTGCGAATACGCCGCGGTTGAAACAAAGGTTTTCTTTACATTGTCAAACTCTTTAAGTATTTTAATTAACACCTCGCGGCGTGAAACCTGCCGTTTTGTAATCTCCGTACAGCTTGCGGCCCTGCCTGACGGGACTGGATTATTTACGTTAACGCCGATTCCGCCTGATAGCCATGTAATCAAATCGCCTTCGCCGCAAACCTCTGTTGTAATACCCCCAATCTTCCGGCGGTCGATATAAATGTCGTTTGGCCAGCGCAGAAAAGCTTTTTTGCCGCATATTGAAGATATGCTTCGCATGACGGCGATTTGCATCATAAGAGACATTTGGGTATAGTCCGCTACCGTAAGGCGCGGACGTTCTAAAATAGAAAAGAAAAGCCCTCCCTGCCGCGATACCCATGTTCTGCCGTTTCTTCCCCTTCCCGCGCTTTGTTTTTCAGCGGTAAAAACACTCCCGCTTTCCGCGCCGCGGACGGCCGATTCTCTTGCCCTGTCCATCGTACTTCCCGTGTTTTTATAATAAAAAAATAAATTTTCCTTTTCGCCGAATTCCCACGGATACAGGAAATCTTTTTCTTTTTTAGGATCAAGAGCGTAGCCCGCCTCGCCCGTCTCTATGGAATAGCCGGCTTCTACAAGGGACTGGACGGTTTTCCAAACCGCGACGCGGGAGATGCCCATGTCTTTCGCGAGGACGCTTCCGCTGGTAGGCGCGCCTTGTTTTTCCCTTAGTAGCGGTAAAAGGCGCGCCTTGCTTGAAAGCGCGTTTTTTTTTTCTCTCATACTAACTCCTTGCTTCAAGCGCCTTTGCCTTTACCGCGGCTTTTTCAAAACTAAGCGAAATTAAAATAAAGATGAGCGTTTTTATTTTACCGAACCCGTCTTTGCCGCCGCGCGATTTCCATGCGAGATTGATGGAAGTCCAAATTTTAAAAATCTCGGGAATAAAGCATAAAAATAAAGTTATTATTTCCAACCGTACGACTTCCCTTATTTCCAGGGAGCTTGTCGTGCGGAAAAAGAGAGCTGAAATTTGTACGATAAGGGCGAGACGCAGGGTAATACGTAAATAGTCATGTTTTGGAATAAATATGGTTAAGAATTGATTTGCGGACATATGTCTGAAGTTATCGATTAAATTTGAGAATACGGACAGAGCGTACATAAGGATCGCGTAAAAAAGGACGGGTTTAAAATCCGTTAATTGATCGTGTAACGATAAACCGCAGATAAACGCCATGAAAACGGCGAATACGATACCGACTCCAAGCCCTAATGACGGCAGATACATACAAACGAAAGAAATCGGCAAAAACAATATTAGTTTTATTAATACCGGTACTTCGTGCAGAACCCCCTTAATTGTTTTGTACCTGAATACCGTATTACTCACCATAAAAGCCCTCCCAATTCGCGCGCCGGGTTTTTTAGCGGATGATGTATTCCCCATGCCTGGAGATCGAGGGAAAGCGCGCCAGACGCGGGGCCGTCAAAAACCTTCTTCCCTTCGCTTAGAACAATAAATCGATTGGAAAGAGCCAGACATTTTTCAAGTTCGTGTGTAAGAATAACGACGGTCCTGCCTTCGGCGATTAGTTTTTGAAAAAGACCGTTTACCTGAACAACGCCGGGAAAGTCCATGTTGGCGTAAGGTTCGTCAAAAATGATAATCCGCGCGTCCATGGCTAAAACCCCGGCGCATGCGAGCCGGCGTTTTTCGCCCCCCGAGAGCGAGCGGGCCGGGAAGTCCGCGCGGTTTTCAAGGCCGGTTTGCAGAAGGGCGGAGTCAACTCTTGTTTTTATTTCACTCTTTGAAAGCTTCATGTTACGCGGACCAAAGGCGATATCTTCTCTTGGAGTCTCCCCCAGTATCTGGGAGTCGGGCTCCTGAAACACAAGTCCCACTTTTTCGTTTATCTTAACGGAGCCCGTAGTAGGGTCTTCAAGCCCGGCGATAATGGACATTAAAAGGCTTTTTCCGGAACCGTTCGCTCCCGCGATTATCGTACATTCGCCGCTATTTATAGAAAGCGAAATGTCGTAAAGGGCGTAAAAATTGCCGTCTTTTATCCGTTCGCTTTCCCGCTCCTCATCACATACGGGAAATTTTTTTGTTACATTAAAAACTTCTATAGCCGTCATTTATTGTTTTTACTCCTTGCTATTTATATACCTTGCCGCTATCGGACGGAGCGTAAGCGCAAGAGGAATACCGATCGCCAATTTAATTAAGTCGCCGATAATGAAAGGTACTGTTCCGGCCAAAAACGCCGCTTTAAACGTCATTGATTTTAGAAAAATCATGTAAAGAGAACCGCAAATTAGGATAAGGGCGAACCCCAAAAAAGACCCGATACAAAGTCTTATAAGCTGACCGGGGTTTTTCTTTTTTTCGCTTGTTTTTGGAAGTCCGCAAACAAGTCCAGCGCACAAGCTCGCGATAAAATAACCGATTATGTATCCGCCAAGGGGAGTATTAAAAACCCCGATGCCGCCTGGAATTACAAACACGGGGATACCGATAAGACCCGCGACAATTAGAATAAGGACGGCAACGCCGCCGTAAAAGCTTCCAAGAACCGTACCTGAAAGAACTACAAATAAATTTTTTAGAACGATAGGTACGCCGATAGGGGTAGGTATTTGAAAAAAGTTCGAGACGGCGATCATCGACGCAAAAACAGCCGCAAACACAAGACGAATCCTGACGGATTTTTTAATTTTCACGGTTAACCTCGTTATGTAAAAAGGTTAACTGTAATTTACTTTTTTGTCAATAAATATTTATAAAAGACCCACGCAAAGATTACAAAGGGACAAATATCTACACGGCCTCGCCGTGCGTTTATTTAGTGTGTGTGAGTTCTTATTATTTCTTGTTCTTGCGAAATGCTTCCAGACATTCGCGTTTAAAGACGACGACGGATAGCCCCCTGTGTTCGATCTCGGCTTTCAGTTTGGCGGCGTTTTCATCGACAAGAGACTGTTTTGGCTCCAGTTCAAGAACGCGTTTAACTCCGCAGCCTATTAATAAATTTTTTAAGTCCTCGGAGGGCACTATTGTAGGCTGGCATCCGGTCATCGCTACGGTGGAATTGTCAAGAATTATTAGAGTCATCGGAATATCGGCTTCCGCCGCGTCAATCAATGGCGTAATGCCGGAATGAATGAAAGTTGAATCGCCGATTACCGCAAGCGCGTATTTAAGACCCGCGTCGCTAGCGCCCTTCGCCATGCCGACGCAGGCGCCCATGCAGATAACGCTCTCGATTGCCGAAAACGGCGGGGTAGCCCCAAGCGAATAACAGCCGATATCGGAATTGATTCCCACATCGGGATGTTCAGGGCGGGGATCAATCGCAGCGACCGCTTTGTTAATCGTATTGTAACTGTCGGCATGGGGACAACCCTGACAGAGTTGGGGAGGACGCGCGGGAAGTTCTCCGGCGTCAACCTTGACGCTTCTTCTGGGCGGAAGACCGAGAGCCTTACGGACATTATCGGGATCAAGTTCTCCGCATTGAATAACGGGTTTTAAATCCGCGCCCGTTATGCCAAAGACCCTTTGAGCTATAAACGGCTGGCCTTCCTCAATGATAAGAACCTCGTTCACATTATCGTAGAGTTTGCGGATTTTTTTCTCAGGTAAGGGATATGAGCCGATGTGTAAATGAATAGGCGCTTCTTTTCCCTGTTTTTTGCGTAAGGCTAAAAAGTCGGCGAGGTTTTCCTCGTAATAATTACAGCCTATCCCCGATGTGATTATGCCTAGATCGCTTTTTGCGCCTGTTAATTTATTTACAGGATGCCGGAATGACCACTCCTCAAGAACTTTTTGTTTGCCGAGAAGCGCGGAATAATTTTTTCGCGCGAAAGCGGGAAGAAGCATCCATGCGGATTTTTCCAGGGTCTTGGATACTTTATTCTGCGCCTCCGCGTTCCTTGCCGTAACCGCCGCGCGGGCGTGGGACAGGCGCGTGACAAGGCGCAATAGCACCGGAACGTTAAAACACTCCGATACGTCAAAGGCCTCGCGCGCCATGTCGTAGGCTTCCTGTTGGTTGCGCGGTTCAAGACAGGGAACCATCGCGAAATTCGCGTAAAAGCGGGAATCCTGCTCGTTTTGGGAACTGTGCATACCGGGATCGTCAGCTACGGCTATAACAAGACCGCCTTTTATTTTTAAGAGCGCGGCGTTTATAAATGGGTCGGCGGCGACGTTCAACCCCACATGTTTCATTGTAACGAGCGCCCTGCGTCCGGCGAATGAAACGCCCATAGCCGCTTCCAGCGCGGATTTTTCATTGGCGCACCACCGCGCGATAGGGCCGCCCTTTTTATATTCGTTAATCAGGTACTGTAAAATTTCCGTTGACGGAGTGCCGGGGTAACCGTAAGATACGCTTACGCCCGCGTGTATCGCTCCTAACGCGACCGCTTCGTCCCCCAAAAGGGCCAGTTTTTCAATACTCATTTTTATTCCCGTTTACACGCCGCCAAGATCGTCGCTGACTTTTACGCTGACTGTTTCCTCATAACATGAGAAGCAATTATCCACATCTATTTTATCCGGCGCTTTGGTCAGAATACTTATGACCGGTACGATAATAAAACCGGCAAGCATCGTAAACGCTCCGGCGTTAATCGGCGATTGTAAAATTGACGGGAACGAAGGTCTGAAAAAGATGTTCAGTATCATAAGTACGGTACTGAAAATGAAGTTGCACCAAACCGCGGGTTTTGTAACGCGTTTCCAATACAGCCCGTAGAGGAAGGGCGCTAGGAAAGAACCCGCGAGCGCGCCCCATGAAATACCCATAAGCTGCGCGATAAACGAGATTCCGCCTTTGTACTGGATAATGGCTATAAAGGAAGCTATCGCGATAAATACCACAATCAAAGCGCGAATTATAAACAACTGGCTTTTCTCGTTCATTTTCTTAATAACATGGCCTTTTAAAAAGTCCAGCGTAAGAGTAGAGGAAGACGCTAAAACAAGGGATGAAAGCGTGGATATGGAAGCTGCGAACACCAAAACGATAACTATACCGATCATTATATCCGGAAATCCCGAAAGCATAGCCGGTATAATCGAGTCAAAGATTATGCCGTTAGGACCCATAGCGATTTTATCCGAACCAGCGTATAACCTGCCGAAACTTCCCAGAAAATAACAGCCGCCCGCTACGATAAGACCGAAGAATGTCGATACGATAGCGCCCTTGCTTATCATTTTTTCGGATTTAATGGAGTAAAATTTAGAAACCATCTGCGGCAATCCCCATGTTCCAAGAGACGTTAGAATTATGACACCTAACAAACTTAGCGGATCAGGTCCGAAAAATGACGTGAGAATGCCGGGGACGACGGCTCCGTTAACATTTTTTGCTTCTACCGTAGCCATTTTCGCCAAAGAGTTTATAAAGCCGCCGTTACCGTGAAGAACCGCCGCGATAATGGCTACAATACCGCAAAGCATGATTATGCCTTGAATAAAATCGTTCGCCGCCGTGGCGAAATAACCGCCGACTACGACATAAATGGCGGTAAGAACGGCCATGCCGATAATACAGTAAACAAAATCAACGTGAAACGCCATCTCGAATAGACGTGAAAGACCGTTGTACAACGAAGCGGTGTAAGGAATTAGGAATATGAAAAGGATAATTGAAGCGCCGATTTTTAACGATGTCGCGTTGAACCTTGAGCCGAAAAATTCCGGCATTGTCGCGCTTTTCAAGTGTTGCGTCATTACGCGGGTCCGCCGCCCGAGTATTACCCACGGCATCAGCGACCCGATAAACGCGTTGCCTAACCCGACCCATGTGGCGGCGGTTCCGAATCTCCAGCCGAATTGTCCGGCGTAACCGACAAAAATTACCGCGGAAAAATAAGATGTTCCGTAAGCGAACGCGGTAAGCCACGGACCCACGGCGCGTCCGCCCAACACGAAGTCATTGACGCTTTTCGCTCTTTTCTTGAAGTAAAAACCGACAAAAATCGTGATGACGAAAAACAAAACCAAAAGAATAATTTTGATAGCCATAATACGCTCCTATAAATTTAATTATTTACTCTTTCAACATATTCGTTTGTTTCGGTATTTACAAGTATTTTTTCACCTTGCTTTATAAAAAGCGGAACTCTTACGGTCAATCCCGTTTCCGTAACAACGGGTTTTGTCGCCCCTGATACGGTATCGCCTTTTACATAATTCTCGCTTTCCGCGACCGTAAAGACCACCTTATAGGGAATCTGAATATCGATAACTTTTCCTTCCCAAATGGTAAGCTGATAAGAGTCGTTTTCTTTTAGGTACAATTTTTTATCCGGATTTTCAGATATGGAAACCTCATACTGGTCGTAAGTTTCGTTATCCATAAAATGGTAATTGTCCTGATCGGCATATTGATACTGGCAGGTATGAATATCCACCTGCGCGTCTTCCACTTCCTGCTGGGTGGGGACCGTAATGCTAAGCACGGAACCGTCCTTAATACTTTTCATTTTAATTCTGGCGATTGCGGTCCCCTTGCCGGGCGTATGAAATTCCCTCTCAACTACCAGATATGGCTGTCCCTTTTGTAAAAGGCAGGTTCCCTTAGTAATATCTCCGCATCGAATCATTTTTATCCTCTTTAAATTTGTATTATATTATTCTATCAAAAATGGATTTTTATGGGAAGCGGCAAATAAAAAGCCTTATTTGCCTGTTTATAGAGATGACAAAGGTATTTTTTTATGATAATTTAGGTAATTATGAGCCCCAAAGATAGTGTTTACGGCGAAAAATGTTTATATGCGTTTTTTCAGACTATAAAATCATCATACCTGCGTCCGACGTTTTTAAAATGCGTTCCTTCGATATTTTACAATTTTTTCTTTCGACAGTTCCGGGCGGCGCTTATGCCGGGCAGGATTCCGGTTACAAAAGTCGATCATGCCTTGGACGAAAAAATTCCGTTTGTTCCGTCCTGGGTAACGATTTATCTTGACTTTATTCAATTTTGGATAAGAATAATTACTTTTTTTCTAAGACGTTATAAGGAAAAAGCGCATATTATGATGTATGATTTTATTTGTTCAATCGGCGGGCTCTACGCGTTTGCGGCCGAGGTTTATAAAAAAAATATGTCAACGACAAAGCGCCCGTTTTATATAGCGAGGCCGCGTTTTTTTTTGATTCATTTGGTAGACCCTCATCTGATGTGCATTCCAAGCCTTCACGTTATGATAGTTATTCACACTTATTTACAGTTTGTAAAAACGGCAAAAGAATTGGGTGAATATGAAAAATTAAAAGAACAGGCGTTGGAATTAAAACAGGGAGCGTTGGCGATTAGCCAGGCGATTCTTTTTGTCAAACAGCACAGCGTCAACTGTATTCCGGCCGCATTATACGCTATGACATGTTTTAGCCCGGAACTCTTCCCGCCGGAGGAAGCGGAAGCCTTTACAAATTTGCTTTTCTCTCCCGCGCCGGAAGCCGATGAAAAGTTGCGAAGAATTCGCGTACACCCGTCCGCAGCTCCGATAACGATTATTCAGGAAGAGGATAAGGCGCTGATAAAAAAACATATTCTTAAATTGTACTATCAGTTTATGGAAGATAAAAAAACTTCCCTATCATGGGATGAGCCTCTGCTTAAGTTTCTTCGCGAGTATGAGGCTGTTCCATAAACGCTTCCCACAAATTATCCGTCACCGGCGGATCCGCCGTTACGCGAATTATTTCGTTCCTGTTCAAAGGATCGGGAAAGGAAAGTACTCTCGCGTGAAGGCGGATGCCGCCGCCTTTTTCACCGCGTTTCGCCCCGTATTTGAGGTCGCCTTTTATGTGAAGTCCCTCGACTGCAAATTGGGAGCGTATCTGATGATGTCTGCCTGAAAGTAGTTGTATTTCCACGAAAAGATAATTCCGTCCTTCGCCTATAACCCTGTAACGCAGAGACGCCTTTTTACGGCCCGGACCGTCTTTGTTATGCGCGATTGATTTATTTTTTCCGGGGATAGTTTCTATCCAGTGGATAAGTTCCCCGCTTTCGCTCGGAGGGCGGAAAGGTTTTTCTATAACTGCCCAATAAATTTTTTCAATAGGGGAGGGCGGGGCGCAATCCCCCGCGAAGGCGGCGTTTAAAAAGGAAAGAGCGTCTTTGTTTAACGCGAAAAGAGCGCACCCCGTAACAGGCACGTCAAGCCGGTGTACAGCCTCAACAACTTCCACGCTATTTCCTAATTTCTCTTTGCTCTTTGCTAATTGCTCTTTGCTAACTGCTAATTCCTCATTGCTAACTGCCTCGCTAAGTTCCTTGCGCAAATCCGTCATACCGCCTGTCGCTCCCTCGACAGCCTCGCCTATTAATTTGTTTACGACAACGCATGCGGAGCTTTGATAAAGGATGCGGGATTTAACGGGAAACGGAGAAATTTCACTCTCCATTTATTAATCCCATTTTTAACTTTTCATAAATAACCCTTTGCGCCGCATCCTGTAACCTGTCGCGCGAGAGCCGTCCGTCTTCAAGAGCGGTAATTATCGCCTGATGGGTTTTAGGTAAATTGTTGGGCCAGACAAGAATCATATCCGACCCGGCGGCTATGGAAAGGACGGCCGCTTCCTCATGGCTTGTTTTACCCGCCGCAGCCATTATAAAATCATCGCTTATAATAATTCCGTCAAAACCTAAATCGCCCCTGAGCCAGTTTCCCATAACGACGGGGGAAAGACTGGCTATTTTATCGTCAATCGACGCGGCAAGGGTATGGGCGGCCATTATAGCCCTTGCCCCTTTATTGATTAGGGAGGCAAAAGGAAGAACCAGATTGTCCAGTACGGTTCTGTCCATATCAAGCACGGACGGGGAATGGTGGGGATCGGGACCGGCGCTCGCGGGAAAATGCTTGACCACGCATAAAATTTCGGCCTGTTCCATTCCGCGGATAAACGCATCGGCGGCTTGGGCGGTAAATGACGGATCCGGCCCATAAGAGCGGCTTGAAAGAAATTTACGGTTACCGTCAAAAAGATACTCGGCTACGGGGGCAAAGTTCATGGTAATGCCCAAATTATGAATCTCTCTGCCCGACTTTAAGCTGTCGGCTTCAATTTTTGTAAGAGCCGTTTGCCATCCCTGTTCTTGCGCTATTTCCCAATAGGAGGCTGCGGCGGGCAAATCCGCTACGCCGCGTCTGAAGCGGTTAACCGTTCCGCCCTCGTGATCCACTGCCAAAAAAGGGGGGATATTTGATTCATTTCTGATTAGCGATTCAATAATCGCATTACGGGCTTGAATAATATCGTTATCGGTATTCAAATTGTATTTGAACAGCATAATACCGCCCGCGGGAATATTTGTAAATAAATCAATCATATTTTCGGACAGGCTTTCCGCTCCGTCTATGCCGCTTATGAGTACTTGGGACGCGAGAAGCCGGTTGTCCATGGAAGAGGCTATTTCATGCGCCCTGACGCGAAGCGGGTCGTCAATTACCGTGTTTTCTTCTTCAATAACCGGCGTCGCGATACGCCCGACACAGGAAAAAGAGAGAAAAACCAATAATACGCCGCTTAAAAATCGCATTAATTAAGTATACATATAAAATTTTATCTCGCAAAGACATAAAAGTCTTTTTGTAAATACACCCCACCACTTGACTTTTTTTTTTCTTATGTGTAATTTGTTAATATCATTTAAGGAGAACAGAAATGTTGAAATTTTTGAAAAGTATCGTAGACAGTTTCGGTATACTGAATATGACGCCGCAACAGGGAATAATGATAATTATAGCGTTGTTTTTTTTATACCTTTCCGTAGCGAAAAAAATTGAGCCTCTTCTTTTGCTTGGGTTGGCGTTTGGAATGTTGATCGCCAATCTTCCCAGCTCTGTCACGGTGCTTGTGGACCCGACACAGTTGGGTAGTCTTTCAGACGCGGCAAAGGCGGCTCCTCTTTCCTCGTATTATATTAATCCGGTAAGCGGTAATCCCGGACTTTTGAATATCATATACAAAGGCATAAAGCTGGTAGTTTTCCCGCCGATGATTTTCCTTTGCATAGGAAGTATGACGGATTTCGGACCGCTTATAGCTTCCCCGAAAAGCTTTCTTATCGGTCTTGGCGCGCAATTTGGAATATTTGTAGCGATGGGAGTTTCCTTCGCCGCGGGAAAATATCTTTCAGGAATTATTCCGGGTATGGAGGCGTTTACTCTTAAGGAATGCGCCGCTATCGGCATAATCGGGGGAGCGGACGGTCCTACCGCCGTATATACGTCGATAATGCTCGCGCCTAAATTGTTACCCGCTATCAGTATAGCCGCCTTCTCATACATGGCGCTTGTTCCCTTCATTCAGCCGCCTTTTATGAGACTGCTTACAACCAAAAAAGAACGTATGATCGTAATGCCCGAACCCAAACAAGTTACGCAAAGTCAAAAGATAATGTTCCCGGTTTTATTGGCTATCGTAGTATTATTACTGATTCCCGCAGCCGGCGCTTTAATCGCGATGATGTGTCTTGGAAACCTTATTAAGGAAAGCGGCGCGGTGGATCGTATCGCTAAGGCGCTTCAAGGGGATTTTTTAAGTATCGTTACCCTTTTTGTAGGGCTTTCAATAGGTTCCTCCGCCACGGCGGAAATTTTCCTTACGTTCCAGACAATAATTATTCTTATCTGCGGCGTTATTGCGTTCGCCTTTGGAACGGTCGGCGGTATTATTATCGCAAAGATTCTTAATGTAATAACGGGCGGAAAAGTTAATCCGCTAATCGGTAACGCCGGAGTTTCAGCCATGCCTATGGCGGCCCGTATTTCCCAGAAAATGGGCATAAAGTACAACCCTGACAATTACCTTTTAATGCACGCTATGGGACCGCTTGTTTCAGGCGTTATTGGTTCCGCTATCTGTTCGGGTATATTTATTACATTCTTCGCTAGATAAGTTATAAAGAGGGTATAGAAAAAAGCGGGTCTTTGTGATCCGCTTTTTTTTAGGCATACATTTTAATCGCGTATCAAATAATGTTGTACCACAAATTTTTAACAGTACTATGGAAAAGTTGTGATACCATGTGTGTTAATTATTAGCAATTTTAATTAGTGGGCATAATAATAGTGCTGATTTTTCGATAATTTGCTTGAAAAATTCAGATGGTAATATGCTATCTGCCTGATTTATACGCCTTTGATATTCATTCTTATTACCAGAAAATACTGTTTTTAATCTGTGTGTGCAAACCGTTTGCGGCATATCACAAAGCGCCCAACATTCGGTTCGCCCCAATACACCGGGCATTTTTCCTGCCGGAATATACAAAGCATTGGTATCTTTCTTATATGGCTTTTTGGTAGTAAATGGGATTACTATAGCCAATTTTGACCTTTTGTGAGGGTAAACTATGACAACAGGGCGAATTTTACCTATTTCCGGCTTTATATTTGCAATTATTTCATGATTCTGGATTATTATAGATTTTTTTCTGTCCCAACAATCTTCAAATTGGCACATTAAAACTTGGGATTTTTTGACAAAATTCACAAAGCCGTTTGACATGATTACCCAAAGTTATGTTTTTTTTTAGCCCCCATAAAATGAGGGCGGGAACCCTGATCGGGATAGTAAAAGTGTCTATCCTCCGCTAGCGGAGGCGGCGACCTTCTACACTTATATAATACGGAAACTTAATGCAAAATGTCAAGTAAATTATTCGATATTATTTGCTTATCACCGACACCAAATTTTGGTGTCGGACACTGTTGCGTTATCCAAAATTTTAGCTTCATCCCATTCAAATGTCATATGTATAATAATATGTATATTTTACCATATTGTCACCCCCTTATAATACAATTTTTTAGCATATACTTTTTTATACACCTTTATTATTTATTCCCATACATCTAATTCTCTATCTTTATAAAAATATTTTTTATCCTTCTCTCCTATTTCACGGATAACACGACAAGGCACACCAAATGCCACAACATTTGTGGGTATATTGTTTGTAACAACACTTCCTGCTCCAATTACAGAATTATCACCTATTGTTACGCCGGGGTTTATTTGAACGCCCGATCCTATCCAAACATTTCTGCCAATATGCACAGGTAAATTATATACATAATGATTTTCTCGTAATATAGGCAATACAGGATGCCCCGATGTGGAAATAACTACATTTGGAGCAATCATACTATAATCCCCTATGTAAATATGTTCATCATCAACAAATGTTACATTTGAATTGCAGTAAATACCCTTCCCAAAATGTACATGATGACCTCCCCAATTCGCATTTAATGGTATCTCAATATGGCAGTCTTCGCCAATTTCAGCAAACATTTCTTTCAAAAGTTTTTTTCGTCTTTCTTGTTCGGTTGGCCGTGTGTGATTATATTCATACAATTTGTCCTGATATTCAAATTGATTTCCCATAAGTGAAGGATCGTCATAATGATATGGTAATCCTTTTACCTTACGTTCTTTATTGTTCATAATTTCCCTCCATATTTTTAAATTAATTCTTTTTCCAATTTTTTGTCAATATGTTATTATTATATTCCCCAAAAATTTAGGGTAATATCGCATAACGTTCCGGCGGTAACTGACGTTTTTTTGCGCCCGATAAGGAAAAATGCGAAGCATTTTTACGGGCGCAAAAAAATGTGGCGGAGAAAAACCGCACAAAGGGCGTAGCCCGACTGCGGTTTTTCGTAGCCCGAGCCGCCGTAAGGCGGCGAAGCAGTTACAGACCTGTTATGCGAAGTGTGGGCGTACACTATTATTTTTAAACATTTTTTAACAATTTTTCTGCAAATATTTCTGCATTTTTTATATCCTCATCATTTGGTCTGCCTTTATTCATTTCAAATCTTTTTTTAAAAAGTTTTAAATTATAATGTGAAAATCCTTTACATCCAAATTCATCTATAATCATAAAACCTTTACTTTGTAAAATATTTCTGAGAGCTTTATGGTCATTAAACATTTTTCTCTTATTATGCCTTCCACTTGTAGAAAATATAAATGTTTTTTTATTTTGAATATTTGGATATTTTTCAGCATATTTAAGCATTTGGGAATAATGTTTACCACCACTAATCCCGGCTCCAAAACCAACTAAATCATAAACACTTAAGTCAACGGGTTCAGAATTATTGTTTATATCAATTATTGAAGCATTTATTTTTGTCGCAATAGCTTTTCCGATTTTTTGAGTATTCATATTATGATACGAATATATAAAAATAATTGATTTTTCCATTGCATTCCTCCATTTGATTCAATTATTTTATAGATTAATGAATATTATTGTTTTTGTCAACTACCTTTATTCAATAATTTTCCGACAAATTTAGCCCACATTTCGCATAACGTGTTGTATACGACATAAAAGGCCGAATAATATTTATAAAGTGACCATTTCTTTCATATAAACATCGTATTTACAGTAAACGCCCCAGTGACGGTCACCCGTTACACGATGTATGGCACCGAAATGTGCTAGAATAGGCATACATCGTGTATCCCACATCAATCTATTTCACGAATGTAAAAAATTTATTCTAGACACACTGCGCTATTAAGGGAAGAATTCAATATTAAAAAAAAGAGTTCTTAGGCGGTTAAGTCTATTCTTTGCCCCAAATTGGGATCAGGTACAGGTACGGTCGAAACAAGATCATTTACAGCTTCCGCTTGTTGTTTTGCGGTATCAAGTTCCATTGACTGTACCTGTACCGCGGCCTGTTCCTGTACATTCGCCTGACTCATATCTACTGATAATGCTTGTATATCCATGCCTATAATATATCATTATTTTGGAAAAATAGCAACTAAATAAATATTATGCTTTTTTTTCAAAGTGTGAAAATTGAAGCGTAAAACTTGCCCTTCCCTGCGAGACACTGCGAAGGCTTGTCATAAACCCGAACATCTTTTCCATCGGGGCTTGGGCTTTTATCTCGTCTATATCTGATTTTGAATTCATGCTGATAATCTGCCCGCCCCTTTGCGTGACAAGGCTCATAACTTCGCCTACAAAATCATGCGGGGTATTTAAATCGACGGCCATAATCGGCTCAAGAAGAATCGGACTCGCGTTTCTGCAAGCTTCGTCAAAAGCCATGCTGGCGCAGGCTTCAAACGCGAAAGCGGTTCCCGTTTGTTCCGAATATTGAATGTTTGTGACTGTCGCCTTTATGTCAATACATGGGTATCCCATTACTATACCGGAAGAAAACGCCCCGTTAACCCCGCGCTCAACCGCCTCAATTATCTCCTGCGGAATTTCGCTTTTGCCGGAAGATGTTTTTGCGGAATTGAAGTATTTATTGCCGTTGCCGCGCTGAGCGGGTTCCACGCGCAGGGTGACGCCCGCGGCATTTTCTTTTCCGGCGATAATTTTGGAAAAACTTTCGCCGTGTTCGTACGCCGCGCTTATCGATTCGCGGTATGTCACCTGCGGATTGCCTACTTTAGCTCCAAGTTTGTACTCCCTTAGTATGCGCGTAACAAGAACGTCAAGGTGTAACTCCCCCATGCCGGAAATAATTAATTGTCCCGTTTCTTCATTCTCTCTTGTTGTAAAAGTAGGGTCTTCTTTGGAAAGGATCGCAAGAATATCCTTTAATTTATCCTGATCGGAAATTGTTTTCGGCTCTATGGAAATGGAAATTACGGGTTCTGGAAACTGCATTTTTTCCAGTACCACGGGCCAGCCTTCGCTTCCGATTGTATCTCCCGTCTGCGCGAGTTTCATTCCGATAATAACTCCGATGTCTCCCGCGTTAAGGCTGTCTATCGGGTCCGATTTATTCGAGTGCATTCTTAAAATTCTGTTCGCCCTTTCGCGTTTTTTCTTGCCGACATTGTAAACGGAACTTCCTGATTTAAAGGAACCCGAGTAAACCCTTACATAACAAAGACTTCCGGCTTCGCGGTCGTTTTGAATCTTAAAAACAAGACCGAGCGGCTGTCCGTCGGGATTGCAGGGAATATTGACATCTTCTTCTTTCTTTAAATTATGCCCAACCTCGGGAGCGCGTTCGTCGGGCGCGGGAAGATAATCGACAACCGCGTCAATAATGGGTTGAACGCCTAGATTACGCCGCGAAGCTCCGGCAAACATAGGGATTATTTCGCTTTTGATAACCGCTTTGCGGATTACGCTTTTTATTAAAGAAACCTCTATTTCCTCGCCCGCGAGATATTTTTCAGTTATCGCGTCTGAAAAACCTGACAGCGTATCAATTAATTTTTCTCTCCATTGTTTCGCCGCATCCTGACGTTGGGGAGCGATGGGAGAGAAAGCCATATCTTCGCCGTCGTTATTAAAACGAATTTCTTTCATTTCTATTAAATCAATAACGCCCTCAAAAGAACTTTCTTTACCGATTGGAATTTGCAGGGCGAGAGTGTCAATTTTTAGTTTGTTTTTTACGTCTTCAATAACGTTGAAAAAATCAGCCCCCGCCCGATCCATTTTATTTACGTAACCCACGCATGGGACATGATATCTGCGCGCCTGCCGCCATACGGTTTCCGTTTGTGGTTCCACTCCGTGAACCGCGTCAAAAATAGCGATCGCGCCGTCCAAAACCCGAAGGGAACGTTCAACCTCGGCGGTAAAATCGACATGTCCTGGAGTGTCGATAATATTGATTTGGAATCCTTTCCAGTAAGCGGTAGTGGCGGCGCTTTGAATGGTAATACCGCGTTCCTGTTCCTGATCCATCCAGTCCATGATCGCCTCGCCGTCGTCAACCTCGCCGATACGGTGGCTTTTTCCGGTATAAAAGAGAATCCTTTCAGTGGTAGTCGTTTTACCGGCATCAATGTGCGCCATTATGCCGATATTTCGCATCGTTGAAAGCATAGGTAATTTTAGACAAGAAATAAAATTTATTCAACTTATCGGGAGAATCATATAAACATCAGTATTATTGGTTTTATAAAACATAACGCATAGTTGCTTAATATTAGTAGATACTTTAAAATAAATTAATGAGTATAGATTTGTCTTATGTTCTTGTAACCCCCTACACTGTCGCTAAAAGCAGAACCGGCGGCGTGCTTTCAAGGCTTTTAACTCGTACCGATTTGGAGTTGGCGGGAGCCCAAATATTCGCCGCGGATCGGGAATTCGCGGAGGAATACGCGCTTTCACTCAGGAAAAGAGCGCCGCAGAACCAGCTTGTTCTTTTGGCGGATTATGTAAAACAATATTTCGGCCCGTCAGGCGGAAGACCGCACAGAACGCTTTTTCTTTTATTTAAGGGGGAAAACCCCTGCGAAAAACTTTTAAACGTATGCGGGCATTTATACACACAGCATGTGGAGGTTGACGCTCTAGCGGGAGAGACAATCCGCGATACATATTCGGATTTGATTTTTTCCGCCGAAAATTCCGAAGAAGTCCGTTATTTTGAACCCGCCGTTCTTACTCCCAGATCGCGGGAAGAGGCGAATTACGATCTTAAAATGTTCGCCAATTTTCTTAACGGCAAGGAAAACCTTGTTCAAAATGTCGTATATACCGATCCTTCAAAAATTGAAAGAACTCTTGTAATCATAAAACCCGATAACTGGAAATATAATTCTTCCCGTCCCGGCGCTATTATTGACATGTTTTCCCGCACCGGCCTTCGTATAATTGGAATTAAAGTCCACCGTTTTTCACTCGCGCAGGCTCTTGATTTTTACGGCCCGGTTGAGGAAGTACTAAAGAAAAATTTAGCCCCCAATTTCGGCAAAAGGGCGATTGAACTTTTAGAGAGAGAATTTAATTTTACCGTCAGTAAAGATCTGTCGGATGTTTTAGGGGCGGGTTTTGGCGCTGAATGCGCGAGGGATCAATTTTACAATATTGTGGAGTTTATGTCGGGAAAACGGCCCTGCGGTCATTCATCTGAGGATATGGAAAAACCCGGCGATGTTAAGTGCATGATTATTGTTTACGAGGGCGAGAACGCCGTAAAAAAAATAAGGGATGTCCTCGGTCCGACGGATCCGTTAAAAGCGCCCGACGGCACTGTCCGCAGGGAGTTTGGCAGTAATGTAATGGTCAACACCGCTCACGCCTCTGATTCCGCGGAGAGTTACGAGAGAGAACAAAAAATAGTAAAGATAAATCATAATTCGGTAGTATCGATTATCAGGGAACACATAGGCTAAGTTCACATTATTGACTCTAAAAACTTAAATTGCTATATTAAAAAGAGGCCCCTTCGTCTATCGGTTAGGACATGAGATTCTCAATCTTAAAAGAGGAGTTCGATTCTCCTAGGGGCTATTACAACTTTTCGTAAGTCTATATCCCATAAGGAATTACGCTAGACAAAAAATAAGTGATCTACAAAATGATTTACAAAACCCCTCCGAATCAACGATAATTTAAGTATGGCGAGACCGAAAGCAAAAGACGGCATACGCGTGACAACCCGCGCAAGAGACGGTATCCAACTTATACACTTTGAAGAATATCCCAGTCGATGAAACCATCGGCCAGTTGATAAACCTCTTCAAGAAAAAAACGGAAAAACAACCGTTTCTTTTTTTATTGGAAATTTTGCGTTATGCGATCTAACAATAACTGACTGCGGTTTTTCTGTAGATGAATTGGACGGTCTGGGCAGTCCCATACTTAACCGTATAATGGTTCAGGTTGAATCAAATCGCGCAACAACTAAAGAAGACATAGAAAAAATATTCATTAATTACTAGATAGTTCAATGTTTCCAGGGCGCAATAATAATCTATTCACTAGGCAATCTTTCTACCTTCATAAGTATAAAGCGCATCATACGGTCGTATTTATAGGTAATTTTGTCGTTGAAAAGGCGTAAAAAACGGGATTTTTTATTGTTTTTCACCTGTTTTTATTATAATTTTTATATAATTTGCTAAAACGTGTTGACAAAAAAGTCGAAATTCAGTGTATACTGTTTACATACTGCGGATATGACATATATACCGCACATACTAATAAGGAATAGTGAATATTATGCTGGATTTTAGCGACGAAAAGGTGGAAGCCTTTGGAAAAGTTATTTTCGCGTCAAAGAACCATAATATACCCGCGCTTCCAGATATGAACCTTATTTTGTTTAAAAAAGAAAGCGGTTATCAGGCTATATGCATTAACGTTGAAATTGACGCGGTGGACAATGACGCCGTGAAATGCTGTAATAACTTGCGGAGAACGCTTTTGGCTTACATAAAACAAATGGTTGATAACTATAACGGCAACGTGAAAGAAGCCGTTGAAGACATAATTAACGTTTCCTATAGCGAGAGTGAATTAAAATCCCAGCTTTTTGCCAAATACTTGCAGGCAAAACGTCAGTATTTATTAAGCAGGGTTGCTAAAGAGCATAAGGCTAAGTCAAGAAAAGATGAGTTAGTAAATGCGGTAAACAGGATTTTTCAAACTGAGCCTATACGATTTAATTTGGCTAAGGTGGCGGCCTTTGCATGAGGGATTACTATACGATGGAGTCTGTTCGTGACTTGCTAATCGGAAAATATGAAATAAAACAACCTAAAGAAAATTCGGTCCCGCTTCCAAACTGGAATAGATGTCCATGCTTAATAGTCGATAAATGTGAAAGAAAGGGACAAATCAATTGTACAGGTCATGTGTCCATTTTTATTAATACTCCCACGGTTCGTTGGATATATCTTGAAATTACTTTTTTTCGTGAAAAACATAGAGCGTTTATTAGAACAGATCATTTACAAATGCAGAAACTTTTTGAGTTGGGAATAATCGCTGACGAAACGGTGCTTAGAAAAGAAACTTTTTAAATATGGGTTTCGGCGATCATTGTCGCCAAAACCGATTATTGGGTAGATATTCACTCCCGTATAAATCACATTATAATATGTTGGGAATTATACGGCATATACCCCTGAAAACATAAGTTCTATTCCTAGGGGCTATTACGCCAAAGCATTCCCACGAAGAGACAAAGATCACCCCTTATTCCCTCTTTGTGTTCTTCTAACCTTTGTTATCTTTGTGTGAACTTTTTTGGTAAAATATCTTTTTCTTCGCCTTATCATCAATTTCGTCAGCCATTGATTTTTGTAAAAAGCCGTCAATTATATCTTCAATTACTTTTTGTTTGTCGTCGGGCAGAAGGCGGAACTTGGCAAGAATTTCCGCTTTACCCGAAGATAGGGGCAGACCGGAAATGGTAAAAACCTCCCCCTTGCCGGCGGTAAGCCATTCGGGATTAACGCTGAATTCACGGCAAATTGCGTCAATAAAACGGGAACCCGGACTGGGTTTTACGCCGCTTAGAACCATGGAAACATAAGCCTGCGTATATTTAATCCTATGGGCAAAGTCCTTCTGCATAATACCCAAATTAGAGATTAGAAAAGTCAAACGGTCAGCCAATGTTTTCTTCACGTTATAATAACTATATAGAAAGACTTTAACTTGGTCAATTCCCATTTAACGGTTAATATGGTATATTTTTAAGAATGATTAGCGTGCAATATTCAAATGATCTTGATAAAAAGTTTATAAATGAAATATTGGAAATTGACGCGTCGGTCTATCCTGAGCACCTGCAAGGGACGTTTGAAGAAGTATACGGACGATTTTGCGCCAATAGGGATATGTTTGTTTTATTATACGATGATAATAGATTGATAGGTTATTTGTGCCTGTTCCCGATAAAAGAATCTTTATATGAAGAAATATCAAGCGGGGACAAACTCTTTGATTCCGACATACCGGGTGAAATGCTGGAACAATATAAACCGAATAATGTTTATAAGCTGTATTTAATTTCCATGGTGATAATCCCGGAATATCAAAATAAGGGATTATCAAAACATTTAATAAAAGGGTTTTACAGTTTTTTGCTTGAGAAAAAGAAAAGAAATATTCTGTTTTCCGTAATACTTTCCTCCGCGGTTACCGATGAAGGAAAGCTGATGCTTGAACGGATGGGTTTTAAAGAAAAGAAAAAATTACCCGGCGGTTATTCGCTTTGTGAACTTGTAATAAACGATTCCGTATATGAAATTGCCGAAAGGAACCGTAAATGAGCTATAAGGCCGACTTGTACATCATGCTCCCCTGTATTCAAAAGGAAGAAATTGATTTTCAAACAATTGATTATAAAGACGGTAATTTATATAAAAATGAATTGGATAAAACGGCGGCGTATGAATTCGGCACGGATTTAAATTCCAAAATAGTCCGTTATGTACCGCATAAAATTACTCTTTCATGTAAAACAGATGACAGGGAAAACCCTGAACTTTTAGGACATCAAGACGCGTTTATCACCATATCGCAATATGAAAAAACGGAATTTTGTTTGGTTACGATTTGTATAGTTAATGTTAAGGAAGGCTTACTGACATATATTATCGATCAGGCTTCACGCAGAGAAATGTGTATTTTTGAGACAGGTCAGGACATACCTTTACCTGATTGGATGAAAGACGCCCTTAAACTTGAACAGGCAGGCAGGGCTTTTTTTGCCTCATGCGTGTCCGAACTTCCCGATATTACGGAAGCCCGATCAATTTTATCAGCCGAAGCTTTTCACAAGGATAGCGATTATTCCATAGTTTCAAAAGTAACGGAAGAAAATTTAAAAGAAAATCACGCCCAATACTCGCATTATGACGCTTATATGTCCGAGCGCGGCATTATCTATGTAATGAAGGGATTTAATGAAAATTATGAGGAACGTTTAAACATTGAATGTATAATGATTTTCATAGTGGAACTTATTGTTTTAAAAATTACCGCGATAAATACGGCAAACGAGACTATAAATAAAGCGTATACCAAAGAAGAGGTGTCATCAAAAGACATATTGGAAATATTAGAAGGTTTTGCGGAATCACTGCCCCTTTGGGATACGCAGCAGTTCAGATATTTTTTAGCCCAGGAATTCGCGAACAGGGTAGAATCCTCATTCAAAGTTTCACGTTATCTCGCGGATTACGAGAGAAGCCGCACGCAACTGGAACAGATTGTAAATATACGCAAGCTAAATACGTCTGAAAAAGAAACAAGAGTAGTAACCTACTTTGCGATAATACTGGCTATGGCTCAAATAATGCCGATTATTAGGTCCTTGGATTTTAATAAAACGGATGGCTGGGAAAATATCGTAAAACAGAATACCGCGCCGATTATAACTCTGGTTATTATTGCGGCATTTACAGCATGGTTCTTTTTTGGAAAAAAAATAAAAATGATAATCAAGCAGATAACAGGTAACAGTTAACAGATAACAGGTAACAAAGTCGCTGTAACAGAGGTTATCGTGAAATCAATGCTTAGATTGATAACATTTCTTTTTTCTCTCTTCCTTTATTATTTGTTACCTGTTATTTGTTATCTTCAATCAATCCTTTCATAAAATCCGTAGGAGTCTTGCCCGTGTACTGTTTGAACATCTTTGTAAAGCGGAGCGGGTCTTCCATACCTACCGCTTGGGCAATTTCTTTAACAGAACCTGTCCGTCTTTCCAAAAGTCTCTGTCCTTCACGCATACGGTATTCCACAAGGTACTGTTGCGGCGACATAAAAACCTGTTGCATAAAAACACGGTACAGGCGACTGCGACTTAAGGCTACATTGGCGGCAATATCGTCCACGGTAATAGGCTGGGAATAATTATCATTGATGAAGTGCAAGGCTTTCTGAAAATGAACAGCCCCTGTCCAACCCGGAGGCATAGCCGTTTGGTCCCAAGAGGCGGTTTTTACCAAAAGAGACATAAACGCGTACAAAATTGCGGTAGATTGGATAGTGCCAAACAAGTTTTGATCGCGGAACACATAAATGCCTTCTATAAAACGCATAACATTTTCTTGTGAGTAATCGTCCAGATGGCGCACCGGGCTTTTCGGTACAAAACCCGCCGCGTTAAGCAGAAGACGAGCGTCCGCCCCGTCAAAACTGACCCCGCCCAACTCCCACGGCTCTTTTTTATCGGCGCGGCACTTAACGCTGACTCCTGGGTACATGGCAAAAAGGTCCCCCTTCCGCGCCGTAAAATCCGTGCCGGACAGCGTGTAAACCCCCTTGCCTTCAATCACATAATACAATGCGTAAGCGTCGGGCTTTTCCAAAGGAAGGACAAAGCCGGAAGGAGACGCAAAACCGGCGACCTCGTGAAGTGAGAGCGAAGCCAGCGGCCTGCACTCATTCTTAAAATAAAATTTGTAATCAAGTTCCATAAATACCTCATTATTTATGTTAATTACTAATTTTTAATTTGCAAGCCTTTTTGTTGAAAAGGCAACATTTCGCCTTATCTTGGCATTATTTCGCCATAGGATAAACCGCAGGGCGGGGTATATTTAAAGCGGAAACAAATTAAAAGAATATTGACATAATTTATTATGTTAATTATTATTTAACTATGTTAATGGAGAAGTCATTTATGGAAAACAAAGAGAAGGTTATGTTGAAAATGAAACAGATGAGCATAGAGGAAAAAATTGCCATGCTTTCCGATAAGGACGAAGCGTATGTGCGCGGTTTTATTGAAGGCACAATATTTTGGATCTATCAAACTGCGCGACAAAACGGCAAAAGCAAGCCTGCGACAAAAGCAAAGTCTAAATCCACAAAAACGGCTCAATAGACAGGAAAGAATATTTATTTAATATTTCCACAAATTTTATCCCGCAAAGGCGCATCGAAAATTTAATTTGCAGACATAAAATTGTTGTTTGTGAATTTAGTTTTCATTAAAAATTTTCAGGGACAATTTTACCAAAACCTACCAATATTTGTAGTAAAAAAAATATTTTGAACCTTAAACAAAGGGTGAGAAATGATAAGAACGCAACATTTCGCCTTATCTTGGCATTATTTCGCCATAGTAAAAATTTTAGGGCGGGATATTATTTTAATATGGTTATTTGGTAATTTAACCGGTAAAATATACTAAGTAATTTACCATTTAATAATGTTAAGAGGAAGCATTAATAATGAAGAATAACAAATTTAAAACAGCGTGCGCGCTCATCGTACTGTTAATTTGCGGTTGCGCCGGATCGCCCCCTCTTTCCGCGCAGGCGGTACCCGGTTGGGTGAATGACCTTGAAAAAGCTTATCCCTCAAAGAATTGGGTCGCGGTAGTGGCGCAAGGTACGAGTCAGCCGCAGGCTGAAAGCGCGGCGATGAACGCTCTGGCGCGGGCTTTTAAAACGGACGTGGAAAGTCTAGCGCAAGCATCCCAAAGGTTCAATCAGATTGTCAATGAAGCGGCGGGGAAAAAAACTGTCTCCTTTGAAGAGAGCAAAAATTTTTCTCAGGATATAAATACCAGTACCAACGTGCGCGGCCTTATCGGGGTACAGATTGACATGTTCCGCGCCAAAGATAATACCGTTTACGTCAACGCGAGAATGAACCGCCGCGAGTGCGGCAATCGGTATTCCGCCATGATTAAAGAGAACACCGCCATTATCAACCGCCTTTTTATAAAAGCCGCCGCCATTCCCGAACAGGATTCATTCGACGTTTACTCAAAGCTCAGTTTCGCTTACGCGATAGCGCAGGTAACGGACAACTTTCAAAACATACTCGAAGTGCTTGATCCTTCCGCGGCAAACCGTAAACCCGACTACGGCGGAGCAAACATGATTAAAACTAAAATGCTAGAATGCGCCGCCCGTATCACAATCGGTATAACCGTAAATACCGAACAGGCGGCTGACAAAACTCTGCTTACTCGCGCCGCAGGATCGTTTTTCAGGGATTTGGGGTTTAAGATAAACGAGCAGGGCAACGGAACTTATGTGTTACGCGTAAACGCCCGCTTTGAAGGAATCGCGCAGAACGTAAACTCATGCCGCTACTATCTTGATGCGGCAATGGAAGATAAAAACAAGACGACGGTTTTTTCCTTCACCGAGGACGACCGCAAAGCGCACCCCAACAGCGACTCCGAAGCCCGCAGACTTGCGGTTCGCGCCGCCGAAACCTCGTTCAAGGAGGGCCAATTCGCGCGGGAGTTCGACTCGTGGCTAAATTCACTTTTGGATTAACTCTCTTTAACAAAAGGGTTTTAATATGCCCTGCATGACAATCCGCGTCGCGGAAATGTGCAGGGAAAAAAAATATAGGATAGGATGGAAAAAAAATGAAAATTGTAAAAAAAGCGTTGGCGGCGCTCACCGTCATAACCATCGTGGCGCTGGTCGGATGCGCTTCAAAACCGAAAGTCAAAGTTGTTGAAATGGAAAACAAAGGAACGTCGATGAACATTAAAACGCCGGACTGGATCAAAACCTACGCCGCCAACGGCATATCGGCGGTACAGGCGCAGTACAAAGACAAATACTGCATCATCGGCGAGGAAAGCGGCGTGAACAAACAATTCGTTCTTACATGGGCGGACAACTTCAGCGCACAGCAGAGAATCGGCGCAATGCTCCGCACCAACATCGAAAGCGAATATCAGGCGAGAGTAAAAGGCATGGCGACATCGACAGGCGGCGCAAATGCCACAACATCGCAAGCGGCAAACACAGGCGAACTTAACAATCAAATTAACAGCGTAATTAACGCGCTCGTAAACGTAAGCTACTCAGGAGCGCAAAGAGAAGCGGACTGGTGGAGCCTTCGCAGACGCTACGACCCTGACAACAAAGGAGAATTCACCGATGAATACACCGCTTATGTACTCTACACAATCCCTAAAAAGGAACTAAATACGCAAGTGGCGAAAGCGATGACAACCGCGCTTAATAAAGATTCGGCTCTGTACGACATCACTATTAAAATAGCGCAGGATATGCTCCAGAACGGAATTACGAACTGGGGAGAATAGAATCAAATAACAGGTAACAGAGAACAGAGGGAAGAGCTTTGTTCTCTGTTATTCGTCCCGCAGACTCTTTGTTTCCTCAGTCTGCGGGGCTTTTTCACATGAGGGAACATTGGAGGAAACAAAATGAAAATAAAGAAATTAACGGCGGCAATCATTGCCGCTCTCGTCATAGTAATGGGATGCGCGAGCGGTCCCAAGGCTTCCAAATCTGACGAGCTTGATTTGGCAATACGGGACGCGTCGGACTATTTGAACGACAATATCCCCAAGGGGAGCAAGATTGTCATTCTCAATGTACAGTCCGACTCTAACGCGCTTTCTGATTACATCATTGACGAATTAATCGCCAATGCGGTGAACGACCATGTTTTTCAGGTGGTAGACCGCCAACAGTTGGACTTAATCCGAAAAGAACAGAACTTTCAATGGTCGGGAGAAGTGGACGACAAACTCGCTTTGACAGTCGGTAAATTTTTCGGGGCGCAGACAATCGTATCAGGCGCGATAAGCGAACTCGGCGACCGTTACCGCATGAGAATCCGCGCCCTCAACGTGCAGACCTCCCAGGTACAGGGGCAATACAACCGCAACATAACCGCAGGTAAAACAATAACCGCGCTTATGAACTCTAAAAGCGGCGCTTTAAGAACCGCAAGCGGTAATACAGGCGGAACTACATCAGGCACAAGCGGAAAAACCGGAACAGGCGGGCAGACGGCGGCACAGGCGACACCCGCACGACTAGCAAACGGGAAATACATTTTTTCGCCAAGGTTGCAGGCATACAGAGAAGGCATACCAATAGAGGTATGGATTTATCAGATTGTGGTAAGAGGAAATTACTTTCTGGTATATGTAGGAAATGCAGCACGCGGCCCGGCTCCTAATTCATATGTCATGGGTTTTGAAGGTGAAAACATTTTAACCAATCTGGATAACCCGATACGAACATGGACAGCAAGAGGTACTAAAGAGAATGACCGGGATTTAGGCAACACAATCTTTTCTTTCCAAAATGTAACCGGAACCCGCTTTAGCCTGGAGAATCTTGAAAAAGGCGATCAGTGGTTCAAAGGCGTATTTGAGGAAATTGACCTGAGCAAAGCCAACTTCGAGCCATAAAAAAGAGAAGGAAAAGAAATTTGGAACAAGCCTTTATCGACATATTAAAACAACTCGTGAAAGAGCAAAGCAGCGCCGCCTTAATGGACGCTAAAAAATGCAAGGCTCTTTTGGCGGATTACACCAGAAACGAATACAGGAAACAAAGCCGCCTGCTCATGCTGACTGTCGAGGAAGGATTGCCGAAAATTATTGAAGGCGCACAAGACCTTGCCGCATGCAAGAAAGCGCAGATCAGGGAATTGGAAGAAGAGCATGGAATTAGTTCCGTATTTGCGGCTGACATAGTAAACCTCCTCGCGCTGGTACTGCGCGGAGACACAACCGTAACGCTATCGCCGACAGTCATTGTCCCCGCGCCATCGCCGCCTCCTCAACAAAAAGCCGCTTCCGCGCCGCCGCCTGCGCCTTCCGTAGAGCCTGTAAAAAACGCCGCACCTATAAGCGCGTCCGAAGCCATTGCCAAAGCGGAAGCCTTCAAAAAAGCGGGGAATTATACCGAAGCCGCCGAATTTTACCGAAAGGCGGCGGAACAGGGCAACGCCAAAGCGCAGTTTGAACTTGGCAATCGTTACGCAAATGGCGAAGGCGTAAATAAAGATGAAACCAAAGCCCTTGAATGGTGGAAAAAGGCGGCGGAACAAGGATTGATGGAAGCGCAGTATAATGTCGGGCTATGTAATTATAACGGCTATTTTAACGGCAAGACTATGTATGAAGACGTACCCACAGCCGTAAAATGGTGGAAAAAGGCGGCGGCACAGGGACACGAACTCGCGCAGTATATGCTCGGCGTTTGTTATACAAGCGGCTATATAATCGGAAAGGACACACGCCTTGCCCGCGAATATTTTCGCAAAGCCGCCGCGCAGGGCAATGTCCGGGCGAAAAAAGAATTAAGCAAGCGTATCCTCTTGTTTGACTTGCTGGCGGAGCGTATCGGCAGCAGGCCTTATACTTTTCCTTTGCCGTTTATCATGGCAATCTTAATAGGTTTGTGTTTTTTCCCCGGCGCATGGGCGTTATTCGCAAGAGCGCTTGCTCTAAATAATGTTCCTGCCGTTGCGCTGTCCGTACTGACAATGGCGTTTGGCGGCTTCATCACCTACAAAGCGGTAGACGACTGGTATTATACTTCCGGCGGCTTTGTGCTGATAACGCCCGTCATCGCCCTCATCGGCATTGTGTTCTTTTTCATCGTCCCCCAACCGGTCAAAGCGGATCAGATAGCCCATGTAGAAATAAACGCAGAAAAAGAGGCAGTCCCTAAAATAACTGCAACTGTTACCGGCAATGCAAACTTTCGCAAAGGCCCGTCAACAAATGATCAAATCATCAAGCAATTTATGAAGGGCGACATTGTTATATTGACAGGCGAAGTGTCAGGCGGCTGGTCGCAGATTTTGCGCGACGGAGAAGTTGGCTGGATCAGCTCGGAATTTTTAAGCAAATGGGAAGAAGAAAAAACCGCATCGCCACAAGTGGCGCCGCCGCAGACAGCGGCTCCCGCAGAAGGAATTGTTGATTGGGCGAGGGGCAATTATCCGGCCGGTATTGTCGTCAAAGCGAATTCCATAACAGGTCATAACATCAACATAACAGGAGTACGTACAATCGTTCAAAAGCCGTTAGAGGGACACCCCAATTTGAAATGGGCTTACATTTATGTAGGCGATAAAAAATACGGCGTCGTATGGGACAGAACAACGTATACCCGTTCAATGCATGACGGAATTGAACTCGGCATAGGAAGCGAGGCGCGATCCGCGTTTGACTTTTACGGCGGTTCAGATAAAGACAGTATTTTCGCGGATATTGCAAGAGAAGCGCCCGCGATAAAGGTTGTGAAGTGAGCAGTGAGCAGGTAACAGGTAACAGGTAACAGGTAACAGGTAACAGGGAACAATGAGCAATGAGCAGGTAACAGGTAACAGGTAACAAAGGAAGAGGCGCAGAGCGAATCCTCTATTGCCTTTGTTAATTGATAAATACCGCCCTTTTGGGCAAGGAAGGAGATTTTTATGAGTACATGTAGTAATTGTGGAGGCAGAGGTCGTGTTTCTCGTGATTGCCCTAACTGTAATGGTCAAGGTCGTGTTCCCGATTACAATAACTGGGACGGTAGCAATCTAAATTATAACTCCTGTTCCAGTTGCGGAGGAAGCGGATATAAAGAAGAAAGCTGTTCCCGTTGCGGAGGATCAGGGCAAATAGACGATGGTTCATCATCATCAGGCGGATCATCAAGCAGTTACACGCCGTCAAGTTCAGGCGGATCATCGTCAAGATCAGGCGGAGGGGGGCGAAATAGAACAGATCAGCAAATGGAAGCCGATTACAACAGTATTAAAGATTGTTATAACAAATGCGATTGGCAAGGACTTCTTGACGCATACCAAACGGCGACTCAAAGGGATTATTACAAATATTTTCAAAAACTTGAAAGCAGAGTCGAAAATGTATGGTACATGGTGGAAACTGCGCGCGCAAAAACAGACCCTGATTACGATTATGTGAGAGCTTTTTATTATTCAGATTGGGGAGAACATAAAAATGCTCAAAGTTCAGATTCAGATAGAAAAATCATTAAAAAAGGATTGTACAACATAGCAAAAAATCTTTTCCAAAGAAAGCACGGACGTGAAATAACGGACTCGGAACTTACCCAACTTCATCTCAATTATCTTGAACAGGGTATGTCTGAAAATATCAATAAAAAGTACATAGGTTCGGCATGGTCGAAAAGGGACGAATGGGAACAAATTACCGGAAGGGAAATGACCAAAGAAGAGCAGATACGCATTATCGGAAAGCATTTTCCCAAAAGACCAAAAGAAGAATCATCAAGCAGTTCTTCCTCATACTCAGGCGGCAATGATGTCGTACCACGAGGAAAATTTTTGTCGATAGTCCTCGGTCTTGTGTGCGGATTAGGCGCGACATTAGCGGTAGGTTGGGTAATCGTCAACATGACAGGCATGGCAAAGTTACCAACGATACCCGCATTAATAATGATTGTTGTCGGCTTCATCGCCACATTTGATTCCTGGCGGTGGAAAAAGAATGTTCTTTTCCTTGTAATGCTCGCCCTCACCATACCCGGATGGCTTATCATGTTCCGCATAATCCCCGAACACGTCAATTTAAGACATTCAATCAAATCCGCTACAACCCAAACAACGCAATCCGCAAACACAAACCCGTCGGCTGAAATAATCAAAAATGTAAACTTCCGCAAAGGACCTTCAACTAACGATGAAGTAATCAGGCAATTAAAGCAGGGCGACATAGTTATATTGACGGGCGAAGTTTCAGGCGGTTGGACGCAGGTTACCCGAGACGGTGAAAAAGGGTGGGTAAGCAATGAGTATTTGAAAGTTTGGGAAAAATGAGCAAGGAAAAATTTATGTTATTTATTAGTAATGATTTTAATAAACTGTTCAGGAGTTACTATATTAATAGAACCGTCGGACAGAATGTCCGCAGTAAAATCTTTAGTATTTCTGGTAACAATATAGTCAACAGAAAAACTTTCACCAACGATATATTGAACAG
>Ga0268262_10000447_pt1 | contig 54817 bp, 44 predicted proteins | sample TergutNc150P3_FD_190354 | JGI IMG/M metagenome (GOLD analysis project Ga0268262, IMG submission 190354) | Nasutitermes corniger P3 segment gut microbial community from laboratory colony in Florida, USA - Nc150 P3 (SPAdes) (version 2) | ecosystem: Host-associated > Arthropoda: Insects >... | reverse complement strand
ATGGAAGAGAATTTTTTATAATAATTCGGGGTTATGATGAGGCAAAAGATGATTTTTTGTTATATTGTGAGATACCGTTTAAAATTATTGATTCAAAGAAAGGTCCAGCACCCGTAGAATTCATGACGTATAGAGGAATGTTCGGGTTTAAAGTTTATTTTGAAAGTATCGAAGTTGCGGATGGAATTGGATGGGTTCCTGATCCAAACCCGAAAAATGACAAATGGATTTTCTACACGTGGGACGCGGAGCAAAGAAAGTATGTAGAAATTGGAGAAGTTGTTGATTAATTTATAAATATAAATAAATTATTGCAAAGCAGAAGCAACTTCACATAACAGGACGGTAAACGCTTCGCCGCCTTCGGCGGCTCGGGCTACGAAAAAACCCAGTCGGGTGTGCGCTAGGCGCTAGAACACCTTTTGTGGGTTTTTTCTCCGCCACATTTTTTTGCGCCCGAAAAAATGCTTACGCATTTTCTCTTGTCGGGCGCAAAAAAACGTCGTTTACCGCCGGAACGTTATTAGAACAAATCCGTCGCCTATTATACAAAATAATCATTATATACGCAGTAAACCCATAAATGTCGCAATAAAAACAAGTGTAAGAACAATATACGTCAAAACATGTCGCCTACATTACAAATTTGATAAATATACGCACATTGCAAAATCAAACTTTAAAATACAATTAATCTTCTTATAATATAATAAATAAATATAAACATTCAAAAAGCGACAGAAAATGATATAGAGAACATGACAATTATATATAATGATTTTTACATTATTTCATCTACAGGAATTTCTTTGAAAATATTTATCCAGTCCCTTCTGCTATAAATAAATCTGAGAATTTTAATATGTCTTTTTTCAATATCGTCATTTTCTTTTATTACATAAAAAAGAGAAAAATTATTAATTCTAATTGATCTTAATCCTAAGTATGCTAAGTATCTATCGTTGACAAATGGGCGAGCATACGGATTTTCTTTTATATATACAATTTTTTCTAACAAATCATTTTTTATTTTATCGGCAGCTTTCGGATTGTCTAAAGTTTCTTTTATATATTTATAGATTTTTTCAATGTCCGTTGGGATATATGGTGAAAATTCAACTCTGTACATCTTCAATCCTTATAGATTTTTTATAAATTTAATTATTTCTTCTTCCTGTATTACTTCTCCATTTTCCATTCGTTCCAAAGCATCCTCAATTGCATGATACAATTCAAGTTTGCCCAATAATTGGTCGTATGTATCTTCGGTCATTACTGCAAACCTGCCTTGACCGTTATTTGAAACAAAGACAGGTTCTTTGTAATTTTGGCAATATTCCAGAATTTCATTTAAATTGTTCCCAAAATCCATGCTTTTCGTAACTGCCGGCATTATATTACCCTCAATTTCATAGTTTTTAAAATATATCATTTTCTAGGAATATTGTCAATAAGCATATATTAATAATATGGAGTAAAACGTTTATTCCAAATATAATATAATAAATAAATGAATATAAACATAAGAAAAGCGGCAGAAAATGATATAGAAAACATGACGTTTATATATAATGATTCAATAAAAATATTTCCGCCTGACAAAAGCGCTGAATCAGATAAAGAACTATTTACAGAGGTTTACAATAAAAATAATGTATTTATCGCGGAAAAGACGGATACTAAGGAAATAATCGGATGGATATCATTTAATCAACAAAAAGAATATATATTGATTAATGGATTTTATTTGCTGTTAAAAGAACAGCGAAAAGGAATAGGCACAAATATTTTGGATTATTGCATAAACATTTGGAAAAAAAATAATGAAAAATTAATTATTTTAAAAGCGCTTAGAAATGCTTCATGGTCAATTGATTTTTACAAAAAAAATAAATTTCTTATTTTTGAAACTAATAAAGAATATGAGAATGATCTTAATTTTCTTAAATCTGAAAAAATTGATAAATGGGAAATACTCATGTATAGAAAATTATAAACGGTCTTATCAGCTAATTAACTTCTTCTTTCACAAAATCGCCTCTGTCATCCGTAAGTTCCCAACTAGTAAGAACCTGCGCCTTGCCCTTATCCACAGACACAATCACATACGAGTAAAAGGGCAGGGCGTGATCTTTATCATATCCGGACGGCGCAGAAGGATGGTCGGGGTGCGAATGGTAAAAACCTATAACGTCAAGTTTATTCGATCTCGCCGTTTGTTCCGCCTTCATCATATCTTCCGGCGTTATGAGAAAACGGTGGTACTGCTCGCCGTCTTCCCTCGCGTTATCAATAGTCAGCGTACTCCTGACTGTTTTTACTCCGGCATTGTCAACCTCGCCGATTAATACGCCGCAGCATTCGTTAGGATAAGCGGTTTCTCCATCTTCTCTTATTTTTTTTTCCAGTTCAGATGAAAGATGAATCATAATTTTCCCTTCTTACTCCTTTGTGATCTTTGTGACCGCGTACCGTAGGTACGATGTGCCTTTGTGTGAAGTCCTTGCGAAATATTCATAGCGTTAAATATCTTTCCACAAAGGCTGCGACATATAGCGGCTGCCGTTGTCGCACAGTATAGTCGCTACCCTTGAGCCGGCCGGCAGAGTTTTTGCCAATTCCATCGCGGCGTACACGTTCGCGCCGGAGCTAATCCCGACAAAAATCCCTTCTTCCGCGGCAAGACGGTGCGCGGTTTTATACGCGTCTTCCGTCTTAACCGTTATGTGCAAATCCGCGATGCTCTTGTCAAAAATTTTAGGCGTTATCGTGGATTCCATGTGCTTCATTCCCTCAAGACCGTGAAAAGGGGAGTCCGGCTGCATAAGCATGATTTGAATCGACGGATCAGTCTCTTTTAAACGTCTGGAAACGCCCATAAAAGTTCCCGAAGTGCCGGTTCCGGCGACAAAATGCGTAGGTTTGCACTGCGCGTAAAGTTCAACTCCAGTTGTTTCATAATGTGTGCGAGGATTTTCAAAATTGTCGTACTGGTTGGGGAAGAAATATTTTTCCGGCTCTTTTTCAGCCAATTCCATTACTATTCTGTACGCTCCGTCCGAGCCTTCAAGCGGGTCGGTTTCCGTAATTTGAGCGCCGTAAGCGCGCATAAGTTTCTTTCTTTCTTCGCTGGCGTTCGCGGGCATGAAAAGCCGCACACGGTAACCAAGAGCGGCGCCGAACATGGCGTAAGCTATGCCTGTGTTGCCGCTTGTGGAGTCCAGCAGAATTTTATCTTTTGTAAGCTGCCCTGAGTTTATACCATGTAACATCATGGCCTTTGCGGCCCTGTCTTTAACAGAGCCGCTCGGGTTAAAATATTCGGCTTTCGCGAACAGGGAGACCCCGTTTACCGGTTTGAAGATGTTTTTCAGTTCAATAACCGGGGTATTGCCGACAAGGTCTAAAACGCTCATATCCATTTATACCATAAATATTAAGTATACGCCATTAAAACGGCGTATACTATTACGATAAGCGACATTAAAACATCGCTTATCTACAAAAAAATACTTATTCCCTTTTTTGTTAAAATACCGCCACAACGCCGCCGCCGTACTTACTGTCGATAAAATCCTTTACCTTTTTGCTTAACAGCGCGTTTTTCAAAGCTATGACGCCGGGATTATTCTCTTTTCCCTTTTGCACGACAACGATGTTTACATAGGGGGAATCCGCGCCTTCGATGATTAGAGAATCTTTTACGGGATTAAGTCCGGCGCCAAGCGCGTAGTTGCCGTTTATGGCAGCGGCGTCCACATCCGGCAGAGAGCGGGGAAGCTGCGCGGCTTCAATCTCCCTAAAGCGGAAATTTTTGGGATTCCCTGTAATGTCGCGGGGAGTGGCTGTAAGACCCACTCCGGCTTTAAGGGTTATAAGCCCTTTTGCCTGGAGCAGAAGCAGGGCGCGTCCTCCGTTGGAAGGATCGTTGGGTATGGCTATGGTCGCGTTATTCGGCAAAGCGCTTATACTTTTGTGCTTTGACGAATATAACCCAAACGGTTCAACATGCACTCCAAAAGCAGAAACAAGTTTCGACGACCAATCAGCGTTTGATTCCAGATAGGGAATATGCTGGAAAAAGTTGGCGTCTAAATCCCCGGAAATTACCGCTACATTTGGTTGTAAATAATCGTTAAATTCCACCACTTTCAGGGTGATTCCCTGGGCCGCCAGATCGTCCTTGATCAAGTTAAGCAGTTCCGCGTGCGGAACCGGCGTAGCCCCTATCGAAACAACTGTTGATTTTGATTGTTGTTCACTCTTGCCTTTGGCCTCAACAATGTGGTTAGCGGCCAAAACCAGTACGCCCGCTATAAACAGGCTTAAAAATCTTTTCATAATTTCTCTCCTTAAAATTGTATTCACATATAACCTATGTGTTTAATAGGATTATAGGGAATTAATAAAAAAATGTCAAGAGGAATTTAAAGGAAATTTTAAGGAATTTTTACCGTTTTGAAAGAATACTTCGGCTTATCGCGGTTCCTGCTATCTGCACCAATTCTACAAGTATTAGTATGACAATGACCGCACCTATAGTTACGTCCGTTCTGAACCGGTAATAGCCGTAATTTATGGCAAGGCTGCCCAGTCCGCCGCCGCCTATAGCGCCCGCCATTGCCGAATAGCCTATTAAATTGATGATGGTCAGGGCGAGGCCGGAAACAAGAGAGGGCATGGCTTCGGGAACTAACACTTTGCGTATGATTTGTAAATTGGTGGAGCCCATCGCGCGCGCCGCCGTAATTACCCCCTGATCAACTTCGGACATGGCGGATTCTGCTATGCGGGCGACAAAAGGCGCGGCGGCTATTGAAAGGGGGATAATTACCGCCGTGGGGCCTATGCTGGTTTTTATGATCAGACGGGTAAGAGGTATCAGGAGGATCATCAGGATGATAAACGGGAGGGAACGGAATATGTTAACGATCCGGGAAAGCGTGTTGTACAGTACAAGGCGTGGGGCAAGCCCGGCGGGAGACGTAACAAAGAGGTACACGCCCAACGGGAAACCCAGGACGCAGGCGAGAACAGTTGAGACAAAGGTCATGTAGACTGTTTCCAGCGTCGCCATAGGCAGCATGGACAAAACATCCAGAATTTTTTCATTAAGCATGCAGCATCTCCCGCGCCGCCTCTGTTTTCGGCGATTCAAATACATCGGCGACGCTTCCCGTTTCCATAATAAGCCCTCCGTCCATTACCGCCACCTCATTGCATATTTCGCGTATAACTTCCATCTGGTGCGTTATCAGCACCACGGTAATTTTCAGCCGCTGATGCAAGCCGCGGATCAACGCGAGTATTGAGCGGGTGGTCTGCGGATCAAGGGAGCTGGTCGCCTCATCGCAGAAAAGCACTTCCGGGTTTGCAGCTAACGCGCGGGCGATAGCCACCCGCTGTTTCTGCCCGCCCGAAAGTTCGCGTAAACGCGACTTGCGCTTGTCGGCAATATCAACCATATCAAGAAGTTCTTCGACTCTTTTTTCAATAAGCTTGCGGGGAAGCCCTGCAATTTCCAACGGGTAGGCAATATTTCCCGACACGTTACGCGACGAAAGCAAATTAAAATTTTGAAATATCATCCCCATTTTTCTGCGCCGTTCAAGCAAAGAATAGCCGCGCAGGGTATCCACCCGTTGTCCGTTGTAATATACTTCTCCCGTATCGGGCGTTTCAAGCAGGCTCATAACGCGAAGAAGGCTTGATTTTCCCGCGCCGCTTCTGCCTATAATTCCGTAGATAGAGCCGGAAGGAATGACAAGATCTACGCGCTTGACAGCGGTAACTTCGCCGTAACTTTTAGAAATATTTTTAAGATCAATCATCTGATAAACCTGTATTCTATTTGTAGAATATCAGAAAAACAAATCAATAAAAAGCCCGCTTAAAAGCGCGAAAAGTACCGTAAACAGCACAAAAAACAAAAAGTGCTTTATTCCAAGAACAATCTTTACCGCCCCAAGGTTGGTAATTTTCATAGCCTGCCCCGTGATCATAAACGCCGAGGCCGAGCCCAACGTCATCCCGCTTAACATCCATTCGCGCAGAAGCGGGATAGTCCCCCCGCCGCAAACATACAAAGGAACGCCTATGGCGGCCGCCATTAACACGCCGAAGCCCCTGTTTCTGCCGAATAATCCCGCGAAGGCTTCCTGAGGCACATAACGCTGAAAAAGGGCGGTAAGAATAATCCCCGCGAGAAAGTACGGTCCCGTCGCCTTTATGTTTCTTCCAAAATTTTTTATGAAACGTACAAAAAGATTCGGGTCCGTGTCGCGGTTTGCCATTTGCTCAAATTTGGTAAACCTGAAAAACGGCGCCTTTCTGAAAAACAGCCTGACGCAAAGTCCCGCCGCGACTCCGCATAAAAAACAGCAGACAAAGCGTACAACAAGGGCGGGCATTCCAAGAGCGGCGCTGTAAAAAAGCAACTGCGGATTAAGAAGGATAGAGCTCATCACAAAAGAAGCGATCCATTCCTCCGCCATGCCCTTTTCCGCAAAGGACGCGGCGATTGGAATTGTTCCGTACATGCACAAAGGAGAAGCGATACCCAAAAGAGAAGCGGGAATAATCCCGAAGACGCCCATTTTCGTGTCGCGCATTTTTACAAACAATGCGTGGATTTTTTCTTTACCGAACACGGAAACAAGGGACCCCAACAACATCCCCAACACCCAGTACCAGACAATCTGCTCAAATTGGATAGAGAAGTAATACCAGAGATAAATAAACTCTCTTTTAATTATTTCCATAATTATCCCCAAATTTTTTCACGCAGAGGCGCAGAAGATAATCAAAATCAAAGAACGCAAGAATTTCACGCAAAGGCGCAAAGGCGCAAAGGACGCAAAGTTGTTGTATGTTAGATTTATATATTCCTTTCATGATCTTTATTTAAAAGATAATATATCTTGTTTTACGAAAATATATCGGACAGAAACTTTGCGCCTTTGCGTGAGGTCTTTTGAAACTATTCATTTGTTATAACTTAATAAGCTCGTAAGTTTTGCTTCCCAAGCCGATTTCCGCCGCGTGGTCTATTGTTCGTGTGCCGTTTCGGGACTCAATCCTCTGTATCAGACTTTTACCGTCGGGGGCGGCGTACACAAGATCGACACAGGCTTGATCTAAAGCCACTGGGTCAAGTGAAGACAGGATGCCTATGTCGTGCATGTCGGGCGCTGTTGGGTTGGCGTTGCAGTCGCAGTCTACGGAGAGGCGGTTCATTACGTTTACATAGAGGATTTTTCCGTTCAGGCTGTCTACTACGGATTTTCCCGCTTCGGCCATTGAATCCAAAAACGCGTTTTGATCACCTGAGAAGCCGGATTTGCTTTTTCCGGCGGTGTGTATCCATGACTTGCCTTCGGATGACGCTATGCCTATGGAAATGTTTTTAATGGCGCCGCCGAAGCCGCCCATTCCGTGTCCCTTAAAATGGGAAAGCACTACATAGTAATCGTAATTTTTAAAATTCGCGCCTACAAAATTTTCGCGTAACCTTGTGCCGCCTTTTACAGGCAGGCTTATTGAGCCTTTTTCGTCAAGTATGTCCACAGCCGCTATGTCGGTAAAGCCGTGATCTTTTGCCGTCTGTTTGTGCGCCGCCGTGCTTGATCTTTTGCTGCCGTAAGCGGTATTTGATTCAACTATAGTGCCTTTTACGGACTGCACCAAATCTTTTATCAAGGCGGGTCTTAGAAAATTGCTGTTAAGAGACTCTCCTGTGCTTATTTTTACCGCCACTTTGCCTGTCGGCTGCTGGCCAAGAGCTTTGTAAACCGCCATTAATCCGGCGGGGCTTATGTCGCTTGTAAAATACACTTTTGAGCGGGTTGCGGGCGCGGCTGGCTCAATGGAATTGAACGCCGGATTTTGGGGAACAGGCTGCGCGTGAGCTTTTTCATAGCAGTTCGTAAATGAAACCGTAACAGCAAATAATAAAACCGCCGTCATCAATAAAAAAAGTTTTTTGCTTTTCATTATTCCTTCTCCTTTCCTCCCCAGTCTATGTTTTTTAACCTGTCCAGCGCGTTTTGCAGTACTTGGCGGGGGCAGGCTACGTTCATCCGTACAAAACCGTCTCCTCCCTTTCCGAATGATGGTCCCGCGCTTAACCATAATTTTCCCTTATGTGTGAGCGTTTCGTCAAGTCTTTTCGCGCCAAGTCCAAGCTCATTGCAATCCAGCCATACTAGGTATGTTCCCTCGGGTTCAACAAGTTTTATTTTAGGAATTTGGTTAGTTAGAAATGTTTTAAGTAATTCCATGTTTCCGGCAAGGTAGTCTAAAAGCTGTTCCAGCCACTCGGCGCCGTCCTGATACGCCGCTTTGCAGGAAACAAGTCCCATTACGCCCGGCTGGCTTAAACCGCATCCCGCGTATTCTGCTTTGAAATTTTCCCGCAGTCCTTTGTTGGGGATAAAAATGTTCGCGCATATTAATCCGGCAAGGTTAAAGGTTTTTGACGGGGAAGTGCAGGTTACGGTTATATTTTCAAGTTCCTTGTTAAGGGAAGAAAAAACAATGTGCTTATGTCCTTTAAATATAAAATCTTCGTGGATTTCATCGGCAATAACAATAACTCCGTGGCGCAGGCATATTTCTCCCATTCGCGTAAGTTCTTCGCGGCTCCAGACGCGCCCAACAGGGTTGTGCGGGTTGCACAAAATAAACATTTTCGCCTGTGTGATTTTTTCCTCAAAATCATCAAAATCTATGCTGTAGCGTCCTTCGCTGTACAATAGTTCATTAACCAATAACTGCCGTCCTGTTTTTCTTACGCTTGATTCAAACGGATAGTACACCGGCTGTTGAATAACAATGCTGTCTCCTGGATGCGTTAACGCGCGGACGGCGATGTAAAGAGCGTTTACCACTCCCGGCGTAATCACAAGCCAGTCGCGCTGCGGCGTCCAGTTAAAGCGCCCCTCAAACCACTTGCGTATAACGTCAAAATACTCCGCGTCCGGCTCCGAGTACCCGAAGATCCCATGCTTAGCGCGTTGTTCAAGCGCCTCCCGTACGCAAGGCGGAGTAGCAAAATCCATATCCGCAACCCACAAAGGAAGCACGTCCTCCGGCTTCCCGCGCCATGTAGGCTCGTATTTGATACTGTAAGAATTTCGTCTGTCAATAATTTCGTCAAAATCATATTTCATACTTCAATTCCTTTCTTCTCTCTTCTTTTTTCCCTTTTCCCTCTTCTTTGTTATCTGTTACCTGTTATCTGTTCCCTGTTACCTGTTTTGCCTGTTCCAAATCCGCAATCAAATCTTCCGCTGCTTCCAATCCCACGGACAGGCGCAGTAAGCATTCATCTATGCCGCGCTCTTTTCGCTCGTTTTCGGGGAGGTCGGCGTGGGTTTGAAGCATGGGGTAGGTGATAAGGCTTTCGACGCCGCCAAGACTTTCGGCGTATTTTATTACTTTTACGCTTTCAAGGATGTGTTCCGCCGTTTTTTTGTCTCGTACGGAAAATGATAACATTCCGCCGAAACCGCTTGTCTGTTTGCGGGATATCTCATAATCGGGATGATCTTTTAAGCCGGGGTAATACACTTTTTTTACCGCGCTTTGTTTTAAAAGCCATTGTACGATTTTTTCGGCGGTTTCCTGCTGGCGTTCCATACGGACGGCAAGCGTTTTAATGCCGCGGATAATTAAAAAACTGTCAAAGGGCGAAAGGCAGCCGCCTGTTGTTTTCGCGATAAACCTCAACTTTTCTTCGAGTTTTTCGTCCTTTACAACTAACATTCCGGAAATGGTATCGTTATGCCCGCCCAAATATTTTGTTCCGCTGTGAAGGACAATGTCGGCTCCGAGGGAAAACGGCCTTTGAAAATAAGGCGTTAGGAAGGTGTTGTCTACAATAAGAAGCACGTTGTGTTTTCGCGTAATTGCCGAAGCCGCAGCGATGTCCGTTACGCGCATCATGGGATTGGAAGGCGTTTCTATAAAGACGGCTTTTGTGGAAGGATTTATTTCCTTTTCCAAATCTTTTAACGCGGCGAAAAAAGAAAATTTTACGCCGTTCTTTTCTGATACATGCTTAAAAAGGCGGAAAGTGCCTCCGTAAAGGTCGTCGGATGTTATGATATGGTCGCCGGGCGAAAACAATTCCATCAGCGCGGAAACTGCCGCCATGCCGGAAGAAAACGCGACGGCGCTTTTGCCGCCTTCAAGCGCGGCGACAGTGTCTTCCAGATGGACATTGGTAGGGTTGAGCGAACGGGAATAATCAAAGCCTGTGCTTTGCCCCACGCCCGGATGAGCGAAGGTAGCCGAGGCGAATATAGGGACGGCTACCGCTCCTGTCGAATCAAACTTTTTATCACAGCCATGTACGCAAATTGTGCTTAAATCCATAATACCCTATTTTACCATAGGATTACTATGCTATCAAGGCGTTTTTTCTAACTTCCAGATACGAAGTAAGGCAGTTCAGGATTTCCTTGAAATTAATAGGCTTGCCTATATGGCCGTTCATGCCTGTTTTAAGGCATCTTTCAACATCTTCGCGGAACACGTTAGCTGTCATCGCGATTATAGGGATTGATTTGGCTTTCGGAAAATCCAATGCTCTGATAAGCTGAGTAGCCTCATAGCCGTCCATTTCGGGCATTTGTATGTCCATTAAAATCAAATCGTATTTGAAAGGCGACGCCTTAAACATTTTAACGGCTTGCGCTCCGTTTTCCGCGCAGTATATCCCCAACTGTGTCGGTTCAAGGAGAGTCAGGACGATTTCGCGGTTAATTTCAACATCGTCAACAAGAAGCACGCGCTGGCCGGCAAAGATGCCCGTAATATCGGGGATTTGCGATTTATCCACCTTATTGTTCTCTACTCCCAGACATTCATTTATTACTTCGGCGATAGCGGAAGGGAACAAAGGTTTGGACAGGAATTTGTCAACGCCCGCGTTCTTGGCGTCATTGGCAATCGCGCTCCATTCAATGGCGGAAATCATTATCACGATGGAATTTTCAGGGCTGTGCGCTTTTATTTCGCGCGCCAGCTGTATGCCGTCCATGTTGGGCATTTTCCAGTCTATAAAGTAAATATGATAGCCGCCGTTCTTTTCCACCATTTCAATCGCTTTTTTCCCGCTTGTGGCGGTATCGCACATTACGCCGAAACCAAGAGTTATATCCCGGAAATACGTTAAAATGTCATTGTCGTCGTCTACCGCCAATAAACGGACGTTTTTCAAATTGACATCTAACAAACGCTTTTGTTTTATTTCCGTCCCCCGCTCCGCCTGAATTGTAAAGGTGAATGTCGAGCCTTTCCCGGGTTCAGACTGCACCCATATTTTTCCTCCCATCATTTCCACTATGCTTTTGGAAATCGCGAGCCCCAATCCCGTGCCGCCGTATTTGCGGGTTGTGCTGGACTCGGCCTGTTCAAAAGAGCGGAAAAGTTTTGCCTGATTTTCGAGGCTTATGCCTATCCCGTTATCGCTTACGGAAAATTGCAGTGTGCACATATTGTCGGTCTTTTCAATAAAACGGGCGGCAAGGCTGATAGAGCCGTGTTCGGGAGTGAATTTTACCGCGTTCCCGAGAAGGTTGGTAATTACCTGCGCAAGGCGCTGATCGTCCCCTATCAACACGCGGGGAATGGAACTGTCAATATGAACCGAGAAGTTTTGATGCTTTTCTTCCATGCGGTAGTTGTTGACATTCACCACCTGCCGAAGCATTTTTTCTATTTCAAATTCTACGGGAGCAAGTTCAAATTTGTTAGCCTCAATTTTTGACATGTCAAGTATGTCGTTAATTACGCCAAGCAGGTGGTTGGAAGCGTCCTGGATTTTATCAAAGCAATAATCCTTGCGCTCAATATCGGAAGCTGATCTTCCTATCGTGATCATGCCGGTTATGGCGTTCATAGGCGTCCGTATCTCATGGCTCATGTTCGCGAGGAACGCGCTTTTGTGTTTGCTTTCCTTGTCCGACTTGTTTTTTGCCTCGTCAACGCGGATTAAAACTATAATCAGCACCGCGGCAAGCAGGATGCCCAATAAACACAGGACAAACGCCATTTCGTATACCGCCCTGTAATACATGGTTTTCGGCGTTAAAAGGCCTAAATGCCATCCGTTGGAAAGAGTCTTGAAAAAACCGACGACAGGTTCGCCCCTCCAGTTAACCCACTCGGCGCCGGAGATTACTCCCGTGCGCGTCAATTCATCGGTTAAAAATGAAAGCGGAATGGACGCGTCGTACATTTTCAATCCTATAAAGTCCGGATTTAAGTGGCCTATTATTGTCAAATCCTGATTGATCAATACTCCGAACCCGCCTTTGGCAAGAGAAGTATTTGCGACTTTTTCCCCGATTTTGCTTACGCGTACGTTAATACCCGCAACGCCAAGACAGTTGCCTTCATGATCTTTTATACATCGGGAGTAAGAAAAAACGAATTCGCCCGTTAATAAATCCTTAAAAGGATCCGTTTCCGCAATTTCACCGTCCGGCGCCGCGTGCGCTGCCTTGTACCAGGGGCGGTCTGTCGGATTCCATGAATCCGTCGCATTCCAGCCTATGCCGTTAATAAACACGGGTCCGCCGGGAAGTTTTTCTATATAACAGAAAGGACCGTTTGTGCTGTAAAATTCATTGTTTTTTACAAGCAAATGATTTGAAATATCCGTGTTATAGGCGGTCAGTCTTTGGACGTTATTTCCGCATAAAATTAAACTTTGTACCGATTCCGCGTAATTATCCAGCAAAGTGCGGGATTCCAGAAGCTCGGAGCTGATTTGTGTTTCCAGATAATCCAGTACGCTTTCCACATTGCGTACCAGATTGGTATGTACGATTTTGTTGGTGAAGCTGCAGCTGAATACAACCATCAACAAAAAAGCAAATACGGTAAATATAAGCTGTACATACAAAAGTTTAAATTTAACTTTCGGTATTTTGATACGCATTTTCTTCCTCCCCGTCGTTTCTTTCAACGGCAAGCGGAGTTCCGCACCGCCGGCGCGGTACGGAACTCCATAACAATACTTGGCGTTTTTATCACGCCACCTTAAACCGCGACACTTCATCCATCAGCGTCTTAATTCTCTCGCTGTTTTTTACGCATATTTCGTTGACCTGGCGTACCGCTATGTTTACCTGCTGCGCGCCGGAAGCCATTTCGTTCATGCCGCCTGAGATTTCCTGGGTTACCAGTTCGAGGTTGTGGCTTTCGTTTATTACTTCCTTGCTGCCGACAAGCATTTGCTGGGAACCGCCCTTTACCTGCCTTGTAATTTCATTAACATTGCCGACTCCCGAAAGTATTTGCTTGCTTCCTTCTTCCTGTTCCTCCATCGCGTTGCGGATATTGTCTTCCTGCATCGCCACAGTCTTAACGCCCGAGTCAATCGCCTCGAACTTGTTAAGCACGTTTTCCGTGGAGCCCATTATTTTGTCTATGGAACCTTTTATCTTTTTCAGCACATTACCGATAATTTTGGACTGTTGGCTTGAACTTTCCGCCAGTTTACGGATTTCATCGGCGACTACGGCAAAACCTTTGCCTTCGTTTCCGGCATGAGCCGCTTCTATCGCCGCGTTCATTGAAAGCAGATTTGTCTGGCTTGCGATGTTTTTCATTACGGAGTTAATTTTTAAAAGGTTTTCTGATTCTTTGGCGATTTCCTTAATGTCGGCGGCCATTTCTTCCAGCCCGTTATGTCCCACTTCGGAAGCCTCTTCCAATGTCTTTACATTCTGCGCGTTGTTAATAAGGGTGTTTGTTACGGAACCTATATTCGCCACCATTTGTTCAATGGCGGACGACGCCTGGGAAATATTATTGCTCTGGTTTTCCACCTGATCGTTGAGTTTGTTGATGTTGCCGATAACCTGTTCCATAGTGGCGTTGGTCTGTGTAACATTGGCGCTCTGGCTTATGACCCTGCCCTTGATGTTCTGGATATTGGAATTAATTTGATTAATAGCCGATGCGGTCTTGGTCATGTTGCCGGCAAGGTCATTTCCGATTTCCGACAAACCGGACGCCTCAGTCTTGATATGAATGATCATATTCTTAATTTTTTCCAGAGTTTTGTTGAAGTACAGGGCAAGGTCGCCTAATTCGTCCCTGGAATTGACGGTTATCATCCGCGTCAAGTCGCCCTCGCCTTCGGAAATGTCCTTTAAGGTTTCCGCCACCTTTACGATTGGTTTTGTAGTTCTGCTTAAGACAAGGTACACAATAAACGCCGCTGTAACTATGGTTATCGCCGCCATAATGATTGTGAATCTGGTTATCGCGTTTACTTCCTGCATCGCGTACGATTCGGTAGTTCCTACCAATACCGACCATGTCTTGCCGGAATTGCCTATTTCGCATGCCTGAGTTTTAAAGTAAACATTTGTTTTTAAGGTTGGATCATAAGTGAAGCCGGAAAAAGTTTTTCCTTCTTTTATTGACGTTAAGAGCGCCTGTTGGTTAGCGCCGACTTCAACATCAACGTCTATTGTATTCTTGCCTATACGGTCGGGAATAAAATGCCCCATAATAAACCCGTTGCCCGAGTATATAACCATTAAAGCGATTTCATCATAATCATTTATTATTTTTTCAACTAAGGGCTGTAAGGTGTCTATTGTTACAAGGCAGGTTAATGCTCCGACAGCTTCCCTGGTGTTCGGATTAATAATGGGAGTTCCTATTTTAACCGCGTATGTGTCTTTTCCGTTTACATTAAGGAGAACAGGATTATCAACTTGATCTTTGTACTTGTCGGGTCCGTTAATATATGACATAGCGTCTTCTATGTCCCGGTTTGGCGTAACTTTAATATCCGCGGTATCTCTTCCCAGGGCAATTGCGTATTGCCCTGCCGCGGTTGATCCCGCCCGTCCTGTAAAACGGGTATCCATGCCGTCTAACGCGTTTGGCTTCCATACGGAATATACGCGGATAAAATCAGGCTGTGAATTCAGGCAGGAGCGCAGCATATCGTCAAAACGGTCCCGCCGTTCCTGCGCCGGAATAGATTCATAATCGCCCATAATGCCGGCCAATGACTGCAATACTTTAAGATAACCGTTTTCCTGTCCCTGAAGGTATGTGGCCTGGTTCTTGGCGACATATTCAAGCCCTTGAAGGCTCAAAGAAAGGCTTATACTTGACGCCTGCCGAAGAATGAGTACGGCAACTCCCGTTATTACGATCGCCATAATGGCGATAATCAATATGCTTAATTTCATTTTAATCTTCATTTTTTTACTCCTTCTTTCTTTGGCATAAAGCCAAGGTTAACCAAAAAACTTTTAATTAACTAAAATCTATTTATTTAACATAAATATATTTAATTAACTAAAAAACTTTTAAAAAGGCCCTTTATTAAAACATAAGAAATTTACAGAAGAGGGCAAGGAAAATCGGAAGAAATAACAAGCCTAATAAATATAACATAGTAAACATATAGGAATAATAGGAAAAAACCTCACGCAGAGGCACAGAGGCTTATTTCCCCAAAGACCTCTGCGCCTCTGCGTGAAATCTTCGCGTTCTTTACTTTTTTACTAAACGAAACGCGGCGAAGTGGGATTCCACTCGGTCAAATAACAGCTGTACTACGGCGCAGACTATTATGTATATGAGGAAAATGTCAAAATACGCTTCTATATAGTTATAGCCGTAGCTCGCTTCTATTTTTGCGGTTGCGGTGATGTCCCTTACTGTCATTAAAAAGGCTAGGGACGTGTTTTTAATGAGGATTATTACCAGATTGGAAAAGTTGGGTATAGCCGTTACCAGCGCCTGCGGGATTATTATGCGGATGTAGCTTTTTACCGGGGAAAGGCCGCTTGCGAGGGCGGCTTCGTATTGCCCCTTGTCTACGGCAAGAATGCTTGAGCGGAAAAGTTCCGCAAGCTGGGCAGAGTTGTTTACCGCGAAAACGATAAAGGCGTAGAAGATGGGGTTAATGTCGAAGATATTGATGTTCCATCCCCTGCTTTTTATGAAGGCGTTAAGAAGGCTGGGCAGAAGGCTGTAGATAATGAGTATCTGCAGTACTATGGGAGTTCCCCTGATAAAAGAGATATACAGTTGGGAAAGCTGTTTTAAGACTTTTATTCGGTAGATGACGCATAACGCCATAAAAAAGCCGAAGGGGACCGCGATAATAAGGGCGACTACGGTAATTTCCAGAGTTATGGGTATAGCTTTAAGGGAAGCGAAAAAAGTATTTATCATAAAAGGGAAGTTAAGCCGCATTACGCTACGCTCCTCCTTCCCCGCGAAAGGCGTTTTTCAAGAAAAAGGAAACTGCGTTCTATTATGATTGTGATTATCCAGTAGACTATCGCGAGCGTTATCCATGTTTCCAGCCCGTAAGAGCCGTAGTTACGCGCTATTATCAAATTGCCCTGTCCCATCATGTCGATCATGCCAATGGTGTAGGCAAGCGCGCCTTCTTTTAAAAGCGCGGTAATGGTGTTACAGAAATTGGGCAGGGCGTTGACTATTGCCTGCGGCAAAACGATGCGTAAAAAGGCCTGTACCCGCGTCATACCCGCGCTAAGAGCGGCTTCCCTTTGCCCGGGTTCAACCGAGAGATAGGCGGCGCGCATAAGTTCGCCTATGTTCGCGCCGAAAAGCAAAGACAGGGTGATAATTACAAAAGCGGCTCTGCTCATCCTGTTGATGTCGATTCCTGTTAACGCTTTTATTGTTATGGGGACCGCGTAATATACAAGAAACAAAAGGACGATGGACGGAGTACAGCGCATTATCATGATGTAGGCGCGGGCAATAGTGCCCTCAAGAGAACCTTTCATCCTTGCCCTTGCGAGGAAAAAACCTATGCATGAACCAAATATCACCGTTCCCGCAACCAGTCCAAGCGTTACCGGCAAATAGGAAAGGATGAGCGGGAATATCTTTATGATAAATCCTGGATAAAAAGGCCTGTCCATGTCTTACATGTTACTACAGATACTTAAAAATATCCTCTCCAAAGTATTGCAAAGAAAGCTTTGCGAAAGTTCCGTTTTTTATAAGCGTCTGAATCACCTCGTCGTATTTTTTCGCTAAATCCGGATAGTTTTTGTTAATCAAAGGATAGGTTGGAATGGCCCTGTACGGCGCGTAAGAGAGCTTGTTCGCGTAACGGTTCCACGCCCCGTCTTTTTTTACAACCCTGTCCTGAAAAGAAAGTTTGATGTCAAAAAAAGCGTCGTATCTGCCTTCCACAACCCATGTGTACGCGTCCGTAATAATAAAGACATCAGATGGCACAAGTTTTATCTGTGAGTTAGGATGTTTTTTGTTAAAATCTTCTATCACAGGCCATTGGGCGCTTGAAGGCGGAATGGGCACAAGTTTGCCGCTGAATTTCGCGAATGATTCAAGATCGTGTATCTTGTCCGCGTTCTCCGTCCTGAACGCGATGCCTATAACGCTTGCCGCGATATGGGTTTCCGGAATGATATACTTTGTCTTGCGTTCCTCGGTAAGCCACGCGCCCTTAATGCCCACCGCGTATTTCCCGGTTTCCACCCCGATAAACAGATCTTCGTCGGAAGTGCCGACAAATTCAAATTCATACTCAGGGATAAGTTTGTCCACTTCCCTTAATATAGCCACCTCAAACCCGTCAGATTGCCCCTTTTCATTAATGAAAACATAAGGGTAATAACTCTGTGTATGCGCCACCAGAACCTTTTTCACTCCCTGAGTCCCATTATCCGTAGCCCCCTTAGCAAAAACCGGCGACAAAAGAGCCAATCCAATTAAAACCGCCAAAACGGGAATTTTAGAAATTTTGATTTTCACTTGAAAACCTCCTAATTGATAATACCACATAATACCTATGTGTTTACTATGTATTATAAATACTTTAAACAATTTTGTCAATAGCTATTGTTTATCAGTTTTATTTAAAAATAAGCGAATCCTTTCTTGCCGCGGATTGTCGAAAAATTGCTTGGAGGGTGCGTCTTCCACAATTAGACCTTTTTCCATGAAAATCACGCGGTTTGCGGCGTCGCGCGCGAAACCCAGTTCGTGGGTTACCACCACCATGGTAACGCCCTCGCTCGCGAGTAGTTTCATGACGGAGAGAACTTCTCCTATAAGTTCGGGGTCCAGCGCGGAAGTCGGTTCGTCAAAGAGGATTAGGTCGGGCTTGGGCGCAAGGGCGCGGGCTATTCCCACTCGCTGCTGCTGGCCGCCGGAAAGCTGGGCGGGGTAGTAGTCGTAACGGTCGGAAAGGCCTACCTTGTCCAGCGCCTCTTTCGCAATGCGCTTCGCTTCGGGTTTTGGGATTTTCCGCGCCAACAACCCTTCCATTACATTGCCCAGCGCCGTTTTGTTGTTAAAAAGATTGTAGCTTTGAAAAACAAAACCTACTCTTCTGCGGATAGAGTAGATTTGGTTTTTATTGACGGTTGTGAAATCAAAACTTTCGTTGTCGAAAACAAGAGTTCCCTCGTCGGCGCGTTCAAGGAAGTCTATGCAGCGAAGAAGGGTAGTTTTTCCAGCGCCGCTGGGTCCTATTATAGTAAGAACATCCCCTTTGTTAATTTTAAAACTTAATCCGTTAAGAACGCTGTTGCCGTTAAATGATTTTTTTATATTTTTAACTTCGATCATGACGCCGCTTCCCTTACCCATTTAAGGTGTTGTAAGTCGATGTCCCTTGGTAGTGTGCAGTCCGCGCCTAGAGCGATCCCTTTGCGTCCCGCCTCTGTAAGGATGCGCTTTGTTTCAGTCTGAATTTCATCGCGGCTTCCTTTGTATAAAATTCCTTCGACGGTATTGTCAAAGCCTCCGATAACGGGCTTGTCCTTAAACAGCTTTTTTCCCTTGTCTAAAGGGAGTTTTTCAAAGACGGCCGCCCAGTTGAAAATATCCGCCGGGTAATCAATAAAATTTTCGAACGTGTTGGTGTGTCCCCCATAGCCGCAGACATGCAGGATATTATAAACATTGTCACGCGCGGATTTCGCGGTATTAAGAATCCGGCAATCGCCGGGAAACAGCGCGTAACGGTGGAGGTCGCCGCGTATCCTCGCGTCGCTTATGTTCTGCGAACTGAGGTATATGCCGTCCACTCCGGCTTGAACCACGCGGGAAGCAAGGGCGGCCAAGTCCTGCGCCGCAGCATTCAGGGCGTGAAGGACGGCTTCCCTGTCTTTGATAAGAAGATCCGCAAGTAAAGTTTCCGGGTTGATGTTACGCGATAAAAATTCCTTGTTTCCCAATCTTACAAATTTGAAAGTTGTCGCCGGAGAAAAGATATTGTAGAAAAGCATGACTTCCTTTCCAAATAGCCCCGCGAGAGTTTTAGCGTAAGAAACCTGTTCTTCTATCCACGGGTGGTTTTCCCCTATGGGCTTTACTTTCCATAAATCCTGCGGGGTAAAAGCCTCGCGGAATTCGCGGTTGGGATAGATGAAAAATCCGTCTGTCATGAGCTTCATCATGTCCGGCTTAAAATCGTTAAAAAATTTTTTATGCCCTTCTATGTTTTTTTCGATTATATTCCTGTTTACAGAACCGTCTTCCTGAAATGCGTCAATAAGTTCGTCCTGGGCAAAGTGGAACCAGAAGCCAAGAGGCGTATTTTCAAGTGTTTCATTGGTAATCCATCGCGCCAGCCATTCGCGTTTGTTCATACGCAATAATACACTTTATTTAACTGATTTGAAACCCTGCCGCAAATCTTCAATAATTTAATAACTAAAATTTACCGCTTGTATTTACCGCTATTACTTGAAAAATTCGCCGCATGGCTGTAAGATGATTAAAAAGAAGGTATTATAAGGAGATTTTTATGAAAATTCATCAACCTACAGAAATCATTGGGGATCCAAACGTCGCTTTGCAGATGCTAAAGGACGGGAATGAGCGTTATTTAAAAGGGAACCTTTCCGATAAGTCGGATTATAAGGAGGAAAGGGATGTTCTCGACAATGAGCAGGACCCTTTTGCGGTAATCCTGACTTGTTCTGATTCACGGGTTGCGCCGGAAATATTTTTTGACATGAAATTGGGAGATATCTTCGTTATCCGCAATGCCGGCAATGTCGCCGACACGGAAGCCCTTGGCAGTATTGAGTATGCGGTTGAGCATCTTAAAACCAAATTGGTTGTCGTATGCGGACACAGGCATTGCGGCGCGGTAACGGCGGCATACTCAAGCGGAGAATTTCCTAAAAACATCAAGCGTATTGTAGATCTTATCAAGCCCGCGGTGGAAAAAGGCGGCGATTTAGATAAGGTAATCCATAACAACGTAGAAATAATGGTAGAAAAGATTAAAACGGACGAGATAATTAAGCATTTGGGGGTTAAAGTCATAGGCGCTTATTATGACATACACAGCGGCGCGGTTGAATGGCTTTAACAATATGCGTAAATTATCCGACAGAACGGCGGGATTTACCGATTCGGTAATACGCCGCATGACCCGCGTGTCAATGAAGTACGGGGCTGTAAACCTTTCTCAGGGTTTTCCTGACTTTGATCCGCCAAAGGAAATTTTAGACAGGCTCGCCGAAATCGCGCACACCGGCCCCCACCAGTATTCCATTACATGGGGCGCCCAGAATTTCCGCGAGGCGCTCTGTGAAAAGCAGTCAAAATTGATGGGCAGGCAGATTGACCCGCAGCGGGAAATCGTCGTAACCTGCGGCAGCACAGAGGCTATGATGGCGTCCATGTTGACGGTCTCTAATCCCGGCGACAAGGCGATAGTCTTTTCTCCCTTTTATGAAAACTACGGCGCGGACACAATCCTGTCCGGTGCCCAACCTATCTATGTGCCTCTTCGTCCGCCACTATTCAACTTCGACGCGAACGAACTGGAAGCCGCCTTTAAACAGCGTCCCAAGGCTTTGATCCTGTGCAATCCCTCAAACCCCAGCGGAAAAGCGTTTACCCGCGATGAATTAACAATAATCGCGGATCTTGCTAAAAAATATGACGCGTATGTCATTACAGACGAAGTGTATGAGCATATTGTTTACGCGCCGCTTACCCATACATATATCGCGTCCCTGCCGGGAATGTTCGAGCGGACAATTTCATGCAGTTCGCTTTCCAAAACCTATTCGATAACGGGCTGGCGGCTTGGATACATCATCGCGCCGGAAGAAGTCATTGAGACGGCGAAAAAGGTACACGACTTTTTAACGGTTGGCGCTGCGGCCCCCTTGCAGGAAGCGGCTGTCACGGCGCTGAAGTTTCCCGCTCCTTATTACGAAAACCTGTTACGCGAATATACCGAAAGACGGACTTTGTTTCTGAAAGGACTGGACGATCTTGGCATAAGCCACACAAATCCCGAGGGCGCTTACTATGTTATGCTTGACATATCCGAATACGGTTATGAGAGCGACCTTGATTTTTGCGAAAAGTTGGCCGAAAGGGTAGGCGTGGGCGCGGTTCCCGGTTCCAGCTTTTTCAGGGAAGACGTGAACAGTTTGATACGTTTTCACTTTGCCAAAAAGAACGAAACTTTGTATGAAGCGCTGAACCGGCTGGAGAAGATGAAGGAAAAGATGAGAAAGCGGTAGTAGAGTACGAGTAGAGAAGATGAAGAATTTTTTACCACTAATAGCACCTTCGGTGCTTTCACGAACCAACACGAAAAGTTTTATATTAAGTTTAACGATCTGTTTTTTCTTTTTATCGCTTCCTGTTTTTAGTCAAAGCCAAAAAATTATTCCGCTTTCTTCGGAAATATACGGCGAGATGGACGCTTTGTATCTTATGCGCGGGTTAGCTTCGCCTTCAACGGCAAGGCCGTGGACGGTGAACGAGGCGCGTGAAATACTGGATAAAATTGAGCCGGACTTGCTTAATCAGGCGGAAAGCTCCCTTTATGAACATATAGCTTCTGAAATTCAAAAGCCGCTTCGTTTTAACGCGGACGGCGCGTTTTCTTTTGACGCAAGATTGGATCTAGCTCTGGAAGCTTATGCCCACACTAATACTGATGATTTTGTTTTAAGCGAAGACTGGAATTATGGTTATGAGGAACGTAAGCCGTTCGCGAAACTTACTTTGGAAATGAATTTGTATTCGTGGCTTTATATTTGCACCGATCTTATGTATAACCGGAACCGTTTTAATGAAAAAGATAATTTCAGGAGCGTTAAAGATGTGAAACAAGGAATAGGGGCGGAGACTTCTTTGCCGGATTATTATATATTTCCATGGCAATCATGGGCGTACTCAAAGCCTTTTATTACCAATTTTCCGGCAACTCAGGAAGAATTTGATTTTGACTGGCCGAAACGCGCGGATATCGTTTTCGGAGGACAGTACTGGAACATCAGCATAGCGAGGGACCGTATTCAATGGGGCAGGGGTAATTCGGGAAATTTTGTGTTTGACAGCCACAGGGATTACGACGAATACTTCCGTTTTTCCGCTTTTTCACAAAAATTTAAATATGAATGGCTCAATGTTTTTTATACTCGTCCCGAATCCGCCGGCTCTTATAAATTTTTTATGGCTCACAGGCTGGAATTCCGTATAATTCCGTCTCTGGTTTTAGCGTTATCTGAAAATATCATGTGCGTTCGGGACGCTTTTAACCCTCGCTATATTAATCCCGCTTTTATTTTTCATAACTGGTATGACAGGGATAATTTAAATTCGCTTGCCCATCTGGAGCTTGATTTTGTTCCGTTTAACGGTTACCGCATTTATACCCAGGCGGCTTTTGATCAAATACGCGCGCCTTGGGAAAATGACGACGAACCTTCCGCATGGGGCGTTATCGCCGGCGTTGAACATACGCGCCCCGCGCTCAAAGGTATCATGACCTTTTCTCTTGAGTTTGCATATACCACTCCCTTGCTATACAGGCGCGATCTTGTTGATTTTATCACTTTAAGCGATACAAAAACCAATTATGCCGAACACAGTCTTGCCATGGACTATACAGGTTTTAAATACGGCGGGGACGTTATTGTTATACAGTTTGACGCTAACTACCGCTTTCCCGGCAGTACTCTCATTTACGCGCGTCTTTTTGGCATGATTCACGGAAACATGAATTTTTTCGCGTCGCATAATAAAGACGGAAAAAATACGGGACATGCGAATCTGGAAATTCAGACGCCGTCGGGAAATGATGATGAAAAAGAACAGACTTTAGGTATTTCTTTGGGAGCGAATTACTCGCTTCCGCAATTTGTGTCATGGAATAAAATCAATGTATGGACAAATCTTTCCTATATCTCCAAAAAAAACAAGCTTATGATTTCCGGGACTGGAACGGGAGAAGATATTTTTTACCATAAAGATGGTATTGTTCAGGATTTTCAAATCGCGTTGGGAATGGGGATTAGTTTTTAATTACTTTGTAATAATAAATTTACTGAAGAAATTTTACACAAAGCACAAAGAACACAAAGAACACAAAGAAGAATTTGGGGTTTTTGTCTGTTATTTTATCGTTTAAATATCATCTTTTTTTGTTGACGAGATTGTTTTTATATACTATAATCATATATGTTTAGTAGGATATATGGAGATAGTTTTTATGTCATATTTATCGCGAAAAATTAAGCCAAAAATTGTAAACGGCAAACGCTGGCCTGCCTCATGGCAGGGCTGGTCATGGATAATTACCATAACATGGATGACAATTGCCAATTTTTGGCATCCTTTTGGCCTTTATGGCTTAGTTTGTATGTTTACGCCCATTATCATTGCTTTGGCAGGCTATGGAAAAATGAGCTGCGCAAGGATTTGCCCGCGAGGCTCATTTTTAGGGTTGGTCGCGCGCCCGTTTGCTTTTTTTTCACTGAAACGTCCCGCTATAATGAATAAAAAAGGTTTTAAGTTCTTTCTATGGGCTTTAATGATGGGTTCATTTATCGGGCTTATGATATGGATTGTTCCGACATTGGATATTAACAAGATAGGTTTTACAATTTTGGTCTTTATGGAAACAGCCACGGCAATTGGTTTAATTTGCGGAATTCTTTTTACGCCTAGAGCGTGGTGTACCATTTGCCCTATGGGTTTTACTACCGAGAGGATACGCGGATTTCAATATAAATAATGGCAATGTCAAACGGTTTCTAATTCAACTTATCGCGTTTTTTTCTAACTTTTATGACGCTTTCTCTTCCGCGAATTTTTCGGTTCCTTTATTGAAACGAGCGGCGGCGGAAATACCGGATTCCATTTCCTGTTTGAAAAGCACAACCTTGTTTCGTCCGGTTAATTTAGCGGCATAAAGGGCTGTATCCGCCTCATGGATCAATTTTTGCACATCTTCTTTTTCCGCCGGTTTTCCCCTGTCAATTACCGTAAGGCCAAAACTCGCGTGAATTTCTACAGGGCCTTTTGCCAGAGAAACAGGCGATTCAGACAAGTTTGCGCGCAGACGTTCCAATACTCTTAGTCCTGTTTCCTCATCAGTGTCGTAAAAGAAAAGTATAAATTCCTCGCCTCCATACCGCCCCATAACGTCTTTTTTTCGCAGCATTGCCTCAATGGTCCTGACCGTATGACGCAGAGCTTCATCTCCGGCCAGATGTCCGTAGGTGTCGTTAAAACTCTTAAAATGATCTATGTCCATCATGGCAAGACAGCATGGGACACAAAAATATGTCGCGTTGGCAAGTTCAACTTCCACCATCTCAATAAATGCCCTGCGGTTAAGAACGCCCGTTAAAGGATCATGGCTTGCCAAAAATTTAAAATGGGCTTCGCTTTCTTTAAGTGTTTCCATATGCTCAACTTCTTTGCGGAGCTTATCATTTATTACGGCAAGGGTTTCTCCTTTTTCCTGTTGTTTAGAAAGACTCAGGCTGAATATGCGAACCATACTGTTAAACGCGTCTGAAAATTCACCCATAAAATGGACTTGTTGGGAAAAATCCCCTTTTTCCACCATTTGAACCTGCCAAATCAAATGGCGAAGATTAGCCTGAAGAGATTTTAAACAGCCCGGAATAATTCCCCTAACTGTAATGGAAGGAGAAAAATCTCCTGATGAAAACGCGCGTAAAATTTCACGAATCTCTTTTAATTCTTCATGAATCTGAATTAATAAAGGATTTTCTGCGTATTCATCGGGAAGTTTTGGAACGCGGCTGTCCCAAAGCAATTTATGGATATGTTCCAAATATCCTTCAATATTACTCATTTTTTTTTACGAACCTCTTTTTGCTTCAAAACGGCATGTGCGCGCGCCTGTGCACCAGCAGTCTATTTCTTTGACGTTAAAACCTTTTCCGCTGAATGATTCCAATATTCCCTGAATAAATCCCTCATCGTATACGCAGACGACATCCGAGGTATCAGGAAGACCGGAACAGTCAAGGTCTTCTTCCACGGTAAAAATAAATTGTGAATTGTCTTGGGCGGCTTTTTCCACCCGGAATATTCCGATACCAAACAAATTAAAAGAATCCTGAATTTTAGCGGCAAGACTTGAAACGTCCTTTGCTTCGCTTAAAAATTTGTCAAAAAAAGCCTTCCCAGCCATAACGCCCGCTTCACGAAACAGGTTATCGGCAATTTCAGTCCCATAATGCTGTTCCAGTATATCTCTAAGGGTAAATTGAAAAAGCCGGTACACTTCCACCCTTGTACCGGAACCAAGGCTGGGACGCGCCAGTTTCATATCAGCCCCAACCGTATTGTCCCAGTCAAATTGATATTTACGTTGATTTACCATATTTTCCTCCATAAAAAATTTAACGATAATACTTATAAATTATATTCAGGCTCCCTGAACCGCGTAAAATAAAAAGGCGATTCCTGTAAAATTTCAATAAAAATATCGGCAATGTCAGGATCGAATTGTATCCCCTTTCGCCGTTCAAGTTCTGATAACGCCGTTCTGAAAGAAAGAGCGCTCCTGTACGACCTGCTTGATGTCATTGCGTCAAAGGTATCGGTTATGGCGATTATCCGCGCGTGCAGGGGAATCTCCTTACCTTTAATGCCATTAGGGTATCCTTCGCCGTCAAATTGTTCATGGTGATGATATACTGCCGGCACTAAATGTTTGAAAGACTTTATGTTTTTAAGAATTGCGGCTCCTGTTTCGATGTGTGATTTGATTATTGCGTATTCCTCATCGGTTAGTTTTCCTTGTTTTTTTAGAATCGTATCGGGTATTCCTATTTTCCCGATGTCATGCAACAACGCGGATTTTTTAAGGTCTTCAATATCTTGTTTATCCAATTTCAAGCGCTGCCCTATGCTTTTGGAATATTCCATAACACGGCGCGAATGTCCGGCGGTATACTGATCCCTGGCTTCCAACGCTTCAGAAAAAGCCATGATTGTTTCAAAATGCGTTTTTTCCAGCAGATCGGCAATGTCGAGCGGCTCCTCATTCCTTAAATGAGTCTTTTTTCTTAATGAGGTTTTATTCTTGTATGTACGGTTCATAATTTTACGCGTATATTTTCTGCCTTAGGATTTTCCGCGTCCTGTTTAACAGATCGTTTCTGTCATAAGGTTTCTTGATATAATCAACCGCCCCTATCTCATGCGCGTGTTTTTTATCTTTTGGATCGGTCGATGCCGTGAAAAACGCTATCGGTATATCGTGCAAATTGCTTATCGCCTTTATTCTGCTGTATGTGTCCCATCCGTCCATTCCGGGCATTAGTAAGTCCAATAATATTAAATTAGGAACCAGCCCCTGATAGAATAAACTCAGCGCGTCTTTGCCGGACGCGGCGGTATATATGTCGTATTCACTTGATAACGATGCTTCTACCATTTCAAGATGTATACTGTCGTCATCCACGATAAGGAGCTTTTGCTTCTCGTCTCCTACAGTATCTTTAAATTTTTGCGTTTCCTGTTTTAATGATTCAAAGTTTTTATTGTTTTCATGGCTCATTTCGTCTACATGGCTCACCGAAACATTTATCTGATGAATGCCCTTCAGTATCTCATTCATGCCTTCTACCGTTTCCTGACTGGTCTTTATGAATTCATCCGTATCCTCGACAAGAGTTTTTCCCGATTCCTCCATGCTGTCAGATCCTTTTTTAACCGATGACGTTAAATCCCTTAAACGGCTGATGGATTCCAATATTTGTTTTCCGCCTGTTTGCTGTTCTTCCATCGCGTTAAGAATATTTTGTTCATGCTGTGAAACTGTTTTTACGCTAGAGTCTATTGCGTCAAAACGCGCCAACACGTCGCTTGAGGATTTGGTAATGTTGTCTATGGACGCCTTTATTTTTTTAAGCATAGCGGCTGTTGTTTTTGACTGCTTGCTCGACGACTCGGCAAGTTTGCGGATTTCATCGGCTACAACGGCAAAACCCTTGCCTGCTTCTCCCGCGTGAGCCGCTTCAATCGCGGCGTTCATCGAAAGCAGGTTGGTCTGGCTCGCGATATTGTTCATCAGCGAGTTTATTTCCAGCAGTCCCTCGGATTCATGCCCTATTTCCTGTATTTCCTGCGCGACCAACTGAAGGCCTGTTTTGCCGTTCTCCGAGGCTTCGGTCAGAGTGCTTACATTTTTGCTGTTTTCAACCAGCGTCCGGGTTACCGAATTAATATTAGCTGTCATTTCTTCAATAGCCGAAGAAGATCTGTTTACGCTTTCTGTCTGTTCTTCTATTATTTTTTTCAGGCTGTCAATATTGGATTTAATATCCCCTACCGCCTTGCCCGCTTCTTCAGCGCCGTTTTCCTGTTTGATCATAAGGTTTCTCATGCTGTCAAGATTCGCCGTAATCTTTTGCACGGCTGTGGAAGTATTGTCCATATTAACGGAAAGCTCATAACTGGTATGGTTAAGCCCGTTAATTTTGTATTTTATTGAGCTTATAAGATTTTTTATTTTTCCAATCGTAAAGTTAAAGTCATGGGCAAGATTGCCTATTTCGTCTTTTGTATCGACATTGACGCTCTTTGTTAAATCGCCTTCGGCCGCGATTTTTAAGGTTTTGGCTACGTTGACGATTGGTTTTACAATAGAAAAACGGATTGCCAGGCTTAAAATTACCGCGGCGGCAATAACGACAAGGGCAATAATAATAAGAACCTTTGTATCGCGTTGAATTGCCGCGCTTGCCAGAACTTCGGTTTTCTCGTGTTTTTCCGCGGCTCCCAGAACAACTTGATCCACGCTGTTTCGGTGTATTGTATAAAGGTTTTTCAATTCGCCTTGTGCGAGTTTTCTAGCGCCCTCACGGTCGCCGTTTTGCAAGGCGGGGATAAACCGGCTAAAGATTATTTTAAAGAACTGAATCGCCGGATCATAAGCCCCTGTAAGCATGGCATCCCGTAACGCTCCGGATTCCAGCAGAGGTTCCTTTTTCCAAAACTCGTGGCGCTCATTGAAATCAGCTTCAAGCCGCTTAAGTTCAGAAATAAAATAATCCGTCCGGGCAGGGTCAGTTTCATCCACTGCCTGCAAAACATCAAGATATGATTCGATGATGTACCCCGGCGGCGGCAGTACGTCGGCAATCAAATCTTTGCTCTTGATGATTTGATTGTAAAGGCTTCCATGAATGCGAAGGGCATTTAATGTCGAGAACGAAACCAGGCCGAAAATCGTATAGCCTGCTATAAATACAACTAATAAAATCATTAGTTTTCTGCCAATACTGGCATTCTTAAACTGATTTACCATAATAAATCCTCCTTATTTTTTCTCCCAAAAGTATATAATACCTATATGATTACTATGAAATATAAACTTATTAAACATATGTGTCAAGTATGTTTTACTAAAAAATGAAAAAAAATGAAAATTAACAAAAAAATGATTAATATGATAATTTTTAACTAATTTGGAGAATTATTAGAAAAATACATAATTACGCTTTAAATCTTTTCAACCTTAGCGCATTGGTCAGCACCGATACTGAACTTAAGCTCATCGCGGCGGCGGCGAAAACAGGGTTAAGGAGAGGGCCTCCGAAGAGATACAGCAAACCCGCGGCAATGGGGATGCCCAGCACATTGTACCCGAATGCCCAGAACAGGTTTTGTTTTATGTTTCTGATTGTCCGTTTGCTCAAATTAATAGCGGTTGAAACATCGCCAAGGTCGGAGCGCATAAGTACTATATCGGCGGATTCCATAGCCACGTCCGTCCCGCTTCCTATGGCGATTCCTATGTCCGCCTGCGCGAGAGCGGGAGCGTCGTTAATGCCGTCTCCCACAAAGGAAACTTTGTTTCCTTCGTTCTGCATTTTTTTCACCTCGGCGGATTTGTCCTGAGGCAAAACTTCGGCTAACACGCGGTCTATCCCCACCTGTTTGGCAATGGCGTCCGCGGTTTTTTTATTGTCCCCAGTGATCATAGCGGTTTGTATCCCCATTTTGTGAAGCTTTTCAATAGCCGACTTGCTTGAAGATTTTAGCACGTCGGCAACTGCTACAATTCCCGCGGCCTTGCCGTCAAAAGCGGCGAACATAGGCGTCTTTCCTTCAGCGGCAAGCCGGTCGGAAATGGTTTCAAGTTCGGCAATGGAGATGTTTTTTTCATCCATGAGTTTGCGGTTTCCAATTAGAGCAGTTAGCGGATAGTTAATAGCGGATAGTGAGGGAGAGGAAATTTTTGCTTCTATGCCTCTGCCGGGAATGGTTTTGAAATCAGTTACAGGCGGCAATTCAAGACCGAGTTTTTCCGCTTTGCGCACGATGGCGGACGCAAGCGGATGCTCGGAATTTTTTTCAACAGCGGCGGCAAGTTGAAGAAGAAGATTTATTTTTTTCTCTTGTTCCGCACTAACTGCTATCCACTTTCCGCTAATAACTATATCCGTTACATCCGGCTTGCCTTCGGTAATAGTGCCCGTCTTGTCAAACACAATCGTTTGAATCTTTCCCGCGGTTTCCAGCGCTTCGCCGCCTTTGATTAAAATGCCGTTTTCCGCTCCTTTGCCGGTCGCTACCATGATCGCGGTGGGAGTCGCAAGCCCTAGGGCGCAGGGGCAGGCTATGACCAGCACGGAAATAAAAATTGTCAGCGCGAATTCCGTTACGGACTTTCCTTCCGGCAAACTGACAAGGCCGAAAGAGGCCGCGATGAACCACGCCGCGCCCGCGGCGAGCGCGATGGCGCAGACTACGGGCACAAAGTAACCGGAGACAATATCCGCCATTTGCGCAATCGGCGCTTTGGAGCCTTGCGCGTCTTCAACCAGTTTTATGATCTGCGCGAGCGCGGTTTCGTTTCCGACTTTTTCCGCCTTAAAGCAAAAACGTCCGTTGCTGTTAATTGTGGCTCCGTATACGGGATCGCCCGGTTTTTTGTCAACCGGCATGCTTTCCCCTGTCAGCATGGATTCGTCAACCGCGCTTTCCCCTTCTGTTACAACTCCGTCCACGGGGATTTTCGCGCCGGGTTTTACAACAATAATGTCTCCGGGCGTTACGTCTTCAATGGGAATTTCTTTCTCATTTCCATTTTCAATAACGATGGCGGTTTTGGGAGCAAGGCCCATAAGTTTTTTTATCGCCTCGCTTGTTCTGCCTTTGGATACCGCTTCAAGTGATTTGCCCAAAAGAATCAAGGCTATAATAACTCCGGCGGTTTCAAAGTACAAAGACTCAACAGCGTGATGATTACCCGATGCGATTTGAATTAAATTGTAAACGCTGTAAACAACCGCCGCCGTTGTTCCGACGGCGATTAACGAATCCATATTGGGACTGCGGCGCAGAAGATTCTTAAAACCGGCAGTATAAAACCTGTTACCCGCAATTATAATGGGAATTACAAGCGCAAGCTGAACAATGGCGTAAGGCAAGGGATAATGCATAGGGGCAAGGGCTTTAGGGAAGGGCAGGGCAGCCCATTTGATCATGGGAGCCATGGCTATGTAGAGCAGGGGAAGGGCCAAAGAAGCGGCAACTATAAATTTTGTCCATAAGAGCTTAATTTCTTTTTCTTTGCGGAGCTTGTCTTCGTCTAACGCGTTTTTTAAAGTTTCAATAACTTCGTAGCCCGCGTTGACGATCGCCTCTTTAATCGCGGAAAGGCGCAAGGTTTTTGGATCGTAAACAACCGTTGCTTTTTCCGTGGCAAGGTTTACAACGGCGCTTTGAACGCCTTCAAGTTTTCGAAGCGCCTTTTCAACGCGGGCGGAGCAGGCGGCGCAGTGCATTCCGCCTACGATTATGGTTTCTTTATTCATTAATTAACCTTCTTTTTCTGCGATTACGGTAATGGTGCTTCTAATCATGCCCATCCAGCAGGAATAGAGGAACCTGCCGGCTCTTGCCGGAGTAAACTCAATTACATTATCACCCTGCTTAAAATCATATTGTATGCCGTATTCGTAAAGAATTATGCTGTAATTACAGCCTGTTATACTGCCGGGCGGAGCGTTGATTGTCCAGCGAACCGGAATGCCTTGCTGAACCGTTATCGCCGGATAGCGGTTTGGCCTCAGTGTTGAATTGACAATCTGTACACCGTCTTCAATTACAGGTTCAAACTTATTTGTATTTTGCGTATTGGTCTCAGGCGTTTTTTCAACCTGCCTCCGGTCCTGAGTACTTTTCTCAGGCGCGCCTGCGGGTTTAGCGGAAGCCGTCTTGTCAGGCGGATTGGTTAATCCGGAAAGATTCCAGCCGTAGGAGAACATGACAAGCCCAAGCGCGGTTACAAGAATAGCCCCTGTTTGCATAACGCGGCGCGAGAACACTCGCCCCTTTGCGCCGCTTAAGGCCCTGCTTACAGCCCCCAGCGCGAACATCAGCGGAATAGTGCCGGCGCAAAACAAAAACATGGAAATGCCGCCCTTTACGGGGCTTCCGGTTGAGAGGGCGTAAATCTGCATCGCCTGTAATGGACCGCATGGCATAAAGCCGTTCAGGAAACCGACAATCAAAGGACCATGTCCTATTTTTTGCCCGTCAATTTTTTTTGAAAAGATTTTCGGCATACTTGGAATTAAACGCCGCAGGAAAGGAAACAGTCCCAGCATATTAATCCCCATGATCACCATGAAAATTCCTGCAACAAGCTGTACTATTCCCTGAAACCGCCCCGTTATGGTAATAGCCGATCCCAAAGCGCCGACAAGAACCCCAACCGCCGTATAAGAAACAAGCCTCCCCCCATTGTAGAGAATACTAGGAAGAAGCAAAGAATAAACGCCTTTCCCCCTAATCGCAAATCGCTCATTGCTCATTGCTAATTGCTCATTCCTAATTGTTAATTCTTTTCCCTCTTCCCTTGTCTTTAACGTTTGCGAAAGATTAATCCCCCCGCACATGGCGACACAGTGGACGCTTGTTAGAATACCGATAACCAATAACATCGCGTAACTCATGCCTTCGCGGGCAAGCGGGAAAGCCGCGGCAAGGCCGCTTGTTGTGAACGTACGCATCAGCATAAAGAGCGCGAGGATAATTACCAGAGTGCCGGCGATTTGCAGGATCGTCTTGCTTTGCAAAGGTTGATTTTTTTTGTTTTCTTCCAGCGCCTGATAACCCAGGTTTTCAATTATCGCGGAGATTTTATCAAAACCAATTACCTTTGCGTCAAAGGTAACAGCCGCGTGTCCGCTTCGGTAATTTACCGACGCTTTTTTGACGCCCGCCGTTTTTATCAGTTCTTTTTCAATTATATTCTGACAGTTTTTGCAGAACATTCCGCCAACACGGAAAGAACGCTTTTGTAAACCTTGTTTTTCAACTGATCCCGTATTTTCAATCATATTTTATCCTCAAATATCAATGAACAACAGGCGGCGGCAGATCTTTGCCGTCGTATGGCGCAAGGGCAATATCCATGTTTTTTGTAATATCCATGTCAATTTTTTTCGTTTCCGCCATTTCGTATAACAGCTTCATTGTGTCCGCGTGATTCCGTCCTGGATGATAAGGCCTTTCTTCGCTTATCGCCTGATATAAATCTATGCAGGCTAACAGCTTGGAATTAAAATCCAACTCGGCTGATTTTTTTCCAAACGGATAGCCTGAGTCGTCCAGTTTTTCATGATGATTTGACGCCCATTGGCATATTGTTTCAAATCCTTCAATTTCTTTAAGAAGCTCCCATGTCATGCGGACATGGCTCTTGATAATTTCAAATTCCTCGTTGTTAAGTTTTCCGGGTTTTTCAAGAATTCCGGAGGGAATCGCCAGCTTGCCCAAATCGTGCAGGGATGCCGCGAGATACAATTCCGCCAATTCCTGCGGCGAGTACTTGAAGTGTTTTCCCATAAACCATGCCCTGTTGGCGATTTGGGTTGAATGCCTATGGGTAAAACTGGATTTACAATCAATGATTCTTGAAATAAAACCCGCAAGGCCAAAAACAGTTTCCGTTTGTATGTCGACAGTCCACGGAGAAATTGACGAGTCCGCAGTCTCTTTAATGACATCATCTTTAAGGGACAGAACAGCAGGCCAATCAAGAATTTCCAGCATGGTTTCAGCCGCTTTCTTACCGTAGCGTTTTCCGCTTTCCTGGGTAATCATGTTTCGAATAACCGGTAAATCTTCAGGTTCCAGCCTTTGAAGATGATAAGTGACGTCGATAGAATCGGCAATGGCGATAAGTTCGGCTTCAAACGGGCCTTCTCCTTCCCGTAAGCCGAACGGCCCTTTCCCGTCGGCCTGTTCATGGTGATACAGGACAAAATCCTTTATATTTGTTTTTAGACACAGGGAATCCACGTTCCGCTGTCCGACTTCGCAGTGTTTTCTCATGGCAAAATCACGGTTTTCGCCCGATTGTTCGGCAAGGATGTATTCGGTAAGGGCGCTGTCGTGAAGCAGGGCGCAAACCGCCAGTGCGGTGTTTTCCTCCGTAGTTTTTCCAATAAGTTTTCCCATTTTCGCGCAAAGAACCGCGATCCTTTTGCCATGATTAGTGCTTGCCCCAAAAAGTTCGCCTTCCACAATATCCAAAGCCGTGGAAATAGATCTGATAAGCGAATCCATCCGTATTGTCGCCATATTATTAATTAAATCTCATAATGCCAGAAATCCAGCTGGTCCAATTCCATGTGGGAAGAAATATTGCCGCTGGATTTAAACTGCAATTCCGGGTTTTTCACGCTAACGCGGGTTTTCTCCGGAACCGACCGTATCACAAAAGCGTTTCCGCCTATTACCACGCCCTCGCCTATGATGGTGTCTCCCCCCAGAATGCTCGCGCCCGAATATATTGTAACATTATCGCAAATTGTAGGATGGCGCTTAACGCCCTTAATGCTCTGTCCGCCTTTTGTGGACAAGGCTCCAAGCGTTACTCCCTGATACAATTTTACGTTGTTTCCGATAATTGCGGTCTCTCCTATGACAATTCCCGTGCCGTGGTCTATAAAAAAATATTTGCCTATAGACGCGCCAGGATGAATGTCTATGCCTGTTACGCTGTGAGCGTATTCGCTCATAATTCTTGGGATAAGCGGCACGGACAAAAGATAAAGTTCATGCGCTATCCTGTAAACCATTGTGGCGTAAATACCGGGATACGATATGACAATCTCCGCCTTGCTGTACGCCGCCGGGTCCCCGCTGTAAGCTGCCTCAATGTCTTTTTCCAAAAAGTCTTTTATGGAAGGAATCTTTAAAATAAATTGGCGCGTTATTTCCCACGCTATTTTGTCAATTTCGTCCTGTTCGGTTTCTTTATAGCGCAGGTCATAACGCAGGGCCAATCTTGTTTGCGCCGCCAAATCATTGGAAACTTCTTCAAGCATTACGTTGAGTTTGTTTTTAGCGGAACCGCCCGATAATATGCTCTCAAAAATGCCAGGAAACAAAAGATGCTGCAATTTCCCGATAATGTCGATGATAACCGACTTTACCGGCTGCTTAGCCACATCCCGCTTCTTCTGAAAATCACTAAGCAACTCAGCCGCAATTTGTTCAATTTCTTGATCTATTTCCATGAAAACTCCAATATTATTCGAAAAAGATTTCACGCAAAGGCGCGAAGGCGCAGAGGACGCAAAGCTCTTGTCCGTAAAATTCTCGTTTTTCTTAGATAGATCATCTTTAAACGAAGAACATGAAAGTAAAATGATAATATTTCGAACAACAACTTTGCGTCCTTTGCGCCTTTGCGCCTCTGCGTGAGGTTCTTCTTCATTCCCTTATAATGCTATTTCCTTCACGGCGTAAACTAGTTTGTCAATCTCCTCCGCTGTATTGTAAAACGCTATAGTCGGGCGGACTGTGGCTTCAAGTCCAAAGCGGCGCAGGATTGGCTGGGCGCAGTGGTGGCCGGCGCGGACGGCGATTCCGCGGCTTGCGAGGTGTTTGCCTACCTGTTCGACGCTCGCGTTGTCAAGGACGAAGGACAGGACGCTCGCTTTTTCAGCGGCGGTACCTATAAGATGCAGGCCGTTAATTTTTTTAAGCTCGCCTGTCGCGTAATTTAAGAGCGCGTGTTCGTAGGCGCTTATGTTCGCGATTCCTATGCCGGAAACATAATCTAACGCCGCGCCAAGACCGACGGCGTCGGCAATGTTGCCCGTCCCCGCTTCAAATTTTACAGGGGGATCATTGTATACAGTGCGTTCAAAGGTTACGTCTTTTATCATGTTGCCGCCGCCCTGATAAGGTTTTGCCTCTTCAAGGGCGTCCGCTTTTCCGTACAAGGCGCCTATGCCGGTGGGCCCGAAAATTTTATGGCCGGAGAAGACAAAGAAATCCGCGTCCAATTCGGTTACGTTAAGCGGCGTATGCGCTACAGACTGCGCTCCGTCTACAAGGATGCGCACTCCGTTTGCGTGCGCGATCTGAATCATTTCCCTAACCGGCGTAATTGTCCCCAGCGCGTTTGATACGTGCGTTACGGAAACAAATTTTGTGCGCCGGCAGAAAAGCTTAAGGTATTCCGGCAAAATAATCTGGCCGGTATCGTCAACGGGAGCGACTCTTAATAACGCGCCCGTCTCCTGCGCTATCATCTGCCAGGGGACGATGTTGGCGTGGTGTTCAAGAATAGTGAGTATTATCTCATCGCCGGGGGAGAGCAGGGGTTTCACGTAACTTTGAGCCGCAAGGTTAATGCCTTCCGTTGTCCCGCGCACAAACACGATATTGTCTTTTGAGGGAGCGCCTAAAAATTTCGCGGTGGTTTCCCGCGCCGCTTCGTAAGCGTCGGTAGCGCGGGCCGCAAGCTCGTGCGCGCCCCTGTGGACGTTTGAATTTTCGTGCCTGTAAAAATACGAAATACGGTCTATCACGGCGTTGGGTTTTTGCGTCGTCGCACCGTTGTCAAGCCAGACAAGCGGTTTGCCGCCCGCGACCTTTTCGTTCAGGATAGGAAAATCGCCCCGGACGCGGTTTACGTCAAAACCGCCTGTGTCAAATTGAGAAGTTTTTGATAACTCCCCAACTGAAGCAGGAGCGTCATCAGCCGCGTTTATATAAGACGCGTCTTTGTATGACGTGACAACAGGAGAATACGCGGTTTGGGCGTCTTCGTTTTTACCGGGCTTTTTTTCCTGAAGTTCGGGAAAATAAGTTAATGCCCATCTTTCAAGCTCTTCCGGATCAGGCAAGCCGTAACCCTTAGGTGTAGTCATAGTAGTTACCCACTTCCACATCTTCAAGAACGGCTATGGCGTCGTCTGAAAGAATTGCGGCTGAGCAATACAGCGACAGGAGGTAGGACGCGAGTCCTTTGTTGTCCACTCCCCTGAAACGTACGGAAAGTCCTCTTCCTTGTTCATTCTGCAAACCGGTCTGGTACAAACCGACAACTCCGCGTTTTGCTTCTCCGGTGCGAATCAAAAGAATATTTGTTTTTCCGCCTTTGCTCTTTGGGTTTTTCAAGCCGTCCACAAACAGTTTGTCCGTGGGAATAACCGGAATGCCGCGCCACAGAATAAAATTGCCGCCGTATACCGACGTGGTAGAGGGGGGGACGCCCCTGCGCGTACATTCCCGCTGGAAAGCGGCGACTGCGCGCGGGTGGGCCAGGAAGAACGCGGGCTCTTTCCACACTTTGGAAATTAACTCGTCAAAATCGTCCGGCATGGGGGATCCCGCCTTGTTTCCGGGTTTAATACGCTGGCTGTCGGGAACATTTTTTAAAAGGCCGTAATCATCATTATTGATGAGCTGGCTCTCCTGCCTTTCGCGTAAACTTTCAATCGCGAGGTGCAATTGTTCTTTTGTCTGATCAAAAGGCGAAGAATATACGTCCTGTATGGCGGTATCTACGTTTATAATGGTAGAAATTGAGCTTAGAGTATATTCCCTGGGCTTTTGCTGGTACTGTACATATCCTTCGGGAATCTCCGCGCTCTTTTTTTCCGAAGAGCAGAGAACGTCAAGCGGCGTATCTCCTTCGACTACCTTGTTTACGCGGTAAATGCCGGCTTCAAGCCCTTTAAATTCCAGAAAACGTGTTAACCAGCGCGGGGTAATCGCGCCGAATTGCGGCGGGGTTTTGGTAATGTCCGCCAATTGGTACGCCTGCGCCTTATTCAGCGCATTAAGTTCTGCTGTTGCCATAATCAACTCCTTTAAATATTAATTAACATATTATATACATTAATTAAGAAAAAGTAATCAACGAATGGCACAAATTATTACGAATAAGTACGAATTTTATTTTGATATTCGTGTTCATTCGTGTTATTCGTTGATAAAAAATCTTAATTCAGTATACATTTTTTGTTATTCATCCCACAGCCATGTTGATAAATAACGCTCGCCCGTGTCCGGCAATACGGCTACTACAGTCTTGCCGTTGTTTTCAGGTCGTTTGGCGATAGTCAGCGCCGCTTCAAGAACGGAGCCGGACGAAATACCTACGAGTATGCCTTCTTCCTTCGCAAGACGGCGCGCGACAGTTCCGGCTTTTACTTCATCGGTCTTGTAAATCTCGTCGATTACGGCAGGATCATAAACTTGAGGCACAAAACCCGCTCCTATACCTTGAATCTTATGCGGGCTTGGCGATCCGCCGGAAAGCACCGGGGACGCGGCAGGTTCTACGGCGATAATTTTTACGCCCGGTTTTTTCGATTTTAAATACTTTCCCGCGCCTGTTACTGTTCCGCCTGTTCCCACTCCGCCGACTACAATATCGACCTTCCCGTCGGTATCGTTCCAAATTTCAGGTCCTGTGGTTTTTTCGTGTACAGCCGGATTGGCGGCATTGTTAAACTGCTGAGGAATGAACGAATTGGGAGTAGCCGCGGCAAGTTCTTCCGCCCTGGCGATTGCTCCCTTCATGCCCTTGGCCCCTTCGGTTAGCTCCAACTCGGCTCCCAGCGCCTTAAGCAGTTTGCGCCGCTCAACGCTCATGGTTTCCGGCATGGTTAGTATTATCCTGTAACCTTTAACCGCCGCCACAAAAGCCAGCCCAATACCTGTGTTGCCGCTGGTCGGTTCGATAATAACAGTTCCCTGCTTTATTTTGCCCTCTTTTTCCGCGGCTTCAATCATTGCCAGCGCGATGCGGTCCTTAACGCTGTGCAGGGGGTTAAAACTCTCCAGTTTCGCGTACACAACAGCCCCGCTCTCATTAAGCTTGTTAATTTTAACAAGCGGTGTATTCCCGATAAGATCGGTGATTTTCTCTGCTCTTGCCATTTCTTTCTCCTCTTAATAAAATTTAGTAATCATATAGGATTACTAGGAATAGTATGGTTTATTTTTATAGTTTTGTCAAGCGGAATTTTGAGGAATTTTAGAGTATTTGGAAGGGCAAAAACTGACGGTCTGAGAGTAAAAAACGGAGGTTTTCGGTCCTTATATACCATGCTTTTTATTTTACTTCCGTAATGTTAAAAGTTATTTCAATTCCTTCCAACTCAGCCGGTTTTTCATATCTATAGATAACTTCTTTATCCGTAGAATAAATTAATAACAATACTGTGTGAGCGATACCATAATCAACTTCTTCATATTCTTTTCTGCCCCAAGATGTGCTTTTTCTTGTGATTTTAGCGTCCTCGTTGAATAAATACATTTTTTCCAAATTGAAATTTGTCATTTGCGCAAATATTTCATTCTGAATATTAGTTATATATTTTCCTTTGATAGTTATTCCTGATTCTTTATTTGTTTGAGTATAAAAGCCGTCAGGATTATAAATCAGCGCGTATTTTTTATTTTCCAATTTGACGGATTTTCCCTGACTTAAGGGAGATTTCACATTAGCGGAATAAAATAAATTCATTTCAATCAGATTTTCCATAGGCATACCGGTTACTTCGGCGCCTTTTTTCCCGTTATTATATAAAAATATTTTATAAGATACTTTTAGCTCAGATTTTACTTTTTTAATATCATAAATTAAATAATACATATTTCCTTTTTCAAATTTGGCTGTTACAGGCATAGGAAATGATGAATAGGAAAGACCGTCGTTAAATTTTGTAAATAAAGTATGTACGCCAGGGTTCAATTTTACTGTTTTCTTGTTTTTATCGATATTCTTTTCCGCCATCCACGCCGGAAGCGCCGATTGTTCAACTAATATATAATTGTCAATTCGTTCTATATGGCAATAATTATCAATATACAAGGTTACTAAATCTTCTTCAGGAATATTTATTGAATTGTAAGTTCCTAAATCAACAGTTTTAAAATTTATAACGCAAGATACCGTAAATATCAATACTGTGATAATAATCGCCGCGTGAACTTTTTTCATACTAACTCCTCTGTGGATTTACTCTCAATTTTTATTTTTATGGGATTTTTCCGATATTTATAAAATCCCTCATAAAAAATAAGAAAATCACGGAATTAGTCAAGGAAAATCGATCTTTATTTTTTCAGGATTTTTCCTACCCTGCGTAAAAGGTCGTCTTTGTCATAGGGCTTTTTGATATAGTCAACCGCCCCCATTTCCTTCGCGTGCTTTATGTCTTTCGGATCGTTTGAAGACGTGAAAAACGCTACCTGCGTGTCATGCAGGCCGCTTAACGCTTTTATTCTGCCGTAAGTATTCCACCCGTCCATATCCGGCATTATCAAGTCTAAAAATACAAGTTGGGGAACAAGACCCTGATATAATAAACCAAGCGCGTCCTTGCCTGATATGGCTGTTGATACGTCATACTCATTCTGCAATACCGTTTTTACCATTTCAAGATGAATGTTGTCGTCGTCTACGATGAGGATTTTTTTCTTCTCGTCGCCTGAGGTATCCTTAAATTTATCAGTTTCCTGTTTTAATGATTCAAAGTTTTTGTTGTTTTCCAGACCCATTTCGTTAACATGGGCTACAGAAACATTTATCTGGTTAATGCCTTTAAGTATCTCGTTCATGCCTTCTACCGTTTCTTTACTGGTTTTTATAAATCCGTCCGTTTCCTGAACCAGGGTTTTTCCGGATACCGCCATGTTGTCAGACCCTTTCTTAACCGAGGCAGTTATGTCCCTAAGGCGGCCTATGGATTCAAGTATCTGCTTTCCACCCACTTCCTGCTCTTCCATCGCGTGCAGGATATTTTGCTCGTGCAGCGAGACCGTTTTTACGCTTGTGTCTATAGCTCCGAAACGCTCCAATACGTTGTCGGAGGATTTGGTGATATTGTCTATGGACGCCTTTATTTTTTTCAGCATCGCCGTGGTGGTTTTTGACTGCTGGCTGGACGATTCGGCAAGTTTTCGGATTTCATCGGCCACGACGGCAAAGCCTTTTCCGGACTCTCCGGCGTGCGCCGCTTCTATCGCGGCGTTCATGGAAAGCAAATTGGTCTGGCTTGCAATGCTTTTCATTACCGTGTTGATTTCCAGAAGGCCTTCGGAATCACGAGCTATTTCCTGTATCTCCTGCGCGACTGTCTGGACTCCTGTCTTCCCGTTTTCCGAAGCTTCTGTTAAAACGCTGACATTTTTGCTGTTTTCAACCAGCGTCCTTGTTACCGAGTTAATATTGGCAGTCATTTCCTCAATGGCGGAGGATGACCTGTTTACGCTTTCAGTCTGCTCGTCTATTATTTTGTTCAGGCTGTCAATGTTTTCTTTAATATCCCCTACCGCTTTGCCGGCTTCTTCCGCGCCTGTTTCCTGCTTGACCATAAGGGTCTTCATATTGTCAAGATTCGATGAAATCTGCTGAACCGCCGCGGAGGTTTTTCCCATATTGGCGGAAAGCTCAAAACTGGTATGATTAAGCCCGTTGATTTTGTATTTTATTGTCCATATAAGTTTTCTGATTTTTTCCATAGTGCTGTTAAAATAGTTGGAAAGATCCCCTATTTCATCGTCAGACTTAGCCGCTATTCGTTTGGTCAAATCGCCTTCGCCTTCGGATATGTCCTTGAGCGTCAACGCTACATTGACGATAGGCCTGCTTATAGACCGTGCCATGAATACGGCGATTAATACCAAAATGAGCAATACCAGGACGCTTATCACTATGATTATGTTAATCATTTGGTAGACCGGGGACATTATCGTATTTTGCATAATGGCTATCGCGTAACTCCAGGGGGTTGTCGTTTTCCCTATGGTAATGGGAATGATATCTATTTTCATGTTCGTCTTTAACGCCGCGATATAATTGGAAAAAGCAAAAGGTTTGCCGTTTTTAACGGCGCTTACAAAATCATTCATATACTTGCCGGCCATGTCCGTTTCGGTATCCTTCATGTTTTTTCCAAAACGGTCAGGATCGAAGTGGGCGGCGACCGTGCCGTTATTGCTGAATACGGCGGTTACGGAATCGTGGAAAGGCTTTTGACTTTGCGATATTTCCTGAATCTGAGTAAGGGGAAGATCAATGCCCACAACCCCGGCGACCTTATTATTTATGTCGTGTACCGGAACACAAACCGTGATTATCAATTGGCTTTTTCCGCCTACGTTATACATATAGGGGTCTAAAATTACCTGATTGTTTGAGTTTTTCGGCAAAAGGTATCTGGGGACTTCAAAATTTTCAAGAACAAGCAGTTCGACTTTTCCGTTATTCCAGAAATAATAAGGAGAAAAACGCCCGCCGGAACCGGTTCCTTTTGTCCCTATATACGGTTTGTCTTCGCCTTCCAAAACATTAGGTTCCCATACGCACCATACCGCAATAAGATCCGCGTCTTCTTCCACAATTCCTTCAAGTATTACATTAAATAAATTACGGCGGTTGGCAGCGGCTATATCCTGATACTGTTCCAATACATTGGCTACAGTTCCCAGTTTGGTAAAATATGATTCAAGAAAAGCCCCGACATTTTCGCCTGAATCATGCGCCATGCTGAGGGTATATTGTTCCGAAAGGCCGATGATGCTTGCCCGGGCGCGGATAAGTACAATAATGCTGACCGAAGCTATTGCGAATAAACCAAGCGCGACCATAAGTGCGGTAAGTTTAATTTTGATTTTCATTGTTATCTCCTATATAAAAAATATTAAAATACAACAAATAATAAAATTTTTATGTAATGAAATTATCAATGAAAAACACTCTATCAGTAGTTATGTATTATACACTCTACATGATGTTTGAATTAATGTCAAGCCAACAGCATTGTTTTAAATAGGAACTAAAAGGGTGGATTAATGGGTGGAAAAGAACTGAGGGCGATATTTGGTAAAAATGTAAGAATTTATCGAAACCGCCGGAACTGGTCTCAGGCGAATTTGGCCGAACATGCCGATATTTCGTTAAATTTCATAGGCGACATAGAACGGGGAAATAAATGGCCGCACCCTGAAACGCTGACAAGACTGGCGGACGCCCTTGAAGTAATGGTATTTGAGCTGTTTATGGAAGAAGATAATGAGATTAATCCGAAAGCAAAAAAAATGATGAACCGTTTTATAAAAGACGTGTCTTTAACCATAAATAAATCCATGTCCCTTTCCGTAAATCAATCTATTGAACATATCCGTAAACAGTACAAATTGAGCTGACGGCCGCGCCGCCTCATTATTTAAGGATTTTTCCTACCCTTTTTATCAGATCGGCGCTGTCGAAGGGCTTCTTGATGTAATCAACCGCCCCTATATCATGCGCGTGTTTTATGTCTTTCGGATTGGTTGAAGCCGTGAAAAACGCTATGGGAGTATCGTATAAATTGCCTATCGCATGTATCCTTTTAAATGTATGCCATCCGTCCATTCCGTGCATTTTTAAATCCAATAATATTAATTTTGGAATCAGCCCCTGATAGAACAGCCTTAACGCTTCTTTGCCCGATTCGGCGGTAAATACTTCATACTCTTTTGACAGCACCTCTTTTACCATTTCAAGATGAATAGTATCGTCATCCACTAAAAGAATTCTTGGTTTTTCGTCGCCGACGCTATCCTTGAATTTTTCCGTTTCCTGTTTTAATGATTTAAAGTTTTGGTCGTTTTCATGGCTCATTTCGTCTACCTGGCTAACAGAAATATTTATCTGATTAATGCCTTTAAGTATCCCGTTCATGCCGTCTACCGTTTCTTTGCTTGTTTTTATGAATCCGTCCGTTTCCCGAACAAGAGTCTCTCCCGATTCCGCCATATTGTCAGACCCGCTCTTAACCGAAGCCGTTATGTCCCTAAGGCGGCTTATGGATTCCAGTATTTGCTTTCCGCCAGTTTCCTGTTCTTCCATGGCGTTTAGGATATTTTGTTCATGTTCGGAAACTGTTTTTACGCTTGAGTCTATTGCGTCAAAACGCGCCAACACGTCGCTTGAGGATTTGGTAATGTTGTCTATGGACGCTTTTATTTTTTTAAGCATAGTCGTGGTGGTTTTTGCCTGTTTGCTGGACGACTCGGCGAGTTTGCGGATTTCATCGGCGACAACGGCAAAACCCTTGCCCGTTTCTCCCGCATGGGCCGCTTCTATCGCCGCGTTCATTGAAAGTAAATTGGTCTGGCTTGCGATACTTTTCATAACCGAGTTTATTTCCAGAAGCCCTTCCGAATCATGGGCTATTTCCTGTATCTCCTGCGCGACTGTTTGAAGGCCTGTTTTGCCGTTTTCCGACGCTTCGGTTAAAACGCTGACATTTTTGCTGTTCTCAACCAGCGTCCTGGTTACCGAATTAATATTGGCGGTCATTTCCTCTATGGCGGAAGACGACCTGTCCACGCTTTCTGTCTGCGCTTCAATAATTTTTTTCAGGCTGTCAATATTGTGTTTAATATCATCTACCGCTTTGCCCGCTTCTTCCGCGCCGTTTTCCTGCTTGACCATAAGGTTTCTCATGCTGTCAAGATTTGAGCTGATTTGCTGCACGGCCGCGGTTGTTTTGTCCATATTCTCGGAAAGTTCGAAACTGGTATGCTCAAGCCCGCTGATTTTGTATTTTATTGTCTTTATAAGGTTTCTTATTTTTTCCATTGTATAGTTAAAGTCATGGGCAAGATTGCCTATTTCATCTTTTGAATCGACGTTAAGACTCCGCGTAAGATCGCCCTCCGCCACAATTTTTAAGGTGTCGGCCACGTTGATGATAGGCCCTACGATAGAAAACCGTATTGCCAGGCTCAGAATTACCGCAATTGCGATAACGGCAAAGGCAATTAAAAAAAGCGCCTTTGTATCACGTTGAATTTTTTTTGCGGCCAAATTTTCGGTTTTCTCGTGTTTTTCTGTAGCTCCAATAACAACTTGATCTACGCTTTTACGGTGTGTCGTATACAGGTTTTTCAAATCGCCGTACGCAAGTTTTTTTGCGTATTCATGATCGCCTCTTTGCAGGGCGGGGATAAACTGGCCGGAAATAATTTTAAAAAACTGAACCGCCGGATCATAAGCCCCTGTAAGCATGGCGTCCCTTAACGCCCCTTTTTCCAGCAGAGGTTCATTTACCCAAAACCTGTGACGTTCATTATAATCAGTTTCAAGCCGCTTAAGCTCCTTAAAAAAATAATCCATTTGTGCAGGGTCGGTTTCATCCACCATTTGCAAAACATCCAAATATGATTCAATGACATACCCCGGCGGCGGCAGGACGTCGGCGATCAAATCCTTGCTCATAATAATTTGGTTGTATAGTTTTCCCTGAATACGAAGATTATTTAAAGTCGAGAATGAAATTATGCCGAAAATCGCGTAACCGGCAATAAAGACAACCAATAACATCATAAGTTTTTTACCGATACTTGCGTCTTTAAATATATTATTCATATTATTTTGCTTAATATTAAGGCAAATAAATAAAAAATAAATACACTGTTAGTGTTTAAATTAATACCAAACTAACAGTATTGTTAATAAACAGCGGTAAACAGCGTAAATTGGCTTGACAGCCGCGTACTTTATTTTTTCAGGATTTTTCCTACCCTGTAAAACAGATCGTCCTTGTCATAAGGCTTTTTGATATAATCAACCGCCCCCATTTCACGCGCCTGTTTTATGTCCTTAGGATCGCTTGATGACGTGAAAAACGCTATCTGTGTTTCATGCAGGCCGCTTATCGCTTTTATTCTGCTGTAAGTGTTCCATCCGTCCATATCCGGCATTATCAAGTCCAATAGTATCAGGTTAGGGACAAGCCCCTGATAGAACAAACCAAGCGCTTCTTTGCCGGACGTGGCGGTTAATACGTCATACTCATTCTGTAATACCGTTTTTACCATTTCAAGATGAATACTGTCGTCGTCCACCATGAGGATTTTTTGCTTCTCATTGCCGGCAGTATCATAAAATTTTTCGGTTTCATTTTTTAACGATTCAAAGTTGCGGTTGTTTTCCAGACTCATTTCATTTACATGGTTTACCGAAATGCTTATCTGGTTCACGCCTTTAAGTATCTCGTTCATGCCTTGTGCCGTTTCTTTGCTGGTTTTTATAAATCCGTCCGTCTCCTTAACCAGAGTCTTGCCCGATTCCGCCATGTCATTTGACCCTTTTTTAACCGAGGATGTTATGTCCCGCAGGCGGTTTATGGACGTCAGTATCTGTTTTCCTCCCGTTTCCTGCTCTTCCATAGCGTGCAGGATGTTTTGCTCATGCAGTGAAACTGTTTTTACCCTTGAGTCTATAGCGCCGAAACGTTCCAACACGTCATCGGAAGATTTGGTAATATTATCTATGGATGATTTTATTTTCTTTAGCATTACGGCGGTGGTTTTAGACTGCTTGCTCGATGACTCGGCGAGCTTGCGGATTTCATCGGCTACAACCGCAAAGCCCTTTCCGGCGGCGCCCGCGTGCGCCGCCTCAATCGCGGCGTTCATCGAAAGCAGATTGGTCTGAGCCGCGATATTGTTCATAACCGAGTTTATTTCCAAAAGCCCCTCGGAATCATGGGCTATTTCCCGTATTTCCTGCGCGACTATCTGGACTCCTGTCCTGCCGTTCTCGGACGCTTCGGTTAATTCGCCGACGTTTTTGCTGTTTTCAACCAGCGTCTGCGTTACCGAATGGATGTTAGCTGTCATTTCCTCAATGGCGGAAGACGACCTGTCTACGCTTTCTGTCTGTTCTTCTATCATTTTTTTAAGGCTGTCAATATTATGCTTAATAACCCCTACCGCCTTGCCGGCTTCCGCCGCGCCGGCTTCCTGTTTGTTCATGAGGCTCTTCATGCTGTCAAGATGTGACGTGATTCCCTGAACCGCCGTAGAGGTTTTCCCCATATTGACGGACAGCTCAAAACTGGTATGGTTAAGCCCGTTAATTTTGTATTTTATGGAGCTTATAAGATTTTTGATTTTTCCGGTTGTAAAATTAAAGTCATGGGCAAGCTCGCCTATCTCGTCATTGCTTTTAATTTCCAGTTGTTTTGTAAGGTTTAAACTTTGGGAATTGCCGGTTCCGACTATATCCCTGATGAAAAACGCCACTTTCTCAATGGGCTTCATTGTATAAACTATCATGGCGAAAACAATCGCGGAAGCGATTAGCACCATGGCTAACGCGAAAAAGAAGGTAAAAAACCGCATTTGGTACACTCTCGCCAATACGGTTTTTTCAGGCACCTCAATAACAATAGACCAATAGTTTTTGATGGTTCCCACATGAATAGGATAAGTTACAATTATATTCCCGTTGTATGAAATCTGATGGTATTTTCCGCTTTTTATGGAGTCTTCTATTTGCTTTACGCCTTCAGCGCCAAGAAGGTCAAATGAAGTTTCGCGGAAGTTTCCGCCTATTATGCTCTTGTCCCTGTTGGCCGCAATGATGCCGTCGGTACTGATAAGCTGGGCCTGGCCCGTGCCGTAAGGTGAAAGGCTTTCAATGTGTTCCTGCATAGGCCTTAAGTCAACCCCCACTCCCACAAAGCCGTAAAGCTCTTTGGTTTTAACATCAATAATCGGAGCGGTCATAAAGACAACATAGGTATCATTTCCCCGGTTAACAAAAGGAATGGGAAAAGGCAGCATCCATTGCCACGCCTCGTTGTTCCTGATTGACTCCTGACATCGGCCGTATTCAGGCTTATTCCACTCTGAAAAATCGTATCGGGTGATGATTTCCTGTTCCTTTGTGCTGTGCTCGCGGGTGTACAATGTGCTATATACCGGGTTGCCGTTATCAATGATCCCCGGCTTCCAAACAGAGTAAATTCCGATCAAATTGGGATTCGAGCTTACGGCGCTTTGCAGCATATTGTCAAAATAATTCCGTCTTATTTTCATATCTATTTGCTCAAAAGAGCTGTATATTTTCGCGATTGTGTCAATAACGTCCATAAAGCCCTCAAATTCCTGCTGCATATTGACAGATTCGGCATAGGAGATGTTATTGGTGTTTTCATAAGCGTCCGCCGTTTGTAAAAGCCGCGCCTGCCTGAGCAATATTACGGACACTAAGGCGATAATTCCCACGCTCAATAAACCGACTATTAAAGTTAAGCGAAAACGTAATTTCATTTTTTTCTCCTTAACTGCTTTTTAGATTTGTTCTTTTTATGTGTTTTTTAGGGATTTTGCCAATATTTATAAAATCCCTTATAAAAAATATGAAAAAAACGGAATAAGTCAAGGAAATTCGATGGTACGAAACAGCGCGTTTTAAAACATGCGGAAATTTATACCCCCTTTTTTTTTATTCAAAAAACTGATACAATATAAACCGGCAATATCATACAAAGGGGGATTTATTTTATGAAAAGACTGATAATGGCAATGTTTATTATCACCGTTTGCGCAGGTGTATACGCGCAAAATAATTTGTTCGCTTCAAAGGCCGGAATAACGCTGACCTACGCGAATAACGACGCCAAAGGAAATACCGGGAGCTATTCGGTGCTGACTGTCAAAGAAGTTAAAGGCTCGGGCAAAAATATGACCATTACCTACGGGATGACAAGTCTGGATAAAAACCGCAAGCCGCCGAAAAATTCACCCGGGGAAATGACCTATCAGGTGGTTATTAAAGACGGCGTAGTGATCATGGATATGAACCAGATGATTCCGGCTGAAATGAAAGATCAGGGCATAAAGATAGATGTTAAAGGAACGCCTATGGAACTGCCGAGCAGTTTGCAGCCCGGTCAGGCGCTTAAGACTTCCGAGATAACCATATCAATGGATCTTGGTATTATGAAAATGGATTCCACAATAAAAACCGAGGGAAAATGCCTCGCAATTGAAGATGTAAAAGTTCCGGCGGGAACGTTCAAATGCCACAAGATTTCGCAAAAAGTTACCACTACAGCCATGAACACCAACACCGTTCAGACAACCATTTCGTGGTACGCGCCCAATGTCGGCACCGTAAAAACTGAAACCTATAACGACAAAGACAAGCTGGTTTCAGGTTCGGTATTGGCGGAGTTAAAGGGCAATTAAAACCGGGAAAATTATTTAATTTTTTTTATTTTCCCTATTGACAAAATTTTATTTTTCCTTCATAATACCTATTAAACACATAGGAATTATGTGTATATTATCAAGAGGAGAGAAATTATGAAAAATTACAAGTTTGAAACATTGCAACTACATGCCGGACAGGAAAAGCCGGATCCGACCACAGACGCGAGGGCGGTGCCCATTTACGCTACCACGTCCTATGTGTTTAAAGACTGCGCCCAGGCGGCGGGAAGGTTCGCCTTGACGGAGGGCGGCAACATTTACACCCGCCTTATGAACCCCACATCCGACGTGTTTGAACAGCGTATAGCGGCTCTTGAGGGAGGCGTCGGCGCTTTGGCGACATCGTCCGGGGCGGCTGCCGTAACCTACGCGATACAGAATATCGCCACGGCGGGACATAACATCGTATCCGACAAGCGCATTTACGGAGGGACTTACAACCTTTTCGCGCACACTTTGCCCGATTACGGAATAACAACCACCTTTGTAGACGGCGGAGATCCGAAAAATTTTGAAAAGGCGATTAACGAAAACACAAGGGCAATATTTGTGGAATCCCTGGGAAATCCCCATTCCACAATCGTAGACCTTGACGCGGTTTCCGCCATCGCGCACAAAAACGGCATCCCATTAATTGTAGACAACACTTTTTCGCCGCCCTGCCTCTTCCGCCCCTTCGATCACGGCGCCGACGTGGTTGTCCATTCCGCGACTAAATTTATAGGCGGCCACGGAACGGCTATAGGCGGCGTAATCGTGGATTCTGGAAAATTTAACTGGGCGGCGAATGACAAATTCCCCGGCCTTTCAAAACCGAACCCCAGCTATCACGGCGTTGTCCTTACCCAGGCGGTGGGAAATCTCGCCTATATCATAAAAATCCGCGTTACATTAATGAGGGACACAGGAGCGACCGTAAGCCCCTTCCATTCTTTCCTCTTCCTGCAGGGACTGGAAACTCTTTCCTTAAGGACGGAACGCCACGTGCAGAACGCGCTTAAGGTTGTTAGTTATCTGCAAAAGCACCCGCAGGTGGAAAGCGTTAACCATCCGTCGCTGCCTAAGCATCCGGATCACGCGTTGTACAATAAATATTTCCCGAACGGCGCCGGCTCTATTTTCACCTTTGAAATTAAAGGCGGGGCGGAGCAGGCGAAAAAATTTATCGACAAACTGGAACTGCATTCGCTTCTCGCCAATGTGGCGGACTCCAAATCGCTGGTCATACATCCGGCAAGCACAACGCACTCGCAGCTTTCCGGCGATGAACTTCTGGATCAGGGAATAAAGCCCAACACCATCAGGCTCTCCGTAGGAACCGAACACATAGACGACATAATCGCCGATCTGGAACAAGCGTTTAAATAGGAGTAAGGGAAGTAGAGAAGAATTTCACACAAAGGCACAAAGAGCACAAAGAGCACAAAGGGAAGAGGAAAGAGAGAAGAGGGTTGTTGAAAGTAAGCTATGCTTGAGAATCTCACGATAAGCTAACGGACAAAAACCAAAAATTCTTCCTTTGTGATCTTTGTGTCCTTTGTGCCTTTGTGAGATTTAAAGGGAAAAATCCCATTGTGTCCTTTGTGCCTTTGTGAGATTTAAAGGGAAAAAAGTCCTTAATCCCTTTTTTTAATGAAATCTGAAAGCTGGGTTTGAATTATTTCATCGGTTAGGGACGCGGCGGTAAAGACATAGTTTTCACAAGCCGCTTTACGTTCCGCGGAAGTCCACTCAAAGTCTTTTGTTAATATCCGGCAGCAAATCGCTTTAAATTGTTTTTTATAAAGCTCGTGCAATTTATTAACGGCGAGAAAAGCCATGCGGTTGGATTCATTTACTTTTTCGCGTCCGGCGATTAGTCCGAATACCATAGCGCAGCCGGTAAACGCTCCGCAGGCGCACCCCGATTCGCCTAAACCCGCGCCGAAGCCGGATGAAATTTTATAGCAATTTTCAGGCAAGCCTAAATGATATGCTTCGTTAAAAGCCCTTAAAACAGCCTCGCTGCACGACAAACCGTTTAAGAAATAATGTCTGGAAAGTTCCGCTGCGCTTTTGTCCGAACCGGCAGGGCTTTTATCCGCGCTGCTTTTTTCCCCGTCAAAAGTATCATAAAGCCATGTGCTTAGATAACGCTCGCCTGAATCCGGAAAAACGGTCAAAACCGTTTTGCCTTTGTTTTCCGGGCGTCTTGCCAAATCTAAAGCTGCGCATAATGCCGCGCCTGAGGATATTCCAATTAACAAGCCGTGTTTTTTTGCTATATCACGCGCGGCATCCCCGGCGTCATCTTCATAGACTTGTATTATTTCATCTATTATAGATTTGTTGAGCACCTCAGGAATGAAACCCGCGCCTATTCCCTGAATCTTATGGATAGAGTGTTTCTTGCCCGATAAAACCGCCGACTGAGTTGGTTCAACGGCGACTATTTTTACCTGAGGGTTGTTCTTTTTTAAAATTTCACCTACGCCCGTAAGCGTCCCGCCGGTTCCGACTCCGGAGACAAAAATATCCACGTCTCCGCCTGTATCGCGGAGAATCTCCTCCGCGGTTGTCTTTCTGTGTATTTCGGCGTTCGCGGGATTTGAAAATTGCTGCGGGATAAAAGCGCGGTCTGTTTTCCCCGCCAACTCCTCCGCCTTTTTCACGGCGCCTTCCATGCCTTCTCCCGCGTCGGTTAGAACTACTTGTGCGCCTAACGCGGCCACCAGTTTGCGCCTTTCTATGCTCATGGATTCCGGCATTGTCAGTATCAGCTTGTATCCTCTGATTGCCGCGACAAACGCTAGCCCGATTCCCGTATTCCCGCTTGTCGGTTCTATAATGACGTCGCCCTTACGCAAAATCCCTCTTTTTTCTGCGTCATCTATCATGGCAAAAGCAACCCTGTCTTTTACGCTTGAAAGAGGGTTGAACATTTCAAGTTTGGCGAGTATCCGGGCTTCTGTTCCGTAATATTCGGTAATGTCAATAATCGGCGTGTTGCCTATCAATTCTGTAACATCTTTAACGATTTTCATAAGAATACCTATATGTTTAATATGTGTTGTATTGTAAATATCCTGATTATTTATGTCAAGGTTTTTAGGTAACAATTCTATGTTAAAACGCGTTTTGACCTATTGACAATGCGGTCTTTTATTATATACTGTAATCATATATGTTTTGTATGATTATAAGGGAAAGGAAAAAATGGCATATATAACACGAAAAATAGACTCAAAAACAGTTAACGGCAAGCGTTGGCCTGTCTCGTGGCAGGGCTGGTCATGGATAATCACCATAACATGGATGACCATTGCCAATTTTTGGCATCCTTTCGGTTTTTACGGTTTGGTCTGTATGTTTACGCCTATTATAATCGCTTTGGCGGGATACGGAAAAATGAGCTGCGCTAGGATTTGTCCGCGCGGTTCATTTCTGGGATTGTTCGCCCGTCCCTTTGCGTTTTTTTCACTAAAGCGCCCCTCCATAATGAATAAAAAGGGATTTAAGTTTTTTTTATGGGCTTTGATGATGGGCTCATTTATAGGGCTGATGATATGGGTTGTTCCTACAGGCGATATAAACAAAATAGGATTTACAATTTTGGTCTTTATGGAAAGCGCCACTGCCATAGGATTAATTTGCGGTATTTTATTTACGCCTAGGGCGTGGTGTACGTTTTGCCCAATGGGATTTACAACCGAGAGAATACGCGATATTCAGTATAAGGGGAATATCTAAAAATTAGAGCCTGCAACTGATCAAACAATCCCTTTACAAATACCCGTCTCCGGATTTTCCGCGTTCTCCGACGATAATAAAAATAAAAATTACTCCAATCGAATCAAATAATGATGAAAAACATTAATTAATTTGATTCTCTTTATTTTGTGCCAAATAAATAGCTTATATTTCTGCTGTTTGTTTAACTTCTTTTATAGCGTCACCTTTTTCTTTTGGCAGCTTTTTTATTTTTGACAATGTTTCGAGCGCTAAGTGCATAACTCCTATACGTTCTATTTTTGTCAATTTTGTAAAATAATTCTTTTTTTGTCCCTCCTTTGGGCTTTAATATTGTTTTTGGTCGAACCTATTATACCACGGGAGGGACTTCTTTTTTTACCGGTTTTTTGGTATATTTTTATATGATAAATATCAAGGAATTTATATGACCAATGTCAAAGACTATTACATTTTAAAACACAAAAATATTAATGTCGCTGATATTATTATTGAAGACGGCGATATTACGGACGTTATTAAAATTTATGAACCGGAACATCTGCCTTATAAATATATTGATGAAAAATCCAAGAATATTAAACTATTAAACAGTTGGATAGAACACCGCGGCATTCCTTTTAAGCGCGAAGATTACGACGTTATTATGAAGGAATATAACGTCAATACTTCCAAAGAATTAACAGTATTGTCTTACGGTCTTAATTTGACCGATCATTATTGGCTATGTGAAAAAAACAATGAAAAAAAATGGGAAGATGTTAATTTTTTAGATAATAAATTCTCCGACAGAATCGGGAAAATACTGCCGGAACTTGCCGAGAAATACCAAAACTTTATCAATCCTGATTTTTCAAGTAATGGCAGATTAATAAAATTCTGGATTATTAATAATGATAAAAGAGAATTATGCAAAGCCGGAAGCGGAGACTTAAAACAAGAACCTTTTAATGAAGTTATCGCTTCTCAAATTGCCGAACGCTTAAATATAGACCACGTTAATTATGAACTGGGACAATATAATAACGAAATATACAGCAAATGCGGTTGTATGATTGATAAAAACTTGGAATTTGTTGATTCTTTTAAGGTTTTTTTGGAAGGAAATAATACCGGCGACAGGTATAATGACTATTTAAACGTTTGTTCTAAAAAGGGAATTAATAACGCAAGAGAAGAAATAGACAAAATGATCGTCATTGATTACCTTATAAGAAATACTGACAGAAACTCCGGCAATTACGGCATATTAAGAAATTCAGAAACCTTAAAATGGGAAAAAATCGCGCCTGTGTTTGATAACGGCAATTCATTGTGGTACAACGCGCAGGGCATTCAATTTATCAACGGCAATACAAAAAGTGAATGTAAATCTTTTGCCGGAGAAAACGAGAAAAATATTCTTTTGACAGGCAGCATAGATTGGTACGATAAAAATAAACTCAATGATATTGATAAAGTTATATCCGGTGTTTTAAAAAATAATAAATATATTGAAAAAGAAAGAGTTGAGAAAATTATCAATGAATTCCATAAAAGAGTTAATAATTTAGACCTTGCATTGAAACGCTGCAGGGGAAACACCAAGATTGAAAACAATAGTAATGGATTCAGCTGGTAAACATATTATAACGATGAATTTTTCAAATCTCTTAGAGATTTATATTTTGAAAATTATAATGAAGTAAACGAAAAATTGTTTGTTTACATTCCAGAAAAATATTTATTCAATTATTTATCATTTGAAAAATCTTTTTATAAAGAACCTGATAATACATTTTTTGAACAAGAAGCAAAACAACATGAATTAAAATGGAATTCTGAAATATATAACAATAAATACTTATAAATATATCAGATAAATTATATTGACTAATTGTACAACTATGATATAATTCCCATAGGAGGAAATATTTATGAAAAATACAAAGTTAATTTTTACGGCTCTCATCGCCTTGAGCTTTTTGGCGGTTTTGGCTTTCTCAGGCTGCTCTGATACTGACAGGGAATATACCGTTAAATATGAAATTACTGGCCCGGAGATTGATGAAGTTGTTATTAATTTTACTAACTTAAATAAAACAAACCATACTTTAAAAACAGAAAGTATTATAGACAAAATCCCTTGGGAAAAAACAGTTGTTTTTTCGGGATATTCAGTCGTTAAAAATTTATATATATATTGTTCAGCGGGTAGTTTGAATTGGAATAAAAATTATACTGTAAATATTTATGTTGACGGCGTGCTAAAAGCAACAAAATCCAGCAATGGAGGCGGAGGGGTTATCGCTGATTATAGTTTTAAATAAATTTTTTTCTATATTTATAACAGGGCTGTCCAAGAAGTAACACTTGGGCAGCCTTTTTTTCTTGCTTTTAGTAAAAAAGACATGATAAAATTTTCTCATGAGCAAAGGAAAAAGTGACAAGGTAACATATAAAACCTACGAGCAACATC
>Ga0268262_10000446_pt1 | contig 54875 bp, 48 predicted proteins | sample TergutNc150P3_FD_190354 | JGI IMG/M metagenome (GOLD analysis project Ga0268262, IMG submission 190354) | Nasutitermes corniger P3 segment gut microbial community from laboratory colony in Florida, USA - Nc150 P3 (SPAdes) (version 2) | ecosystem: Host-associated > Arthropoda: Insects >... | reverse complement strand
TTCCTATCATTTTTCTACCGCTTTTTATACCTAAAATATAACAATTATGGTAGAAAATTGCAACCCCTTTTATCATTTTCTTTCGGATTTCTTTGGCTTTATGGCTTTTTTAAGGAACGACTATTTAGGCATACCGTAACAAAATACGCCCCAATACCTGCATAATCATGACCACGTAAACGTATAGAACGCCTATGGTGCCGTTCGGGATTATATTTCATATTTGCCTCCTCTTTATTCTGCATATACTTAGACGCTTGTAGAGGCAAAAAAAATTCAAAAATCTTTTATTTATTATATAAAACAAAAAAACTCCCCCACCGGGGGAGGTTGTTTACTTATGGCTCACCATCGGTGGTGGTGTTTATTGTTTTCTACAGATAATCTCTTTTCCTGAAGGTACGGTTATAGCTACACTGCCCCCCTGACCATTACTACCACATCCCCCTACATGAACCCTACTAGTTTCAGTTCCCCACTTGTAAATCGTTTTCTCTTCACCTCCAAAAGTTATCTTAAAATCTTCAGTTGGCTGTGGTTTCCCCCAACATTCCACCTGAATTTGAGTACTACAAGTGAAAGTTGCACTTCCAGTTATTGTGTTATTGCCACCAGCTCCTATATCAACACTACCACCAGGAGGAACCGTACCCCCGCCGCTTGCGCTACTTTGCCCACCTGTGGATTGGCTACTTGTTCCACCAGTGGACTGACTGCTCTGTCCACCTGTGGATTGACTGCTCGTACCACCAGTGGATTGACTGCTAGGGGCAGCGGCAACCGTTATTGAACCGCAAGAGACAGCAGCTAGAGAAACACAAGTTCCGGTTGCCCTTACCGATACATTGTATGTACCTGCCACAGGGTTACTCCAAGCAGGCGCACCTGTATAATTGCGATTGACGATTTGAACTAATTCACCATTGCAATTCACGGTCGGATGGGTTATCGAGGCACCTGCCGTGCCTGTTGGAGGTAAGCCAGTGCAAGTGAGAGTCGCGGAATTGCTTGAATTGTTGTTGCTTGCGCTGCTGGTGCCGCCAGCAGAGCTAGTGCCACCTGCGGAACTTGTACCGCCAGCGGAGCTGGTACCGCCAGCGGAGCTGGTACCGCCAGCAGAGCTAGTGCCACCTGCGGAACTTGTACCTCCTGCGGAACTGGTACCGCCACTGCCCTGGGACGAGGTGCCTGGGTTTACGCTGCCGCCTTCGGATGAGCTGCTCTCAGGGGGTGGGGGTGGCGGAGCAACAGATGACGAGGAAGGTTTTTCTATCGTGGGGCAACCGTTTGTGCCATGTATTGGTAAACCTCTATTAGCGCATGAAGTCACATCGTCTTCAATGTCACGTATCGCATCGACTATACCTTGCATGTCGTTCGTGGCGCCATCCAGATTGGCAATTGCACCCTCTCCGCAAGCGGCTAAAAAGGCAAAAAAGGCAGATAATGCCAAAAGCGCGAAATAAAAACACCGTTTTTTCATAAAAAACCCCATTTAAGGTAGAAGTTATCTACCCTAAATATACATTCATTTTACAAAAACGGGCAGATTTTATTGCTTTTTGCTAAAATCTGTGCGTTTTTGGGGGCTTTCTTCACGGCTTACCCTCTAAAAGGAGCCGTTTCTTATATTTACCAGTCCCTTCTGCAATTTGCTGTTATAAATATTTCTACCGTAGGTGTACCACTGGCAGCACCCACAGCCATCTGAGTATTATAACCAGGCAATACTTTCAATGTCCCATTAAATTTAACAAAGTCTCGGTCAACAGTAGCCTGATCGGTGGCAACACAAACCAACTGACCGCCACTTTCAGTAAATGTAACCACATAAGTCTTGCCTGCTGTTAATTCAACAGCAGTCTTACCGATACTTACTGCAATGGCATCTCCAGGAGGGGTCGGAGGAGTAGTGCTTGCACTGCTCGTGCCGCCGCTGGACTGGCTGCTCGTGCCCCCAGTGGATTGGCTACTTGTTCCGCCAGTGGATTGACTGCTAGGGGCAGCGGTAACCGTTAGCTTGCCTTGGCATGTAGCTGTCTGTCCATTGCAAAGATTCCCACTAGTTACCTTTGCCGTCACATCATACGAGCCAGCTGTAGGGATATTGGTGTTTATATTCGGGGTAAATTGAACATTGACGCTTGCAACCGTAGTTCCTCCGCAGGTCACCGGGGGCTTTTTGGAAGGAGTTGTCCCAGCTGTTATGGTTTGCGCAACATCGCCGCAGGTGAGCGTGGCAGTGGAATTGCTTGAATTGTTGTTGCCTGCACTGGAACTGCTAACTGTACCCGCGCTGCTGGTGCCGCCAGCAGAGCTAGTGCCACCACCTGCTGAACTGGTGCCTCCAGCGGAACTTGTACCGCCAGCGGAGCTGGTACCGCCAGCGGAGCTGGTACCGCCACTGCCCTGGGATGAGGTGCCTGGATTTACGGGGCTGCCTTCGGATGAGCTGCTCTCAGGTGGGGGTGGAGGTGGAGGCGCAGATGACGAGGAAGGCCTTTCTATCGTGGGGCAAACGCTTTCAGGTGCGCCAATCGTCTGCTTGCACATATCTATCTTGTCACTTACATCAAGTATAGCTTCTTGTATCTTTAACATGTCGCCCGAACCATCCAGATTGGTAATTGCACCCTCTCCGCAAGCGGCTAAAAAGGCAAAAAAGGCAGATAATGCCAAAAGCGCGAAATAAAAACACCGTTTTTTCATAAAAAGCCTCATTTTTGGAGTCTCCATCTATTAAATATACATTTTTTTTACAAAAGAGGATGGATTTTGTTGTTTTTTGTTAAAAAAGGCGTTTTTTAGCAGTTTTTTATAAAAAAAAAGCCCCCTGGCGGGGGCGGTTTTGGCAAAATCTAAGCTAACTGTCTTTTTTGCAACCTGATGGGTAAGTGGTTGCTCCAGACTTCAACTGGAACTGAATCTTGATTTTGTAATAGCAGTCATTGTTAGCGCAGTAATTATTGTCAGTTTGGTCCGGTGGTCGTATAAAATAGATTTCTGGGAACTGGCACTCTACATTAGGGCCAGAGAACGGGCCATTGCCGCATGCATCCGTTGGGGTACAATCCCCATCCCTGAAATCGCATGTCAAAATTTTATCTATGCCATTCATATTGTTGTTATTATCACTAGAAGTACACTTTATCTTTCTGTGATTGTTCCTATCTTTTCCGCTTAGATAAATTGTCCCGTTCAAGCTCGCTAACCCATTAGCATCTGGCAAATCTCCATTTCCATTGATTGAAAGAGGCTTATCTATGCTGCTGCCAGGGGTGCCTGTGGTTGGTGGCGGAGTTGGTGCGTTCACCGTTAATGTGCCACTGCAAGCAGCGGTTTTGCCGCCGCAATTTCCAGAGCTTTCCGATACGGATATATTGCTGTATGTACCTGCCACAGGGTTAGCCCAAGCTGGCGCATTTGTCCAAGTTAAACCGCTATTAACCGGCGCGGATGAATTATCACTGCCCTTGCATGTCACCGCAGGCTGGGTTATTGCCGTGCCTGCCGTGCCTGTTGATGGTACATTAGCACATTCAAGCGTGTATGTTATAACAGATGAACTGCTGGAGACATAACTGCTGGAACTGCTGTAAGACGAGCTGCTCGCTAAACTGCTGCTGGAATATAAACTGCTACTAGAGTATAAACTGCTGCTGGAGTATAAACTGCTGCTGGAATATAAGCTACTGCTGCTAACCACGCTGGAACTGCTCGCCTCGCTAGAGCTGCTCGCCTCGCTAGAGCTGCTGCTATAACCGCCAACGGAAGAGCTATAGTCGCTGCCAATGGATGAGCTGCTCTCAGGCTGAGGCACAGACTGCACGGATGACGAAGAAGCAGGTTTTCCTATCTCTGGGCAAACTTCTTCGGGTGCGCCAGGTTTATCTTTGCAATACTCTATGCGGTCATTGACGTCTAGTATCGCCTCCTGTATCTTTGTAAGATCTGGCGTACCATCAAGGTTGAATGGCAATCCTTCTCCACATGCGGATAAGAAGGCAACAAGGGCAGTTGATGCCAAAAGCGAGAAAAAAACGTGACGGTTTTTCATAAAAAACCTCCCTTAAAATTAGATGACCCCACACCAGTAAATATATACTATTTTGTTAAAAAAAACGCAAAAAAAGGAAGAAAATATACAAAAAAATGATAAAGAAAAATGAAAAAAAGACTAAAGTTTTTTCAAAAAAGAAATTTAAATTTTTATGCGCTGAGTGTTTCTCATAGCGCAAAAATCCGGGCCGCACATGGAACAGAATTTTGAGTCGCCTTTCTGCAAAGAATGGGATTCTTTGTGAAACGCACGTGCGGTCTCAGGGTCTAGGGAAAGTGCAAACTGGTCTTCCCAGCGAAAGTCAAAACGTGCACGGCTCAAGGCTCTGTCCCTTAGCAAAGCCTGTTCGTTGCCTTTGGCTATGTCCGCTGCATGGGCAGCTAACTTGTATGTTATCACACCCGTGCGAACATCCTGCTTGTTGGGCAAACCCAAGTGTTCCTTTGGGGTCACATAACAAAGCATAGCCGTCCCCAGCATCCCTATAACAGCAGCGCCTATGCTGCTCGTTATATGGTCGTAGCCAGGGGCAATGTCGGTCACCAAGGGGCCAAGCGTATAGAAAGGCGCACCATGGCAAAGCTCCAGCTGCAAGTCCATGTTCTCCTTTATCTTGTTCAATGGTACATGCCCTGGACCCTCTATAAGTACTTGCACATTCAAATTCCATGCCACTTTTGCAAGTTCGCCCAAAGTTTTAAGCTCGGCAAATTGAGCCTCGTCATTGGAATCCGCTATGCTGCCAGGGCGCAGCCCGTCCCCAAGCGAAATTGCTATATCGTATTCCCTTAAAATTTCGCAAATTTCCGCAAAGTGCGTGAATAAAAAATTCTCCTGCTTATGAGCTTCCATCCAACAGGCCATCAAGGAACCCCCCCGCGAAACTATGCCGGTGGTGCGCTTTAGCGCAAGGGGAATATAATCCCTTAAAAGCCCCGCGTGGATGGTGAAATAGTCCACCCCCTGCTCCGCTTGCTCAATTAAAACATCCCTGTAAATTTCCCAGCTCAGTCTATTCGGTTTGCCACCCGCTTTTTCCAATGCTTGGTAAATAGGGACCGTGCCAACGGGAACGGGGCAATTCCTCAAAATGGCTTCGCGGGTTTGGTGTATGTGTTTGCCCGTGCTCAGATCCATTATAGTGTCTGCGCCCCATTTCAAAGCCCAAAGCATCTTTTTTGTCTCTTCTTCCGTGCTGCTGCCCAAAGGGGAATTCCCTATGTTGGCATTTATCTTCACCAAAAATTTAGAGCCTATTATCATAGGCTCGCACTCAGGGTGCTTTCTGTTTATGGGCAGAACTGCCCTGCCCTCTGCCAGCTCTTTTAGCACTACCTCCGGCTCAACGCCTTCCCTGATAGCCGCATATTCCATCTCCGGCGTTATTATGCCTTTAATGGCGGCTTGGCGCTGGGTTTGGAACGGATGGGTTGCAGGGATGGGAACAGGGCTGTAGCGGGGGGCTGTAGCGGTGTCGTATAGCGTTATTCTGGGGATTTCCTTGTCGTCCAGAAAAATTTCGCGCATTCTAACTTGAATTTCGGGGTGGACTTTTCCTCGAATAAAAACTGTGCCAGCATCCACCTATTAGCCCCCTTGAGCCGCCGCAACAACCAAAATTTTATCGCCGTCGTGCAACGCAAAAGAAGCCCACTGCGAGTCTGGCACAACGTTGTCGTTCACAGCCACGGCAATGCCTTGAATGCCGTGGTTATTCCCCAGTTCAACATCTGCCCACTCGCTTAGAGTTGCATACTCCGCTTCTACATCTTCGCCGTTTATCGATAGTTTCAATTGAAATCCCCCCTAATTTAGGTCCTCTGCAATTTTAAAACCCTGGTGTCTGCCATAAAATCGTGCAAAGCCCGTTTTTCAATATCAAACGCAGCAATCAAGCAACCCGCTCCAAAAAAAGAGCTGGAAAAAAACGCTATGAAAGCCCTTAAAAAAGCGCAGCTCCATGTCATGGGTTTCCCGTTATGGCGCACAACAGCCAAGCCAAACACAATTTTCCCAAGAGTTCCGGAAAAATTCTTCACAAAAAAAGAGTTATAAAAAAATATCAGGCAAAACGCAAAGAGCATGGTGGGCATAAGCTCCGCCACGGTTGTTTGCGGAGTCACTTCTGAGATTATGCCAAAATTCGCATGGATTGGGGTTAGCAGAACAAAGATGAGCTGCAAAATAACTGCATCTATCGAAAATGCGCACAGCCTTATCAAAAATCCCGCATACTCGGTTTTGCTGGCATTGATATTGGGCAAAATCTCCTCTTCCACAACCTGCTTCACCGTTTCTGTCTGGAACTGAGTTTTAAGCTCTGGCTCGGCTATGCCCCAAGGACGCCAGCCATCAAACCCATCTCTCCAAACAAGGGTTTCCGGCACAAAGGCGCCTTGCTCGGCAAATAAAAGCATCTGCCTAGGAGACCAAGGCCCGTTTCTCCTTTTACCCTCCGGCTTAGAGGAATCTATGTAATACCAGTCCATGGCTAAAATATAGAAATCGCTTGGCGATAGTCATGGTTAGAGAGCGCGTTTAGCAAACGGGCGGTTTCCAAGCCGTCTTTTCCCAGAATAAATTCAAGGGTTCTCAGTTTTGCATAGCCAAACATCTCTTCAAAAAATCTTTCAAGAGGGTCTTTGGTTTTTGGGAATTCCTCTGTGTAATAATCGCCTAGGTTTGCAAGGTTTGCCGCCATTTCCAAGGCGGTTTCAAAACCGCCCAGAGTATCCGCAAGCCCTATCTCAACCGCTTTGCCCCCAGCCCAAACCCTGCCCCTGCCAATGGAATCCAAGGCTTGCTCTTTCATGCCCCTGCCCTCCGCGCAGCGGGATAAAAACGTGCTGTAGCCGCGCTCAACAAAAGCCTGCAACATGGCGTATTCGCTCTCGCTTAAAGGACGCGCTGGCAAAAGCCCCGCTTCCAAAAACGGAATGCTCAAAACCTGTTCGCCAAACAGGGTGTTTTTATTTGTCCCTACCCCATCATAAGCGGCTCCAACATTGCTGGCAAGTTTTTCGCCGCTTGGGAAAAGCCCAAAAATCCCTATTGAACCCGTGAGCGTGGTTGGGGAACTGACTATTTTGCTCGCACCGCAGGCGATGTAATACCCGCCGCTCGCCGCATGGGAACCCAGAGAAGCCACAACTGGCTTCACCTTTGAAAGTTCCCGTACACTGTGCCAAATTTGGTCGGAGGCATAAGCGGAGCCGCCGCCTGAATTCACCCTAAAAACAACGGCTTTGACGGAACTATCTTCCCGCAATTTTTTCAGCTCTTTTAAATATATTTTGGAGGTTATAACAGAACCTGAATATAAATCCGCTTCTTCATCGCCAACTATGCTGCCTTCTGCGTAAAGAACAGCTATTTTGCCAGCGTTCTTGGCAATGGACCTCAACTGATAATCGTTCAACACATCCGAGACTTTAGCGAATTTAAGCTCTTTTCCCTTTTTAATCCCAACCATCTCCTTTAAGGAATTTTCAAAATCCACTTTGTATGCAAGCGAGTCTGCAAGTTTGTATTTCACCAAATTTTCCGTATTGGAAAAGAGCAAGTACTCGTCTGCGTAGCGTTCAAGAGAGTCTATGGGAATCTCCCTGCTCTCGGAAATCCCGCTCAGAATTTCTCCCCACAACGCTTTTAGATAAACGTTTCTCTGCTCCCTGTCAAAGTCGCTCATGGCAGAACTGGTATAAGGCTCAACATAAGATTTATATTCGCCAACCTTGAATACCTGCACCTCAATTCCCATCTTTTCAAAAATCCCCTTGTTGTATTGCCTCATGCTCCCAAGCCCTTTAAAATCCAGCATCCCAAGCGGGTTAATGACTATTTTATCCGCAACCGATGCTGCATAATAGCTCCTTTGCGAAACCATTTCCCCATAAGCAACAATGAATTTCCCGCTCTCTTTAAATTTGAGCAGAGCGTTTCTTATCTCTTGCATCGCAGAAATCCCCGCTTGCACAAAGCCTAGATTTAAATATATGCCCTTGTATTGGGAATTATACTTTGCCTCTTCTATTGCGTTCAAAATATCGTTTAACCCCTGCTGCTTTATCCCGAATTTGAAAAACGCTATGGAGAGCGGGTCGTAGCTCTCCTTTTCCGAGATTATGCCGCTCAGGTTTATCCTTAAAATGGGCGAGTCGGTTTTTTGGCTTGAATCGGCGAGCAACATAACAGATACGGAGATGATTGCCATGAAGGTTATAAGAGCAAAGGCACAGAATGTGCCGAGCGCCGAGGCGAAAAAGTATTTGAGAAACTGTTTCATGAGCTACCTAACTTGCTCTGCGCATCCGCTAAGTGCAAAGCGTCTATAATTCCTTGTAAATCCCCTGCTATTATTTTATCCAGATTGTAGAGGGTTAAGTTTATGCGGTGGTCTGTAACCCTGTTCTGGGGAAAGTTGTAAGTGCGAATTTTGTCGCTGCGGTCTCCGGTGCCAACAAGGCTTTTTCTAGCGGCGGCTTCTTTTCTCTGCTTCTCGGAGATAGCGTGGTCTAAAAGGCGGGAGCGCAGGAGTTCCATGGCTTTTGAGCGGTTTTGAATTTGGCTGCGTTCCGTTTGGCAGGCCACAACCACGCCGCTTGGGATATGGGTTATGCGAACCGCTGAATCCGTTTTGTTTATGTACTGGCCACCCGCGCCGCTTGCCCTGTACACATCCACTTTTAAATCCTCGGTGCGAATATCAATATCAACTTCCTCTGCTTCTGGCATAACCGCTACCGTTGCCGCCGATGTATGCACCCTTCCCTGAGATTCGGTTTCTGGCACGCGCTGCACTCTGTGCGCACCGCTTTCAAATTTCAAAACCCCGTAGGCATCTGTTCCGCTAACAAAAAGGCAAATTTCCTTAAAGCCGCCAACCGTCCCTTCGCTGATGTCGGTCACCTCTACTTTAAAACCCCTGTTCTCCAAATACGCTCTGTACATCCTGAATAAATCGCCAGCAAAAAGAGAGGATTCATCGCCGCCTGTCCCTGCCCTTATTTCCAAAATCGCGTTGCGGTTGTCAAAAGGGTCTGGAGGGACCATCAACACTTGCAGCTCGCTCTCCATGCTTTCTATGCGCTCTTGCAAAGGGGAAATTTCCGCTTTGGCAGCTTGGGCAAGTTCTTGGTCGCTGCCGCTAAGGGCATCCTTCCATTCCCTTAAATCGCTGCAAAGCCGTATGTATTCGGAGCCAACGATGTGAGTTTTTTCCAAGGCCTTAAAACTTTTGTGCAATTTTGTGAAAATTTCCGGGTTTGAGGCAACATCGGGTTTTGAAAGCTCCTGCTCAAGTTCTTCGTAGCGTTCCAAAAATTTCTGAACCTTTTCCTGCATATATTATAACCGATAATTTTAAAAATTCAACTTCTGATAAATAGCCGACTGTTTATTCAGATAGAGCCTTAGCGCATCCCATGATAAAAATACCTTTTGCTCCCCTGCGGAGTGAGGCGCTAATTTGTAGGTGGGGTAAATAAAGTCCATGCCGAGTTCGCTAATCATAGCGTTGACCGGAGTGAAATCGGCCTCTTTTTTGGTGTAAGAATAATCTTCAAGCCTTTGCAAATTCTGCATTTTCAAAAATTCCTTGATTATCAATTGAGTTATGCTTTTTTCAGAGCCTTTTGTAAAAATGTTTTTCAACTCTATTTTTTTCCCGTCTGCAAGCGTATAAAGGCCCACTTTGGAACCGCCTTCGCCGTGAGCGGCACCGGAGGAATACGAATAATGATAAGTCACGAACTGTACAATGCCGGGCAGAGGAAAAGAGACTTGGTCTTTTAAAATCTCCATTTCCTTATTTTGCTCTTTGTAAAGGCTTAGGGATGCGGCTATATCCTTAGCTGAAAAAGGAAATTTTTCGAATCTTTGAGTTGCAAAATTTTTTTGCAACTCCCGCAAAGCGTTTGAGTCTGGCAGGGCCGTGGGGTAAGTGAAAAAGAACTTCCCCATTGAGTCCAGCAATGTTGTGCTAAAGGAGATAACATTGGAGGCTGCATTATTGCCATCGGCAGCCATGGAACAGGCATAAGCGCATAACAGGAGGAGTATTTTCTTCATGGGGGGAATATAGAAATTTGGAAATTGTATTTTTCTATATTAAGAATATGGAGCAAACTTTAGCGTATGCAGGTGCAGTAGGCGGTTTGGCAGGAATAGCTGCCATACTAACTGTATTGGCTAAATTTTTTAAAGACAAAAGAGACAATCAGCTAGAGGCACTTACGCAGTCCGTAATGGCATGGAAGGGATTATGGGAAGCCTCCACCAACGAAATCAGAGAACTTAAAATGGAAATCAAGGAACTGAGAATAGAAATAGACAAGCTAAAATCCGAAATAGACAAACTTAGAACAGAAAATGCCGAACTTAAAGGGCAGCTCAAAGAACATTACAAGTTAGCATAAATTTGTGTTAAAAGGCTCCCCTACTGCTTATCGCTTGTGCAATGGAATAGCGGACGGTTTAGATGGCGTTGCTGTTGATAAATATAACGATTGCTATCAAATTCAATTTTTCAACAAAAATCTGCTTGGGCAAGAACAAGAGTTAATACAATTGTTGAAAGAGAATTTTTCCCCTAAATTCATAGCGGTAAAATATAGGTTTGCAAATGATAGCAGCATTAAAGCGGTGTTTGGGGATGATTCCAAAACCGTTGTTGAGGAATACGGTTGCAAATTTGCCGTTGATTTGCTGGACACCCTAAACCCAGGTCTTTTTTTGGATATGCGTGAAGCGCGGCACTGTTTTGCGCAGCTGTGCAAAGAAAAGGAAATGCTGAACCTGTTTGCCTACACATGCTCTTTCAGCGTTCATGCACGGAAAAATGGAGCGGCAAAGGCTGTGAATGTGGATATAAGCAAAAAAAATCTGAGCAAAGGAAAAGAGAATTATCTCCTAAACGAAATGGAGATTAAACAAGGGGAATTTTTTTGCGGCAGCTCCGAAGAATATGTGGACTGGTGCGTAAAAAAAGGCAAAAAATTCGGAGCTATCGCAATTGACCCGCCCAGCTTTGCGAAAAATGGCAAAGAGCATTTCTCGGTGGAAAAGGATTTGGAAAATTTAACCGCAAAAGCGGTTGGCATTTTGGAAGATGGCGGAGTTATATTATTAGCTACAAATTACAGCGAATGGAGCGGCGAAACTTTGCTCAAAACAGCGAAAAACGCTTATGCCAAAAACGGCAGAAAATTCAAGCTGCTGCAAAAAGGAACGCAGGGCGAAGATTTCCCCGGCACGGGCAAAAGCAAAGAAAGCTCTATGTTTTACTTGATAGCTAAATCGCTTTAAGCCTTTTCTCGGTTCGCGGATGGAGCGAAAGCAAATTTGCGAAAAAGCCAATTTTGCCCTCTCTCAGTTGCAAAAATTTCAGGCTTTCCAATGCGGATTTTCTCCCGCATTTTTCGGCGGCAAGGCGGTCTGCTTCAAACTCTTGAAGGTGGCAGAAAAGGCGGTATAAATACAATAAGAGCAACAAGAATAAACACATTCCCAGCAGCAATATTCCCCGCTGGAGCGCATGGTGTTTTTCTATATGGGCCTGCTCATGAAAAAACTCGTGGCTCATCATAGCTTTCCTTCCAACATGGCTTGAATGTCGTCTTCCTCTATTTTTGCGCCGCTTTCTATCAACTGCATCGCATGTTTTAAAACCCAGTCCAATGCGCTCCGCTCCTCAATCTCCTGCGCACTGGAACGCCCACGCAAATAATCCGTTAAACCGCCTAAAACGTTTGGGTCTGGCGAATAGTATATTTTCTCTTTGGCTAGCTCTTCTTTATATTCATCGTTTTGTTTTTTTCTGTAAAGCCATAAAAGGCCGTTTGCCTCGCTTTGCCTAAAAACTATGCTATCTATTTTTGTTAGTTCCAGCATCGCTATAAAAGTCACCGCAGTCATTATAGGCACCTTTTCTTTGCCGAGCAAATCCTCGAACATAGCCCTGCCGCGCTGTTCAAGATAACCGTTTATGTGCTGTTCCCTATCCTCGATGGTCACATTGTCAACTTCCACCGTATGTACGCTGTTGTAAGAATGGGCTTGCAATGTTTTATGGAAAGCCTTGAGCAACTGCCATATATTAGCATCCGCAAGCTGGGAATCCCTGGCTATTTTTTCCATGCGCCCGCGCCCGTAAGTGCCAAAATTTTTATCCTCCAATTCCTGCAAGCCAAGCGCAACCCGTTTAAATTTTTGATATTCCTGCATCTGCCTTATAAGAGTTTCGCGCTCTATCTCAAAATCCAGCATATTTTCTTCGCCCTGCTCGTCTTTAGGCAAAAGCTCTCTGGCTTTCAACACCATCAAGCGGCTCGCAAGGTCTAAAAAATCCCCCGCATAAGATAAATCAATATTTTCAGGGTCGCTTATGTGTTCCAAATACTGGTCTGCAATTTTGGCTATGGAAATTTTTTCAAAGGAAATTTCCTCTTTTTTCATCAATAGATACAATAAATCCAAAGGACCTGTGTAAACATCGCCTAATTCCAGCTCGTAAAAATCACTTGCCATAATAAATTGCCCAGCCCTGAGTATTTTCCAGCGAATTCAGCCACGGATATATCTGCTTTTCCCCTTTTGCCATCGCAGAAATTCTATCTGTAAACGAGTAGCTCCAATTATTTATATGCACTATCTCAACCTTTGTGCTTTTCCTTAAACCAGCGTTTTTCTTTGCTAACTCAATCGCATATTCAAAGCCGCCTATCTCGTCTATCAAACCGTTTTTTATCGCTTCAATCCCCACATACACCTTTCCGTTCCCAAGGGAATCCACAAGTTCTTCGCTCATGTTTCTGCCCTCAGAAACCACACCCACAAAGCGCGAATAAAAATCATCCATATACTCTTGCAGGGCAATGCTATCGCTCTTGGAAAATCCGCCGAATATGCTCTGCGCATTTGCGCTCTCGTGGGTTTTCACAACTTCATTTTTCATCCTGAATTTTGCGAGAAGCCCGCTTGCATTCACCTTGCCGCCGTAAATTCCTATGCTCCCCACAACGCTGCCCGCTTCAGCCACAATTTTATCCGCAGCGCACGCCGCATAATAAGCGCCGCTTGCCGCCATATCGCCAATGCTCGCTATAATAGGCATCCCGTTTTCTTTGAGCGTTTTGAGCGAGTGCCAAAGCTCATCAGAAGCAATAGCCGAACCTCCTGGCGAATTTATGCGCAAAACAAGAGCCTCGTATTCATCGGAATTGCCAATATCGTTTATGATTTCTATTAAACTTGAAACTCCTGCAATGCTGTTTCCAAACAATGGATCGTTTGAGCCATAACCGGAAATTATCATCCCGTCAATATTCAGCACCGCTATCTTTGCCACTGGCTGCCATGAATTTGAAATTATTTTTTCACCGCTTAAATACCAACTCTCCATGTTCGCATTTTTGTTGTCCCTGCCAAGAAAAACTCTGGACATGTATTTTGCAACATCTTCCATATAGAGCAAGGTGTCTGCCAGGCCGTTGTTTTTTGCCGATATTGCGGTTGTTCTGGGATTGTTGGCAATGCTATCCAAAAACTCTGCGGAAAGCCCTCTGGATATTGCCACCGTATCTCTAACCACGCTCCACCAGCCATTTAAAATCCCCTGCAAATTTTCCCTAGCCTCTTTGCTCATGGAATCCAAAACGTAAGGTTCCATCGCGGATTTATAGCCTCCGTGCCGTAGCATTTCGAACTTTATCCCAACTCGGTCCAATAATCCTTTGTAGTAAAGAACTTCGCTCGCAAGCCCTTTGAAATTCACAAAAGTGGATGGCTGCAAAATCACCTTTTCCGCAGCGGATGCGGCAAATATAATAGAAGGGCGATAGTCGTTTGTATAAGCTGCAACCCTTATGCCTCTATTTTTTAAAGAGGCAATTCCCCTGCGAATTTCTTGGGAAATGCTCAACCCGCCTCTATAATCGGAAAAATCAAATAGCACAGCTCTGGTCTCGGATTTTTCCAAAAGCTCAAAAGTGTTTTTCAAAGTTTCCAAATCGTCTTCCTGCTCGCCAAAAACGCTCCATCCATTGCTCTTTTCACTTATGTTCCCCAGATGAACGTGAATCATTTTATATCCCAAAGAACTCTCGTTCAATGCGGAATGCCTTATCAAGCTAAGTTTTCTGAAATTCAAATTATTCCTCAAATACGCATCGCCTGCGTCAATGGCATAAGAAGCGTTTAAATGCGAACCAATGGCAGCGGAGAGAGAGAGCCTCAATTCGCCGTTATCGTCTGGAGCCACAAGGGGATATTCCAAACCAAGGGTAAAATCAAAAGCCTCTAACTCAAGCAATATGTTCTGCCCTACCTGCGAAGAGAAATGCTTGAATTGCTCGTAATTTTTTATGTTTGCATTCCAGCTTGCGGTTATGCCATTCACAGGCCTTATAGAAAGCCCCGCGTTTTGCATCCTGTTTTGATAAAAGCCATATTGAAAGGCATATTCGCTCCAAAACCCAATTGAGACAAGGGATGCCGGGCGTACCAGAAAGCCTGGCGAAAAAGAAAAGGAAGTTCCGCTTTCATGCGAGGTTCTGGTTGCCGAAAGCCTGCTGCCAAAAAAGAAGGAGCGGCTTGAATTAGATTCGCTGCTCACAAAAGACCACTCGCTTCTATCATAGCCGTGTTTTCCATTTGTCCAGTCAAAAGCAGCGCCAAAATTGCTCCCCCAAAGCCCGAACAGAAAATTATCCATATCGCCGATATTTTTCCCAATTTTTTCATAACTAAATATGGCGCCTGAGCTGCCAAAAGCGTTCAACGCAGCTGGATTCCCCTGCATCCCTCCGTCTTGAGAAAGCGAAGCGTAGCGGCTTTCACCGGCAACAGCGGCAAAAAGAGTTGTGGCAAATAGGGCTATTAATATAAATGGCATTTTGAGAAAATAGAAAGTGCGCAAACAGAGGAAATTTTTCTACCTTTAGCCAATGATTTTACCCCTCAAACCGCTAAATGGCGGTGATACGCGCCTGCCAATAAAAGGGCGCACGGTAACTTCTGTGTTCAAAGCCACCAAGCAAGGGCCACACTACCGCCCCGGAAACGTGCGAACAACCATGCTCCTTCTTAGGCTATTTTATCAAATGCTCATAAACTTCCCCTCTTTGCTAAGGCTGCGTAAATTTTATAAAACAAGAAAAAAAAACAGAGCAGCAGATGAGGATATTTCCGTAATTTTTTATTCAGACAATTTAGATGAGGTGAACGGCATAGCCAACGGTTTGCGTTCCGTTGTGCCATATCTGAGAGCAAAAGGCAAAAAAGCGCAGCTTTGGGGCAGCGCTTTTCACACGCGCACCAACGGAGTTATCGAAGACAGCTTTGTTGTGCTTTTTCCACGCGCCGCAAGCATGGAGCAGCTCGGCTATGCAGATAGCGAACTGGCATTCCCGCAGCTCGCCCCTGTGCTAAGATTTTTAAAACACTACCCAGCGGATATAATGGAACTGGAAACCCCAAGCCCTGGAGCATGGCTGGTTGGCATTGCCGCCAGAATAGCAGGCTTAAAAGTGATAAGCCATTACCGCACCGATGTTCCCAGTTACACCCGCTTCCTAGTTAAGGAAGCCTGGATGCGCCGCTATGTACTTAACTATATGCGCATATTTTACCAAAACACAACCCCTGTCATAAGCCCTTGCGAAACTTATCGTGAAATTTTAGAGACGGAGATAAAGGTAAAACCGGAATTCATAAAAGTTTTGCCTAGAGGCATCCCTCTGGAAAATTTTTCGCCTGATTATAGAAAATTACCCGAAACACAGCAAAAACGCAAAGTCCGCTTTCTCTACGTGGGGCGCATATCCGTGGAGAAAAACATACCTTTCTTGGAAGAGCTATGGAAAGGATTCTGCGATAAAAATCAAGAGGTAGCCGCAAACGCGGAACTTCTATTTGTGGGTGGCGGATGGTATCTGAAAACACTTATAAAAAACATGTGTGATTATTCAAATGTGCATTTTGTAGGAGTTAGAACGGGCAAGGAACTTGCGGAATTTTACGCCAATGCGGATTTCTTTTTATTCCCAAGCGGCTCGGATACCTTTGGCAATGTGGTTGTTGAATCCCTTGCGAGCGGAACTCCGGTGTTGGTAACCGACAAAGGCGGGCCTCAAGACATAATCAAAAGCGCAGAGGGAAAGTGCGGCTGGGTTTTGCCTTTTGAAAATCTGGGCGAATGGGAAAATCAATTGAAGAAATGCTGCGAGATGTTTGAAACCCCTGAATACGAAGATATGCGCAAGCACTCCGCAAAACACAGCCAAAACTACACCTTAGAAAAAATGACAACCGCCCTGTGGGATTTTTTTAAAAAATTATAAATTTTCTACATTATATATATGGCGACAAAGACTTTTGATAATGCGAAAAGAAATAAAGCCGATGAGTTTTATACGCAATGGATTGATATAGAAAGAGAAGTACAAGCATACTTAGAGTTTAATCCTGATGTGTTCAAAGGCAAGACTATTTTGTGCCCTTGCGATGACCCTTATGAAAGTAACTTTTTTAAGTATTTTGCATTGAGCTTTAACGGTTTAGGGCTTAAAAAATTGATTGCAACTTGCTACATAGGCTCTCCTATAGCGAGTACACAATTAACATTGTTTAAAGATGAACCTGAAAATAACAAGACTACAAGAGTACCGCATAAAATTGAAATTACCGAAGTTAATGATTACAATAAGGATTTAGCCGTTGATTTATTGGATGTTGAATGGCTTCTTGAAAATAAAAAAAACGTCCTTACACGATTAAAGGGCGATGGCGATTTTCGCAGTGACGAGATAAAAAAATTGCGTGATGAAGCTGATTTTATCATTACAAATCCTCCGTTTTCGCTGTTCCGCGAGTTTATAGCGTGGATTATGGAAGCGAAAAAGCAATTTCTTGTTATAGGGAATATGAATGCAATTTCATATAAGGAAATATTTCCGTTAATAAAAGATAATCGTATGTGGTTGGGATTGGCTTTTGGAAGAGACTTTCAAGGTTTTATTATTCCTGAGAGCTACCCTTTAAGCGGTTCCGAAGCGAGGATTGACGAACACGGAAATCGAATAGTGTCAACAAATAACACGATTTGGCTTACTAATATTGACCACGGTCGCCGACATCAACTGATACCTTTTATGACAATGGCAAAAAATCTTAAACATAGCAAGCACAAAGAAATAAGAGGCAAAAAAAGTTATGATAAGTATGATAATTACGATGCCATAGAAGTACCTTTTACCGATGCTATTCCAGCAGATTACGATGGCACAATGGGCGTACCAATTTCGTTTCTTCATAAATACTGTCCAGAGCAATTTGAGATAATAAAATTCCGAAAAGGTGATGACGATAAGGATTTATCTATAGATGGCAAATGCCCATATTTTAGAATTTTAATTAAAAATAAAACTATGAGGCAAGAGTATTCTTGCGGGAAGAGATAAAAATGAAAAAACAAACAGATCGACTAAGGGCAGAAAAAATAAAAAGTCAAGGTCCAAAGGAAATATTTGGAGAAAATGCTCAAAGGCACGATGTATCTGTAAATAATTTTTCAAAAATTGCTTTTGAAACTTTGAAAGATGGTTTCCCGAACCTTGAATTTTGTCTTAGAGATAGCCTTGACAAGAAGGAAATTAATGAAAAACTCAATTCGGTTGATTCAAGATTGGGAGTAACAATGTTTGTCGCAAAAGCATCAATAAAACCTGATGGTGGAATTATTGAAGTCAAAGACAAGGAAGGAAAATGGCGGATTGTTTTAGTGTGTGAAGCCAAACACCAAGGAAAAGATATTGAAAATATTGGCAAGGGATTTTTGGTTGGCAAAAACAGCAACCAAGAATTAATGGTAGCTGGGAACGCTATTGAGCGTTCTCATAAAAACATTAATGAAATAAGGAACATTATGATTGATGAAAAACACTTCCCTTACATTTTGTTTTTGCAAGGCTCAAACTTTCTTACAGAACCAATAACAGTAAAACGACCAGACGGAACAGAAGCTATTTTGAAACACGATATAGGTACACTAAACAGAATTGATAGGTTGACTTCCGCAAACTATAGTTTGCCTATCAACCAAAATAGTTGCGAAAATATATTTATATCTATTGACGGACAATCTGTTATGCTACAAGCGGTATCAATTTATACAAAACCAACTGAATGGACTATTGAAGAAATGTTGCCAATAATGATGGAAGTTTCCCGCACTTCTCTAAAAATTATAGGTGTATAATGAATAACGAAACTTTTACACTTTATTTAATTCTGATACTCTCGATGAACATTTTCGCTCAGACCGATTTGGTACGGCTGCAAGCGGAAATTAACAGCGCAAAGGCGGATTTGGAAGAAGCCAGGCAAGCTCGCGACATGGTTGTTGCAAAACGCTGGCAAGAAAAGTCCAGGCAAAACGAAGAGAGAGAACGCATAGACCAGCAACTGGAAACCAAAAAGGAGAAAACAGAAGCTATATTCTCCGAGCGTTCAAGGCTTTTTGAAGAGCTGAGGATTGCAAGAGAGGCTCTCAGCTACGCCAACGAAGATGCGGAAAAATCTAGAGCGGCTTTTGCCTCCGTGTTCCCCGACCAAGGCAGGGCGCTGGAATTAAAATCGGTAAACAAGGGAGCCATCCCTTTTGCAATTCCAGAAATTTCGCTCTCAAAGGACTCTCCACTGCAAGCTGCGGAAGTTCTTTTTTCGCTCGCCAAAAAAAACATCGAATACACAGAGGGGATTGAAAAAAAAGACACAAGCATACGTCTAGGCGGAATTAGCTTTGCAACCCCCCAAGACAGCGGGCAAGGAGTTCTGCTAGTGCCAATAGACCCGTTTTTGAATTCGCACCTATCAACGGAGATAGCAAACCAAAAAGAGAAAAGCATATCGGAAAAATTCTCCCAATTCATGCAGGACGGTGGAATTTTGATGTACCCAATTTTGGCCATGCTGCTAGTGGCGGTAGCTTTAATAGCGGAGAGATTTTTTGTCCTGTTCAGAAATGGGAAATTCTCGGAAAAAGAGATGGAGAAAATCTTAGAATTGCAGGAAAATGGCAAGCGAAGGGAGCTGGATGAATATATTGGCAAACTGAAAGGCTCTTTTGGTAAAATTGCAAAGACGATTTTTAACCCAGACTTAAAAACAAGGGCAGATGTGGAAAAAGCGGTGGAGGCGGAATTTGCGAAAATAGTCCCGAACCTGGAGAGCAGGCTCCCCGTAATCTCCATTTTGGGCACCACCGCCCCCCTGCTGGGGCTTTTGGGAACCGTTATGGGAATGATAGAACTCTTCAATGTTATAACCATGCACGGCACCGCAGACCCTAAGCTACTGGCTGGCGGCATCTCCATAGCCCTTATAACCACAGAAGCGGGGCTTTCCGTTGCCATTCCTGTGCATCTTTTGCACACCTGGATAGCGGGCAGGGTGGAAAAAACCGCTCAAAACATGGATTATACGGCTATGAAACTGGTAAACGCCAGGTTTGGATAGACAAAGGGGGGAGGGGGTTAGATATGGAAGATATACGGGTTATAGGTGCTTATGCCAACAACCTAAAAAATGTAAGCACAAATTTTAGAATGGGGGGCATAACCGTTGTCTGCGGGCCATCTGGCTGCGGTAAATCCAGCCTTGTGCTGGACGTGCTGCACGCGGAAAGCCGCCGCCGATATTTGGAAACGCTGGGCAACTCTGCCCTAGCCATGTTCGGGGGGCCTAAGCATGTTCGGGTGAAAGCCATCCACAATTTAAGGCCTAGCATCGCTCTTGAATGTGGCGATAAAATAGCTACCAACAAAGCTACCGTTTCCAGCCTCGCGGAAATTGCCCCCATGCTCAGAATTTTGTTCGCGGAATATGCAAGCCCTGTTTGCCCCGAATGCGGCATAGAGATGAAATCCCTAACCCCGCAGAGAATGGTGGAAAAATTATCGGACATAGAAGAAGGGACAAAAATCCAAATTCTCTCCCCTGTCAACGTCAGCAATAGAACATTGAGCGAACTTGCAAAAATTTATTTAACGCAGGGCTTTGTGAAAGCCATTGTGGATGGCAAATCCCTATCTCTGGATTTTTTAAGCACGAATATGAAAAGCATAGTCCCGCAGGAATTCTATCTGATAATAGACAGGCTTGTGGCAAAGAAGAATCAACGCACAAGGCTTTCGGAAGCGATAGACACGGCTTTGAAGGTTAGCGAAAATTTAATTTTGGTGGACATGGAAATTCAAAAACTGTTTCTCTCGGCAATTCCGCGTTGCGAAGTTCATGGCTTAGAAGCGGAGCATCTGAGCGTGCGGCATTTTTCGCCTTGGAACAACAAAGGGCAATGCCCAAAATGCAAAGGGAACGGCTTAAACTGCCCGGAATGCAACGGCTTTCAGCTAACCAGCCTAGCTCTGAACAGCAAATGGGAGGATTTTTCTTGGCTCTCCCTGCACTCAAAAACGCTGCTGGAATTGAACGAGAAATTGCCAATTTATTTGGAGCGAGTTCCGGAGAGGTTAAAAGCCACCATCTTGGATATTCCGCTGAGGATTTCACTTTTGTGCGATTTGGGTTTGGGGCACTTGAGCCTTGGGCGTTTGGCGGAAACACTCAGCAGCGGAGAAGCCCAGAGGGTTAGGCTTGCCGCGCTCTGCACCGGGCATTTGAACGGGATTTTGCTCTGCATAGACGAACCCGCAAGCGGCCTGCACGAAAGGGATGTTGAAAAATTGTGGAATGTATTGCTCAAATTAAAAGAACGGGAAAACACGCTGGTTTTGATAGAGCATCACCCAAGCATAATAAGCCGCGCAGACCACGTGATTGAGATGGGGCCAGGCGCAGGAGAAGAAGGCGGGGAAATAATAGAAGGGGGAAGCCTCCCCCTCGCCTGCAATTTGCAATTTCCGGCTACCCCCTCTGCCCAGAATTATATTCGGATAAAAAACGCGCGTGTCAACAATTTGAAAAACCTGGATGTAGATATACCTATAGGCGCAATGACAATTATCTGCGGGGTGAGCGGTTCGGGCAAAAGCTCGCTTTTGTGGGGGGTTATAGAGCCTCTTGTAAAACGCAAAAAAATCACAGGGATAGATTCAATTTTAGCGGCAAGGACTGGCAGGGCTTTTGCGCAAAAGCGAAGCACCATAGCGACAGCCATTGACATTATGCAAATTTTGAAAAACCTATTTGAGGGGCTGCCGGAGAGCAAGGTTCGCGGATATTCAGCGGCTAAGTTTGGCACGGACAAACCGGGTGGGCGTTGCGAGAATTGCAAAGGCGATGGCTTTTTATTTGACCCAAGCGGCTACGACGAGAGCGAGTGCCCAATATGCCTTGGCAAAAGGTTTAGGGACGAGGTTTTGGAAATACGTTTTAAACTTATGTCCATAGCGGATGTTTTGGCTTTATCCGTTTCCAAAGCGTTGGAGATTTTTGCGAACTTTGAGAATATAACATCAAGGTTAAAACCTCTTGCAGAAACTGGCCTGCACTATTTGCGGCTTGGGCAGCCAACCACGCATTTGAGCGGCGGGGAGTTGCAGCGTTTGAGGCTTGCGCAGGATTTGGCAAAAGCCAAGTTGCCCCGCACCCTTTATCTATTTGACGAACCAGGCAGAGGGCTTTCCATGAAAGACACTGCCCTGCTGCTGCATCTGCTTAAAGGCCTAACCCAAAAAGGGCACACAGTCGTTGCCATTGAGCACAACGAGCTGTTCAGAAATCACGCCGATTATATTCTGGAACTAGGCCCCGGCGCGGGGGAAGAAGGCGGTAGTATTATTAACGAGGGAATATAATCTCCGTTTCCAAATCTATGCCATGGGTTTCCTTGACGGTTTGCGTAACTTTTTTAATCAAGGATTTTACATCTTGTGCCGTGGCACCGCCCCTGTTCACTATAAAATTAGCGTGAAGCTCGGAAACCTGCGCATCGCCTACCTTGCACCCTTTTAACCCGCAGGAATCTATGAGGTAGCCAGCAGATACGCGGCTATCTGCCAAGGGCAGGTTATTGGTTGGGTTTTTAAACACAGAGCCAGCGTTTGGGAACTTCAAAGGCTGCTTCTCGCGCCGCCACGCCACAACCTCTTTTCTATTCTTATTTATAACGTCTTTGGGCATCGGGACAAAGTTAAATTCAGCGGAGAGGATAATTTCATCAAGCATTCTGAACACGCTGTTTCTATAAGCAAATTTACATTCTTCCTTTGTTCTTGTTATCATCTCGCCGTATATGGTTATGGAGACTACGCTTTCTATGCAGTCGGAAATTTGCTGCCCGTGTGCGCTGGCATTCATAAAAATGGCCCCGCCAACGGTTCCGGGAATACCCTCCAGTTTTTCTATACCGCCCAGCCCTTTGTCTGCGGCAGCTTGGATAAGGGTGTGCAATGGTTTTCCTGTTTCAAAATGCTTCCCTATTTTTATAACCAAGCCGTCAAAGCCATCATCACCAAAAAGGACATTGCTCCCGCCGCCCAAAATAAAAAAATTCTCATTGTTTTGCCTGCAAAACAGAAATAAATCCTTAATGTCGCGAATGGTTTTAGGCTCGGCAAAAAGTTTTGCATTCCCCCCAATCTTAAAAGTATTATATTTTTTTAATGAGACGTTTCGTGAGATCAATGCAAGCCTCCGGACTGCTGTTATTTTTAATCTTAACTACCTTCTTCACCCATTCCTTATTCTTCATATCCTGTGGCTGCATACGCATTCTATTCTCAATATCTCTCTCGTTCATTCCCCTTTTCAATAGACGTTCTTTTCTTACGCTTTCATCCGCTTCCACAACCCAAATCGCCTGCATATTTCTTGCAAATTCCGTCCATTTATATAAAACGGCAGCTTCAACAAAAGGCGGGTTTCTCTCCTCAATTTCCTGTTGCAAAACGGGGTGAACTATGCTATCCAATAGGCAGAGTTTTTGCGCATCATTAAAAATTATTTTTGAAATATAAAAACGATTTATGCCTTTTTCCGTTATAGCTTCATAGCCAAACGCCTCTGCAATTTTTTTTCGCAAGCCTGCATGTTCCTTGTAAAGCTCATGAGCAACGGTATCTGCATCCAAAACTTCAATACCCGCCTCTCTAACAACAGAAGCAACAAGAGACTTTCCAGAACCTATTAAACCAGTAATTGCACGCATTTGGGGAGAAAATAGAAAAAACGTCAACACTTGTTTGCAAAATGCGCATAGTTGAACTTTTTTCCCCGCGACAAGCGTCTAAGTATAAAGAAACAAAAAAATGGAGGTTTCTATGCACAGCAAGCCATTCGCACCGCTCACGCTGGATTTCACATTCAAACGAGCTTTCGCAACGGAAAAGAACAAGCACATTCTAATCTCGCTCATAAATGCGTTTCTGAGCGAGAAACTGGAAAGCCCGCTGAAAGAGGTGCTTTTGATAAATACCGTACAGCCACCACAAACAGAGGAGCACAGAGGGGCTATATTTGACCTGCACTGCGAAGACACCCTAGGGAACAAGTTCATAGTTGAGATGCAGCTTGCAGGGCAGCGAGGAAAGCAATGCTTCCCAAGTTCACGAAAACCATAGACCAATGTAAAAGTCTCCAAGACTGGTGGCTTTACTTGTTCAATCATATTCACGAATTGGACGATATACCGCCCGAATTGCTTAGGCTGAGCGAAAAGGCGTTCCAAGATTTGTTTGAGACGGCAAAAATTGCTAAATTTACCAAGAGCGAGCTATTGGATTATGAGGAAAAGATGAAGCAGTGGAATGACAGCAAAGCTATTATGGATTATGCCGTGGCTACGGGCATTGAGAAGGGCATAGAAAAAGGCATCGGTATTGGCGTTGAAAAAGGTGTTGGCAAGGGGCGTGAGGAAAAAAGCAACGAAATTCTAGACCTCATAGAGAAAGGTTATTCTACAGCCGACATTAAAAACCACCTTCTCAAAACCTGCTCTTCTGTCTGAACCCCACGCCTATGCGCTACTTACTCGCTGGCGAACAGCCGCAGGATGGTCATACCCCCGATTCACCCGATTTTAAGGATTTTCCCGATTATGCAGTATTAAATGCTTAGGACGGGCAGGTGGTTCAGGCAATTAATCCTTCAAGCAACGTACGCTATAAAAATATCCTTTAAATTTGGAACCTCGTAAAGTACCATTTTTGTTGTATTCTATTCTTCGGATATAGGCGAGACCAGCACTGTTTTCTGTGGAAGCCCACCAGGTGACACTCTTGCCAATATCTTCAAAATTGTTGCTACCAGTAGATAGACCGCTCGGCAGAGCAGCAAATCCAAAATCGTCTGTGCCGTTGCCATTGCTGTCCCAGCGGCTGGTCACCTTCAATAGCTTGCCTGCCATAGAACAATCTCCCTCAATTTTGCAGCCAGGATCAACGTATTGCATTAAAGTGCCCCATTCAATATCACTAGGAAGATGCCAGCCTGAGGGACATATATTATTTGTTGCCGTTGTCCAATTGTAAAGCCTGCCGTAGGTTGTGCAATTAGTTTCTTCGTTTTTGTAGCATCTGCTGTCTTGCGCATTATAGTTCAAATTCTTTGCCATCCAAGTTTGAGTACCGATTACAACCGTCTTGTAGGTTTGCCCACCTCTATCAGTCATTGAACCATATTGCTTCATAGTACCGTTGGAGCAATAATGTGTTTCGGTGTTATTCGCAGAGGTGCAGTTTTCTTCGGGAGGTAATTCTTCTTCTTTCGGGAACTTTGCCGCTTGTGCTTCGGCACGTTTTTCAAACTCTTCTCTCAAAGCCTCTATTCTTGCAGGTGTTACCCCTTCCACTTGCTGTGCCAAATCCCATATAGGAATAAAACTTTGAGCAAAATCTTTTATGCCTGTAACTCTTGCATTATTCTCTATTGAACTTACCCAGCCGCCATATTCTCCCTTAAGTTTTTCTATCTCCGTGGATTTCAATGCTTTGCCCCCATAAGTCTGATAGTTGAACGACATATTGTCTTCCAATTCTTTAATCATCTGCTCCTTGGAAGCACTTGTTTCGGTGCTTGCTGCGGCATCAACTTTACTAAAACTAAATTTTGCGGCTGTTTCCATTTGTCTAGCCGAAGTGAAACGCGAATCATTTGTGGAAACAGTATATGTATAATTGGCCTCCAAAGAACCTCCTTTGAAATAATGGATAAAAACATGGCTTCCGTATCGGTCTAAGATAGTGCCTGGGCTTTTTGTCGATTTCAAATCGGAGATAAAATCGTCAGTTAAATATTTTGATAAATTCCGAGCGGATTCCGAGCCGCTCTTTATTTGGTCTTCCTCAATGTAGAGATATGAGCGTACTTGGGAATAAAAGTGTTTTTTGGATAAGCTCTGCTGCGAGCTGCTGTTTGTGTTCATGGTAAATTTAGTTTCAAATCCCGCGCTGAATACAAATGGGATTCCTGCTGTCGCGCCCAGGCTCGTGCTTATTTTCATGCTTTCGTTTCTGCTACTGTAAAGCTCTTCTATTGTGCTGCCGGAGAACCAGGCATATTCCTGCCTGCCACCCGGTTTACCTAAGTCTAGAATGCCATCTTGGCACATTTTATTTTGGTCCAAAACGGGAATATTTTTAACATCCGTCCAGTTTATGTAAGGGCTTCCAATAACATCATAGCCCTTGCCCAAATCATTGGGGGCACAAGTACCGTTAGAGCCTACACCGCCGGAAGAACTTGAAAGCCCTCCTTCCCCACCCTGCGTTTCAAGTGGTGAGTCGCTTGTGCAAGCGAAGAAGGTTAATACCAAGGCAAAAATTGCCGACAACGAGAGACAGCGTTCAGTTTTCATAGTGAACTCCTTTGTTGAATGTGTGTAAATATGTGTTTACAAAGGCAAAATTTGCCATTACGTAATAATTCGGGAAAATCGGTGAATCGGGCGAATCGGGGTTCAGACAATAAGCGGGGGGGGGGGGGGGGGGGGGGGGGGGGGGGTAACGACCGATTAAAATGCCGTTTGCCGCAACAGAAACGCTTGTAGAAAAGCAAAACCCTGCTTGCGAGCTATTTTTTGACCTTTGGGCGAGAAAAATGGCTAAAAACGCATCTAAAGCGCATTGCAGCAAAAGGCATAAACGCAGACCTTGCGATGCAAGGTCTGGCAGAAAGCGTTTTGAGGGGTAAAACTGCATTTGAAAAGAAATATAGAAATTCTAAATTCCATTTCACAATGAAACTCTTCAAAGACAATCCTCAAAAAGGCGGGATTCAGGAAATGCTGGTGGTGGCTATGCCTATGGTGCTATCCATGTCTTTTGATACATTTCTTGTTTTTATAAATCGCCTGTTTTTATCAAAACTCGGCTCCGATTATATGAACGCCGCTTTAACGGGCGGGTTGATGGAGATGGTTACCATAGTATTCTTCAACGGAGTTATAGGCTACTCCACCGCTATGGTGGCGCAAAATCTGGGTGCGCAAAAAACCGCCCGCTGTTCGCTTGTGCTTGTGCAGGCATTGCTCATGGCTATATGCAGCTACCCGCTTGCCCTTGCTCTTATGCCACTTGCGCATATCTATTTGAACTCATTTTCTGTTTCCCCGCAGCAAAGCGTTTTGCAAATACAGTATTACAATATTCTGCTCTACGGCTCAATAATCACAATGGTTCGCCACGCCCTTGCCTGTTTTTTTATAGGGCTTGGAAAAACTCGCATTGTTATGGTGGCAACATTAACAGGGCTTGTGGTGACTCTGTTCCTAAGCTACGGGTTCACATTTGGCAAACTCGGCTTGCCCGCGCTTGATATAGTTGGCGCTCCCCTTGCCATTATAGCTGGCAGCTTCTCCGCGCTTTGCATTTTGCTCTTCAAATTTTTTAGCAAGGAATACAGAGAAAATTTTTCCACAAACAAATGCTGGCGTTTCAGCAAAAGAATTTCCTCTACCCTTATAAAAAAAGGCTTGCCGTCCGGCACGGAAATATTTTTGAACATGCTCGCTTTCCAAGCCTTGATACTCGTCTTTGATTCTCAGAGCGTGGCGGCGGCAACCGCTACGAGCATCACGTTCAGCTGGGATATGGTATCTTTTGTACCCTTGATAGGCTTGGAGATAGGAGCCACCAGTTTAGTTGGCAAGTACATAGGAGCTAGGGATTTTGCCTCCGCCAATCGCTCGGTTATTTCCGGCATAAAAACAGGGCTTTGCTATTCAGGGTTTATAATTATATTATTCGTAGGCATACCGGATATTTTGGTAAACATATTTAAACCGCACGTTATAAATCCAGAATGGAACGAGGCAAAAGGCTTGGCAATAAAGATGATACGGCTCGCGGCAATTTATGTGACGGTTGAAACCCTTATGGTAATTTATTCTGGAGCATTGCGTGGCGCAGGCGATACCTTTGCGGTTATGTTTATATCAAGCGGTTTGCACTGGGCAATAACAATTCTCTCTTATGTGCTTTTGAATATTTTTAAAATTGGGGTTATAGAAACCTGGGGCACAACCGTGTTTATATGGACAGCCTTCCCGCTATTCCTGTTTTTGCGGTGGAAAAACGGAAAGTGGCGGCGCGCTTGGGAGTAATTTGGAATTGAGCATTTCGCCCAAAAGCCCAAGCGATATGAACTGAATGCCGGAGACAAAAGCAAAGCCCGCCAAAATGAGCAAGGGGCGAACCCTGAGCATACCCGTGGAAATCCATTCATAGCCAAAGTAGCCAAAAACAGCGGAAGCCGCAACGCACATCAATAAACCCAAAGTGCCAAAAAGGTGCAGAGGCTTTATAGAAAATTTGCGCAAAAACATCAAGGTCAACAAGTCAAGAAAACCCGACACCAATCTTGAAACACCATATTTGGAAATCCCGTGCCGCCTCGCTCTATGCTCAACAACTTTCTCCGCTATTTTATAGCCGTTCCAACTCGCCATCAGGGGGATAAATCTGTGGAAATCTCCGTAAAGCCTAACGCTCTTTGCAACCTCTGCCCTATAAATTTTCAGTCCGCAATTAAAATCGTGCAGGCGTTGCCCGCAAACTATTGAAACAACTAAATTGAAAAATTTGCTCGGTATGGTTTTGTGCCAAGGGTCGTGGCGTTTCTTTTTCCAGCCGCAGACCAAATCGCAGCTTTCCAGCATTTTAAGCATCTCTGGAATTTCCGCGGGGTTGTCTTGCAAATCGCCGTCCATTGTTGCTATATACCTGCCCTTTGCCATGCCAAACCCATGCGATAAAGCCGCAGCCTTTCCGCAATTATATTGAAACCTCACCGCTTTTAAAAAATCATATTCCTTGGATAAATTTTGCAGAACTTCCCAGGAATTATCTCTTGAACCATCGTCTATGGCTATAACTTCAAAATCCGCAATGCAAGGCATAACGGCAGTTTTTATTTCAGCAAATAACTCTGGCAGGCTCTCTGCCTCATCCTTTATGGGAATTATTATGCTTAAATCCATTTATGGTTCCTGAGCAACACCGCCTAGCCTGCCTAGCATTTGCGATAAATATCTTTTGCCGTAAGTCTCTGAATTTATTTCATCCAATCCTCTTTTCAAATACTCAACAGCACGGGCATTTTCTCCAGCTATTTGCAACAGTTCAGCGGCAATAGCGTAATTGCGCCACTCTTTTGAAAATTGTCTTATGCCAAGATCTGCATAACGGAGTCCCTTTTCCAACATTCTGGGAACATCCTCTGCGTTATCCATAGTTCGCGCATAAGTGATGCTGTCGGCCATTGTGCTTGTCAAACGCATATATATGCTGTTGTAATTGGAAAGCAACTGTTCAGTTTCGTTGTTTATATACGTTGTGCCATCGCCCAAACCCCTATATTTGAATACGCTATCCACAAGGAAAGCCGTTCTGGCTATATCCACGCTATCCCTGACGGGAGATAGAACACCCTTTACAAAATCCCACACCATGCCCTTTTGAACCATGTATTTGTCCAAGCCAACGGCATTGGAAAGCCCAACGGTTGTAGAAACATGTATAGGTTTGTCCAAATTAAACATCGTTAAATCAACAACAAGTTTGTATTGAGTTTGCATAATACCGCCAGTGCGAGGTGTTCCCCATTCTTTTAACGCGGTGTATGTTTGAAGCCATACTTTTCGCCTGAAGAGTTCTTTGAATATATCCGATGTATCTGCTTCAGCAGTACGGGCGGAATCCAATCGCGCTTCCAAAATTTCAATGCGCTTTTCCAAAGTTGGAATTGCCTCTGTCGCTCTCTCAACCCAAAAATCTATCTTTTGCTCTCTATCCCTATAATTAGTTTCAGAAAGTACCATTCTCTTGTCTATGCCAGCTTTATCGTACCTCAGTTTAAGGATGGGTTCATTTTCCAACATCTGCTTTATATACCAATCGGTATTGCCAAGGCTCAAATTCACAACCCTAACATCTTTTCTTATGCCTGCAACTTCCTGAGCAAACCAAAGTGGGAAAGTGTCGTTATCGCCGTTGGTGAAAAGTATCGCGTTTGGTTCGCAGCTCATCAGCAGATTATATGCGTAATCCCAAGGTACCCAAAGGTTGCCTCTGTTATGTTCCTTGTAGTTGGCAAAGAGCGGAACCGCTCCGCAAAGCACAACTATGGCTATGCTGCTAGGCAATAGCAGATTTGCTCTTTTCCTCTGAATGCTTATCAGCAAAAAACCTATGCCTACACCGTAAAGCAGAGACATAAATACAAATGCTGGGCTGTAAAAATAATCCCTGTTCCTGACCTCCAAATGCACCGCGTCTGGCAACGGAAATTCCGGAATGCCTACATTTGCAAAAGCCGCTTGAATTCCGTTCCAGTTTTGCCACGCACTCGATTGTTCGGCGGGGCTGGGCTTTATGCCTTTTGCATAGTCTTCGCTAATTTTGCGCTGAATGTTCAAAAGCCTATTGGGGTCTGGAATTTTTGTGATTCCCGTAGATATTCCATTCTTTGAAAGCATGTCCAAGTAAGAGCTGACTCCCTCTTGCCATATCTCATAATCGCGCCGCTCAGGTTTGGTTCCATCCGAGAAATTCAAATACCACAAAAGCCCGCCAGAGCAGAGCGCATAGAGCAAAGCTAGGTATATGCCAATGGTTCTATCGCTTTTAAATGCTTTTATAACTACCAACAAAAGCAGACCGTTGAAGAGCAAAAATATAACCGCCTGCATAGGCTTATTGTTGCCAATGCTCATCATAATGGTAGGAAATTCAATGGAACCGCGCACAACAGGAGGATTATTCTCCGGGTCCACTGCATAGGTGCCGCCTTTTCTGGTATAGCTAACTTCGCCCGGTTTAAACGGGGTATATTGGGCTAATTGCCAGCCACCGTAACCCATGTGAGGGAATGCCAAAACTTGATTTTCAAATTGAGCGCGGCGGTAAAAAGATCTTGTAATCATGCTTTCGGAGCCGTATTGTTTGCGTTCAAGATAATCGTAAAAAGCTGTCCAATTTTCGTTATCTTTGCTGGGCAAAAGATTTTGCAATTTAAAATTGCCCTCGCTATCCCTCAGGCTTATTTTAGGGGAGTTCTCGTTTATCGTGGGGTTTAACGAAGAGCGAATGGGTATGTAGAGATGGGTGCTGAAACCTATAAGAGCCACTATGGTTAAAGCGAGTGAAAGCGAAATATCTTTGTGATAGTCGCTCTTTTTTGCCATTAGCCATGCAACAAAGAGTACAACCAAAAGAATCAAAGACCAAGTTAGGAAATTTGAAATTGCATAGACCAAGGAACAGAGTATGGTACCAGAAGCCCAAAGGGGCCAGCGGCTTATCAAGTCTTGAACTGGCCTCCCGTTTGCAAACAAAACCAAAACAAAAACAGCCGGTATTATGAGCATCGCAAAGAGATGGAAACCCACACCTAAATAAGCTAGATAGCATATAAATACCAAATAACGGCTCTTTTGCCCTTCATCGTTGCAACAATAGTATTTCAAGCCGATCCAGGAAATGAGAAGCGTCAAAAACATTATGATATTATAAACTTCTGCTTCCACGGCGTTAAACCAAAAAGTATCCGAAAATGTCAGCAATAAACCTGCGGAGAGAGAAGCTGCCATTAAGATAAATCTCGAAGTATTTTTTGTCAATTTTACGAGCAAATCCCAAACGAAAATCACCATCATAAAAACCGCGGCAGAAGACGCAAAGGCCGATATATAATTAGCTCTTTTCGCAATTTCCTCAACCATAGGCAGGCAAATCATCACAGCGCGCACAAACAGGATGAAAAATGGCCTCCCTGGCGGATGTGGTATGCCAAGGGTATAGGCACTGGCTATGAACTCACCGCAATCCCAAAAGCTAACGGTGGGTGCCACGGTAATGGCGTAGGTTATAAGAGCTATAAGGCCTGCCAAGCCAGCTACCAAATTTTTGCAAAGTCTATCTGTCATTTTATCCTCGGAATAAGAATGTAGAAATTTCTATCTTCCACCTATGACAAATAAAGCCTTGATTATAGGAGCGGGGGGCGTTGCTAATGTGGTTGCCCAAAAATGCGCGCAGAATAGCGATGTGTTTGGGGAATTGCTCATAGCGAGCCGCACAGAGAGCAAAGCGAAAACAATAGCGAGCCGCATAAAAAACATTCCGGTAAGCACGGCAAAAGTTGATGCGGACAAGTCCGCCGAAGTTGCAGCCCTCATAAAGGATTTTAAACCAAAGATGGTTTTGAACATCGCGCTCCCCTACCAAGATTTAGCCATAATGGACGCTTGCTTAGAAACAGGAGTTGATTATTTAGATACCGCAAACTACGAGCCAAAGGATGTGGCGCACTTTGAATACTCCTGGCAATGGGCTTACCACGAAAGGTTTAAAGATGCAGGCATAATGGCTTTGCTAGGCTCCGGCTTTGACCCAGGCGTCACAAATGTCTATACCGCCTATGCAAAAAAACACCACTTCGACAAAATGGACACTCTGGATATTGTGGATTGCAACAACGGCAACCACGGCAAGGCTTTTGCCACAAATTTTAACCCAGAGATAAACATAAGGGAAATAACTCAGAATGGCCGCTATTTTGAAAATGGCGAATGGAAGGAAATTCCTCCGCTATCCATTCACCAAGATATAAGCTACCCGGAAGTAGCTGTGCGCGGCTCCTACGTGCTGTTTCACGAAGAGCTGGAATCCCTTGTAAAGCATTTCCCCGAAATAAAACGCGCTCGCTTTTGGATGACATTCGGTGACGAATACATCAAGCACTTAACCGTTTTAAAAAATGTGGGTATGACACGCATAGACCCCGTGAAATTCAACGGCGTGGATATTATACCGCTTGAATTTTTGAAAGCGCTCCTCCCCGAACCCTCAACGCTTGGCGAAAATTATTCGGGCAAAACCTGCATAGGCTGCCAAATCACGGGGCAAAAGGACGGCAAACCGCAGAACTACTTCATTTACAATGTATGCGACCACGCAGAGTGCTACAAAGAGGTTCAGGGGCAGGCAATAGCTTACACGACTGGCGTACCCGCTATGCTAGGCGCAAGCCTTATGCTCACCGGTAAGTGGAGGGGCAAGGGGGTATTCAACATGGAACAGTTGGACCCGGACCCATTTATGGCGGAAATAGGCAAATGGGGGCTGCCCTGGAAGGAATTATTCGGCAAAAATGCTGAATTAGTATAAAAAAATTAAAAAAAATCATTTTTTTGAATTTTTTTTCCCGTTACAAGCGTCTAAGGTGTATGGCAAACACTTCATCATTCAATCTGTCCGTAGCCGGATTCAGCGGCAAGCCCGCAGTTCTCTCTTTTAGCTTGTTAGAGGGTTTTTCCGGAGACGATTATCTAAGCGTCAGTTTTTTGGCTTCTTCTGGCTGCTCGGAATCCATGTTCGGGAAAAAAGCGAGTTTTTCCTTTGAATATGAAAAGAAAAAGGAGTTTTTCAACGGCATAGCAACGGAGTGCCGCGAGGAGCAATCCGACAAGGGATTTTCCCGAATAACCCTGCTCGTTAAAACCTATCGGCATTATGCGGACAAGGAAAAGAGATGCGCAGTTTATTGCCAAACCGATGCGGAAACCATCATCCGCTCGCTTTTAAAGAAAAACGGCATTTTAGCGAAATGCAAATTCAATTCTTATTACGATACGAATTTTAAAATACAATATAACGAAAGCGACATGTTTTTTATGCAAAGGCTCTTGGAGGGTTTAAACATAATCGAGTTTGTAAAGCACTACGAGTGTGGCAGCGAATTGATTATACGAGACGAGAATGTCTTTGAAGCACAGAAACTGAATTTTGCAAAAAGCCGAGTGGAAACGAGGGACGGCGGGAATTTCTTTTTTGGATATGGGCACTGCCCGCTTAGGCCAGGCACGGCATTTGAGGCTTTTGGCGAAACTTTTATAATTTGCTCCGCGTTCCACAGCGGCAACCAAGAAGCGGCATTCGGGTTAAAGGGCAAAACCGATGGCTACACCTGCCAAATCGTGGCTTTTTCAAAACGAATGTTGAGCAAACTGCCACGCAACAAAGCAAAACCGCAGGTGCCAGGCATTATAGTGGCAAAAACCGAGGGCTTTAAAGGGAGTGCATCTCTAGACGACCAGGGACGTTATACCGTCCGTATGCCTTTTGACGAGGAAAATCACAACGGCACGTTGGCGAGCCACCCCGTTCATTTAGCGCAGAATTTTGCCGGAGAAAATTACGGCATTCATTTCCCGCTCAAAAAAGACACCCCTGTTTTAATAGCCTTTGAAAACGGTGATATAGACTGCCCCATCGCTTTGGGCGCATTGCCAAAGGAAACTTGCAAAAGTCCGGTTGCCAAAAAAAATTCCCACCAAAATATCATCAAAACCTCAAGCGGAATAAAATTCCTTTTAGACGATTCCACCAAAAGTTTGGAAATAGAGGCTCCCACCAACATAACCATAAAAGCAGGAGGCTGCTTGACTTTGGAGGGAAAGAGCGTGAAGATTAATTGAGAGTTGAAACCACATTGCAAAATTTAGCCCTAATTGAGAATGGAGAATAAAAGCATATATAATTGCAGATTATTCTCAATTCTCAACTCTCAATTAACAAGTTCTGGAATATAGTCTAGAAGAACCCTAAAGAATCCACTGGTATCATTTTCACATTTTCTAAAAGCATTTTATCGTTTGCGCCTACAACGCTGATTTTAAACAAATCGGGGTTAAAATACTTTGCCGCCATCGCTTTGACCTGCTCTGCGGTAACCGCTCTGATTTTTTCGGGGTATTCCCTGTAATGCTCCAAGCTGCGGCCATTCAGTTCAGAAACCGCAAATGTATTTGCAGTTGTTTCCGCATTTTCAAACATGCCGGGTATGGACTCAATTAGGGATTTTTTCGCGAATGCAAGCTCCTCTTCGGTAGGCCCTTCTTTGCCGAGCCTTATACATTCTTCCTTAATCATCTGCAAAGCGGCTTTTGCGGACTCCGCCTTTGTCTGCAAAGCAACCCCTACAAGAGCTATGTCTTCGTAATCGGACTGGGCAAAGCTGTGAATGGAATACGCAAGCCCCGCTTGGGTGCGAACTTTATTGGTAAGCCTAGAGGAAAACGAACTGCCGCCTAAAATATAGTTTGCAATGGCAGTTTGGTAGTAATCTGGATGCGGGCGCTTCACAAATGGAGCAGACATTATTATATTCGCCTGGCTGATGTTTTTTTCGCTTGCGAAAATGCCCGTATGCTCGTTGAATTCAAGCGGCGGGAATTGCGGATGCGCTTGCTTTTCCTTTTTCCATTTTGCGAACAATTCGGTTAAAGTTTTTTTCAATGAATCCGTGTTGAAATCCCCCGCCGCTGCGATTATAACCCTGCGAGGTACAAAAACCTCATCTTTGATAGCCAGTAAGTTTGCCTTTTTCACCTTTGCTAAGTGCGCACTATCCGCTTCCCATAATTTGGGATTATTTTTGTACACGACTTTTGCGGAGAGCGCGGAAGCGTGGGCACTTGGCTGGTCGTAGCGGTGCGTGTATTTTTGAATAGCGGAGTTTTTTTGCAACTCAAGGCGAGCGGAGTCCAAGCGTGGTTTATTGAAAAGGTCAAAAAGCAACGGCAAAACTTTGTCAAAATCGCGTGATAGGCAATTCAAATGTATTTTGCTCTGGGTATTCCCAATGCCGCCGCTTATGCCAGCGGAGAGAAATTCCAGGGAATCATCAACCGCAGCAGGGCTGAGTTTTTCCGTGCCTCCCCTTGAATAGAGAGATGAGAGCAACTGAAAAGCGGCAACCTCATCTCTGTTTTTAGGGATTGTGTTTTCCTTGAAGTAAAAGGTTAAATCTATGAGCGGAACGCTGGTGTCTCGCACGGCGTAAAGGGTTATGCTATCGGTTATGTTTATGCGGTAATCGCCTGGATACGGAGCGGTGTATTGAAATTCCGGGAACGCTATATCCTTGTAGGATTCTGGAACGGCCTGTTTGGTGGTGACGGATGCAGTGCAGCCCGCCAAGAAAATTAAAAACGCCGCTTTCCAGATATTTCGCTTGTAATAGGCAATGTTCATAAGGTAAATATAGTAATCGGGGAATCCTAGTTGTTTATATCATTTCTGGATGCGGAATGCTTTTGGCAAAGTTGCCAGTACATACACAGTGTACTCATTTTTATTTCGGTTTTTAGTGCATGTCTCTTGGATTTTAATATCAGGAACTCCTTCACCTACCTTGACTATATAGCCTTGATATTCGTCATTAAAACTATCATCTTTCTGGTATTCACAAATACCAGCTATTTTCCCATTTACTAAAATATAATAGCCAATAGAATAAAATTCAACATCGCTATCTTCGCTTCTCTTTACAAGAGACACTTTTCCTTTTATATTGGGTATGGCACATATTTCAGATTTTTTCATCCTATTACCAGTTCCGAGGATATGAAGACTACCTATTTGAATACCCGTTATCTTGCTTATATTGACCGTGGTTGACTCCACAGATTCGTTCTCCTTTGCCTCTACAAAGACAGCTATCTGTTTTGCTATTTCTCCTTTTGCGTACCAGGTAGCTATCTGCAATGCCGCATCTTTTGATTTAGAACTCCACTCCCCAATTCCGCAGTAGTATTCACTATATTTCTTAATACACAAATCTTTCAATTTATCAAACTCCGTTTCTACAACTTCAAGTCCACCAGATTGTTTATCGGCTGGCAGGGCAGAATAAGGCTCAGAACCTTTTAAACAACGGACTGATGAACCATTCAACTTATGTATGTAGATATACGGCGGAAAGGAATACAGCGTAACAAGAAAATCCGAGTTGTTGGTTATAATCGAAAGGAACGCGGTATCTTTATCCTTTTCTGTGGAAGTCCACCAAAAACTCAGAGAACCGATACCTCCAAAATTATCCATATAAGCACCGCTAGGCAAAGCAGTAAAGCCATAATCGTCCGAACCATTGCCTGAATTTCCTTGATAACTGTCCCAACCGCTCCCTGCTTTCAATTTTGCACCTGCAGTCATAACATTGCTTACATTATTTACTAAAATTTCCCATTCATCTTTGCTCGGCAAATGCCAACCGGCAGGGCAGGCTTTTTTTGCAGTTTCCCAATTATAGAGCCTGCCGTATTTTTTGCAGTTGGCTGGGTCATTATCGTAACATAGGCTGCCGCTTGCATTGTAGTTAAGGTTCTCCGCCATCCAAGTTTGATTACCTATTTCAACGGTTCGGTATTCTTTTCCATCACGAGCATCTTTAAAAGTACTGCCACTTTTTTTAGAGGTTTCTTTTCCATAGAATTGGCCTTTTCTAAATTCTCCTTCTAAAACATTGCCGTTTTTATAGGTAAGTTTGCCTTTTCCATCGGGCAGCCATTCTTTAAAATCTCCTTCATGAACATCGCCATTTGGCCAGATCATTTTGCCTTTTCCCTCAAAATTATCATTCTTAAAATCCCCTTCATAAATATGGCCGCTTGCAAAGACCATCTTGCCTTTCCCATCATATTTGCTGTTTTTAAATCCACCTTCATAAACATCGCCATTTGCATATTTAATCTTGCCTTTTCCTTCAAAATTGCTATTTCTAAATTCACCTACATAAACATCGCCATTTGCCCTGATAGCCTTGCCATTTCCTTCATAATGGCTGTCTTTAAAATCTCCCTCATAAACATCGCCAGTTGCATAGGTAGCCTTGCCTTTTCCATTATATTTGCCATTTTTAAATTCACCTACATACACATCGCCATTTATAGTAGTATATTTGCCTTTTCCTTCAAACATGCCGTTTTTAAAATCTCCCTCATACACATCGCCATTTACATAGGTAGCCTTGCCTTTTCCATTTTCCATTCCATCTTTAAAATACCCATCATAAACCTGGCCATCTGTCCAGACAAGTTTGCCTTTTCCGTCAAAAGTACTGTTTTTAAATTCACCTACATAAACACCATGTATATCGGTGAACTTGCCTTTGCCGTGATATTTGTCCGCTTTCCATTCACCTTCATAAGTAGTACCGTCTGGGCGTTTTTCTATGCCTCTTCCTTCCTGCATTCCATTTTTAGATTCTCCTTCATAAATATAGCCGTCTGGCCTTGTGAACTTGCCTTTGCCATGAGGTAAGTCTGCTTTCCATTCACCTTCATAAACCTCGCCGCCTAAATAGGTTAATTTGCCTTTTCCATCTCGCAAACCATTTTTGCAACCTCCGTCATAAGTCTCACCCATACTCATAGTCCCGCAGCGTTTCAAAAGCTGGCTCACAAGCTCAATACTTGCCTTTTTATGCTCAATTTCGTTTTTAAGGCTGCTTGGCACATAGGCAGAGCGGTTTGATGCCACCACTCTTTTTCCCAAGATTTCCTTTGTAATTTTTGCAGTTAAATTATAAGTACCATAACTTGGAGTAATTTCTATCTCGCACTTAAATTTTGCTTTGCTCTCTTCTTCTACCAGAGTATATAGAGGATTATTTACCAAAGCATCTATTACATATTTGCGAAGATTATTTTTAGCATTGCTATTTTTAGGCTCTTCACCTGTTGGAATAGCAACAAATATCGTCTGCCTTTTCTTTATTTCATCGTCAATGCACCATCTATTTATTTCTCCATAAGCATCTTCATATTTCCTTTGCAAATCCCTGTCCACTTGATTCAAAACCTCCAAACCCATTTGCCAACCACGCATTTTATCTATGGTTCTGTTTGCGCTGATGCAAATATCCTCGTCGAGTTCCTGCCTCAGCTTTTTAAATGTTTCCAATGAATCTCTCAAATATATTCTCAAAGAGTCCAAAAAATATGTTGCTGCAAAGGAGTTGCATACATAGCCCTTCAATTCATGCTCGCCATTCCCAAGTGGCTTGGATTCTATTTCCTTAAAACCGCGTAGAACCATCACTTCGCTCTTTATATTGCTTGTAGCCGAAAAACTGCTGGACGCTTCTATCCTGCCGTCTTTATCCTTTTTTTTGGTACTGGATATATCGGTTTGCGCTGCCACTAGGGAATTTATGCTGCTTGCTATTTGGCTTTGTGCCCTGGCAAAGGCCTCGCTTCGGTTTTTTGCGGTTGCCGTTGTTCCCCAGAACTCGCCTCGGCAATAGGCTTTGGCTTTTGCCGAATCTGCCTGTGTGAAATTGGCAAAGGCAGGAATGGCAAGTACAAAAATTAACAAAAATAGCGGGTGGAGCGGGGATTTTTTCATAGTTTTACTTCTTAGCGATCTTATTAACCAAGCGTTCAGCAATGGCTACTATGCCTTTTTTTGACTCGTTGATTATCTGTTCGCTCAGGGGTTTTCCTTTTGCCTCATATTCAAGGGCTTTCTCAAAAAGCTCACTGTTCATAACCATAACAACCGTAGTTACATAAACCCTTTGTCCGTTTATTTCAGAGAGTTTCTCGTCTATGTATGTGTAGCTCAGGTATTGCTGTGCGCCTATGACAAATTGCTCGGTAGTCAGAGTTGCATTTGAAATGTAGGAATTCGTAACCGTCAATATACCCTGATTCTTGCTCTTAGAACTTTCTAGCTTGGCTTGCGCTTCTACGTATGTTCCCATATTTTTAGCCAATTCCACACGTGCTTTTGCAATGGCTTCTTCACGGGCATCACCGATAGAAAAGTTTTCTCCCGTTCCTACCGCGCAGGGAATATGCCTCACAAATTCCTGCCCGCATATTTCCTCCAATTTACCAAGTGCAGCAAAAATTTCTTCTGGAGTATATTGCGCACCAGATCTGGGTGCTTGCACAGAGGCAGGGCTTGGAGCGGGCTTGTTTTCAGCTGAAGTGTTTAAGCCTTTTGCCGCTTTGGGTATAACAATGGTTTTGATTCCTCCGCTCACAAATTCCTTGACAATATCCAGCCAAAACGCATTGGCGCTTGATGGGAATACCATCATAGAAATGGTTAGGATAACGGGCATTAGCGTTGACTTTTTCATTGTGTGTTCTCCATTTTGAGGGAGTAGAGGTTATATTATACCCTCAACTCCCTGTTGTTTAACTATTCCTTTGGGCAAAACTAAGCCATCAACAGCCTGCAAGCCTATTGCCGTTTTCCAATTATAGCTCCGCTTTTTATATTCTTCCGGCTCTTTTTGCTTGCGGTAGGCAATGTTCATATTTACAGCCAACTGCCTTTGCCTTTATCTTTTTCTTTTGAGGCTTTTTCTTCCGCTTTTTGTTCTTTTTTCTCTTTTCTGCGTGCTGCGGAAGCAGCCATTCTTTCACTCAGCTTATTTTTCAATGAACCTGCATACGGCAAGCTAACAAGAATGATTGTAATAACCCCAAAACCAACGGCAAACGGTATTTTTGGCCGCCCCGTTTTTTCAGAAATGGGCATTCCTTTTTCGTCATAGTTGATTCCTGGGATTTCCTTTCCTATGGGAATCAATTTTCCTTTTTTAATCGCATAGATAACCCTTTTGTAGTCTTCACCGCGAATTATGGTTTCATCTGGCTCAAGTTTATCAATCTTTTTTGTGATTTGTTTTTTTTGCCTGGCTACCATCAAGGTATCATCGCTTGAATGTGGAACTGCGCTTACTACCATGCCAGCAAAACACGCCCCAATAGCGAACTTCCTAATTGAATCCAGCTTTCCATTCATCTTTTTCCCCTAGGATTATGTCACAATTTGTTCTGCATCATCCACTTTCACATCAACATCTGTAGCTATATCCACATCCGTAGCCACAGCCACATTCGCATCCGTATCTGTAGCCACGCTAACATCAATATCTGTAGCCGTGCTAACATCCGTATCCGCAGCTACATCAACATCAGCAGCGATAACATCGGCATCGGCAGCCACGTCAACACCTGCATCCGCAGGCACACTAACATCGGCGTCAACAGCCGTACTAACATCAGCCGTATCAACATCTGTATCCATAGGCACACTAACATCAGCTGTTGCACCAACATCTGTATCCTCAACCGCACCAACATCGGCAGATGTGGGCACATCGCTCTCTTCTGGCAATGTTTGAGCTTCATGCAGCTTTTTCTCTATTTCTTTTGTTTGCGTATCTGCATTTTCAATTTCACTGAGTGCAGTATTCAATTTTTCTTTTGCTTTCAATAGTACATTTTTTATGCTAACAACTTCATTTGTAAGTGTTTGCTTTTCTCCAAGACCTTTTTGCACAAGCTCAAGTTTCGCGCTTACGTGTTTAAACGATTCGCCAAGCTGTGTTTCAAGCGTTGTATGCAAGTTTTCACCTACAACTTGACTCATTTCATTTAATTTCTTTTCAATAGTACTAGCTATCGCTTCAATTCTTGCCGAAAATCTATCTTCAAATCCTTTTAGGGATATTGAAAGCCCTTCGCGATGGAATTTTAAGCTAGAATCCATAGTTTGCATTATTTCATCCAACTTTTTTTCACTTTCTTGCTGTATCTCAGTTAATTTCTTTTCAATTGAATCACGGTTTTTTTCAAGCCCTTCGCTCGTATTCTTTGCTAATAATTCAATTTTTGTCAAAGATTTTACTTCCAATGTTTTTATGGATTCCAAAAGTTCATCGCGGTTGGATTTTAAGCTAGAATCCATAGCTTGCGTAATTTCATCCAGCTTTTTTCCATTTCCTTGCTGCGTGTCAGCTATTTTTTTTACCGAATCACAAGTTTTTCCAAGCCCGTCATTCATGTCTTTTGCCAAGGCTTCAATTTTTGCCGAAAATTTTTCTTCAAATTCCTTTAGGGACGCCGAAAGTTCTTCTCGGTTGGATTTTAAGCTAGAATCCACAAATCCCTGGATGCCATTCATTTTATTATCAACCAACCCTGAAAAATTGGTAATAACAGTGGGCAATTGCTCCGAAACAGATTTTAAGCTCGAAGACAGTTCTTCAATTGAGTCTTTTACGGATTTGTTTGTCTCTTCTCTATTTTTCCCAAATTCATCCAGCAAAGAAGTTTCATTCTTTTCAAGACGCCGCATAAACTCTGAGACCTCTACCTGCAAACTATGTCTATGCTTTGAGAAAAGCGAGAGCATTGCGATAAATTGTATAATTACAATTACTAAAACCACAATAAGTACTATATCCATAGCATTATTCTCCTATATTTTTTACCGATATAAATATACAAAATTTATTTTTTAAGCGAATTTACCTATCATCCCTCATAATCTTATAATGAATCCCGTCCAAAATAGCCAGCCAGGAGGCTTCAAGGATGTTTGTGCTAACCCCTGCGGTGTGCCAATATTCCTTGCCATCGCCAAAGGTTATCCATACCCGCACAGAGGCATCTGTCCCTACTTTGCTGCCCAAAACACGAACTTTGTAATCGTCTAATTTCACAGCGTTGATGCTTGGGAAGTGCTCAATCAGGGCTTTGCGGAGAGCGCGGTCCAAAGCATTCACAGGGCCATCCCCTTCGCTTACCTCGTGTATTATCTTTTCGCCTATTTGCAATTTAACAGATGCCTCGGAAACATGAACTCCATCTTCGCCCATATCCTCTATAACTCGGTAGCCAAGAGTTTTGAACTTGTCTTTGTAAAGACCTAGATGGCGGCGGGCTAGCACCTCAAAGCTGGCTTCTGCGGTGTCAAAGGCAAAACCCTGGTTCTCTTTTTGCTTAACGCATTTTAAAAGCTCTGCAACAACCGGAGATTTTTTATCTACGCTCGGCAAAATTTTAGAGAGCTTTTCCGCAATCAGAGCACCGCCAGCTTGGTCGCTGGTGATGAATTCCCTCGTGTTGCCAACCACCTCCGGCTCAATATGCTCAAAGCTGCTCGCAATTTTCAACACGCCGTCTATATGCGCCCCGCCCTTGTGAGCAAAGGCTGTTTCGCCTACAAAGGGCGCACGAGCATCGCTTTGCAAATTAGCCACCTCGTCTATGGCAAGGCTGTAGTAGCGGAGTTTAGGCATATTGGCTTTGCATTTTAAATTGCAGCCCATTTTAAGGCAAAGGTCTGCCGCAATGGTTATTAGATTTGCATTCCCGCACCGCTCGCCATAGCCGTTCACAACGCCCTGCACGTGGGTGGCACCAGCCTTTACCGCGGCAAGCGAATTTGCAACCGCAAGGCCGGTATCGTTGTGGCAATGTATGCCAATTTTGCATTTCACATTTTTGAGAACTTCCTTGATAATTTCCTCAATTTCCCAAGAAAGGGTTCCACCATTGGTATCGCACAGGGCTATGCACCCCGCGCCGGCTTGCTCTGCCCTCTTTATGGTTTCCATAGCATATTTGGCATTCGCTTTATAGCCGTCAAAAAAATGCTCGGCATCGTAAACAACTTCCTCTGAATGTTTTTTTAAAAATTCCACCGAGGAACTTATCATATCCAAATTCTCTTGCAACTCGGTGTGAATAACCTCAACAACGTGAATATCCCAAGATTTTCCGAATATGGTTTTAACAGGTGCTTCGCTTTTAACCAAATGCTGCAAAATCTGGTCTTGCTCAGGCAATACTTTGGGCTTCCTCGTGCTGCCGAATGCGGCAATTTTTGAGTTAGAAATACCCTCTTTGCGAATTGTTTTAAAAAATTCCTCGTCTGTTGGGTTGCCTTTATTGGGCCAGCCGCCTTCGATGTAATCCACGCCAAATTCATCCAGCAAATGGGCTATCCTTATCTTGTCATTGAGGGAAAAATTTATGCCTCTGGCTTGGTTGCCATCTCGCAATGTGGTGTCGTAAATGGATATAAACTTCTCTTGTTTACTCATATCTCAATGCCTCTATTGGGTCTAACCTCGCAGCTTTGCGCGCCGGATACCAGCCAAAGAAAACGCCTGTCGCAAAGCAAACCGAAAAACTTATGATAATGCTGGATATTGTGACGCTAACTGGCCAGTTAGCAAAAAATTTCACCGTATAAGAAACCAAACTCCCCATCAAAATTCCCATAAACCCGCCTGTTAAACTTATCAAAACAGCCTCGAACAAAAACTGCATAAGGATATCAAAACCCTTTGCCCCTATAGCCATTCTAAGGCCAATCTCCCTTGTGCGCTCTGTTACCGAAACATACATGATATTCATAATCCCAATTCCGCCCACCAAAAGGCTTATGCCAGCGATAGCGGTTAAAACCATGGTCAAAATATCCGCCGTGCTAGAAACCATGTCCAAAATCTCCTGCTGGGATTGAATGCGAAAGGCATCGTTGTCAGGGGGGAGCTTGCGCTCTTCGCTCAGAATTGCCTTGACCTCTTCAACGGCAAACGGCGCACTCTGCTCATCGCTTGTGGCAGCGTAAATGCTCTGAACATTCGTGGAAGCTAGAACCCGCCTTTGAACGGCGGAGAATGGAGCCAAAATAACATCGTCTTGGTCTTGCCCAAAACCCGCGACTCCTTTGCTTTTTAACAAGCCTATGACTTTGAAAGGGATATTTTTGTAGCGAATGGTTTGGCCAACCGGGTCGCCATCTGGGAAAAGATTGTCCGCAACGGTTTTTCCCAAAACGCAAACCTTGGACATATTCTCTTCGCCCTCGAACATAGCGCCGTATTCCAGTTCATAGCCCCGTATTTTAAGGTATTCGGGGTAAACGCCCGTAATTGTGGTGGGCCAATTGCCACCAGCAGCCACCACTTGCCCCCTTGCAGACACCACCGGCGAAATTGCAGCCAAATACTCGGACCTTCTTCTGAGCACATGAACATCGTTTAAGGTCAAAAGCTGAACCGCCGAAGCGTCCATACGCACGCCACCTACCGGGCGGGAGTTAGGGAAAATCATAACCACATTTGCGCCCAAACTCCCTATTTGTTCCTTTATGGACTTTTTGCTGCCCTCGCCTATTGCCACCATCGTTATAACCGCTGCAACGCCAATAACAATGCCAAGCACAGAAAGAAAAGTTCTCATCCTATTTCTGAGCAACGCCTTAAAGGCTATTCGCATTAGGGCAATAGGTGTCATGAACTTGAAAATCAATCCTTCACGCAACGAACACTATACAAGTTGGTCTTGCTGTTGTTGTGCCAGCGGGCACCATCGTTGCTGTGGTCAATTTCCCGAAAGTGGGCGTAGGAGGCTTCGTTGGAAAAGCTACTCCACCAGTAACCTAGGTTGCCCATCTCAACGAAACTGTCATCTGCTTTGCCGCCACCACCTGGCAAAGCCGCAAAGCCCTTAGTATCCTCGCAAAAGTAACTCTTGCCCGAACCTAAAGGACCGCAATCATCCCAGCCTTCTCTTGCCTTCAAATATTTGCCAGCAGAGGGGCTGTCATAAGGACTTTCCGTACCGTTAGTGCCATCCGCATTGCGGTACAAGTCATCCCACTCTGCGTTGCTAGGGATATGCCAACCCTTGGGGCAAATACCTCGATGGTGGGGGGTTTTTATAGCACATTCCGCATCGTTTGTGGAAAGAACGCTATCGCATTTGGAAGGAAGAGCCATAGCAGTAGCCCAACTATACAATCTGCCGTATTTAATGCAGTTGTCTTGGATTTCAGAATCGCTGCCTTCGCCGTAGCATCTGCTACCTGGGACATTGATATCCAAATTCTTAGCCATCCAAGTTTTGCCGCCAATTTCAACCTTGCCGCCATCAATGCCTGAACAGGAAAGGGTTAATGCCAAAGCAAGCGTTATGCCTGCCGCCAATACAATTTTAGAGAGCTGTGTTCTCATTGTTTTGCCTCCGATTACATTGGGGAGTAATATAGTAAATTAAGCGGGCATATTTTTCTATATTTCTGCTATGCCCAATCAGAGCGAGAACGGAAGCGAATCCAAGCACGAAAAGCAAAATCTCGGCAAAAAAAAATTGCTGTGGATTTTGATCTTGGGGTTTCCCGTAATTTTGGGGAGCGTAGCTGTTAAAATAGTTTGGGATAAACTTATTCCAACACTCCCCTCTTTTGAAAAGCTAGAAACCATAGAACCCCGCCTAATAACAAAAATTTACGATAAAGATTCGCTTTTGGCCCATGAGTTTTATGTTGAAAAAAGGATATGGACCTCTATAGACAGCATCCCCGATATTGTAAAAAACGCTGTTATAGCAACGGAAGACCGCAAATTTTGGGAACACTGGGGCATGAACCCCCTGGCTATTCCCAGCGCGGTGGTGGAGAGCTTTAGAACAGGCAACAGGATGAGAGGCGCAAGCTCTCTAACCCAGCAGTTGGCAAAACTTTTATTCCTAACGCCGGAACGTTCCATGACCCGCAAAATACGGGAAGCGATGACCGCCATACGCATAGAAAAAACATACACCAAAAAAGAGATACTGGAATTTTACCTGAACGAAGTTTATTTGGCTGGCGGCAATTACGGTTTTCAGTCCGCTGGGCAGTTCTATTTTGGTAAACCTTTGGACAGCCTTACCATTCCGGAAATTGCCGTGCTAACAGGAATGCTCCAACGCCCTGAGGCATACCGCCCAGACCGCAAACCCGAAGCAGCCCTTGCCCGCAGAAACACGGTTCTGTTCGCTATGATGGATGCTGGCTATATTTCGCGACCGGAGTATGAAAGCTATGTTAAAACCCCTTTAACAGTGGAAGAGAGAACGGATGTTTCCGTTGCTCCATATTATATGGAAGAAATACGCAAATATCTAGAATATAAATACGGCGAGAATTCCCTCTACTCCGATGGTATTTCCGTTTATAGCACCATAGACCCTGAGATACAGAAAATAGTTGAAGGCGCAGCTTTTGAGCAACGGATTAAAGTTGATAGGCGGCTTCGCCAACGTGTAGCTATAAGGTTTGGGCTTTCTAAAAAATATAATATGCCAAACGACAGCGTGTTAGCGCATTTTGATTCCATTTATGCGGATTTCACAATAAATTATTTGGAAAAAGATACCGCAAAAAAAGTTTTTCCAGATTCATTGCGCTATCGCCAAGGGCAGATAGCTGTAATTTTGATAGAGAACGAAACTGGGGCGATTAGAGCCATGGTGGGCGGGAAAGATTTTAACGAAAGCAAATGGAACCGTGCCGTGCAAACTTTAAGGCAGCCAGGCTCTTCTTTTAAGCCATTTGTCTATGCAGTTGCCATGGACAACGGTGCTTCGCCCTGCGACTCGGTGAACGATGCCCCTATCACAATACCAGACCCTGCGGATACCGCAAAATACTGGCGCCCAGGCAACTACTCAAAAGAATTCAAAGGGATGATGACTTACCGCAAAGCTCTGGCGCTTTCGCAAAATTTACCCGCTATACAAGTTGGCATGAAATACGGCTTGAATTCCGTGGTGAACTATGCCCGCAAATTCGGTGTTAAAAAAGCACCGCTGCAAGCGGTGCCTAGCCTTGCGCTTGGCTCGGTAGGCGCAACCCTTATGGAGATGACCAGCGCATACACCGTTTTTCCAAATGGCGGAACCCGAATTGAACCGTATTATATAGAAGCCATAGTAGGGAAAAACGGAGAGGTTATAGAAACTAACTACAAAGTTGAACATGAGGTTTTGAAAAAGCCCGCCGCGTTTATAATGGTTTCCATGTTGCAATTGGTAAATACAGGCGGAACTGCGGCAAGGGTTTGGGGAAGCGGCTTTCACCATCCAAGCGGTGGAAAAACCGGAACCACAAACGACTATACCGATGCTTGGTACATAGGCTTCACAAGGCAATATACCATGGGAGTTTGGGTTGGGACAGACGATTTTGTTCCTATGGGACCAGGGCACACAGGTACGGAAGATGCGCTCCCTGTATGGTTGAAGTCCATGACTGAAATTCATAAAAATTTACCAAAGCTGGCTTTCCCAATTCCAGAAGGGGTTGTCTCCAAAAATATTTGCAACTACACTGGCAAGGTTAAAGGCGCATATTGCAACGCGATTACAAGCTGCCTTTATACCGCAGGGTATTCAGTGGAAGAAGTGTGCAACGGAATCCATTATGAGCAGCCAAAAGAAAGCGGAACAACTATGTTCAATAGTTCTCCTGGCAGACAGGGTAACAATGTAAGGCAAATGTTTTAATGGTTAACCACGACTATACCCTCGACTTCGGTGATAAACTTTTAGCTTTTATTCGTCATGTATTCAAAAACCACGCGGAGTTCAGGCATTCTTGCCTTGGGCTTTATGCAAAGTTTTCGCCGCTGTGGGGCGGCGGCATAAGCGAAAACGAATCGCTGAAAAAAGAGATATGCTTTCAAGACAAAAGCCAGCCCATAAATCTGAGCTGCCCAATAGTTTTGGCAGCAGGGGCAAATAAAAACGGCAAAGGCATAAACGGTTATCAAAACCTTGGGCTTGGCGGGATAACCGTTGGCACAGCTACGAGGAATTTCAGAATAGGAAATACCCATAAACCCAGGGTTGGCTTGGACGAATTCAACCGCCTTATTCACAACTCAATGGGGCTTAACAACGATGGAATAGAAAAAATTTCCGCAAGGGTGGCAAAACAAATATGCAAACGCAAAAATAATTTTGCCATTGGAATTTCCGTTGCAGAAACCCCTGGCATAGCGGAGCAAAAACGCTTGCAAGACCTGCTGGAAACCTTTTCCATAGCCTATAAAACAGCGGATTACTTGGAGATAAATGTCAGCTGCCCAAATACCGGCGAATGTCGCTTGGATTTGGACACCGCTTTTATGTCGCAGGCTTTTAACGCTTTCAACGAGTACAGAAAAACCATTCCCAGCCGCAAAGCCATTTACGCAAAACTCAGCCCCGACCTAACCGATAAGCAAATGCTCTCGCTCTTGGATTTGCTCTCCCAATTAGGGGTTAACGGCGTTATTTTAGGGAACACCCATCCCAGCGAAAAACTCTTCTATTCCCTGCCTGTTTTAAATGCCCAGAGAACAAGCGGCGGAATTTCCGGAAGGCCTCTTTACGAAAACACATTCAGAAAAGCTACCCTGGCAAAAAAACATTTCCCGCAGCTCTCCGTTGTAGCCTGCGGCGGAATTGACCACGGCTTAAAGGCAAGGGATTTGCTGGACGAGGGCATGGACTTTGTACAGGTTTATTCGGTGTTTGCTTTCCGGTGGATGGCGGCGCAAAAAATGGCAAGGGAATTATGCACTCCAAACTCATAGCCATCGTTTTGCTAGTCGTTTGCGCATCTTATGCTAATTTTCTCTTTTTAGATACAATAGAAAAGCAAGAACCGCCGCCGGATTTTGTTTATGGGGTGCATTATGCGGGGCGTTTTTTTGCGGGCGGAATGGATAATTTTGGCGGAGCGAGCGCTCGCTATAGAATCAATAAAAAATTTGCAGTGGGCGCAAAAAGCGAATTGGATATTTCAAGAACAGGATTTTTAGCGGGCGGGTTTATGCACTATTTGCCAAGCGGAAGGCTTCATAGGGATTTGGCCGAGAACTATCTGCATTTGGGCGTTGACTACATAAACATAGATTCCGAGCAGTCCCCTCTTTTTTCCCTAGGTTATGGGCGGGATATGCTGCCGTGGAAAAAATCCGCATTTGGATTCAGAGCGCTTTTCCGCATTGAGTATGCGCCTATTAACCACGTGTTCTCCCGCAAAGATAAAGGATTTTTTGGCTTGGATATGATAAAATTTGCAAACACGGATTTTGCATTTGAAATAGGCGTGTTTATGTATAAATGATTGACATTCACCTAACCGTTAACCCAGCTTCTCTCATAGCTTGTTTTATCTGCTTAACGCTATAAGTACCAAAATGAACCATAGAGGCTACCAATGCGGCATCCGCGCTGGTTTTTGCAAACAACTCCGCTATGTGTTTTGGCTCGCCGGCTCCGCCGCTGGCTATTACGGGAACGGCAACTGCCTGCGAAATTTTTTCCGTAATCGCAAGCTCATAACCTTCCTTAACCCCGTCCGTATCTATGCTATTTAGGCAAATCTCGCCTATGCCCAAGTCCTCGGCTTTTTTTGCCCACTCCACCGCATCCAGGCCCGTATGCTCGCGCCCACCGCGAATTACAATCTCATAACCGCTCGGAATTTTTTCCGAAACGCCAACAAACTTCGCATCCATCCCAAGCACCATGCACTGATTGCCAAACGCCTTGGCACCCTCTGCTATTATCTCTGGGTTTAGCACGGCAAGGCTATTGATGCTAACCTTTTCTGCCCCGGCTTGCAAAATTAGGTGCATGTCTTCCAGATTGCGAACACCGCCGCCAACGGAAAACGGGATAAACACATTCTTTGCAATGTCCCTAACCATTTCAACATCGCATTGCCTATGCTCCGCGCTTGCGGTTATATCGTAAAAAACAAGTTCGTCAACGCCATCCTTGCTGTATTGCGCACCCATCTCAACAGGGTCGCCAATATCTATGTTGCCTTTGAACTTAACGCCTTTGGTGACCTTGCGGTCGCGAACATCCAAACATATAATCAGTCTTTTAGTGAGCATATCCCGCCTTGCCTTTAATTCTCAAATCCGGTATAACCTGTGAAGCTACAAAAGCATTTTCGTAATATCTTATAAGCGGGGCTTTGCCTCTAAAATCCATCGCTATAACGTCAAATCTTGAATTTTGCTCCATATTGCCGTTTTTATATAAAAAGTGCAAAGCGGTTCGCCAAATTTTTCTCTGCTTTTCCGCATTAACGCGCACATCTGGCAAGCCAAAGGAATTTTCCCAAGCCGACTTTACTTCTACAAACAGCCACTTCCCGCTTTTTTCCTTTGCCACTATGTCTAATTCACCGCCTGCATACCTATAATTCCTGGCGAGCAGTTTGCAGCCTTTGCGAAGCAGGTAAGCGCAGGCGTAAGTTTCTGCCTTGCGCCCCCTTATGTTCTTTAACGTTGGCATTTTCTCAACAATACCCCCAAAATTGCAAATATGCTGTAATATACATTTTTATTTTCTATATTTCTACCTATGGCATTTGTAACCGCTGTGCTGGGCATATCTATTTTCCTATTGCTGACATTTATACTGTCGCTTCTTAGCCGTATAAATTTGTTGGAAAGGCAAATTCTTAGCATAGAAACCATCATCAGCGATTCAGAACAAAAATTGCACGAAGTGGGCAATTTAATAAAATTATCCACTCCAGAAGCTAAAAAGGAGAAATAAATGCCATGTGTAACACAAAATAAGGAAAGACAAATGGATACTGCACAAATAGTTCCTGTTTCAACTCTGGTCATAACGCTGCTCAATTTGGGGCTCGTGACAATAGCGCTTACTCGCTTAAATGCCTTGCGCAAAGACCTTCGCACTCCTGTGGTTAAAAAATTCAATTCGGAATTCAAAAGAAAGTCGATGGATATTCCAAAAGCTCCGGAAAATTTCAATAAATCTCAACGAGACGATAGGCAAGGCAGACCGCAACAGCAATTGGCGCAAAACAGACAAAAAAACAACCAGCAGCAAAACCGTTCCATACCTATTCGCCGCCCGGCCGCAAAGGCTCCCGACGTGTTTTCGAATGAGGCTATGCCTACGGCTCCCATACCGGTGCCTCCGCGCCCTGTAGCTGCTGATTCCAATGCCTCAGAAGGCCGCCGCCCCTTGCCGCCGCGTTTTAACGCAGCTGCAAGCCCCGCTCCGGTATCTTTTGGCACAGCCCCAGAGGAGCTTGCTCCGCTGGCTCCGGCTCCCATTAGCCCTGTTGCAAACAACAACGGCGAAGAAGCTGGAATGGAGTTTGACCGCTCCAAAATGATGCATGGTCGCAGAAATATGGTTGCAAAACCAGTTATAGAAGATGACGGTGCAGAAGGAAATGTTCAAAGCTGAGGATTAAAAATTGGCAGTTGAGGTTAATCCTCAACTGCCAACTAAAAGTTTAACATTAAAACGGGTTACAATTATGGATATCATGGAAGACGATGAAATTGACGAAGAACCGGAGGCTGGAGCCGAAAGCAAGCCTGCTTCAAAAGTTAACCGCTTTAAAATAGCCGTCTCAAAAGATTTGATGGAAGTTAAATTGTACCCTCTGATACAAGTTACCGATGGTGCATTGAGTACTTATGAGGATGTTGTTGATGCTTGCAAAAGAGAAAACATAAAAGTTGAATTAGATGAAAAGGCTATTGAAAAACAATTGATAAGCGCAACTCCAATTGAAACCACAATAGCCAAAGGCATAAAGCCAACCGACGGCAAAGACGGCCGCCTTGAGTATATGGTTGATATGAGCGCAAAACCGCAATTTATAGCTGACGCCAAAGAAGATTCCATTGATTTTAAAAATTCCATGCAAGTGACTTTGGTCAATATAGGCGATGTGTTGGCGTCTGTGGTTCCTCCCACAGACGGTGAAGATGGAATGGATGTTAGAGGAACCGTTATAAAAGCCAAGCCAGGCGAAAAAGCGAGGTTCTATTTAGGGGAAGGGGTAGAAGAAAAAGATGAGTTAATCAGCGTTACTGCCGCTGGAACCCCAAGCATCCAAGACGACGTAATCATGATTCGCAGAACTTATGTTTTGCAGAGCGATGTAAATCTATCAACAGGCAACATAACTTTCCCCGGAACCGTTATTATACACGGCAATGTAACGGAAGGTTTTGAAGTTATATCAGAAGAGAATGTTGTAGTAAACGGGTTTATATCTGGCGCAACGGTAAAGGCAAAAGGCTATATCAAATGCGCAGGCGGCATTCAGGGCAAAGAAAAAAACGAGATTACCGCAGGTTCATACATAGCAGCAAAATTCATAAGCTCGGCTACCGTCACCGCCGATGGCGACGTCCTTGTCACAAAAGATATTCTGCATTCAAAAGTAAACTGCCTAGGCGAACTTCGCATAGGCGGTTCCCTGATAGGTGGAATTGCAACCACGCTCAAAGGCTTGGAGTGCGGAGGTTTGGGTTCCGAGACCGGAGTCAAGACCATTGTAAACATACGTACGCATTACCGCCAAGAAAAAGCAAAGGAACAAATAGCTCTTGTCATGGCAGAAGTTAGCTCAATTTTTGATAGATACAAAGTTTGGAATAAAGCGGAATCCATAAGCGAAGAAGATGGCAAAAGGCTTTTGCACGATATAGCTAACATGCAAATACTCATACAGAAACGGCAAAAATTTGACGGCTTAGTAGCGAAATTCGACCGAATTGTTCTTGAAAACAAAATAGCAAAGGCAAAAGTACTCGGAATGTTTGAAGCAGATGTTATTATTGCTTCGCCATTTTCCCGCTACACAAGCAATACGCACATGAAAGGCCCTCTTGCGCTATCGGAAAACAACGAATTTCAGAAAATGGCAATAATGAAGGGAGGGGCATAACTTATGTCAGCGTTGGAAAAGGTAAGCACACTGAACGATATGAAGGATCTTATGAATGAACTCCATCGTTTGGAGATAAAATTGCTTTTTGATTTTTTTGGAGTGCTGCAAGATTTTTCTTCAAAGAAATTTTTTCCGCAATGGTTGCAGAAAAAAGGCATCAACAATGCTTTTGTCACCGATAAAGGGAATGAAATTTTTGCAAAAATCAGCCATTCAAAAAAACTCTGCGTAATCCTCTACGATTTGGAAACACCGGATTTAAACGGGCTTCAATTTCTAACCGCATTGGACGGTAAACCAGACCTTAAATCCCGCTGCAAGATTATCATGGCAATTCCAAAACTTGCGCCAGATGCTCAATCTGCAATAATGCAAAGAGGCGCAAATACCATTATTTCAAAACCGGTCGGGGATGAGATAGCAAAAGCGTTTGAAAAAATTGGGCTGGCTTAACCCTGCCCTTCTGTTTTATTTAAAACCATATTGAAAGTTTGCCTGTCTGTGGAAGACATCTCAAAATCGTGTGCCATTCTAAGGCAACCAAATGGGCAGCTCTCCACGCAAAGCCCGCACTGAGTGCATGAGTCCATGCGGTAGAGATATTTGCCCAAAACCTTTTTGCCAGCCATGCTTTTTGTGGAAAGCACGTTTATGGAAGCGTTGGGACAAGCCTTTTCGCACATGCCGCAAGCGGTGCAAGAATGCAAGCCATGTTCATCGTGAATTAGCTCTACCCTGCCCCTGAAACGCTCCTGCATTTTAAGCGTTGCCTTGTTTTCAGGATATTGCTCGGTAACTATTTTGCCAGGATTTAAAAAGTATTTAAGGGTGACGGACAAGCCTTTAAGCAAGCTGATTGGCCCAGTCACAGCGGCATAAAAATATTTTGAAGCACTCATCATAAAACCCAACCCATAGCGATGAACAAAGCCCCAAGCCCAAGCAAAATCAAATTCAAAGGCAGCAAAAATTTCCACTCAAAGCTCATAAGCTGGTCAACTCGCGGCCTTAGCCAAGTCCAGCGGAACATCATGTAGAGCCAAATCAAGAAATAAATTTTAGCGAACATCCAAACCAAATCGGGAATTGCCAAAAGAACTTTATCAACGCTCTCCACGCCTATCAACGGTGCATGCCAGCCACCCAAAAAGAAAATAGCCCCAAGCGCGGAAGCTCCTATTATGTTTATGTATTCGGTTAAATAAAACATGGCAAAAGCCGTTCCCGTATATTCCGTATGGAAACCAGCCGTAAGCTCTTGCTCCGCTTCTGCGATGTCAAAGGGGGCGCGGTTAAGCTCGGCTGTGCTAACGCACATAAACACCAAAAACACCACAAACCCTAAAACGGGCATCTTTATAATCCACCAATTCAAAATTGTGCCGCTCTGCACAGCAACAATATCGTTCAGAGACGCACTGCCGGAAATCACAATAACAAAAAGCATTATAAGCGCAAGCGAAATCTCGTAGCTTATCATCTGCGCGCCGCTCCGCAACGCGCTAAGGAGCGAATACTTGTTATTGGACGCCCAGCCGCCCAAAAGAATGGCAAAAAGCCCCAGCCCATTTATGGCTATGATGGCTGGCACGGCAAAACTCAGGTTTATAACCTGCCATTTTTCGCCAAAAGGAATTAAAGCCAATGTGAAAAAAGGTGCGGTTAGGGAAATCATGGGCGCTAAATAATAGACTATTGTGTCCACGCCTTTTGGGGAATAGACCTCTTTGAAGAGCAATTTTGTGACGTCCGCCACGGTTTGCAAAACCCCATGCCAGCCGAGCCTCATGGGGCCAAGCCTGCACTGCACATGCGCGCACACCTTGCGTTCCATATAAATCAAAATAGGCGCAGAGCCTATTCCCACGGCTAAAACGGCAATAACCGCCAAAAGCACATTTATCGCTAAAGCCAACTCAGGCAACGGCGAGTACTGCCTCACCAAATCGCCTATAAAATTAGGAATGCCAAATGTCATATTGGGAATAATGTAGAAATTTCTATATTCTCCCAGATAATGACGGGGGAAATGGAAATTCCACAAAGCCTTGAGCAAATAGCTCGCTTTCCAAAGCGACGGGGGGCTATTTTCCAGATGGAGGCAAATGACAAAGGGCTTGCTTTGGTGGATGTTAAATCCGGGACGCTAAAGGTTTATGTTTTGATAGACCCAGACGCGGAGCAAGTTCTAGACACTAAATTCT